>Ga0206677_10000564_pt1 | contig 35143 bp, 36 predicted proteins | sample M130m12015metaG_FD_155475 | JGI IMG/M metagenome (GOLD analysis project Ga0206677, IMG submission 155475) | Ammonia-oxidizing marine archaeal communities from Monterey Bay, California, United States - M1 30m 12015 | ecosystem: Environmental > Aquatic > Marine > Intertidal zone | place: USA...
TGGTAGTGTAAGTGTACCAGTGATGGCTGGTGCAATCATTCAAGTTCAATCATTCGATAAGTTAGATGACCAGATTATAATAGGAACATCTTTTGACGATGTAATGAGTGTGTCTATCACGCCTACAAGTACAACATCAAAGATACTTGTTAAATGTGACATTAACATCTCAGCTTCGACTGCAAGCAATGGCACTACAGGCGCACGTTACAGTGCTGTAAAACTATATCGGGATAGTACTCAAATTGGACTTAATACATCTGTATTATCTAGTCAAAGTCAGGTGTGGTTTTCCTGTAATTCAGTTAAAGGCACTAACTCAGGTTACACTCAAATGAACAGCAGTGGCTCGTTCATGGATGCGCCAGCAACTACTTCGGCTATTACTTACAAAATACAAGCAGGTAATACTCATGGCACTTCTATTTACACTTATATAAATAGAGCACCTGTTAATACTGACGGTGCTTTAATCCATAGAGGTATTTCTAACATTACAGTTATGGAGATTGCACAATGAGTTTAACAAAACTAAACAATCAGTCTCTCACCGCAGTCACATCGGCTGGGCTTCCTTCTGGTACTGTATTGCAGGTTATTCAAGACATAGAAACAGCGGCTGGTTCAGAAAGCCTTAACATAGGAGTTTTCTCAGCGGCTATTTTGTCTGCAACGATTACACCTTTTAGTAGCTCAAGTAAAATATTAGTGTTTTGTAGTTTGCACCTTTCTACTGGCGTTCAGACGGCTGGTGCGGCGGCATTATTAAAAAGAGGCTCAACTGCTATCGGACTAGGTGACGCATTTGGTAGCGGAAGACAAGCAACAGGTGGTGGAATGGGTGCTGGTGTAAGCAATCGTTTAATTAGTAACATTTCTATGACTGTTTTAGACACCCCCTCTACTACGAGTGCAATAACTTACACTGCACACGGTGGTCACGGATTTAATAGTTCTCAAGACCTTTATTGGAATAGAGAACAAAGAACAACTGAAAACGCTAGTCACTCTAGAGTTAGTTCTACTTTAACCCTTATGGAAATCGCAGGATGAAGATGGCGCTAGAACCAGAACTTAAAGTACAGATGGAGCTAGACGCTCACGAGAAAGAGTGTGCAGTACGCTATGAAATGGTACACGGAAAACTTGAAAACCTAGACAAACGTTTATGGCGGCTAGAGGCAATGATAATGTTCTCTACAATGTCTATGATTGGTCTAGGTGTAATGCTCATTACTCAGCTATAAGCGGGAGCAACAAATGATCGCAGAAACAATGGCTGGTATAGCTCTAGTCAAAGGTGCTGTTGATGGAATTAAAAGTATTATAGGTACTGCTAATGACATTAGCGACATCGCAGAGCATATCGACAACTTGTTTGAGGGCGAAAGACAAATACAACAAAAAAGAAATAATAAACAAAACGATCCTTTTGCGATTAAAAGCATAGCACAAGAAACTATTGATGCTAAGCTTGCACAAGAAAAAATGAATGAAATGAGGCAGTTAATTGATTTTAGATTTGGTCATGGTACATGGCAGAGTATAATTAATGAACGTGCTAAACGAATACAGGAAGCTAAAGAAGCGGCTACAGAAATAAGGCGACAAAAACTTATTAAACAAAAAGAAATAGAAGAAATAGTTAAAACAATACTTATAGTATGTGGAGCTATTTTATTCGGAGGAGCCGCTATTACTGCTTCAGTAATGTATTCAACAGCATCAGCAATGATATGAGGAGATAAATATGTTTGAAGCAATAGTATTAGTATGTCTTACAATTAGTTCAAACTCTTGCTTTGAAGCAGTAGACACCCGTGGACCATATAAGACACTAGATGAGTGCATGGTGCGGGTTGATGAAATGAAAAGAGACTTACACACTTTACCTAATCATAAAGTAGAAGGTTTTAAATGTAAACTTTCATGGGGAATATAATATGTTACAAGCACTGATAGGCCCAGTTACAGGGCTACTAGATAAGTTTATACCCGATGCAGACGAAAAAGCACGGATAGCGCATGAGCTTGCCACTATGGGTGAGAAGCATGGACAACAGTTAGCACTTGCTCAGATTGAAGTAAACAAAGCTGAAGCGGCTAGTGGAAGTCTTTTTAAAGGCGGCTGGAGACCTTTTATTGGTTGGGTGTGTGGTGTTGCGTTTGCATATCACTTTGTTTTACAACCAATTATTTTATTTGCAGTCACAGCCTACGGTTTACAGATACCCGCATTACCAGAGTTTGACATGACAAGCCTTATGACTGTGCTTGGTGGTATGCTTGGGATTGGCGGTTTACGTACATATGAAAAGCAAAAGGGGATAACTAAATGAAAAAGAAATTAGGTCCACTAGCAAAACCAATGTATGCATCTGATGGTAAGAGTACTGTTAATAGCGCGGGTAATTACACAAAGCCAGGACTACGTAAAAGTATTTATAATAGAATACTAGCAGGTAGTAAAGGCGGTAAGCCTGGGCAGAACAGCGCTAGGAAAATGCAAATGGTAGCTAAAGAATATAAAGCTAAAGGTGGAGGTTATACTTCATGAGTTTATCTTCACAAGCACAATCGTTAAAAAAATGGACAAAACAAAAGTGGAGAACTAAAAGTGGAAAACCTTCTAGACAAGGCCCGTTGGCGACTGGAGAGCGTTATATGCCAGCTAAAGCTGTGGGAAGTCTCACACCAGCTGAACACGCCGCTACTACTAGGAAGAAGAGAGAAGGTACTGCAGCAGGAAAGCAATTTGTTGCAAACACTAAGTCAGCTAAGAAAAAAATTAAAAAGGCAAGAGCATGAACATAGATAAACTTAGAGAGGAGCTTAAAGTTGATGAGGGAGTTAAGTACGAAATCTATCTCGATCATTTGGGTTTGCCTACTTTTGGTATCGGCCATTTGGTTTTATCTACTGATATGGAGAGCGGAGCAGAGGTCGGCACACCTGTCTCAGAGAATAGAGTCAACGAATGCTTTGCTAGCGACGTCAGTGTGGTGCGAAAGGAGTGCAATATATTATACTCCGATTTCGAAACATTGCCCGAAGAAGCGCAACTAATTATTGCTAACATGTTGTTTAATATGGGAAGACCTAGACTCAGTAAGTTTAAAGGAATGAAGGCAGGAGTAGACGCTCGTGACTGGAATCGTGCGGCAGATGAGATGGTTGACAGTGCATGGTATAGGCAAGTTACTAACAGAGCAGACCGTTTAGTTAATCGTATGCGTAGTATATAAAACGCCCTTATACGGGGAGAATCGTCATTATATATTATAGAGGTTAACAATGAGAAACACAGAGTACAAAGGCCCATCAATGCCTATTTCAGAAGAAATTGATAAGATGAAATACAGATTAGAAGATGAAACATTCGATGGAAAAATTAAGCGGATAGCTAAAGCACTCTGTGATGGCATTGAACACCAATATAAACTAGAAGACATTCTAGGTACTATGAGGTTCCTACCAGCAGGACGAGTACAAAATGCTATGGGTAGTCCTCGGATTACTACTGCTTATAATTGCTTTGTCAGTGGTATAATTGAAGACTCGATGGATAGCATTATGCTACGTGCTACACAGGCCGCAGAGACAATGCGCCGTGGTGGTGGTATTGGGTATGACTTTAGTCGTATCAGGCCTCGTGGTGATATGATTGTATCGCTTGAGTCACAGTCAAGTGGTCCAGTTTCGTTTATGGGTATCTATGACTCTATCTGTCAAACGATAGCTAGTAGTGGTCACCGCAGAGGCGCACAGATGGGCGTACTAAGGGTAGACCATCCAGACATCTATGACTTTATCAGAGCTAAAAGAAACAACGATAAGCTAACAGGCTTTAATATTTCTGTAGGAATTACAGATAGCTTTATGGAATGTTTAGAAGATCCATATGCTACATTTGATCTCGTATTTGAAGGACATGTATATAAAACTTTATCTCACGAAGATGCACATGACTTATGGGATGAGATTATGCAGTCTACTTGGGATTGGGCAGAGCCAGGAGTTTTATTTGTAGATCGTATTTCAGAGATGAATAACTTATGGTACTGTGAGACTATTGAAGCTACAAACCCTTGTGGTGAACAGCCACTACCTCCGTTTGGTGCTTGCTTATTAGGTTCATTTAATCTTACTAAGTACGTAAAAACAGGTATTCAATTCTCAGAAGAAGGACCAGCAGACGAAAGCATATTTGACTTTGTACAGATGGCTAGCGACATTAAAGAAGTTGTCAGAGCAATGGATAACGTTGTAGACAGAACTATTTACCCACTTAAGGAACAAGAAGATGAAGCACGTAACAAACGACGTATGGGGCTTGGAGTCACAGGACTTGCTAACGCAGGAGAACTCCTTGGATACCCGTACGGCTCAAGTTCTTTCCTTGATTGGATGGGTGCCGTGTTCAAGACGCTTAGAGACGAGACCTACCGTACTTCGGCAGGATTGGCTAAAGAAAAAGGAGCATTTCCACTCTATACTGAACAATACTTAGAAAGTAAATTTATTAATACACTCAGTGAGGACGTTATTGAGTTGATTAAAGAAAACGGTATTCGCAATAGTCACTTGACATCTATCGCACCTACAGGTACTATTAGCTTGTGTGCAGACAATGTATCAGGCGGTATTGAACCAGTCTTTAGTCACTACTATGATCGGACTATTCAAACATTTGATGGTCCAAAGGTTGAGCGAGTAATGGACTATGCTTATTCTCACGGTGTTGAAGGCAAGGGCGCTAACGATATTAGCGTTAACGATCACCTTGAGGTTCTTCTCTTAGCACAAAAGTACGTTGACTCCGCTTGTTCTAAAACTTGTAACGTAGGAGATGATGTATCATATGATGAGTTCAAACAGGTCTATGTTGATGCCTGGAAAGGCGGGGCGAAGGGATGTACAACGTTCAGACTTAGTGGTAAGAGATTCGGTATCCTTAACGAAACCGTGGAAGAAGAAACGAAGGTATCTAGCGAAACTCAGGAAGTGGTTGCAGAAGAGGGAACGGTCGAGGCTTGCTTTATCGACCCGCGAACTGGCCAAAAAGAGTGTTCTTAATGACTGTCTCAGTTAAAGTAAGAAACGATAGATACACTGTTTGTAACTCTTGTCCTAATTTTAACTCAGTAATTAAATCATGTAGTAAATGTAGATGCATAATGAGCGTAAAAACTTGGATGCGAAAAGCAAGATGCCCTGAAAATAGGTGGGAGAAATAAAATGGCTAATCAAATAGTATCTGTCGATCAGATGGATCAAGTAGGTGTTATCTTAGATGCACCTGCTTCGGCGTTAGCGCCAAATTCTTTTAGTGACGCTAGAAACGTTAGGTTTACAGATAGCGCAGTAAGAAAAATTGAAGGCGAAGTTACGCTTAACTCTATACCTGCAGATACTAATCTTGATACTATTTATGGATCATCAGGAAATACGTTAGGTGACGCTCGTTACCTAGCGTATTGGTCCAACCCTAACTTAGGTGAATTAGCGGCATATTATGTATACATTATGGCAGTTAAAAACTCATCAGGTATTCATATTGCAGATAGAATTTATTTGCAAGATGAAGAAGGTAATCGTGCAGATGTCACGCCTACAACTTTAACAAATGCAGATGGCTTTAAAGGGTTTGACCCTGATGGCAAGTGGCAACATACGCTGTTTGCAGGTGGATTTGCTATCATTGTTAATAACGGCATACAAAAACCACATTACATCTTAGACCCCATCAGTAGTATTAATGTTGCTAATGTTGCAGACTTTTCAGAATTGCCTGGATGGGATTCATATTACATTGATCAAACTATTATTTCGCTAGATTACGATATTAGCCAAGGTAACTATTTTGATTTAGGACAAAAGGTAGACTTTGAAAACTTTGAAGTTAAAGTAAGTATTAACAATGTAGACTTCGCAGTAGTATCAGGAACACCTGCAGGTACAGGAACGCCTAACACTGCAAATTTTGTTCCTGGAGATGCACCTGCAGAAAGCGTTTTAGTAATTGCTTCTAACAAGTTTGAAATATACAACAACCCGAATTCTCTTACAACAACAATTGCAATTAAAGATGTATCAGACACTGAGCCTGTAATTATAAAAATAGTATCACGAAATAATGTTAATGTTCGTGCAGGTGTTGTTAGAGCATTTGGTAATTTATTAGTTGCAGGTGACCTAATCGAAGTTGATTCAGTTAGTAATGAAATAGTGCGTAGACTTTCAGGCGTTGTAAGAACGTCTGATGTAGCTGTAACAGGCTCTATCCCTAATAACTGGAATCCATTTGCGGCAGGTGTAAGTACTGCTGATGAATTTACTTTATCAGACACTAACATTGTGCAAGACATGAAATCAATACAAGGTAATCTTTATATCTACACTAACAGTTCTATTCACTCAATGTCACTAACAGGTAACTCGTTAGCTCCAGTTAGATTTAATCTTGTTACAGAAAATTATGGTGCGGCAACAACTGATTCTGTTCTTGAATATGATGGTAAACACTTAGTAGTCGGTAGTAATGATATTTATGTATTTCCTGGACACCCTGGAAATATTGAATCAATAGCATCAGGTCGTATTAGAAATTATTTTTATAATAATTTAAATCCATTACATGAACATGATTTGTTTTGTATTTTAAATAAAGCTAAAGATGAAATATGGATTTGTTATCCTACAATTAAATCGATTAGTGGTGAATGTGACGAAGCTATTATTTGGAATTACAGACGTAATAACTGGACTATACGAGACCTTGATGAAGTAATTAGTGGTGATATTGCACCTATCAGAGGTGGTGGAATTCCGCTTACTACAATCAATATTGCTAGTGGTAACTCAGGTAGCGATGAGTCTTTAAATACAGGAAGACAAGAAGTTCAGACCATGACTATTACTGGTGGAATGGAAGCTTCTCATTCAGGGATTAAGCAAGAGCAAACCTATACTGTTCCTACAATCTCCTCTTTTGGAACAGATCGTCCTGAGTTAATTAAAGTTACTATTACAGGTGATACTGGACCTAACGTAGTTAACGCTGTTAATGATATTACAATAGGATCTACTTCAAGCGCAACAGTATTTACAAGAAGCGCAACTATTGGAGGCGGTTTTCAATTAGATATTGTAACTCAAGACGGTACGACTGCAACAACTACAACTATTTTTGGCTCTGATATATTTACAACTAATGATAATTCAGCTAAAACACAAACACAAGTTGTTGAAGCATTAGTAACGTATATTAATACGGTTATACTTAGCACAAATATTCTAAGCAATTATACTGCTTCTAGCGAAGTAGATGGGTCTGTAACTAAACTAAGATTAACTTCAGATGTTCCTGGGACTAGGACAATAACTACTGTAACTGCAACTTCTTATTCAGGTGGTTTTGTATCTGCAACAGGTACAGGCTCTGATGAGCAAGTTAGTGTTACCGCAGTATTAGCTAATGAAACTGCACGAGGTTACGTTAAAGGCACAGGCACTTTAGTTCCTTATTATTCTTCAGGTAATTCTTTTGGCAGTAATTACGGTTCAACTTCGGCTAACGATCGCAATGGGCATGTAACGGCAAGAGATGCTATTAACGAATTACAAGTAGTAATAGGTGGTTGGACTACTGCAGGTGCAAATGGGCCTGATGGCTCTAATAAGACACACACTTACACTGTAGCACGAGATGGTGATGTTAACTTTATTATTTCAGGATCAGGTGGATCTGGCGCAGACCATAACTACGGTGGCGGTGCGGCTTCTGCGGTACAAGGTGTAATTACAGGTGCAGTAGCAGGTGATACAATTAAAATTACTGCTGGAGGCGCTAATAGAAAAGACACTTGGACAGGCGCTGGTAGAGCAGGTAAATCTTCTACTTTAGTTTGGAAAAGAGGAAGCACTACAAAAGCAACAATAACGGCTCCTGGAGGCAGAGGTACAGATAACGGTACAGCGGCAGGTCAAGCAAGTGCAGTGTCACCTTCAAACGCACCTAGCGGTGTAACTTACACTAGAGTCCTTCGCGGTGAAGGATCTACTAGTTCTGTATTTTCAGGTGAAACTAATCGAGGAGGCCAACGTAATGGTGGTCGAGGTTTCTTTTCTAGGTATGGTGATAATATTTACGGTGGCCGATATCAAACAAGTAGTTTAACATGGCAACCAAGCAAAGCTTCTTTTGGTGATGGCACTCAGTCACATTCAGATACACCCCGATGTTGTACTTGGAACGCAACTCCCCCAGGAGTAGGTTTTTTATGGCAAGCCGGTGTGCGTACTGACTTTACTATAACTAATAATAGAACAGTAGGTAGCCACGCATTACAACAATCAATATACGATTTACATTTAGCGGCATTTGGAAACGACTCATCTAGTGATATCTCAACTATAAACACTGGACAAACAAAAACAAGATCCCTTATTGGCGATTATGTAACTACGCTTAACTGGACAGGTAATAAGTTAGGGACACAACAAACTGCGTATAATATTTCAGGAAGCGCAAGTACAACAAATGCAGGAAGTACTGGAATAGACGTTACAGTGACCCAGAATGGTGCAGTATACGATATTAACTTTACTAACAACGGTGTTGCTCCTGCAACCATTACTTCTCCTTCTGCAATTGCAGATACTGATTTTCAAATAGGTGAAACTAAAAATTTGTTAGGCCAAAGTTCTGTTAACTGGACTTTAGTAGGCACTTATCTTACTAACACAGGTACTTCAAGTTCTGTAACAGCAACTAAAACAGCAGTTACTTCAGGAGTAGGTAATTACAGTACAAGCGCAACTGATAGTCCTGCTATTATAGCTAGATTTACACATTCTGCGGGTGGATACGTTCCAAACGGATTTACGCATGATGTTCAACTTACTAAAAATGTAACTAGTTCTGAAACAATATCAGAGCAAATTGTAACTGCATTAAAACAAACACCTGACTTTGCAGGTAACGATCCTAGAATATCAGGAGTTACACAACCTACTGACGCTTATTTTTACATAGAAGATAACACTAACACAAATACGTTTGATATTTATTATGTTAAAAATGTTGGTACGGATCATACTGATGCTCTAAGTTTTTCTTTCTTAACTAAAGTAGGGACTACTTCTTATGCAGAAACTACTTTTGGTGGCGATTTAACAGTATCTGAAACAACAGCTAATGGAGCTTCAGGTGCATCAACTAGCCCGATTATAAGACTTTCGTTTGACGGGACTAATGTTGATACTGTTATTTATGGTGTAGGTATAACTCAAAACGATGTAGCACAATCTTTGTCACAGACGTTAGAGAATACAGGTACATTTACAGCAACAGCCAGCGGTGCTACGGTTACTGCAATTAGAGAAGTTAGTTCCGGTACAGCAAACTTAATAGGAGTTACTGTACAATCCGATCCTAACAATCACATACCTGCAATACCCGCTACTTTTACTCAAACAGTAGCAGGTCAAAATCCAAGTATTGGACAAGGAACTGCAACGTTAACGCTTACTGATAGCCAATTCTATAATGCTTATTCTATTGTAGTACCGTTAACAGGTGCGTATAACACTACATTAAGCGCAACTGACATTGCAAATTTAATTAGAAATACTACGGTTTCAGGGTTTACACTTGGAGGCTCAGGTACATCAGTTACATTTACTACAACTGATAAATATTCAGTTAATAGATTAGATAATGGTCTTGGTACAGGCACTGTTAATAATCACTTATGGACTATGACAGCTGACGATGATGAAGGTGTATTTGCACCTACTTCTAATCCGCTACAAAATTCAACTGCAGTAGAAACAACGTCAGGCATTCCAATTAGATATTCTCAGCCTACAGTTATCCGTATTTTATATTCAGATAATTCGTTTCAAGACTATGTATTTGGAGGTGCTTCCAATGGCCCATTAGCTATTAGTGAGCCTTATGTTGCTAATCTATATAGTGGTAATACATCAAGTACTACTTATACGCATACTAGTATTTCAGACTCTTTAGAGACTCAAATAAAAATAGCAGGTGGTAATAATTTAACAGTTGAAAGAACAGGAAATAATCTTAGAATAGCTCCTATTCAGTATAGTACTGATGGTATGTTTATTACTAGCGCAACATTAACTTATTTAGGAACTACAGCTCCTTCTTCAAAGTTAGTAACCGCACCTGTACCTGCAACTGATGCTACTTTTAGTTCTACGTTTAGTTCGTTTGGGCGATTTGATCCCGATAGGCCATGGGCTACTGACCAAGTAAAAGGTGGTAGTGTATATCCAATCTTTATTCAAACTAATACAGTTGACGATGCGTCTAGATTACGCGCGGCAGATGTAGGTTATACGTTTGGAGCAGATCCGGCTAATAATATTTCAGGCGACCCTTATATTTCTTTTGTAGAGAGAAGAGAGTTAGGTATAACTCCCGAATTAGACACTGAAGAAATTGCAAGAGCCGCCATACAATCGACTGGCGGTACTGCAACTGAGCTAGGTGGTTTTTTATATTATCCAACGTTGTATATGCGTATGACAGGCTCTAACTATACTGCAGAGTATGCAGAGTTAAAGTCAGGTTCAACACTAACTAATGATTATACGGTTGGCTCTGACTATAAAATAGATACTCGTATTACAGGTAGATTTATTAACTTTAGGCTAGATGATGCTGACTCAGACCCTAGCACTGCTTCAAATCAGTTTGCATGGGGCTTATCCAGTATACAATTTGAAGTTAATAAAGCAGGAGAAAGATAATGCAAAATCAACCGCCTGTATCTGAAGATTATACTGTTTCAGCGTGGCAGTTTGAAGTTACTAATAGCTTAAATACAAACGAGGAGCGTTTAAATACGCTTCTCGAAGCTATTGTATTAGCCACTGATTTAGCAGACTTAAAAAACAGAATAAAGGAACTGTAATGATAAGACTTATTGAGGATAATGATGTTCTAGAAGCGATTAAGCTTATGGACGAATCAGAAAAATATAATGACTACTATGGGTATGATAGAAATGAATCTATTTGGATTCAATACTTTACTTCTTTAGTAGAACGTCAGAAAGAAGGAAGCCCTTATGTACTCGTTATAGGAGACTATGATGAGGACGGTAAGCTTAGAGGGTTTCTTTCTGCTGATGCATTTCAAAATTATTATAATAAAGAATGGGTTATGGACGTTAAAGACTGTATTGTAAACCACAAGGTTAACAATGCTTATGTTGTATATCGTTTGTTTGACGCTATGATTGACCATGTTAAGAAACATAAAGGTAAACATTGGCGTGCCGACTCAGTTCGTGGTGAGCAAGAAGCTATGAATTTTGGTCGTTTCTTGCAACGCCGTTACGATGCGGCAATCCAAGTCTCAGTAAGAGGCGTATTACAGGAGAATTAAATGTTATTAAAATCACTGATGACTGGTGATATCCATTCTAGATTTGGTGGTCGCGCAGTCTTTAAAGGTGGAGGCGGAGGTAGTCAAACTACTACTTCAGGAATTGATGAAGAGTTTAAACCTTACCTTGAGCGTGTATTAAAAGATGTTACTAATAGATATGAAGGTGAAGTAGCTCAAGGGCCAGATGCGATTGTTGCAGGTTTAACTAAAGAACAAAAAGCCGCAATGCGAGCTCAAAAAGCACAAGCAAAAGATATGATGGCAGGTACAGGGCTCTACGATACTAGAGCCGCTGAAGCACGTTCATTACAAGATCTTGCAGGTTCTTCTGCAGGGCAAGCTTATTCTGGTGGTGTGTTAGGCTCTGCACGTAGTCAAGCGGCTACGCAAGGTGCATTAGCAGGACGTGCAGGTGAGTATCAACAAGAAAGACAACGTGTTGCAGATCTAGGAGCTAAAAATCTTGGAGACGTAGGCTCTGCTAAACAAGCATATGAGCAAGCTAGACTAGATGCACCTCATACTTCAGCTTCAAGATACTTTGGATACCTAGCAGGTGCTCCACAAACAACAAAAACTACAAGTAGCGGAGGTGGCAAGTAATGGCTATCAATCTAGTACCAGAATCATTATTAAGTCCAGAAGAAGAACAAGCTAAAATGGCGCAGACGCTTAATGCAACTCGCGCTAGGCAAGGTGGTCAGCAAGTAAATCTCCCCCAACAAAAAGGTGTACTGTCTCAAGTTAGTGACATGGCTAGGGAAAAAGTAATAGGTGACGCAGTTAATACAGGTTCTCAAGCAATGTATGATAAAGGTGCGGCTATGTTTGCAAGTAAAGCGGCACCAGCAACGATGGCGCAAATGGCAGGTCCAGCTTTAACAACTGCAGGTGGTGCAGGACTAGGCGCAGGCATGGGTCCAGGCATGGCTGGAGTAGCGGCACCAGGACTAGCAGGCGCGGGTGCAGCCACTGGCGCAATGGCGGCAATGCCATATGTCGGTGCAGGATTACTCGCAGGTAAAGCGCTAGGGTTCTTTAATAACGGTGGTCATGTTGGTCCTTTGTATGCATCACAGGGAAGTAAGACTCCTGAAGGCAAAAGCATTGCTGACCAAATTAAATACATTAGAGATAAAGAATATTATGATGCCCTTGAGCAAGCAGATAATGAAATGCATCGTAGTTATTACAAATCAGAAGGTGGTAATATCGGCCCTCTGTATGCAGCTGATGGTTTTAAAGCAAGAACACACTCAATGCCTCAACATTCAATTGGTATGTATACACCCAAAAGAAAAGAGGAAGCGGCTAAAGAGTCTGAAGATAATGAAAAATCAACTGGATTTTTTAGTTCTTTATTTAAATCAGATGGTGGGCAGGTTGGCCCGTTATCTAAATTAAAATATAAATCAGCTGGCGGTGAAGTATACGAATTGAGTTATGGTGGTGGGCCCCTAAAGAAGGAGAAGTAGCATGAAGCTAAAAAGTCTTAGTCAAAAAGACCGATATGGTAATATGTTCTCTGTTGAGTTCTTTGAACCATCTATCCCATCAATGATGCTTATTCCAGAGATGGAGCGAGGCAATGGGTATAACGGCGCTGACACAAGCGACCACCCAGGAGACCCTAAAGGCACTGATACAGTACCTGCATGGTTAACCCCTGGAGAGAATGTTGTCAATGCAGAGGCCTCTAGGATTCCTGGCAATCAAGAAATGATTGATGAGATGAACGATCAAGGCCGTGCCATACAACAGTCACAAGGTGGACCTATTCCTACTTATGAAGCTGATGGTGGTATAATACCGCCTATGTATGCGGCAGAAGGTACGCTTCCCCTTGGGTTACGTCAAAATAATCCTGGGAATATTAGACCAGGAGCTGATTTTATTGGTGAAAGCGGTGCTAACGATGGCTATGCTGTATTTGATTCTGAAGAAGAAGGTCTTAGAGCCATACAAAAATTACTCGGTACTTATGGTAGTGAGCATAATATAAACACTTTAGAAGGTTTTGCAAATAGATATGCACCGCCCTCAGACAACAATCCAACAAGTAGTTATGTAGATTATTTATCTCAGAAAACAGGAATTGCTCCCGATGAAGAAATAAATTTAGCTGATAGAGGCGCAGAGCTTATTCCTGCTATTGTTGGATTTGAGCAAGGTCAAATGCCTTATACTGAAGATCAAATTAGAATGGCTATTGAAATGGCTGGGACAGATGATCCAGAAGCAGTTAAAGCTATCTTAGATGGAGTGCCTCCTACTGATACTGGATTGATGTCAGCGGAAGCTAGTACTGTAGTGCCTAAGTCAGAGGATGAAGTTCCTCCTTCAGACGAAGGTAACTGGTATGATTTCTTATTTCAAACAAGAGAAGAACGAATAGCTAATAACTTAGCTGAACGTGAAAAGTTAAAAGAAACAGATCCCGAAAGATATGCTCGCTTAGAAGAAAAAGATGCAATCTTAGCCGCTAATAAGGTAGAAAAGGCTAGACCCCCTATTCGTAGTGGGCTAGGCGCAGAACCTTACTATGAAAATTCAGTTGCAAAATATAAAAATTCAAAAGCGCAACAAGAAGCTGACGCTAAAGTTGAAGAGTTATCAGTACCCCCTCGTCTTAATGATGGAACAATTCCTGGAATGGATGAGAGTAGCAGTTTAGCTAAACAAGGCGAGCGTATGCGTAATGATCCAGTAGAAAATGCAGAAGAACGAGTAGAAATAACTGAAGATTATATTCGGAAATATATTGATGCAGGATTAGTTCCGCCTGAGTCTGTTGTTAACGCAAATAAATCAGCCAAAACAGAGTTAGAAAAAGTTACAGAAGAAGAAAAATTACTTCAACAAGAGAATATAGCTAAGGCAGACGCTGAAGCTAAAGCAGAGAAAGAACGTTTAGATTCGGCGCGCGACGCACTTGGTTTACCTCCTACAGATGTTCCTATTCCTGAGTTAGACGGTGTTGGTATCCCTGAAGTATCAACAGAAAATGAATCTAAAGAAACTCAAGCTGAAAAGAATGCGGCTATGACTGAAGCAATGAAAGGCTTTAGGGGTAAAACATTTAGTCAACCTTCAGCAGATGAACTAAAAGAAGTAGAAAGGCTTGGGAGTAGCCCTCAAGGTAAAGGCTTCGGTACTGAAGTTGCAGGTTACTTTAAGCAAATGTTTAAAGACTTATTTAGCGGTCCTGAACTTGCTCGTATGGCAGTTATGTATGCTGGTTCTCGTCTTATGGGCTACGATCATGGTGGCTCATTACAATACTCTATGACGCAATACATTGATCGTGTTGATTCAGACGTTGAAGCTCGTAAAAAGTTTGTCACTAGCAAAGATGCATTAGAAGATTACACAGGCAAGTCATTACAAGCTTATAGAGACTCAGGTAATCTAGAAGACCTAGTAGCTAAAGGCAAAACATTATCTATGACAAAGCCAGTAGGTAATTCTTACTTGCCTGGAATTGGTAAAGTACAACGCTTTGAAGGCTCAGACGGTAATGAATACGTAGAATACCAAGGTAAAATGACATCTGTAAATAGTCTTGCTGGTTTCTTAGAGCCATGGGATGAAAGTGTCCATGGCAGAGAAGCAAGAAAAGGTAACTTTGAGTCTGCATTTACAAGCGCTACCGATACTGCAAACTCTGAAAGAGGGTTAAGGGCGGGAACACGTAATAAAGTTGATTACGATGATCGCGTTGCTATTGATGCTTTTAAACTAGGCGGAGAAGCTGAAAGTAGATTTAGGGAAATTCTTAATCAAAACGGTGTATCAATTAATGATGTCCCTGAGTTAGAAATTAGCGTAAACAATGCTATTACTAAGTTTGTAAATGATACTATTGATTACAAAAAATCAGGTGGTAAAGGTATTGAACCAAAAAGCATCAGAGCGTATATCAATAATGAAACAAGATCAGTCTTAACAGGTGTTCCTCAATACGCTATGAATGGTACTTCTGACACTAACATGAATCAGCTAGACACTATAATTAAAAAAGAAGTCAGAGATGAAAACGGTAAACGACTTGGTCCTAAAGATAGAGGCTATGCCAAAGCATATGAAGAGGCGTGGTCAGCTACTTGGGCCGCTTATCAATTAAGAGATGAGTATCCTGATCTTACTAAGAGCAATGACAACTTTGAAGAGCTAGCTGTTAAAAAGAATGAGCGAAAAGGAGATGCTAACAAATGGACAGCCTTTACTTTATGGGCTTCTAGAACTCCTGGCGAAGAAGTTCAAGCAATTATTGAGCAAGCAATATTAGACGATAACTTAGATAAGTTATTCTAATTTATACCCTAAGAGATAATACCCCCTTATAGGGGAGTGTCTCTTAGGGTTTTTTTATTTATATATTAGGAGGTTAACATGGCAGAAAATTTTATAGACGAGGAAGGTAATTCTCGTCGATGGATAGACGCCGATACTATTGAAGGTAGTGATGGCAAAGATCTTCGACTTCGTGGTTTTAATGCTCCTGAAGTAAGCAAAATAACTAATTTAGATTTCGAAAGAGAAGATGGTAAATTACGTTTCTTACAAGGGCAACTTGGCGGTAGGGAAACTACTGAAGCTGTAGCAAGAATTGCAGAAGAAGGCGGCTACAATAGGATCATAGATGAAGGCAACGATGATTTTTATGGACGTAAGTTAGTAAGCATTCAAAATAAAGAAGGAGGCGACTTAACTAATGCGTTATACAAGTCAGGCGCTGTCTCAGAAAATTTATTTACTGATGCAGAAGGTATACGAGCCGCACAGCAAGGTAGATTACAAGCGCAGTTAAAAGGTAAACGTGATTATCAAAATATTATTCAAGAAGAATTAGGTGAAGTTCAAAGTGTACCTATTCTATTTAAAGAATCTGCGGATAACGAAAAAGAATATTTAGATTCTGTTATTCAAGTAGTTGCTCAACAAAAAGGCTACGACTTAACCACAGAAGAAGATTACAAAGCAGCTTATAATACTGCAATAGAAGGTAACTATGATACTAGAAGTTTACCTTTTAACGCCATTGATTTTTCTCAAGGCGATAGGAATATGTCAGGCGTTGCGTACAATCAATTTACAGAGTCTTGGAACACAGGCTGGCAAGGGATGGCCACAGCTTTAGCTGGATTTGCAGAGCTTGCTGGCGTTGGATTAGGGTCTGAAGACTTAGCGAACTGGGGCGCTGATGAAGTTCAGCTTGCAAAAGAAGATTTAGCTAACGCTCCTATACTTAAAAACTTAGACTTCAGAGATATAGATGATGTATGGGATGGCTGGCAATATTTTACTAACAACATGGCTATGTCAGCACCTTATTTAATTACACTTTCTGCTGGTCATATACTTTCTCCTGTAACATTCGGTGCATCTATACCAATAGCTTATGGCTCAATGGTAGGTGTACACTCAGGGAACGTATGGAATGATATTGAAGGTCCAAAAGGACGCGCTGAAGCGGCTGGTTCTTTAGTTGCAGGTACTGCAATGGCAGTTATGGATAGGCTAGGTATGCAAGGTATTCTTGCTCCGTCTAAACTGTTAACTAAATCAGGTAGGCTTCAAGTAGCTAAAGAGCTTAAACGATTAAACCCAGGAATGACTTCAGCACAAGCACTAAAATTAATCGGTAAAGAAAGCAAATCAATGATTAAAGGTGCTATCCAAGGCATGGGTAACTTTGCTTCGGATCACATTAATCGTGGTAGCTTAGTTAAAAATGTTTTAAAGGGTGCAGGTCGAGGCGGTATTACTGAAGCTGTAACCGAAGCCGCGCAAGAAGGCACAGGTTATATTGCTTCAAAACAAATGTCTGAAGGTGGGCTTGAGCAAAACTTTAATCCTAATGAATTCAGTAATCTATTAGCGTCTGCCGCAGTAGCAGGTGGTGCATTAGGTAGTAGCTTTGGTGCCGCTGGTGCAAGCATAGAAGCTGGTGATCGATACGCTATGAGCAAAGGGCTTATGCTAGGTCGTATAGATAAATTAAATCCATATGACAGAATATCTCAAGAGCTAGGTAAACAAGGCTCCGTGTATGATATAACTAGAGACTTAAAAAGAAAAACTCTTAAACGAAAAGGCGGAAGACTAGGCGCAGACTACGCTACCAAAGGCAAAACACAAAGAGGCTCGTTCTGGGATAAAATTAAAAATCCAACCAAGTACTTACCTGAGCTTTATCGTGCCGCCGCTACTACTGCTTTTCGCCCTGAATTATTAAGGCGTTCAGCGTCGGCTAGAAAGCTATACGCTTTAGTTGGACAACCGCTTGGTCGTCTTTACTCTGGACGTGATGTGGGTGCGCAAGAACAAAAGCATCGTGCTGATTTACTTAATAAATTAAATGCTCAACGTATTTTTCAACGCTTTGGTATGCCTGATAGAGTGTCTAGCTCTAACCGCATTTCTGATATGATACGTAGGTTTGTAGCGGCAAAAGGTGATCGTGATGCTTTAATTAATGACCAAGAAGTAATGGAAAATTATGATTCTATTTTAACTACTGTGAATGAGTTGCAGAGTTTTATGGATGCAGATTATGAGTTAAGAAATACTACCTATACCGGACAAGGCGAAGATCGTGTTAATTTATTATTTGAAAATTGGACGGATGCTAAAGGCTGGGATTGGAAAAAAGTCAGAGATAATCGTGAAGCTTGGTTTGCTTGGATGCGTAATGTAAAAAATTCAAGTGGAAAACAAGCTTACTCTGAGCCTGAAATTGAAGAAATGTACAATAAGATTTCTAATAATGAAGATGTTACCGACTTCTCTATTGTAGAAGGTGTTGCACATATTCCAGGAACAATCAAAGATAATTCTACAAAGAGCTTATCAGACCTTCCTGGATACGATCAATTTGCTAACACAGATATCTTACAAAACTTAATTAATAGAGCAGATCAAACAGCTAAATACACAGCTTACACAGAATACTTTGGTGAGGGCGGTAAGTATCTAGATCAGTTATACGCTGAAATGAGAGATGAAGGTCTTACTGATGATGAAATTGCAGAGGTAGCTTATCATACTAAGAGTATTATTGATGCAGGCACAGGTAACTATAAGCCAATTAAGAATAGACAGATAGCAAATCTACAGCGTGCAGGTGCATTCTATGCATCAACAGTAGGTCTTCCGCTAGCCGCATTTAGTTCTATCCCTGAATTTATCATGATACTTTGGCAGGGACGTGGTTCTGCTGATGTAAAACGTGGAATTAATTCTGCAACAGGAGAACTTGTAGAGATATTTAAAGGTATTGTTAATATGAAGCAGAACCCTGCTTTAAAAACACAGCCTAATTTACCTATCTACAGACAATCAGTACAAGACCTTATTAGCGCAGGATTATTTCCTGATGATGCTACAGTAGCTACTCGCTACGGATTAGGTGAAACAGATATTAGTAAAGCTTGGTGGCAGAAACAATTCTTTAAGTATACAGGAATTGCAGGGATAACTCAACTACAAAGATCTATTGCGGCTTCGGCTGTAGCAGGCTTTGTTTCTGATAGAATTAAAATTCTTTTAGCCAATGAAACAAACTTAAATGCTAAAGTTTCTTTTACTAAATGGAACTCTGCTGAAAAAGGAAGTCCAATACTTAATGTTAAAACTAAACGACAGCCTTACAATCAAGATCAACTAGAGGTATATCGTCAGCTAACTAATTTAGGCATGGATGTAGATGAGTATATTCGTATTCAAAAGAAATATACTAATACAGATAAAAATTCGCAAGGCAAAACATTGTATGATCGCCTTATGAAAATAAATCCTAACGATCCTGAGATAGCTGCTGATATGGATTTCATACAAGAACAAATGGAGACTGTAACTTGGTATTTTGTTAACGATAGAGTTCAAAATCCTCAAGCTTATAACCGACCTTTGTTTTTTCAAGATCCTCACTTTCAATTGTTTGTTCAGTTTAATGGTTTTATTTCTACTTTCACTGCAAATATTGTACCTAAACTTTGGAATGACTATCTGAAAAACGGTAGCCCCCGAATGCAGTATAATACCTTTGCATTAATTTGTGTAATGACAGCTACTGCAGGGGCGTCTCAATGGCTTAAAGACTATCTTAAGTTTGGAGGCTCTACACCGTATCTATCTAATGAACAGTTAGTGCAACGTGCGCTTATGAATTCAGGTGTATTAGGTACAAGTGAAAGAGTACTTAACGCCGCATTTCCCTTGTACGCAGACCGCGATGAAGGTATTGCAGGTAGAATATTCGGTGAGACAGTTGGTGGTGCTCCTACTGCAAGGCTTGGCTTTACAGCAGGTAAACTAATAAAAGAAATTGGTCAAGGTGATTATGAAGGTTCTCTACGAGCAGGTACAAAGTTAATACCTGGAGTAGCACCTGTAACACCTGTTAGAAACGCAATAACAGACCTAATGCAAGGAAGAGCGCCTACTCAATGGCCATTTAATCAAGGAGAATAACTGTGGTTAATATTAACATAAATAGAAGTGCTAATTATGATTTTAGAAATCGTAATAGACAAAAGGTAATGCGAGACCAGCAAGAAGATATTGCACGGGCCACAGAAGATACCCAAGCAACTATGGCGGCGGCATTAGCTGATAAACAAGCAACTAAAAGTGCATTAGATCAGCAACTTCCTGTTGAACAATTACAGTCTCGGATGGCACAACCATCTGAGGCTATTCAACCCGAAGGGTTTGTAGGTACTGCACCTGAAAATATGGCACCTGCTAATCTTCAGGCGTACACAGAAGTAGCACCTACCGAAGAGCAGATAGCAGAAGCTACACAAGATTCGATGTATGAGTATGTACAGCAAGGCTCTCGCCCTGACCCTGCGGTAGACCGTGTAAGAGAGCTTACGCCTACTCAGAAAGGCTCAAGGTTTATAGGTACGCTTGAAGAACAAGCAATGCCTCGCGGTGTCATTTCAGATGAAGAAGTAGGCGCATTTGCACAAGCAGTTGAACCTGCAGTTGATGACGCCCTAATATCTGAGGGATTGCATGACAACAGCGTAATGAAGTTTTCTGCAATGATGGATGGTGCATCAAATATGTTTGATGTTACAAGTAATAAATTTAATATGCTTGGAACTTCGATTGATTTAAATAACGTAGACCAAGAAATTTTATCTTCAGATCCTCAAAGGATTATATTTGAAAATTCAGATGCGCTTAATTTTATTATGCGTAATGATACTAAACTTAATTTGTCTACCGATCCTACTGATCCTAACTCGCCAATTCGAAAGGAAGCAGGACGTGCTGCAATCATGTCTACTATTTTAGCTTTATCTAATAAAATGGCATTGCAAAGTTCTGAAGTTGATGAAGAAGCAAATAAACAACAACATTCTAATGGACTTAACAGAAATATTTTAGGTCCAGAAATTGGACGTACAATGGAACGCTTTTTGTTTCCTACTCAAATGGATAACCCAGCCGACTTATTTAAAGGTGTATCCGAAGGCTATGGTTATAACTCACGCATGACACCTGAAGAGCAAAGTTTACTTGGACAAGCAATTCTTCAAGGTTTTGCTGACTCAAAAATATTTGACTTTATACAAGCTAAAGAAGTTAAAGATAACGAAGGTAAAAAGACAATAACCTTTGTTACTACTCGTTCAGGCGATAAGAAGATGAGAGCATTAAGAAAAGGTATTCGAAGTGCTTTAGGCATTGCTCAAAGCAAAGATAGACCTGTATCTTTAACTAACACAAAGCAAGGTATGTTGCGAGGTGAAGGTGCAAGTACACAAAAGAACATTACAGCTGCACCTGAAAAGAACTTCCTAACTCAAGAAGTTCAAGATGCAATTAATGCGTTAAGCAGTGTACAACATACTGTACCTAGCCACGCAACAACACTATATGCAGGTGTTTTATCTGGCGGGATTAAAAATCGTAAAGGCGTATTTGCTAGAATAGCTAAACAAGACGAAAAATACCTTAATAATAAAAGACAATCATTGTATAATGATTTTCTTTATAAGTACTCTAAAGGGGTAATTAAAAGCCCAGAAGAAATTGGAGGCGATGTTAACGAATTCCTTATGCAAGGACAAAGCCAAGAAGAAGCAATTAAATCTGCTTTCTTTGACGTTGCAAATAAACAAGCAGTATCAATTCAAAGAGATCATTTGGTAGAAAGAAGTGATACACTTAAAGATGGCGTTAATCGTTCTAACGTACCTTTTTATTATGGGTATAGTGTAATTAATAACTCATCACGTATGATGATTACTAATGACGAACTTAATTATCAGTCAGATAAATTAGCTAGGTTTTTAGTAGCAGGTGGAATGCCTTCTTTATTTTCTATTTCTCCAAAAGGAGGGCTAGCGGCATTAGACGTAGCAATCAAAGAATCTAAATCAGCTAAGCCTCTTAAAGGCCAGTCTGGTTTCTTTAGAGTTTTAGCTAGGTCATTAATATTAGATGCTGATAAATTGTCTTCAACTGATCAACTAATCGCATTAAAAAATGAGCTATCACAACCTGACAGCGCTATTCGAAAACATGCTATTGAAGTTTATAATTACAGAGAACAGAATAAAGCATATAATGAAGCGGCAAAAGTAGCATTACAAAACAATGCTAAAGTTCCACAACCAGAACCGTTTATTCCTAGCGAAGGGTTAGAAAACTTTTTAAGCCAACACGAAGAAAACGATACGTTTTATTTTGCATTAGATGCTCTGCATGAGTTAGGTGCTTACGATGTCGTTGCTAAACAAGCAAGGGCAAACAATAAACCAATGAAGTTTGCTTCTAGAGTTAAAGCAGAGGTAGATGGTAATTCTAATGGAGCTGTTATCCAAGGCTACCAGATGGGAGTTAAAAATATTCTTGAGAGAGGAGGAGTTCTTTATCAAGGAGAAGGAGATACCGAAGGAGATCTTCGAGAGCAAGTATTCAGACTTATGGCTGACAATGACAAGCTAGAGAAAGATGAATACTGGGAAGAAATCTTTACAGTTATTGGTAATGATCCCCGAAAGATTAAAAAGTTAATGAAAGTTCCAATTATGACTTCTATTTACGGTAAAGACCCTGCATTCCATCAAGACACTGCAAAAAAGTTTATTGACGATAACCCAAAAATGTTTGAAGGCTTAATGGCTAATGGTATTCTTAGCTACGAAGGTACAATTAAACGTCTTGGAGAACACTTAGAAAAAGGATTATTGCTTGGGTTAGGCAATGCACTTGAACATTCAATACTAGTAAAACGTGCAGGACGTATCTTTAATTTTGCAGATGAAATGATGAATATTGTAGGCGCTAATGGATTTATGGTTCAAGCAGGTGGAATTGAATACTTACCTGTAGATCCACGAATTGCATTCCCTCAAGGGGGTCAGGCGTTCGCTCCTTATGGCGATAACACAGCACGAGTTAAATATGGTCAAGCTTTAAAAGCAGAGCGTGGTTTTAAGGGACGTCAAGTTGCAGACATTCAAGTAACTAAAGCAATAGCTTCTCCTTCTGCTAAAGCTAAACGCAGATATGTAGGTGAAGGGGAATACAGTAACCCAGATTTAGGTAGTAAGCTACGTAATCAAGCGGCAGTTAACTTAACTCAAAACATTGACGCAACAGTTGCACAGCGTACAGTAACTAGAGTCATCGGGGGAGCTGTTACACCTACTGTAATGCAAGTTTATGATGCGTTTATGGGTGATGCTAACTCGTTTGATACGTTATCAAAAACAGCTAATGATGTATTTGAAGAAGTCAATAGCGATGACCCAAAGAAAGGGTTTAATATGTTAAAGGCTGAATATAAAGCATATACAGATTTAATTACACAAATGCGTGATCGTGTTGCTAATGCAAAAGTTTCTGGAGACACCTTTAATATTGGTGTTAATGGTAAATACAAAATTTTAAGCGATTTGTTATCAGTAGGGCCAAACGGCGGTACTCGTATGGGTGCTATTATGAATCGTGATATGCCTGATGGTGATCTTAAAAGCGAGAATCCTAAAGAAAGACGTAGAGCAAAAGCAAAAGATGATGCTATGAAAGCTATTAACGACATTCGTGCAGAAGCAATTAAGTATGGTTATTTTCCTGGGAAGGAAAACGTACCACTTACTGCAGATCAATTTGGAAGTTTATTCTTTAAGATAGTAAACGTTATGAACGTAGATGCTGAGTTTAAAGAAATGATTACCGAAGTTGATGCTCGGAGAAAAGAAATTAGTAAAGAGCGTAAGCGTAAAGAACAATACAGTTAAATAAAAATACCCCACAGGGAATCCTATATGGAAACCTTGTGGGGTATTTTGTTTTATAGCTTAAGCCCAGCGGCTTTCGCGGCTTTAAGCGCCATGCTTCTTTGCTTATCTGCTTTATGCCGAGCTTGTTTTTCATCAAGCCCTGTTGCAATATAGCCAGCTAAGTTTTCAGCGTGGACTTTATCTAACATTACGCGATTAAAATTTTCAGAACCAATCATATCATCTGATATTCCTAGCTCTCTAAATTCAACATCCGTAATTTCGTGGCCTAGCTGAGACAGCCAGTTATTATTTTCTGCCATAGTAACCTCCTAACAGAAGAAGTAATTGGAATCAAGTACGCTTTTAATATTTAACGTACCGATTGTAGGCACAATGCCTTGATAACCCTTACCGAAAGGAATACCATTATAGAAGTTATCAGTGTCATACATAGACACAAACTTCTCTCTAGTAGATACCATCAGAGACTCTACGCTACCTGCATGAGTACTGAAGGAGTCGTGAACAGCACCGAAGTCACCATCCCAGTCAGCTACAGTAAGAGCCATGTGACTGGCATCCATACTATGAACAAAGTTAGGGCTGATGCCACACATAAAGCCTCGTCTATCAGGTATGTCTGTCTTCTCTCTGATGACATGCTTAAAGCGTATCTCGCCTGTCGGAGTATTAAACCCGTAGCAATCTACTTTAACGGGCCTAGTGCGATAGCACTCGTATACTACTGGGAAGCCTGATGGGGTCACCCATTCAATCCCTCTCCCTCTATCTGTACCATAGTCTCTGGCCCAGTTAGTGATCTCTTGGTCTGCTAGGCGCTGTAAGTACCTCATAGTATCCAGGGGACCAGGGCATACATCTTGTATAGCTCTGATTACTTGGCTACTGAGTTCGTCACAGTCCCATGTAGAGATATTGTACTGTGTAGTGAAGCCAAACTGATAGCAATCACTGTACATAGACTCAGACATTTTCTTTTGACCACAGCTATAAGCTCTCGTCATGGCACCACGCTTAGCGATACCCTTACGGATATGCTTCATTGGTATCTGTCTTTCTTCAAACCATTCGGGCATACGCTGAGTGAGTCGCTTAGCTACCTGCACATAGAAATCATTCTGTACATCGGTAGGTACAAGACCAACAAGCTGTCCTGTCTTATCGTCCTTAGACATAGCGCCGAGGTGTTGCCACCCGTTGTTAGCACCGTCGATAGGAATAGGTAACTGCGTGTAGAAGTCGCCTTCACACTTAGAATACTTATACCACTCAACACAACAAGCAAGGAATGAAATAGATTTCTCTGCGTCTTCTGCAAAGATATGCATCTCGCCTAGCTCTATTATAGTATCGATGTTCTGCTGAGTCCACATAGCTCTGTCTTCAAGGGTCATCTTGTCTACTGAGATAGTGTCGAGCTCTTCTTGCTCAAGTACACTACGATAGTCTGTAGTAACCCAATCAGGTATCTCATCAATGTTATACGATTGATTAAAGCAACAAGCAGTATGTACACCTAACCAGAAGCTTGCTTCTTGGTCAAACAGTTTACCGTCGGCAAAGAGCAACTGACCACGCGCAATATCCGAGCCTTGGAAGTTAAAGAATGGCTCTGAGTAATACAGCCTACCGCGATAGTCTGCATCAAGATAGAAGCTAAAGTCTTTGTGCAGCCACTTCGCTGCAATTGCCATTACTTCTTTTACCTCACGGTTCTTAGAGGCTTGGCGTTGATATAGCTTTTCATTCTCTTTAGCGTCTTCACCAGTAAACTCTTCAGTATTAATGAAGGTATCCCATTGTTCTAAGATAGCGTCGTGTACGTCAGTGTTAACTAACCAACGAGTAGCTTGTAGCTTATCTATAGCTTTAACGAAGGGTGCTTCTTTATGTTTAATAAATCTGTACTCTTTAGATTTATCCCATGTCTTGATAACACTTCTACCGTTACCTTGGATTAAGCTAGTTATTGGTTCAATTAATTCTGCGCTCATACAGACAGTTCTACCTGCAATGGCTTCCATTTCACCCCACTTAGTTGTAGCATGAATAGTTACTGGCTTACGGCTCTTCATATGTCCTACCTGTATAGTGAGGTATCCACACATGACAAAGCCTTCAATGACAAGGTCACCTACTCTAACATGGTCTCTAAAGTTAACGTTATTACTATCCCAACCTTCAACAATATATTTACCAATTGCCATTGAAGCCTGAGTAATAGGCGTTTCACCTTCAGTCTTGCTACGCTTAAAACAGCGTTGCATAGTCTTTCTAGCGAATGTTACCATATCTTCTATTAAGAAGTCTAGCATATCAACACCGTCGGTGTCAATCATTCGCATCAGTTGTAAGTTACGTCTAGGCTTGACTCCTAAGTCTTCACCCCTAATCTTCGTCAGTAGATAGTCCTTCACATCTTCCATCAGATATCTTCTTCCATACGTCTAGTCCCCAGATGTGTTCTGAGGGATTATTTAACTCAGTTGCGGGGCAAGTTAATGCATCACGCTTTGACTTAACTCCGAGTGTCAAGTCATACTCTTCTTCTGGGAAGACCTCCCGTACTCTTGGGATGTCTTCTGTTTCGCATTGTACCCATGCTACATACAAGGGGTCGTGTTCTAAGCTTTGGTAATAGATTTGCATAACCTTATTATGCCTTTCTCTTTAAGGATTTTATAACCATCCATGTATCTCTCGTCTGCCTTATCAATGACAACTTCTTTGATCCCAGATTGCAAGATAAGTTTAGTACACTCCATACAAGGCGCGAGCGTAGAGTAGAGTGTGGAGCCAAGTCCGTTGCCTCCATCACGAGATAACTTACAGATAGCATTAGTTTCAGCGTGAATAACATAAGGTAGAGTAACACCAGTACTAGGATGTTTGCACTCATTAGGAAAACCCGCTGGAGTTCCATTCCAACCCATTGAGATAATGTTTCCATCTTTGACGATGACTGCACCCACCTGAGTATCTTTATCGTAAGACATTTTAGATACTCGTTTAGCGATGTCCATATAGAGGTCATCATATCTTTCTTCCTTGATTGTCATTAGAATTCTCCATGGCGGCCTTAGCTTCAGATATAGTTCTGATCTTTCTACCTGCCTTTGAGTCTATGTTTTGAAGTTTAATTGCCTTCCTTTTGATAGATTTCTTGTAGTTCATCTTGAAGTCCTCTAATTTTATTAGCTCTCATCATAGCTTGGCTACGATACTTGTTACGTTCATTACTTGCATCTTCAAGTAATTGTTTAACATGGGCAAGCTCCTGCTGGAGCAAGCCTATTTGATTGTACAGTGCTGTTTCACTCATTACATTACCTCAAAGTCTAGTGTATCAGAGTCATGGTATACTAGCCTAGTAGTCTCGTGGTTGTACTTAGCTTGCTTAGCTGGACCAGTCTTACCAGTAAATCTACTTTTAAGTACAACAAAGTTGATTGTGTTTCTGATTTGTTCGTCGGTGTTTGCCATGTCTCTAGCAAATCCGATGATGTCGAAAGATATTTGTTTAATACTTCCTGATCCCTTGATATCATCCATGCTAGGTAACTTGCCTTGCTCAAAGGTAGCTCCACCGCCTTGCACTTTCCTAAGATGACTAATAACACCGAGCCAGATGTTATGCTTCTTAGTAATCTTGAGAAGGTCTGACATAACTTTATCAATGGCTTCATTACCAGAGTAACCCTCAGCGCCCTCAGAGACTGCGATTGTAATGTGGTCAAGGATAAGATATTTACATCCCATGAGAGCCATATACTCAATCTTATCAATGAGAGATTCATCGCCAACAGAGCCTTGATGATCCAATAGAACAAGCTTTTCTGTACCAAATACTTCACGGCTTGCCGCCTCCTGTTCTTCAAGAGCTACATCATACTCTTGTAGGTTACGTTGTAATTTCATTTGAATAAACTTCTCTGCTGTATCACCAACAGACTCTTCTAATGAAATCATACCTATCTTATCACTAGTTTTGTCGAGTAAGTCAAGTACTATTTCTTTAATGACAGTACTTTTACCCGAACCAGTACCCGAAGTGAACAAAGTTATCTCACCGAAGCGCATACCGTTAGTCTTCTCATTGATACCTGTTAAGCAGTCAGGGTATAACACTGACTCTGTAGCTTGTCGAGCAAGATACTGTTCCCATACAGGCTCATGACCTACTACGATACCTGCAGGGCTATAAGATTGTGCATCCCATACAGAACGCATAACACCTTTAGTGCCTTGCTCAAGGTATAACTCACAAGGGTCTTTGCAAGAGCTTGTAGCTATCTTTACCTTATCGATACCGATAATGTTAGCGGCTTCTTTAATTGCTTTCTGACCTGCAGTATCAGCATCAAAGAACAAAACAACTTCTTCAAATGACCTAATCCAAGTGCGATCATTGAGTAAGCTCTTTAGATTACTAGCACTAGCAACGCTAACAACAGGATAAATCTTGTTGTAGTGGTCGAGCGAGGCTTGTGCCACCGCCATTGCATCGAACTCGCCTTCTGTGATGACAAGCCGCTTGCCTCCAGCTCCAAAGCTTTTGCTACCAAAAGTCCTGACATCTTTAAAGTCTCCTACCGTATTAAATTGTTTAGGTAATGTTCTAGTCTTGTAGGCTACTAGCTGTTCACCTTTATAATACGGGTAATGATATGCAGTGATATTACGTTCACTATCATAGCTTACTCGTACACCAAAGTGTTCTGCTACTGTCTTAGTGATTCCACGATCTTGACAACCACGAGCATCACCTGTGTTAGCAGTGAATGTATCTACATCCCATGCTGATTTAACTACATTATCTAGAGGCATGTCCTCTTCCTTTCCAATTTCTTTTTCATAATGGTTACAGACAAAGCAATAGCCGTGTCCGTCGTCGTACATAGTAAAGCCATCACTCGATGGACAAGCAGGACATTTAGTCTTACCTATTTCTTTACTCTCCGTATAATCTTTCTTCTTTTGCATGGCGTGTTACCTTTCTCTTATGCCTTGCTTTATTAGAGCGGTCATCTCTCTCTGCTTTCTGTTGTTTGTTATTAAACAGCACAAAGAAGTCATCATCGTCTATACGATCGTCATCCTCAAACGGATCATTTTTCTGTATCATTTTTTATTCCATTGTAACTATTAACAAAAGCTTTAGTCAGCATCCATTTCTCGCTACCTAAAGTTTTATTATAGTATACCTTTTCTTGGTTGTCATCAAGTTCAGTCAACACATTAAGATGTATCTGCCATTTTAACTCTAAGTAATTGAGAGCAGACTTATCAGGTGCTTCCTCTAATATCTGATACTTAAAGTGTTCAGGGTTATCTGAAACTTTCTGTGCAGTATCAACACCAGAGGATGCATAAGTTTTCCAGTTAGATTGTCTAACTCGTTTACCTTTACTGTAATTCCAGTAAGATTTCTTACCGACATAGCGTTTGTCTGTCTCTTTCTCAGTGATAAGATAGATAAAACCTTCCATGTCATAAGGTTGTAGCTCAAGCCTTGTATCCCATTGACCGTGTGCAAGAGCATCTGAGCCTGTAGCTTGCCATGCCTTCTGGTCAAAGGCAACACACACAGTGCCACCACGAGGGTTGACCCATACAGTCAAGTCACCCTCCCAGCCTTTCTTTAGCTTGAGTTTAGTTCTGAGGTTAGACTTACATCTAATCTCTCCGTGTTCCTCAGTAGTGATACCGACCCATCCTCCTGTATCTACTGTAGATACTTCGGTGATGATAACATCTTCGTATCGCTGATGGTCTTCTACATTGGTAGTCATGTTACACCTCAAAGAAGTCAGTTGGATTACGTAGTATGTGAATACCGTTAGCCGTTTCCAGTAACTTCTCCTTCCATTTTACAATGCCGTATTGAGCACGCCATGCGGCTAATACTCTATGTTTACGGCGTTTCATAGGGACACCCGCAAGCATCTTCTCTGCTTTCTTTGGTCCAATCTTAGGCAACCCAGGCAAATTATCTGTAGGATCACCTTTAAGCATTTGAAGCCAATACAATAAGTCTGCCTTGTCTTCATCGATATCGTAGAATTCATTACGCTTTGGGTTGTAATGATGACCTACAATACAGTCTAAGTCTTTATCGATATGTACTACAGTGAAGTCAATCTCTTCTTTAGCGCATTCAATTGCTTTGATGCGTACCATATCATCGGCTTCCATACCATCAGAAGGTATAGCCAAGCCATCCTCAATAATACGTTGCATCAAAGGTCTGAATAGACTGGCATCTTTATGCGGGTCTTTACGATTAGCCTTATACTGTGGACACAACTCATAACGAAAATTATCTTTGCCTCCACAATAAATTACTTGCTCATCAGACCATACAGGGTCTATCCAATTCTTTTGTAAGATAGCCTTGTAGTTATCTAATGCGCTGTCTACAGTTTCTTGTTGCCAAGCCGCTTGATATATACAGCTATCAGCATCTATAATTGCTAACATTATATGTGTCCTTTCTAGTGTACATCTGCGTAACAGCTACCAATGACACCATCGCCATCCATACACTGCACATTGAATTGTTTAGGTGCTTCTCTAAATGCTTCGATACAGATCTCTTTAACTCGTTCTGCATCAGACTCTTTAGCAACCCATGCCATCTCATCGTGATAAAAGATAACAGGGTATGCATCTAACTTTTCTTCAGCTATCTTAGCCATTGCATAACCCACAGCCGCCTTACAAGTAATAGCTTCTGCTGATTGTAACAAGTAGTTAAGCGATTGGTGTGCTGAAGACACATAGACTCGTCTACCATCAAGGCCAGGAATGAATGCATCTCCGTATCCATTCTTAGTCTGCTGAAAGATGTGGTCCAGCTTAGCCTTAATCTTAGCTAACCCAGGGATTGCTGATTGATACTTCTGTTTACTTGCGTTACCAGCTTTATCATCAGGCTTTCCTGTAAGGATAGTGCCTAGTTTCTTACCGCCACCTCCGAAGAGATAAGCGTATAGCCATCGCTTAGCATCACCACGACTACTGCCTAGAATGTTGGCGTTATAGCTGTGGATGTCACCGCTTGTTACTTCCTTAGTGAAGTCGTCATCACCAATGTAATGACACAAGGCTCTCATCTGATTACCAGCTGAGTCAGCACCAACTACTTTGTATCCGTCTTCACAGATAAAGAGACTACGCATCTCTTTGCCCCATGCCGCCTCGATACTAGGTAAGTTAGTGATTACTTCGTGTCGGGATCTGAAGGTGGGAGTACCGATAACCCACATTCGTCCATGTAGCCTGTCGCCCTTAACCGCATTAAGCCAGCCTTCGAGTATAGACCTTCTTGATCTTGTTGTGTAGTATCTGTCAATGTCTTTACCGATGTCTCCAAGCAGTTCGAGAGACGTTGTTGTGAGTTTAGGGCTTGTCTTATGGAATTCATAGCCAACTTTCTTATAATTCCAGTCATCTGGTTTCCATCCTATAGTATAAAGATACTCTTTAACTTCTTCCATGTTACCTAGCGTAACCTGTGTAGTATACTGACGCTGGAACTCTTGTTGTGGGTTCCAGTCATCTACTTCAGGCTCATGTCCAAGAAACTCTGTCAGCAGTCGCCTAGTTACAGCAGTAAAGTCACCTTTCTTTGTGTACTTAGCTGTCTTAGGTTGTTTGTCTACATAGATAGTCATCTCAGGTAGATTAGGATGTACACGAGATTCAATGTCAGATATCTCTTGACACATTTCTTCGTGTAGCTTGTTGGCTCCATCTATATCAAACAACCAGCCATTCATTCTTATCTTAGCTTCGAACACAGCGGCATCATGCTCTGCTCTAATACCTTTAGATATCAATGGCTTAGTACTGGATTGGTCTTTGAACTCCTTCATCAGGATCTCAAAGACTCTTGTGTTTAGCTCAACATCTCTTACACAGTATGTCAGCATCTCTTCCGAGAACTCTGACCAGTTATCAAAGCTTAACTTACTGTAGCCAAGATGCTCACCCCAACCACCAAGCCCATGCTTGTGTTTGCGCTTGTAGTTGAGTGTTTGGCTCATCATCCATGTATCATATAGCTTCTTGTCATAGAAGTCTATGCCGTACAGCTTAGTCAGTACAGCTAAATCATATCCGATGATGTTGTGACCGATAAGAGCGTCTGCATTAAGAAGAAAGTTAAGACCAGACTCAATGTCATCTGGCCTCCACTTGTATATCTTCTTAGTATCGACGTCTTGAGCAACAATACACCATACTTTGGTAGCATCAATGCCATCAGTCTCAATGTCAAATACTAGTCTCATGTGTTAGTCCTTTCCGTTCTCACATTTTGGACAGTTTAATTCGTCTGAGAGAAAGTCCAATGCCCCCTCATAATAGGGCGTTTTACAACGTTTACAATGATTAATAGTCCTTAACCTGCTCATAAAGTTGTTTGTTGTGTCTGGATAACCAGATTTTTGTTTCATCCGAGACTTCCCCGTCTTTGATTTCGGCGTATCCCATATACGCTGTAGCAAGTGCTGCACAAGTGGTATCATTTGTATCTAACCCGCAGTATCTGCTAGGCTCCTCGTGTTTGTGTTGTGAACAAGGTCTACCAATAGAGTCTGTGTGCTTACACTTAAACATCCCCATTAGCCTCTATCTTAGTGTCTTCATATGGTGCTACCGTACGCCTATAGAATTCCATCTGAGCACCTGCCAATGCACCCATGACATCATTCATTGTCTGATAGTTGTATGGTTCCATGTGTTTAATGGCGAGTGCAATTAAGTACTGCAAGTCACCTGCTTGCATGTCAGGACCAAAGCTTTCTAGCTCCTGCTCTAGCCACATAAACTTCTGGCGATCTTCTTTAGTAATATAAGGCATGTTACTTCCTTTCGTAACTAAATATTATATAGTTGTTATCATTAGATATTTCAGCTATCTCAACACGGTTATCTTTACCCACCGTGTCGAGTAGCCTCATTACATCCTCTCTTAAGCTTAATGCTTTGTCTCTTATGTATACTGCTTTATACATCGAGCTTGTCGTAGTCTTCATCCCAATTGCCATCATTTAATAGCCCAGCAACGTAGCTAACGCTATCACTATGAATAGACCCCATCAAGTTGTAACACTTGTTGTACTCATTGTACTGAAGATTAAGGTCTGTGCATTTAGTTTTACTCATAATGTCGTGATACGTTTCCGTAGCAAGATTAAGGCTCTTAGTGTATGTATCAAATCGTGCTTGCATGGTTTACTCCTCAGTAATAGTATGAGATTGCTTCTATGCAATCGTCAAGTTCAAAGTATTTCTCAGTGTAAATACTCTCATAGAATGGATGAACGTAGTCATCTCTGTCTGCCCACAGTATAATTACTTTATTCTTCATGTGTGCAAACATAAGTTCCATCGCAGTACCAGTACCTCTACCGCTATCACGTCTTACGTCAGCTAATACAACAGTGCTATTAGCTATGTCTTGCATGTCCATCTTAAAGATACGTCTACAGGCTGATTGCTCATGTGTAGCTGTCTCAGATAGTTTAAGTTGGTCATGGAAGTCTACCCTACGAGTTGGATCTAACGAACTGATATCGTTCTTCTGAAGTATATCTGCCGCTCGAAGTCTCCAAGCTGTCATTCGTTTCTTGGTGCAGTCTTCCATTGGTCCTGCTAGGTATACGTAATTCTTCATTGTTTTTCCTTTCATTTTCAATGATATACGTCTTTAAGTCTTCAAGTCTCTTGACAAGAGCTATATAGTGCTCTTGCCCTGTGCCACTAACGACTGTTTCTTTAGAGTATTGGTCAATGGCACTAGTGTATGCTAGTATCAGCGGATTCAAGTTCTCTCTTAAAGTCATCCATAGCCTCCTTAAGGTCGCTTCTTAGTTCCACTACTATACTGACGTTATTATCCTCGTCTACTATAATAGCTTCGTCTTCCATTGCTGAGTAACATACGTCAGTAAACTGGATGAACACTAGGTTGTATTCATCCGCTGTAAGCTTACCGTATAACTCATGGCCACCAACTTCCTCAAAGAGAACTAGTATAGCTAACTCTAGCATACGCTGTGAGTCGTCTTCTTCTAGTTGCACTTCTATGTTTGTCTTCTTAGGTTTAAAGTCGATGACATCACCCATTAGAAGTCTACCTGTGCTTCGCCTGTGTCTTCACCTTCGATAACGTCAAAGTCTGTACCGCTACTTGGTGTGTACTCTTTGAGGTCTGTTACTTGTACCTTAGATAAGATAGAGCTAACGCCTTTACGACCTTGCATCTCATATGGGTACTGGAAGAGCATCACATTACCTACGCTACCGTTACCTACAATGTTACCGTCGATAGGCTTCTTGGCACCGTCTAGTACGTCAGGTGGTGTGTTATCGCTGTTATCTTTCTTTACAGCTTTACGCTTGACGTTTGCCTTGTAGAAGACACCTTCATCATCTTCTTCTGTTTTAGTAGTAATAAAGAACTCGTCTTTCCACTTCTTGGCTTCGTCTTTATCTCGTGTACGCATCTGTAGTTCCCACTGGAGTGTACCGAATGGGTCTACTGGCTTGACTAGCTTAGCCCAATGTAACTCAGCATCACGTACAATAATAGTTCTCTTTTCATCAATCATCTTTATAATCCTCTGGTTTAATTTCATTACTACATACATAGCATAATAGTTTGTGTGCTATTTCTATTAGCCTATCTGATATGTACTGTGTGTTTAAGCAGTGTTTACATGTTATCTTCTTCATCTATGTTTACCACTCTACAGTTCTCTACACCTTTCCTATTGATAAACTCTTGTGTAGCAAGCTTAATAGCTTCTGGTTTGTCTGCTGCAGTGACGAACACAATGTCCGTCACCCAGCCTTCAAGTTTTACCTCATACTTAGTCATTCGAGTTCCTCTGGTGTTGTGTTGTAGGTAATCAGGTAGTCAAGATACCACTTGGCTTTCTCTAGCTCTTGTAGCTTGTCATCCTTCTTACCGTACCGCATAAGGTACTTGTAGACTTGACCCATCAAGTGTGCCTCGACACCATCAAAGTCTTTTAACATGAACACCATCATGTCCATGTACTCGTACCCTGGCACTATCTCTTTGTAGTGCTTGGGGCTGATTGCATTGTTTTCTTCCATGTCAGTCCTTTCTATGACTTAAACTTACGTCCTCTGAAGAATACTATGAGGTTTACAGTTGTGTTGATAGTGAGGGCAGTGAGTATCCACCACTGCCACCACAAGAGATCTAGTCCACTACATTCTATCATCTAGCCATATCCCTGCCAAGAGACAGAAAGTAGTTATCAGGACTGGGAGTATTATGTAGTATACTGTCATGCCGCTAACCTCATAATTCTTTCTCTGTGTAGCCCGTAGTTCTCACTGCTAGGCCAGTAGATGATTGTATCGTTACTCATGCCATCGCTATCATCTACAAACAAGACAACGA
>Ga0206677_10000565_pt1 | contig 35103 bp, 22 predicted proteins | sample M130m12015metaG_FD_155475 | JGI IMG/M metagenome (GOLD analysis project Ga0206677, IMG submission 155475) | Ammonia-oxidizing marine archaeal communities from Monterey Bay, California, United States - M1 30m 12015 | ecosystem: Environmental > Aquatic > Marine > Intertidal zone | place: USA...
TCCGACATGAATAGACATCCAAATAATTCCAACCAAAATCAACTGAGGTTCCTCAAGCGCCTTTCCAAGATCCATTTTCATTCCAATCGTCGCTACCAAAATGTAAATAAAGACACTTCCAACCCGAGATGCACCAGCACCCTCTAGTTTTCTTGCTTTTGTAGCTGCATAAATCAATCCTCCCGCTGTACTTATAACAACGAGCCAAAAGAAGCTACTTGCAAATGGTGATTCTCCTCCCAAACGGTCTTTAAACCATGGTGCCATCAATTGGCCTGCCCAATGGGCAAATCCGACAAGACCGAATGTCAACCCAATCTTCAACATATAGTCGGTAAGTGTTGGTTTTTTTGAATTGGTCTCCTCGTAATCCTTCATTCGTTTTTTAAGATCATCAATGGCCGATGTATCCGCCTTTAACCAATTATCAAATTTTTCTGCACGTGTTGCCGACCACAATAAGAAAATCATCCACAACTGAGCAACAACAATATCTACAGTAATCATTTTTCCATACAACTCTTGTTTGTATTGATACATTTCCAACATGGCCGTTTGATTGGCTCCACCGCCAATCCAACTCCCTGCGAGGGTTGCCAATCCACGCCAGGTTGCATCTGCTCCAACTCCGCCCACAACACTTGGATCAATCATTGAATATATCCAAATAGAGAGCGGTCCACCAATTACAATTCCAAAGGTGGCAGCAAAGAACATAATTAACGCTTTTGGACCTAGATTAAGTATTCCTTTAAAATCGATGCCTATGGTCATAAGAATCAATGCTGCAGGCAACAAATAATTCTTCGCCATAGTATAAAGACCAGTATAGTCTGTTGAAATCAACCCCATCGACACCAATAATGCTGGAACCAAATAACACAATAACAATGCAGGTACGACCATATAAAATCGTTTCCAAAACTTGGTTTGCTTGTGTGATGTGTAGAAAATCAGACCTAAAACAATGGCCAATATGCCGAATACAATTGTGTCATCAGTAAAAACAGGACGTATTTTTCTTTTGATTGTTTGAGAAAGACCGTCGAGCCCTTGTTGCGCAAAGCCTAACGTGTCGCCATCCAAAAATAATGTGACCTTTACTGTTTGGGAGACATCCAATTCTTTTAGTAAAATCGGAGCTAACGCCGGTATAGTCAAAACATCATCTCCGACTTCTACAAGTGCTGAATCCATCGATTCAGGGACATCAATAGCTGCAAAATCGATAACAACGTTACTTTTCTCCTCGATCACCAATGGAGTTGAATGTCCCATCACGACATATTCAAATGTCCCTGGCTCCAATGACTTCATCCCCTTCCTGTCCAATACTTCAACATCTTGTGTTAACGAGACAAAACATACTGATATAAAAATTAAAGAAATTAGTGTTTTCATAGTTTCAATTGGATTAAACAAAAACAGCCCTCTTTGTGAGGGCTGTTTTAAATCGTTTGCATCGCGTTATTTCACTCCGTGCATTAATTTGTTCAACAATCGGCCTGAGAATATTACCAATATTCCTGCAACCAGCGGAACTATAGTAAAAATCAAGAAAAATGTAGACATTGAATATTGTTCAGTAATGTTTTCAATTTGACCTCCGAGTACCGCAGCCAATTTATTCCCGATAGCAATAGCAAGATACCACATACCGAACATAAATGCGATCATACGTGCAGGAACTAACTTACTCACATATGAGAGTCCAACTGGTGATAAACACAACTCTCCGAGTGTATGGAACAAATAAGCCAAAATCAACCAAATCATGCTCACCTTAACACCTTCTACTAAACCATAGGATCCCATGGCAAGTAAACCAAATCCAATAGCCATAATGATTAAACCTAGTCCATATTTAACAGAAGCAGACGGATTGTATTTACTATCCCACCATTTGGAAATTAATGAGGCAAAAGCAATGATAAAAAATGAATTCAATATACTAAACCACGAAACGGTAATTTCTACCCAATCATCCTTAACTTTTAGTACTTGTGCTTTCACAATTCCATTATCACGATCAATTTTACTTGCATATTCTCGTTTTTTGACAGATTGCTCCTCACTCAGATAAGCAAATGCTTCCCCCGCATTGTCTTTGGTAATGATATTGATTCCATCACCTTCTCCAATAGTAAGAAATGCCTCTCCAACAGTGACAGTATCGTTTACAATCATATCCGGCTCAATTGAAGACAAATCCCTTCCTTCTGTAATTGCAATCAAATTGAATATCGGCTCACCATCTTCGTCAACCTCTTGTTGTCCAGTTTTTTCATTCAATACAGCCACCTTCTCTTTCTGGAAAGTTACATCATATGCTGTTGTATTAAAGTCACGGTAAAGCATCCATCCAGCAACAGACCAAACACCGCCGAAACAAATAATCAGAACAACATTTGAACCAGGTATTTTTCGACCTGTTCGTTTTGCTAATAAGAACAATACCCATGTAATAATTACTAAAGGAACAATCGTCAGAAGAGCATTAACTATATTAAAAATAACAGCTGAATCACCAATCAAAACACGTTGAACAGAATCTCTAGCAAAAATAACTAAAGAAGATGCACCTTGTTCAAATGACATCCAAAAAAACACTGTAAAGAATGCGAAAATTATAAATGCTATCATTCGATCTCGTGTAATCTTATCATAGCGTACAATTCTTGAAATTATCAAAAATAAGAACAAACCCAGCCCGATTAATACTCCAACATATTGACCCGCAAATTCACCAATTTGCAGCATTGAAAATAAATCAATATCAACAATTGATCTCAAAGGATCATTAATTGCGTAGGCTAAAACAACGATTGAACAAATCCAAATTAATACCCTGTCAATGAGTGTAAATGGATTTCTCTTCGCTTCATTCTCAGATCCAGCATTAATAAGGTCATCAACATTCCCTCCTGGCTCTTGAACACCTTCGACCTCATGCGAAGCCGCTTTTTTCGGAACACCTCCAATGTCACCAAACAAAGGTTTTGCCAGCCAAAACTGAAGTGTTCCTAGTAACATAAAAACTCCCGCTAAACCGAAGCCCCAGCTCCAACCTACTTTTTCAGCGAGATAACCACACAGCATCATTCCAAAAAAGGCACCTGCGTTAACTCCCATGTAGAAAATCGTATAAGCACCATCCTTTTTTTCTGGAAGATCCTTGTACATTTCAGAAATAATTGATGTCATCGTCGGCTTAAAGAAGCCAGTACCAATAACCAAAAGACCAAGTCCAATATATAATGATGCCTCTGTTTCAAGCGCCATAGATGCATGACCAAGTGTCATGATTAGAGCTCCAATTACTACTGCCCAACGATATCCAGTAAACTTATCTGCAACAATCCCACCAACAATTGGTGTAATATAAAGTAACATGGCATATGTACCAAACAATGCTCCTGCGTTTTCTGCAGACCATTCCCAACCCGGATTGTATCCGACCAAAGCCATCGTCAGAAAATTAACTAGGAGTACTCTCATACCATAGAACGAGAATCTCTCCCACATTTCAGTGAAAAACAAGACAAACAACCCTGCTGGATGTCCTAATACTTTCGATTGAAAAAATTCACTTTTGTTACTTGTATTACTCATATCTATACTCTATTTATTTTCTAATTTTTAATCTAGGAATCCAACCATTTGTTTTGCCTTATTCGGGGGCGGAAACTTCTGATAAACCTTCAGCACCATGCGTTAATCTTTTCAATGGCTTAAGCAAGGCAATTACAAGTAAGCCGAAGATAATGGTAAAAACAGTGATTCCAATAAATATGGTGTATTCACCCAAACTTGATGATTTTTCTCCAATGATACCAGCGACCTTTCCACCAAAACCAGTTGCAGCAAAATAGGCGCCCATCATTAATGAGGCATACTTTGCAGGTGCTAACTTCGTAATAAATGACAATGAGACTGGAGAAGAAGACAATTCCCCAATTGTATGAAACAGATAAGCAAGTACCAACCAAATCATTGAACTACTGCCGTATTTTTCATATTCCATTGATGCAAAAACCATAAAAACGAATCCAGACCCCATAATTATCGTGCCGATTGCCATTTTAAACAACGAACTAGCTTCTTTTCCTTTTAAGTTGCGTTTTGCCCATATATTGGCGATCCAAACTGCTAACAATAATATGAATCCAGCATTGAGACCTTGAAACATTGGTGTTGGGATTGTCATGCCAAACAATATTCTATTTGTTTTCGTCTCAGTGTACAAAGTCATTAGACCACCAGCTTGTTCAAAAGCTCCCCAAAAAACAACTACGATTAAAAATGAAAGTAACAGAACGACATACCGATCCTTCATAATTTGCGATTCTAAATCCTTGTAAATCATCATCATTAAACCGACAAACATGGAAATAAATACAAACAGGGCTACATAGCCCCATTTATCTATTCCCTCAAGCCAAAAACCGGATAGAATAGAAACAATTAAAAGTACCACGACAATTATTAAATGCAAGGGGCTTCTCAATAAATTCATGAATAACTTACCAATTGAAGCATCGGATTCTTCGTTTAAAGTTCTTGGTTTGTTCCCAACGGAAGTCAGGTACTTTTGTCCAAACACATAGACCAACAAGCCAAGCAACATAGCTATACCTGCCATACCAAATCCTGCATGCCAGCCCCATTTCCATATTACTAGGCCAATAAATGAAGTTGCTAAGAGAGAACCCAAATTTATTCCGATATAAAATATACTAAATCCTTTATCCCTGCGTATATCTCCTTTCTCGTAGAGGCCACCAACCATCGTGGAAATATTTGGTTTCAACATACCAACTCCCAAAACAATTAAGGCCAAACCAGTAAAAAAGGCCCAACTCGCATCGACAGCGAGTACTCCATGTCCTGCTACCAAAATGGAAGCTCCCAACATTACTGCCTTCTTTTGTCCAAGTAGTTTATCAGCCAAAATACCTCCAGGTATCGACATCACATAAACTAACATTACGTACCATCCATAAAGCATTAGTGCTTCTTTTTCGGTCCACCCCATTCCTGGTCCATAATCGTGATCTGCACCAGCCACGATATACATAACCAAAATAGCCCGCATTCCATAATAAGAAAAGCGTTCCCACATCTCAGTAAAAAATAACACATACAATCCCATTGGGTGTCCAAAGAGATTTTTTGAAGGTGCTGCGCTTGCAGGATTGCTCATAAGTTAATTTTAACGGACGTGAATGTAACAAAAAAATGCCGAACACGACTAAATTATTGTCAATGATAAAAACTCCTTTTCGAAGATCAAAAAAGCCTACTTGTTCCACTTATAAAAATCAAAAGCTGCCCTTTATACTAGATAAAAAGTATCTTTAGGTTTCGTAACTTTTAGTACAATGAAAAATAGTTCAGTCATCCTTTTATTACTCGGCTTATTCTCTCAGTCCTGTGGAATAAATTCGGCAAATGCAAATAAAGAAAAATTAAAAAATCCGATTCAAAAAGACACCCACACCCATTCAAACTGTGACGAAGTACGAACAATTCATCTACATCTTGACTTGGATGTGAATTTCAAAGAGAAAACTATATATGGAGTTGCAAGACATCAAATAAGCAAACACAGTTGTGACACTATAATTTTTGACATCAAAGAACTGAAAATCAAAGAAGTAACTCTTGGAAGCAACAAAGAAACACCAACAAATTATGCAATTGGAGAAAGTGATGCACTCTTAGGACAGGCACTTTCTGTAAAAATTGATAGCAATACGACTCAGGTAAATATCTACTATCGAACAACAAAAAATACGGAAGCTCTTGATTGGCTCAGCCCGGAATTAACTACTGGAGGCAAATACCCTTACATGTATACGCAAGGTCAAGCAATTTTAACACGTTCTTGGATTCCAATACAAGACACACCAATGAATCGCATTACATATTCGGCTGATGTTAGAGTTCCTAAAGGATTGTTGGCGATTATGAGTGCTGCGAATCCAATCAAAAAAAATCAATCTGGCATCTACCATTTTGAAATGAAACAGCGAATTCCTGCTTATTTAATCGCATTGGCTGTTGGGGATATGAAATATACCTCACTCGGTAATAAATGTGGAGTGTACAGTGAACCAGAGCTTGCAGAGGCATGCCGTTATGAATTTGCGGACTTATCAAAAATGATGGATGCCGCCGAGAGTATCTATGGTGAATACCGATGGGATCAATATGATTTGGCTGTACTTCCCTACTCTTTTCCCTTCGGCGGAATGGAGAATCCACGATTGACATTTGCAAATCCAACGCTACTCGCAGGAGATAGAAGTCTGACTTCCGTAATTGCTCATGAACTTGCTCATTCGTGGTCTGGAAACCTAGTAACAAACGCAACATGGAATGACTTCTGGCTCAATGAGGGCTTCACTGTATATTTCGAAAATCGAATTATGGAAGCACTATACGGGGAAGAACATGCCGCTATTTTAGCACTTATTGAATTCCAAGATTTAGAGGCAGAACTAGAACGAATGAAATCAAGTGAACATCCTGAAGATACGCGATTGAAGTTAAATCTTGACAATAGAAATCCAGATGACGGCATGACTGATATTGCATACATAAAGGGAGCATTTTTTCTAAGAACATTAGAGGCTGCAGCAGGTCGTGAACAATTTGATACTTTCATCAAAGAGTACTTCGACACCCATGCATTTAAGACAATAACCACAGAAGAATTTATTGTCTATTTGAACACCCATCTATTAGAACCTTTCAATATTCCTTTTAATACAAATGAATGGATTTATGAAACTGGTCTACCAGACAATTGTATTCGTCTCAATTCAGACCGGCTCAATCAAATGATTGCATTTGCGAATCGTATCAATAGTGAACAAACTATTTTTAATGGAAAATACAAAAACCTCAAACGCGGGGATTTCATCAGTCAAGAATGGCAAACATTTATCCGATCTTTAAACCCCTCCATTTCTACTAAATTAATGAATGAAATTGATGCTCAATTAAAATTCTCAACAGACGGAAATCCTGCACTTAAATCGGACTGGTTTTGTCTTTCGGTTAAAAGTGGAAATAAATCCATGCGTCCGGCTGCTAAGAAATACTTGAATAAAATTGGACGCAGGTGGTACATTGAGTGCATCTATCAGGCATGCAAGGATTCGAAAGACCCAGACGATTTGAAATGGGCGAAAAATGTATTCAGTACAGCGCAGAACAATTACCATTTTGTTTCGAAAAATACGATACGCGACATACTGTGCAATTAGCGCTGTCACTTTTGCAGAAATACACTATTTCAAAGCAGCGACTTTTTCCCTAAGAATGGCGATTTTGTCCATCGCATCGGATTCTTTTTTTCGCTCTATAGCTACAACTTGTTCTGGAGCTCCAGACACAAATCGCTCATTTTGAAGCTTTTTCTGAACGCTCTTCAAAAAGCCTTCTGCATAATTCAATTCTTCAGTAAGCTTCTCTCGTTCAGCTTCAATATCAATTGTATCTCCGAAGGGAACGAAATATTCATTTCCGTCAACAATAAATGTATTTGAGTTTTCAATCTTATCGTTGACATACTCAAGTTGAGAGAGGTTTCCCATTTTCAAAAGAACCGAATCAAATGAAGCATCAAGATCTTTGTTCTTTTTGATGAAGAGATCCATCTTTACTTTGTTCGCAATATTGTTCTTTTTTCGAATATTTCTAATGTTGGTAATTACATCTGTTGCACGACCAAACTGAGTCAAAACTTCCGAATCGGTATGCGTGACTTCCGGCCATTGCGCAACAATCATATCCTCTCCTTCTGCTCTTTTAGAAATCAGATGCCAGAGCTCTTCAGCAATAAATGGGGTAAATGGATGTGCTAATTTTAAAATATCTTCAAAAAATGACTTTGTTGTCTCCAAAGTTTTTCGATCAATTGGATGCTGATAGCCCGGTTTGATCATCTCCAAATACCATGAACAAAAATCATCCCAAATCAACTTGTAAGTCGCCATTAAAGCTTCTGAAATCTTGAATTTATCGAATAAGCTATTGATCACCTCTAATTCCTGATTGAAGCGTGCTCTGAACCAATCAATCGCTTTTATTGATGATTCAGGTTGTGGCAAATCCTCCTGCACAGACCAAGAATCTACCAAACGGAAAGCATTCCATACTTTGTTCGTAAAATTCCGCCCTTGTTCACATTGCGAACTATCAAAAGGTAAATCATTACCGGCTGGAGAGGATACAAGCATGCCAAGACGAACACCATCGGCTCCATACTTTTGAATTAAATCAATTGGATCGGGTGAATTGCCCAAAGACTTCGACATTTTTCTACCCAATTTATCGCGAACGATTCCAGTATAGTAGACATTTTTAAATGGCAGTTCACCTTTGTATTCATATCCTGCAATAATCATTCGGGCCACCCAGAAAAACATAATTTCGGGCGCTGTAACTAAATCACAAGTTGGATAATAATAATTGATCTCATCATTGTCTGAATCGGTCAATCCATTAAAAACAGAAATAGGCCACAACCAACTTGAAAACCATGTATCCAATACATCTTCGTCCTGTTTTAGGTCTTCAGCATTAATACCACGACCTGATTTCTCAGTAGCCATTGAAACTGCCTGTTCACGAGTTTTTGCAACAACATAATCTTCGTGACCATCTCCGTAGAACCAAACAGGAATTCGGTGACCCCACCACAATTGTCTTGAAATGCACCAATCCTTAACATTTTCCATCCAATGACGGTAGGTGTTTTTGAATTTTTCTGGGTGAAACTGAATATCGCCATTCATAACATGTTCAAGCGCTGGTGCTGATAATTCTTTCATATCTACAAACCACTGCAGCGATAACTTTGGTTCAATAACGGCATTTGTTCGCTCTGAATATCCAACTTTGTTAATGTAATCTTCAGTATCAACTAGATATCCTTTGTCATTTAGTTCTTTTTCTATTGCTTTACGTACCTCAAAACGATATATCCCTTCGTAATGAAGACCATTTTCATTGAGCGTTCCATTATCGTTAAAAATATCAATCGTTTCGAGGTTGTGTTTTTTCCCCAAGTCATAATCGTTAGTATCATGAGCAGGAGTTACTTTGAGGCATCCGGTCCCAAAGTCCATATCCACATAATCATCCAGAATGATCGGTACCTCACGATTGGCAATTGGAACAATTGCTTTCTTACCATGCAAATTTGCATACCTCACATCGTTAGGGTTTACACAAATCGCAGAATCTCCAAGGATCGTCTCAGGACGGGTCGTTGCAATAGTTAACCATTCGTCTGTAGTTCCTACAATTTTGTATCGTACATGAAACAGTTTTGAGTTTACTTCTTTGTGAAGAACTTCTTCGTCTGACAATGCTGTTAGCGCCTCTGGATCCCAGTTGACCATGCGAACACCCCTATAAATCTTCCCTTTTTTATACAAATCAATGAATACATCAATTACTGATTCTGAATACTCTGGATCCATTGTAAAACTAGTCCGTTCCCAATCACATGAAGCTCCCAATTTTTTTAATTGCTCCAATATTATTCCGCCGTGCTTGTCCTTCCACTCGAAGGCATGCGATAGAAATTCATCCCTTGATAAATCTGATTTTTTGATTCCTTCTTCACGCAACTTTTGAACCACTTTAGCTTCAGTAGCAATTGAAGCATGATCCGTACCTGGAACCCAACATGCATTTTTTCCTTGCATTCGAGCACGACGCACTAAGACATCTTGAATGGTATTGTTCAACATGTGCCCCATGTGCAAAACCCCCGTAACATTTGGTGGTGGAATGACCACTGTATACGGCTCTCGTTCATCTGGCTCCGAATGAAAATATCTTTTTTCCATCCAGTAAGCATACCATTTCTCTTCTGCCTTTTGTGGCTCGTATGTCTTTGGGGTCTCCATGTATTAAATAATTTGCAGCAAAATTAGTAAATACAAATGATTAGCAACGGGTTAAAGAGACGAAAAAAGGAAAAGGTTTTGATTTTTACATCACTCTAAAATCGTTAACAAGTTGTATTTTAAAAATTGGTAGAGAATCTGTGAATTACAGTAGTACAAATTTCTAATTTCTACACTAACTTTGAAAAAAATGATTTATGCGCAAAAAAGTCGTCCTTCTGCTCTCCATTATTGTGATCTTGTCGTCATGTATGAAAGGAGAATCTGCAGATTTAATTTTACATAATGGTAGTATTTTCACGCTCAACGATAACAATGATATTCATCAAGCTATCGCAATCAAAGACGGTAAAATTTTAGAGGTTGGACCAGAACGTCAAATCTTAAACAAATACGGTGCAGAGGAATACATTGATCTACAGGGGAAGGATCTATATCCCGGATGGGTGGATGCTCACGGTCACATGTTGAGCTATGCAAAGCAAAAGCTGAGTGTTGATCTAATCGGATGCCGATCCTATGATGAAATGCTAATACGAATTGAAAAGTATCAAGCACTGAACAATAGAAAGTTTATTATTGGTTGCGGTTGGGATCAAAACTTGTGGGATGGTGAGATGCCAAACAATGAACTATTAAGCGAGCGTTTTCCGAATATTCCTGTGTGTCTTTTTAGAATTGATGGACATGCCTTGCTTGCAAACGAATACTTGATAAAAAAATCGAATGTATTCACAATTTTCAACGCGACACCTGAGTTAAATCAGGGGGGATTCTATGAAGTTGATACAGTTCTAACAACCTCCGAGGATGGCTTAATTGAAACAATACAACCTACTGGCGTATTTGTAGACAATGCAATGAACCCTATTCTTGATGAAATTCCAGATTTCCCAACAAAAGAATTGACCACTGCGCTGCTTGAGGTACAACATGAGTTATTCATGTATGGTATTACCGGTGTGCATGAAGCAGGTATGTTACACCAGGAATTCCAATTAATCGACCGTTTGGTCAATAAAGAAAAACTGAAGTTAAATATTTATGGAATGTTACTTCCCACTGATCAAAACATCGCCTTTGCCCGAAAAACAGGAATTTATAATAACAACAACCTTACTATCCGAAGTTTTAAAGTTTTTGGTGATGGAGCACTTGGATCACGTGGAGCTTTCCTAAAACACACATATGCAGATAAGCACAATCATCACGGATATTTGACAACTTCATTAGAGCATATGGATGAAATCGCGAATATTTGTCATTCAATTGGCTACCAAATGAACACACATGCAATTGGAGATTCTACAAACCGATTAATGCTAGAACTTTACCAAAATATTTATGATAAAAATCCTGATCACCGGTGGCGCATAGAACACGCACAAGTTGTAGATCCAAAGGACTTTCATCTTTTCGCTCAAGCAGGAGTATTTCCTAGTGTTCAGCCAACGCATGCAACGAGTGATATGAAGTGGGCCGAATCCAGATTGGGACCAGACAGAATGGATGGAGCGTATGCCTTTAATTCGATTTATCAGCAATTTGGAATGATCGCAATTGGAACAGATTTTCCCATCGAATATATTGATCCTTTTCGCACTATAAACGCCGCTGTAAATCGTAAAAACAAGAACAATGAACCACAAAATGGATTCGCAAAAAACGAGAGGCTAACATTTGACGCCTGTATAAAAGGAATGACATTTTGGGCAGCTATGGCCTCGTTCCAGGAAAAGTCACTTGGAACAATTGAAAAAGGAAAAGATGCCACTTTATCAATTTTTATCGACAAGGTACGAGCAAACGAAGGATACCAACAGAACTTTGCGCACATGGTTTTCATAAAAGGAAAAAAGGTTTATTCCGTAGAATAAACCTTTTTCTGCAAGCTCGATTTTGCAAACCAGAAAAGAAAATCGAGGAAAAATTATACTAAAACGAAGGACAAGAAATCGTTTTGAACGAAGTTGGCTTGTCTTTGCAGTTCAATCGTAGTCCTAAAGAAACCTCGTGAGATCCCCCTGAGACACCATTATTAAGTTTGGATACAGTGATATCGTAGCTGTATCCCAATTTGAAATTTCCTGAATCAATACCGATAGATAAAATAAAGGCATCCTTATTTCTGTACCATGCACCAGCATTGAATGCTCCATACTTTACATAAGTACCAATGGCCAATTCTTGGAATCCATTTTGGTATTGATAAATTACGTTGGGCATAATTGAAGTCGTATTTCTGTATTGTGACTTTCCTCCAAGTTTGATTTCTGCTCCCATGTGTCCTGTAAAGCGCATTGGAAGGCGAGAAGAACCAATAATCATGGTTTCATCCGGACGGTTCAAGTGGTGAACAGCACCTCCAAAGAAGAAGTGCTTGCTATAACCAACAAAACCAGCCGATGCGTCAAAGAAGTAACGACTTCCTCCACGTGGAACATCTCCAGTTTGGTAGATGAATCCTCTTCGTGGGTCAATCATATCTCCGAATGTCAATTTGTCCCAGTCCAAATATTTATTGAACATTGCTGCTCTTGTTCCAAACATCATACTGAACTTTCGGTTCACTTTCAGGTGATACGAATAGACCAATCCAAGCATTGAAGTGTAAATTGTACCTTGACCTTGTTGGTCGTGCATTGCAATTACTCCAAAACCGCCAGAAATATTTTTGAAATATTGATCGTAAGAAACACTCGTTGTGACATAGTTTCCTGTTAAACTCGGCCATTCATTACGATAATTCATCGAAAATCGAGGGCAAACATTTGATCCGGCAAAAGCTGGATTCAAATAAATCGGGTTTGCATAAAACTGCGTAAACTGCGGATCCTGGGAAAAGCTAGAAAATCCAACAACAAGAAATAGCACTACTAAAATATTCTTCATAACATCATTGGTTTATCGTTTTTTCAAATAACTTGGTTTACCCAAAAATCTCAGGGTCAATTGGTGTGAAAGTTCCCTTTTGTTGTTCATGGCACTACTCGAATAATCTGCATTGTATTGCAAAAGGAAATAATTAAATTTTACGCCGAGTGAAGCCACTGGGTCTAAGCCACTTGAGAGCGCTCCCCCGAAAGTGAGCCATCTCCAACGTGCATTAAGACCAAGCCACATCTCTGATAATTGCTCATGTTTTTGATACATTAAGTAGGTGGAAAATCCATACTCTGAATGGCCACTTTTGTAGGTTTGCTTCGATTCATAATCTGTTCCTATCGAAGTTACAAAATGAGTCTCTGCTCGTCTTGGATTCAGTAAATCACTTGTGTAAATATTATCTTTATGGTTCAAGACGTTGTCCAATTGAGCACTCACAAAAAACCATTTTGTATTAACATTCAAACCAAGTCCAATGTCCTTGTACCAGAGATTACTTCCTATCGGTTGCGCTCCTTGTTCGTAATATTGATGAACAATGCCGCGATCAATCTCGACATTGGAAACATCTTCCATTTTAGAATCACTCAACAGTTTGTTGCCCATTTTAAATCGCAATGCAGGTTCAATCGAAAAAAATCGATTGACTGATAATTTTGGCGAATAGGTTAACGCAGCATTTGAAATCTGAATCCCACCATCATTGTAGTAAGCATGCTTCATCTGTACTCCTATTCCCCCTCTTACACCATAAGAATATCCATCAATAGCAAGTTGATTCTGGATCAATTCATTTTCCTGACCATACCATTGAATTCGAGAGAACATTTCAACTCTTGGTGCCGACATTGTTCCAGTAGCTCCAAAATTGATGTCTCTCGATATCATTCCAGGAACGTGGTATTGAGGGTCTCGAGAATTTTTCAAGGCAATTGGATTGTCAATCATTTTCTGAAGTACTCTCCCGAACTTAAATAACCGATTTCGGAAAGACATATCGTAATCAACATGCTGCGTTTTGGAGCCTTTCGAGAGAACGCCGTTCATATTATCAGGTTTTTCAGCTGCACCGACCATTAAAATTGGATTCAATTCTTTAAATAAAATAGTGCTAGATTGATCTAACGAAGTCAAGTCCGGATGAGGCTGAGACAACTCGAATTGTTCATTTTTCTCAAATTCTTTCGAGACCAACTCGGTTAAGGAGGCACCATCGGATAACTGAGAGATGTTCGATTTAATGGAAACAACCTTTTCTTCTGGCACAAACTCCTCACTCGATTCATTTTCGATTGAAGTTGGGGCTGTACGTCTTTTCAAATTTGCAATTTCTTGTTTTAACATTTTATTTTCTAGTTGCAAATCAGACACTCGTGTTTCCATTGTATCGTCCGCTAAATTTTCATTTGAGAGATAATAAAACGATGAATAACCGACAAAAATAAAGAGTAACAAAACCAAAGAACCAACCAACCCATAAAGTCCAATTGGCTTTCTTTTAAACAGCTTTTCTTTTTCTTTGTAAATGTGATTCTCGGGATTGACCTTTGCCAACTCCCACATGTCTCGATCAATATCTAATTCTGGATTTTGTAGCAGAAACAAATCCAATTTGGCAATTTGATCAGGAGAAAGATTTCCCTCGGCCAGCTCAAAAAGCCACATTTCAATATTTGAATATGAAGGTGTACTCATACCAATTCAATCAATCCTTTTAACTGCATTTTAATTTTCTTTCGCGCTCTATACAAATACACTTTCACTTGTGCATCTGACAAATCGAGTATCTCCCCTATTTCCTTGTAAGAATAGCCTTCGAGGTCTCGCATAAGAATAATACTTTTCTGAACAGGCGGAAGAATACTAACCGCTCTATCAACAACTTGATTTGACTCAAATGAATCCGGATTTACATATCCTTTATCATAGAATTTCATTTCACTAGTCAAATGAACTCTTCCTTTTCTATTTGAAAAATTTATCATTGCATTGTGTGCGGTGGTAAACATCCATGACTTAGCTTTATTTAGCTCAACAGTTTTTCTATTGACCCAAAGCTTCTCAGAAACATCCTGCACAATATCTTTTGCATCCTCGTAATTACGCAGAAATTTCAGCGCATATCCAAACAAATTATCGGAATGCTTACTGATCGCAATATTGTACTCTTTTCTTTTCAAATAAATCTATTCAGAACATACAGTTAAAACAATTTCAGACTTGATATTGTTACATCAATAACCACTTTTCGACGCGTTTTGGTACGCTTTATTTTATGCAATTATCAAACCATACAATTAGATGAATAAAACAACCATTTGATCGAATATTTTTTTATTCTTTTTTGAGTACATTCGTATGTGTACAATGCTGATGTGAATTATTCAATAAATCGAATACTCAACAACACTAAAAATACTACTTAGAACTCGAATTTTACAATCCTTCAGCAACTTGAAATATGCGAGGAATTGCTAGATTGTATAGGGAGAAGTTCATCTAAAAACAATTGACAATGATTGAAACAAAAAGACTCTTTGATATCCCGAATTATCAACTTAAAAATCATCCAAATAACAGGATGTTCTCCTCAAAAATTAATGGCCAATGGAATGCAATTTCAACACAGCAATTTGTGGATGAAGCGATGGAGATTTCCAAAGGTCTTATTGCTCTTGGAGTAATGCCAGGAGATCGAGTTGGGATTGTCTCTGAAACACGATATGAGTGGAATGTAATGGACATCGGAATCCAGCAAACAGGAGCTATTGTTGTTCCTTTTTATCCAAATATCTCAGAAAGTGATTATAAATATATCTTCAACGATTCTTCGATCAAACTCTGTGTAGTAGCCAATGATGAATTGTTCAAGAAAATATCAAACATATCAGGAGAAACCCCATCGCTTGAGCATTTGTTTACAATGGATGCTGTAGAGGGTGCCAAGAATTGGTCAGAAATTAAAAAGACTGGAGCTACAATAGAGCGCTTGGAAGTTCAAAAACGAATGGACGCTGTAAAGCACGAAGAACTCGCCACGATTATTTACACCTCCGGTACAACAGGAAACCCGAAAGGAGTAATGCTTTCGCACAAGAACTTATTGACCAATGTTGAGGCGTGCATAGAGCCTATTCCTGCTGAAGCAGGGTCTAAAGTATTGTCCTTTTTACCTGTCTGTCATGTTTATGAACGAATGTTGCACTATTTGTACATGTATCTCGGATGCTCTATTCATTTCGCTGAATCTATGGAGACGATTGGTGATAACATACGAGAAATTAAACCAGATGTATTTACCGCTGTACCGAGACTAATAGAAAAGGTATTTGATAAAATCATCGCAAAAGGAGATGCTCTTTCTGGTGTCAAGCGAAATCTGTTCTTTTGGGCTGTCAAGTTGGCTGAGCAATATGATCCAGTGAATCGCTCGGCATGGTACAATTTCAAGTTAAAAATTGCACGGAAATTAATCTTTAGTAAATGGCAAGAAGCACTTGGTGGAAATATCAGAGCCATTGCCTCTGGAAGTGCAGCACTTCAGCCGCGACTAGCACGTATATTCCTTGCCGCAGACATACCAATTCTTGAAGGATATGGACTTTCTGAAACATCTCCAGTCTGCTCTGTGAATTCATTTCAAAGAGGAATAAGAATTGGAAGCGTTGGACCCGTGATTGACGGTGTAGAGGTTAAGATTGCTGAGGACGGAGAAATTCTTGTTAAGGGACCAAACGTAATGCTTGGTTATTATAATCTTCCTGAACAAACAGCTGAAGTAATCAATGATGGATGGTTTCACACTGGCGATATTGGAGAATTTATTGAAGGGAAGTTCCTAAAAATAACGGATCGGAAAAAAGAAATATTCAAAACCAGTGGAGGTAAATACATTGTTCCTCAGGCCATGGAAAATAAATTCAAAGAATCACGTTTTATAGAACAAATAATGGTCATTGGTGAAGGAGAGAAATTTCCTGCTGCATTAGTCGTTCCTTGTTTTGATTTTGTAAAAGACTGGGCGGATCGAAAAGGGATTGATCTCGGTGACAAATCAGAGCAATCAATTAATACAAACGAAATGGTCGTTGCCCGAATTCAAAAAGAAATTGACAAATACAATGCCGAATTTGGAAGCTGGGAAAAGGTGAAACAAATTCAAATGTTGAATAGAGAACTCTCCATTGAAAATGGAGAACTGACTCCAACGCTCAAGTTGAAGCGCAAAAAGATTATGGAAATTCATGCAGATAAAGTGAATGCCATATACCCTTCATAGTAAAGCAATTAGAAATATGGACACAATGATAGATACCTGAAAGCGAATACTTTTAGTCATCTACTGATTTGTACAAGGTTATCTTCACCTTGGCATGATGAAATTTTGGATAATGGGGACCTGGGGTAAATTTTAGCGTCATCAGATAATCCCGAATTTGCATTTTTGCAGTTGTTCTTTTTAAATTCGTCTCAACGATCTTGGCACTCGTGACCTTGCCATTTCGATTTATGGCAAGCTCAAAGGTAGCCCAACCATCAATGGTTCCCTCTTGAATAAATATAGGGTTGGCTAAAATTAAACGACCTTCATCAACAGCTGTTCCACTTAGCAATTGAGCGTTTGATTGAAATGCAAGAAACAAGAAAAATACAGCTATTTTATACATACCCTTTTTTTACGAATACCGTAAAATTAAGGACAATTTCCGATTTCCAACGATCAGGTTAAGCAATTCTCCCCCAATTGGGTCTGCTCTTCAGCATATCAGAAAGTTTCGAGCGAATCCCTTTGTGCTCAACGGCCTCTATGTTTGGATCTTTCAGCAAAATTGACTTGGCAACTTCGCGTGCCAATTGAACAAGCTGTCCATCTTTGGAAAGATTTGCTATTTTAAGATCAAGGATACCGCTTTGTTGTGTCCCTAGCAAATCTCCGGGACCACGCAACTGAAGATCCACTTCAGCAATTTCAAAACCATCATTTGTACGCACCATTGTCTTCATGCGCTTAATACTGTCTTTTGAAATTTCGTCACCTGTCATGAGAATGCAATAGGACTGTTCAGCTCCTCGACCTACTCTACCTCGGAGTTGATGCAACTGAGACAATCCAAAACGTTCCGCACTCTCAATGACCATTACTGAAGCATTGGGTACGTTTACACCAACTTCAATAACTGTTGTCGCAACCATTATTTGAGTTTCGCCTCGGGCAAAGCGATTCATTTCAAATTCTTTATCGCCAGGCTTCATCTGTCCGTGCACTATACTCACATTGTATTCTGGCATCGGAAATGCGCGCTGAATAGCCTCAAAGCCATCCATAAGGTTGTTAAAATCAAGTGCATTAGATTCATTAATTAACGGATAAACGATATACACCTGTCTGCCCTTTGATATCTCTTCTTTCATGAAGCCAAATACTCTTAAACGATGTGCATCATAGCGATGAACTGTTGTGATCGGTTTTCTACCCGGTGGCAATTCATCGATTACTGAAACATCAAGATCGCCATAAAAAGTCATCGCAAGAGTTCTTGGGATTGGAGTCGCTGTCATAATCAAGACATGAGGTGGAAGTTCATTTTTTTTCCACATTCGTGCACGTTGAGCAACGCCAAATCGGTGTTGTTCATCAATCACGACAATGCCAAGATTTTTGAACTGAACAACGTCTTCTAGCAAAGCATGCGTACCGATTAAAATATCAATTTCTCCTGATTGTAGTGCTTCATGGAGCACCACTCTATCTTTTTTCTTCGTAGATCCCGTTAAAAGAGCAACACGAACATTTAACTTCTCCATCAATTTAGAAATCGATTCAAAATGCTGAATTGCTAAAATTTCAGTCGGTGCCATTAATGCAGCTTGAAATCCATTCCCTATTCCGAGTAACATTGTCAGAAGAGCTACAAGTGTTTTTCCGCTTCCAACATCTCCTTGCAACAAACGATTCATATGATGGCCCGTATTCAAGTCGTGACGAATCTCTTTTAAAACACGTTTCTGTGCTCCCGTCAATTCAAAAGGAATATGATTTTTATAAAACGTATTAAAAGCATCTCCTACCAGTTCAAGTTTCACACCTTTGGATTTTTGAAGCGTTATCTTTTTCCGAACGAGTAACTCCAGCTGAAGAAAAAACAACTCTTCAAATTTCAATCGAATTCTCGCTTGCTCTGCTTTTTGTGAGTTGGTTGGCTTATGAATTTCAATAATTGCATCCTCACGGGAGATCAAACGATTTTCCTTACAAACCGAAACCGGGAGTAACTCCTCAATTTGACCACTAATTTGGCTTAACAAAACCGCCGTTAATTTTTCTATCCCTCTCGTATCTAAACCATTCGCTGTAAGCTTTTCAGTGCTTGAATAAACAGGTTGAAATCCTTTTTCAATTGCGCTTGGTTTTGACATCTCAGGATGCGGAATCTGCCATTTCCCTCCAAATTGTTTTGGTCGCCCGTAGATAACAATGTCCTCATTTACTTTGATCGCATTTTTGATCCACTTCCCTCCTTTGAACCAAATCAGATTAATCATTCCGGAATCGTCTTGAAATTGGGCTGTCAAACGCTTACTTTTACCGACTCCAGTCTCCATCATCCCAACAATTCGTCCTTTCAATTGAGCTGGACCATTGAGTTCGATTAAATCAGCAACCTTATGAAAATGGGAACGATCAATGTAGCGAAAAGGATAGTAATGAACTAAATCACCAAATGAGAAGATTTTCAACTCTTTCTTCAACAACTCTGCTCGTTTCGGACCAACTCCTTTTAGATACTCAATAGGTGTTATCAGCAGATTGTTCATGGAACAAAATTAATCAATCCCGATTGAATCGGGAAGTTGAGTTCAAAAAAAATCCCTTTCACAGAAGTAAAAGGGATTTACTAAAATCTATAAATTACTTCAATGATTTTCTTAGCCAATTCTTAAAATCTGATGGAACCTTATGATCCCGGTAAGTTGCAGGTACATCTGAAATATCCTTTCCATCAGGGTTTTGCATTATATAATATGGCTGTGCAGTTGCCTTGTACTCAATGATTTGTTTCGCCATCCACTTATCACCGACCGTTCGAAGGTCTTTTTTTCGTCCATTTGAATAAGTAACCGTTTTCCATTCAGACTTTGGTAACGGGGTTCTCTCATCAACATGTAAAGAAACAATCACCACTTGATCTCTGAGTATTTCAATAATTCCCGGTTCTCCCCAAACACTTTGTTCCATTTTTCGACAATTGACGCAGTTGTGCCCCGTAAAATCAACAAATAGAGGTTTGTCTGTCTTTTTAGCATATGCTAATGCCTTATCATAGTCGTGAAATACCCAAATATTTTGTGGTCCTAGATGTGTACCTTCAGGACCGTGATCCGCAGTTGCACCTCCTCCTCCTCCAACACGCCCAACTCCCATTGGAGACTCAGAATACTGCAACGGAGGCGGAAAAGCACTAATCATTTTAAGCGGAGCTCCCCACAATCCTGGAATCATATATAATACAAAAACCAATGAAAATGTTCCAAGAAGCGCTCGTCCAACTGATAAGCGTTCAACCTTTGAATCATGCGGTAGAGTTAAAAATCCGAGCAAATAGAAACCGAGTACGAGGAAAATACCTATCCATATTGCTAGAAATAATTCTCGCTCCAGCATATGGGCTTGTAAGGATAAATCCGCATTCGATAAAAATTTAAACGCCAAGGCCAATTCCAAGAATCCCAGAACAACTTTTACTGTGTTCAACCACCCTCCTGACTGCGGCATTGAATTCATCCATCCCGGGAACGCTGCAAATAATGCGAAAGGCAAAGCAAGTGCTAATGAAAAACCAAACATTCCAATAATTGGTGTTAATCCTCCTACCTCGGCCGCTTGAACGAGAAGAGTTCCAACGATTGGTCCTGTGCAAGAAAACGAAACCAACGCCAAAGCAAGAGCCATAAAAAATATTCCAATCATTCCTCCCTTGTCTGCCTTACTATCCGCTTTATTGAGCCATGAATTCGGAAGGCGAATTTCAAAGGCCCCCATAAATGAAACTGCAAAGACAACCAATAACAAGAAAAAGATCACATTAAATGTCGGGTTTGTTGACATCTCATTTAGCACTTCTGCGCCAAATATCGCGGTAATTACAGACCCTAAAAGAATATAAATCACGATAATTGAGACTCCAAAAATTAGTGCATTTCGAACTCCTTGAGCCTTTGTTTTGCTCTGTTTTGTAAAGAAACTAACAGTCATCGGAATCATAGGAAATACGCAAGGTGTCATCAAAGCGAGCAAACCACTACCGAACGAAAGCCAAAAAATAACCCAACTTGACTTGTTCGAAATATCATCTGTTTCATTTTCAACCTCTACTTGCGCAACCTCAGCATCTTTATCATTTTCTGTGTTTTGTTTCTTAGTTGAAACTCCTGTTTCAAAGGTTTTCGCAGTATCTTCATTGGAAGTAGGTTCTTCTGCAGAAATCGGAAGCGCAATATCAATCGGTTCAGTAGCAGCATTTTCAGCAATAACCCCTCTCACATTCACAGAAAAATCAGCCTGCATATCTTTGAGACAATACGACTCATTGCACGTCTGGAAGTCAAAAACACCTCTGAGGATGAAGTCCTTTTCACCTGTAACTTTTATTTTTTGTTTGAACTTAAATTTTCCTTCATGATAGGATAAGGTTTCATCCGATTCTTCATCATACACAACGTGTGGTTCAGGCTCAATTACAGCTCCTACAATTTTGTAATCCGAAGAAGGCACAAAAGTTATGTTTGTTGGATAACCAAAACTCATCTCTGGTAGAACGATGGAATTGATATGCCATCCTTCTTCAATATCAATGGATCCAACGATTGTTGCATCGTCACCAATTTGTTCAATCGTAAAATTCCAATGAACGTAATCCTCTGGGAATTCTAATTGAGCATTTGTATTGATAGAAATAAATAAACCCGAAAGAACCAGGGTCAGTTTTAAAAAAATCGACAAAATCCCATTCATAATTATTGTTTGTTTAGCTGTATAATAAATTCTAAATCAGTCGGTGGCAGGCACATCATGCCATTACACACCATGTAAGTCACACTACCGTACACAAATTCGGCATCCACATTTTCAATTTTTTGCTCGAACACAACTTCTTTTTCAAAGAAATTTAGCTCGCTGTTAAAGTTTGAATCGTACTTAGTTAACGACTCTGGTTCTATTGTATTGCCAATAATCTGATACGACTCATTTGCAATAAACTGAAAAGCTGTTGGTACTGGACCAATATCTTCATTTATCGATTGACTATACAAATACCATCCTTCATCTAAAGTTGCCTTCATTGTAAGATTATCAAACTCGTTATCAAAGGAAAATTCCCAGTTTACCGGTTCCTGACTGCTCGAATTGAGAGCAACAAAAATTGCACAAACAAAAAGAATACCTCTCATAGCGTGTCAAAGCTACAAATTAGGAATTGATTTTTCGCTAAACTAAATGAATTAACATTGAAGTCTTAAATCTAAATTTTCAACACAAATCCTCATAAAACAATGACTAACAGTGGTTCTTCATTGATACGTAAACGACTCAACATTGGTATCCAAACGAAATATATAGGTTACTTCTGAAAAAAAATAGTCAACAAGACTGAACCAAATCATCTGATATCAAAGTTGTATGGCATAAAGATGTCTTACGCTTTTTTCCGGAAAACTAATAGGTAAACGGAATCCGTGCACGAGCAGTTACGCTTTGATCTGCAAACAAACCTTTCTCAAACATAAATTTTGCCGTGATGGCAATCATGGCTGCATTGTCCGTACAGTATTCAAAACGTGGGATATAAACATTCCATCCAAATTTATTGCCATCCTCAACCAATCTATTCCTAAGCCCACTGTTTGCAGAAACTCCTCCAGCTATTGCAATTTCCTGAATACCATAATCATCAGAAACACGCTTCAACTGGGTCATCAGTATCTCAACAATAGTATGCTGAATTGATGCAGACAAGTCACTTTTGTTTTCTTCAATGAAATTTGGGTCGTGAAGCTGCTCTTTGTTCAGGAAATTCATAATTCCAGTTTTCAAACCACTGAAACTAAAATTGTAACCGTCAACCCGGGGTTTTGTAAATCCAAAGGCAAATGGATTGCCAGATTTTGAATGCTTATCAATAAGTGGGCCTCCAGGGTATTCAAAACCAAGCATTTTAGCAGCCTTATCAAAAGCCTCTCCTGCGGCGTCGTCTTTTGTAGCACCAATTATTTCCATCTCCAGATAATCACGTACCAAAACAATTTGTGTATGACCTCCTGAAACAGTCAAACAAATAAAAGGAAATTTAGGTTTTGACTTGCCGTCATCATCTATAAAGTGAGCCAACACATGACCAAACATGTGATTTACGTCAATTATTGGTATGTCTAGTGCCAACGAAAGTGATTTCGCAAAAGAGGTCCCAACAATCAAGGACCCCAGTAAACCAGGACCTTTAGTAAAAGCAATTGCATCAATATCTCCCAGTGCTACATCCGCTTTCTGAACGGCAGCCTCAATTACTGGGACAATATTTTGTAAATGAGCACGACTTGCAAGTTCTGGAACTACCCCGCCATATACCCTATGAACTTCCTGTCCAGCAATTAAATTGGCAAGAATGGTTTCATTTTTGAGGATTGCAACTGATGTGTCATCACAAGATGACTCAATCGCGAGTATTATAGGCTCTTTTTGAGACACAATGTTTAAGTTTGTACGATACGAATGACAAAATTACTGAAAATATTAGCATACACAATTGGTTCCCTAATCGAATGGATACTGATTTTAGTTGTGCTTCTTGCGTTTGCATTGCGAGTGCCTTCAGTTCAAACCTATTTTGCCGCGCAGGCAACAACATACCTATCAAGTGAACTCGGAGCCGAAGTTAAAATCAATAAAGTGCATTTTATTTTCTTTGATAAAGTGGCACTTGACGGTATTCTATTGAGGGATCAACAAGGAGACACACTCATTTATTCCGATCGTATTTTACTTACTATTGACGAATACAACTTTGGGAAGAAAGAATATACTATTGGAGCATCGGAAATAAAAAATGCCTTTGTTCATATCCAACGGAGTAAAGACAATGTCTTTAACCACTCCTTTCTGACTGAATACTTTGCACGAGATAAAAAGAAGAAAAACACAATTGCATTTAAGTTCTATGAGACTTTTTTTAGCGATTGCCGCTTTAAATTTGATGATCACAGGAAACCGCATCGAGCATCTGGAATAGACTATTTCCATTTGAATGCAGCAAAAATCAACGGTTCTATTCAAGGAATTAAGATTGAAAAAAACGTTATTACAGGACATGTAAATCATCTCAATCTTAAAGAGCAATGTGGATTTGAACTTAAGGAATTTCAATCCAATGTTCAAGTTTCTCCATCCGGAGTATTACTTTCAGATTTAGAATTATGGTCAAACGAATCCTATGTGCGCTCATCTAAACTAAATATGTTATCCGACCGCTACACTTGTTTCAAATCATTTGTGGATAGTGTGACTTTCGATGCTAAAATTGATGAAAGCAGTCTCTCCCTGAAAGAAATAGCATTCTTCGCTTTGCCGCTTGAGGGAATGAATGATCGTGTTCGTTTGAGCACTGAAATCCATCAAAAAGTTTCCGATTTAAAACTCAAAAATCTCGATCTGCAATTCAAAAAGAAATCAAGAATACAAGGAACGTTTGAATTGAATGATTATCGAAATTTTATGAAAGGTCACTTTGATGAAAAATTAAATTATGCCTTTCTTGATTTTAACGAATTAAAAACGCTTCGGTTACCGAATCGATCCGAAATAAGATACATTGAGTTGACTCCTGAGCTCCAAGCCTTAAACCATCTTGAAATCAAACATGCAAGTGCGAAAGGTACATTTAATCAATTCGAAATTGCAAGTAATACACTTTCGACGAGTTTGGGCGAGGTCACAATTAAAAATGGACTGTTATTCACCAAAAATGAAGAACAAAATAGTTATTTGTTCCGGCCAAATAGAATGAATGAAAATGACGTTCACATACATGATTTCAAATTGGGAACGCTAATAAATGTTGAAGAATTTGGAATACTAAATGGTCGATTTCTTTTGGAAGGAGAAATAAATTCGAATTACGACCTAATCCTCTCAACTCTAAATGGTGAAATCAGTCGCTTTGATTACCTCGACTATAAATATTCTGATATTCGAATTGATCAAGGATCTTTTGCGAATGAAGTTTTCAATGGATATTTAAGTGTTATGGATGATAACCTTCAACTAACTTGTAAGGGATTCATTGATTTGAAGGAGAACAAACACTTAAAATTTACGCTAGATGTACGTGAAGCAGAACTTGAGAATATAAACATGACATCCAGCAATTTTAAACTTTTATCCAAGGCTGAATTTGATCTTTATGGTGACAATCCAAACAATTTCGACGGCAATGTACAATTGAATGGTCTTCAAATAGAAACAAATGGCGAGCTGTTGTCTGTCGACCATTTGAAATTGCAAATTGACAGGACACCGTATGCTGATTTATTTTCAATAAAAAGTAGTTTGGGCAGTGCCAACATCCAGGGGAAAATAAATTTCAAGCACCTCAAAGATGACTTAAATTACCAACTTAGTCGCGTATTTCCTGCATTATTTGATGAAGTACAAGATAAATACAACCACCACGGTCAAGATCATTTTAAATACAATTTGTCACTTCTCGATGCGAACGCACTCGTCAAAATAATCTACCCAAAACTATCAGTTGCTCCCAAATTGGAATTGTATGGACATTATTTTGGTGAGAAGTCAAACTTTAACATGGTTCTTAAGTCTGAACATATAGATTATGAAAAGTTCAGGTTCGAAAATATAATACTCAATCAATTTATGGATTCGACAAGCACAATAGCCACCTACCATGCAAACGAATTTAGCATAGGAGATTCAATACAAATCAAAGACCTCAACTTTAAATCAACAGGGGGTGACAATTACCTAAATCACGACTTATCTTGGGAACAAGGCACGCATCCAACTTCTCATGTCACTTGGGAAACAACCATAAATGGACCCAATGTATTTGAAATTGTACTGAACCCTTCTTCTTTTTTCATTGATGATAAAAAATGGAACATTGCTCGGAAATCAGAATTCAACTTTGAAGAGAATAAATTAGCAATTGATACTTTTGAGCTGAAAAGAAACGATCAATATATCTCGATATTTGGTGAAATATCAGACAATGAGATTGATAAATTGAATTTTAAAATCAGCGACTTAAGATTGGGAGAAATATCAAACTTCATTTCTACCGATTACCCAATGAACGGCAGAATCAATGCAGTTGGATTTATTGCAAACCCTTTTAATGATCTTAACTTCAAAGCAAATGGTCAATTAACGCAATTCCATGTAAAAGAACAAAAAGTCGGAAATATTGCCATACAAGCTGAATGGGACAAGACAAAACAAGCGATTAGCACAAATGGAGATTTGACCTATATCGAAGAAAAGACATTTGACTTTACTGGGGATTATTACATCTTCGAAAAAGATAATAACCTGAATTTTGACTTGAACTTTGACAATACCGATATACAATTTACAAATGCATTTATGGACCCAAAGGTTCTTTCTGAAATCCGAGGGATGTTGTTTGGGAAAATTGATTTGGGCGGAACATTTACGCATCCAATTCTGGATGGAACAATCGACCTTAAAGGTGGCAGTATGTTTATGGATATTTTGGGAGTGCATCTTGGAGTCGATGGTCCCATAAACGTTGATAAAGATGGATTCTACATCGACGATGTACCCGTCTTCGATGAAGATGGAAACTCTGGGAAAGTCATAGGTACTGTTCACCACAATAACTTTCAGGACTTTAACTTTAATTTGCAACTTGACCTTGAATCACTATCAAATTCAAACTCATCTTTCGGCTCAAATGCTGCAAACAAATTTTTAGTAATGAACCTACCCTACAGTCCAGATGTCTCCTATTATGGCAAAGGATACGCAACGGGATCAGCGACTATTTTGGGATACACAAACAACCTTTCAATTAACGTCGATTTCAAAACAGAAGAAGAGACAACAATCAATATTCCAATGTATGGAATAGGAGAAATCGAAGACGAGGGATTCATTACATTTGCAAACAATATTGCAGATTCAAGTCTGATTTCAACACCACCAAAATTTGATTTTACAGGGGTTGATTTGGACTTAAACTTCGAAGTTACGCCAGCCGCAGATATTAATATCATATTCAATGAAGATTTAGGAGATATCATACATGCAAAAGGATTTGGTAATATCGGAATCTCCTTGGACAATCTCGGCGACGTGAAAATGGAGGGTGTATACACCGTAGATCGTGGAGCTTATGACTTCGCAATGAATCCAATCAGTAAAAATGCAATCGCGATCAAACAAAAGTTCATAATTGAAGAAGGGGGAAGTATTCGTTGGATGGGTAATCCATACGATCCGGACTTGAATCTAAGAACCTACTACACAGTCAATACAAATATTGCAGAAATAAGTAATGATCAGTTTGGTTCTGGATCTGGAGCACATCAAACCATTCGCTCTTTTCTTGAACTAACAGGCTCCATGACTTCACCAACCATTGGGTTTGATATCCAAGCGACTGAATCAAACGAGTCGGCAAAAGCTTTATTAAATCGAATAAAAAGTGATCCAGACGAGTTGAATCGACAATTCTTTTCTCTGATGTTGTTTCGTAGGTTTCAGCCTATTGACGCAGATCAGGAATCAGGAACTGGTGCTTTGGGTTTGATTACAAATCAAATCAACTATATGTTGTCGTCAGTTTTGTCCGAATACAATTTAAATCTGGACTACGATGCAGATCAAATTACCGGTGATAATACACTGGAATTCGGAATGTCTAAAAGCTTTTTAGATGATCGTTTAATTGTGTCAGGGAGTTTTGGCATTGAAACCTATGGTGACAATGCAAACATCACCGATGCAAATGGAAATGAAATTGTAGGTCAATTGGTCGGAGATATGAAAATTGAATACTTATTGAACGAATCGGGCTCCTTCCGTGTGAATATCTTCAATGAATCAACAGATAAAACTGTAATTCAAGAAGTCGATCTAGCTCCATTTACGCAAGGAGCAGGATTGCATTACAAAGAAGACTTTAATTCCTTCAAAGATTTCAAACTCATCCAATACCTCTTGGATATTTTCAGACAAAAAGGAAACAAAAGGTATCCAAATAAAGGCAATCATCAGCAACGACTCGTACCAAATACGAACAGTCCAAATTAAAATAATGGGATCAAAGCCTTCCATGAAAACAACTCATCTTAACCCTACCTCTTGGAAATATTTAATACCTTCGTGATGCGAAACAAATCACAATACTACTACGTAAAAAAATCGAATGAAAAAGGTTTTAATTGCAAACAGAGGAGAAATAGCGAGGCGCGTTATTCGGACACTACGAAAAATGAATATTGAAAGTGTCGCGATTTACTCAGATGCAGACAAAAACGCCCCTCATGTATCCGAAGCAGATCATGCCATATTCGTTGGTGAGAGCCCGTCTTCTGAAAGTTATTTAAAGCAGGATGTTATTCTCGACCATTGTCTAAAACTCGGTGTTGACGGAATACATCCAGGATACGGATTTCTCTCTGAAAATGCCGACTTTTCTCGAAAAGTAACAGCAGCAGGAATTAAATTTATTGGCCCTTCACCTGAGGCAATGGAGGTAATGGGAGATAAACTAAGTGCCAAGCAGGCAGTGAAAGAATTTAACGTACCTCTTGTACCTGGTGTCGACAAAGCGATATCAGACCCTAAAGAAGCGCGTGAAATAGCTAATAAAATTGGATACCCCGTTCTGATCAAAGCATCTGCAGGAGGTGGAGGAAAAGGAATGCGACTGGTCGAAAATTCTGAGGAGCTCGAGGAACAAATGCGTCTTGCCCAGAATGAAGCGCGATCATCATTTGGAAACGATGCTTGTTTTGTAGAAAAATTTGTAACAAAACCACGCCATATTGAAATTCAAGTTTTCTCAGACGGCCAAGGGAATCATGTTTACCTATTTGAAAGAGAATGCTCTATTCAAAGAAGACACCAAAAAGTGATTGAAGAGGCTCCATCAGCACTATTGACCCCTGAACTGAGAAAAGAGATGGGCGAAGCAGCAATAAATGTATGTAAGGCGTGTAATTATGAGGGGGCTGGAACTGTAGAGTTCTTGGTTGATGGTAATATGGACTTTTTCTTCCTAGAGATGAACACACGATTACAGGTTGAACATCCTGTAACTGAGGAAATCACAGGTTTGGATTTAGTAGAATGGCAAATCCGTGTTGCCCGCGGTGAAAAACTACCGAAAAATCAGAATGAATTGACTATGACCGGACACGCAATAGAAGTTCGTGTATATGCAGAAGATACTCTAGCGGGATTCACACCTGATATTGGTCGACTTGAACGTTATCGCATACCAAAAGGAGATGCGGTGCGTGTAGATGATGCATTTACAGAGGGAATGGACATTCCAATATATTACGATCCAATGATTGCAAAACTCGTTGTCTGGGGAGACAACCGTGAGAAAGCCATAGAAAAAACGATTGAAGCCATTGATGCTTATCAAATTTCGGGACTTAAAACGACCCTGGATTTCGGTAAATATGTTCTCAAACACGAGGCATTCCGAAGTGGTGATTTTGACACAAACTTCGTGAAAACTCATTTTCAAGATCCAACAATAATGTATACTTCAATGAAAGATGAAGAAAATGCATTAGTAAACAGTATTGACAAAATCTGGAATGATATCAAAGAGCAAACAAATAAAGAGTTTGCATCTCAAAAAATTACCAGTAGCTGGAAAAATAGTCGCTCCTAATCGCACAAATTCGCTCAACATTTTCGATCAAAGCCCATTTTACTACTACGTTGAAAACTTTTAAGAATTTCGTATATCCACTCGCCGTAATCTATCGGAATTCTATTAATTTTACGGCTCAAAATTACACAGGATGAACTTACATGAATTCCAAGGGAAATCAATATTGAAAAGCTTTGGTGTTGCCATTCAAGAAGGAAAGGTAGTCAACAAAGTAGAAGAAGCAGTTGCAACAGCAAAAGAACTCAGTGCTGAAACAGGAACTGAGTGGTTTGTAGTAAAAGCTCAAATCCATGCAGGTGGCCGTGGGAAAGGCACAGTTGAAGAAACGGGCTCACACGGTGTAGTTTTGGCAAAAGGTATAGACAAAGTTGAAGAAACAGTTCAAGGCATACTCGGAGGACATTTGACAACTGCACAAACCAATGGAGTTGGTAAGAAAGTGAATCAGGTACTCATTGCAGAAGATGTATATTACCCTGGAGCAAGTGAGCCAGATGAATTCTACATGTCTGTTCTTCTTGATAGAGATAATGGACGCAATATAATCATGTACTCCACAGAAGGAGGAATGGACATTGAGACAGTCGCAGAAGAAACCCCTCACCTAATATTTAAAGAAGAAATTGACCCACGTGTTGGACTTCAAGGATTTCAAATGCGAAAAATTGCGTTTAACCTTGGACTATCAGGACAGGCATTCAAGCAAATGACAAAATTCGTTGCTGCACTCTATGCTGCATATGAAGGTTGCGATGCAGCGATGTTTGAGATCAATCCAGTATTGAAGACCTCTGATGACAAAATCATAGCAGTAGACGCAAAAGTGACCTTGGATGGCAGCGGATTGTACCGCCATCCAGATTATGCTGCAATGCGAGACAAAACTGAAGAAGACCCTACTGAAGTCGAAGCAGATGAAGCGGGTCTAAACTTCGTGAAGCTCGACGGGAATGTTGGATGTATGGTAAACGGAGCCGGATTGGCCATGGCCACCATGGATATCATTAAACTGTCTGGAGGTAATCCAGCAAATTTCTTAGATGTCGGTGGAACAGCAGACGCAGAACGTGTTGAAAAAGCATTCAATATCATACTTCAAGACGATAATGTAAAAGCCATATTAATCAATATTTTTGGTGGGATTGTAAGATGTGATCGAGTTGCCCAAGGAGTAGTTGATGCCTACAAAAACTTTGGTAACTTTCCTGTTCCTTTGATTGTGAGATTACAAGGTACTAATGCGGAAGAAGCGAAAAAACTAATCGATGAATCTGGGCTTGATGTACACTCCGTTGTATTACTTCAAGAAGCTGCCGATAAAGTAAAAGAAGTATTGGCATAGTCAAATTCAAACGTATTGAAAGCGCCTTTGAAAATTCAAAGGCGCTTTTTTTATGTTAATGGAAAAGACAATAGAAAATTGAGTAGTAACGACAATTGGTAATATCGATTCCTCATTTTTTTTATAATGAGTACCTTTGCAATTATGGATTTTTTAAACCGAAAAATGATAATATACAAGACGCCCGAGGAGATTGAAATTATGCGTGAAGCGGCTCAAATTGTAAGTCGAACACTTGGAAAAATCGCAGAAAAAATTGAGATTGGAGTGACTCCAATTGAATTAGATGCATTAGCTGAGGCCTACATTCGTTCACAAAATGCCATTCCAGGTTTTTTGGGCTTATATGATTTTCCAAATACACTTTGTATCTCGGTAAATGAACAAGTGGTGCATGGAATTCCGAACAACCGACCGCTGGAAGATGGAGATATTATCTCGGTTGATTGTGGAGCCATTTATAAAGGATATTATGGAGATCACGCCTATACATTTGAAGTGGGAACAGTTGCTCCTGAAATAAAAGATTTACTGAAAGTTACACGCGAGTGTCTCGATATTGGTATTGCTGAAGCAAAAGTTGGAAACCGTATTGGTGACATTGGTTTTGCCATCCAGCAGCATGCTGAAAAACATGGCTATGGTGTTGTGCGTGATCTCGTTGGACATGGCCTGGGAACTACGATGCATGAGGAACCGCAGGTTCCAAACTACGGCAGACGTGGACGCGGAAAGAAAATTCAAAATGGATTGACGATCGCAATTGAGCCAATGATCAATCTTGGAACAGAGCGTGTTGTTCAACTCGATGACAATTGGACGATCGTGACTGAAGATGGACTTGCCAGTGCACACTTCGAACATGATATAGCCGTTATTAATGGAAAGCCTGAAGTTTTATCAACATTCAAGTATGTTGACGATGCATTAAACAATAAAAAATGACAAAAGAATCTCGTTTACTATTACTATCGGTTCTCACTTTAATCATCTACGCCGTGATTGGATTGATTCAACATGGCAGTGTTGTTTTTCCGTTCCCTATTAATGATTTCCTGTTTTTTATTGTCGTAACCCAATTCACTGTTTGGCACTATCATAAGGGAACGCTTACCTTTACGATGTTTCTCGCAGGACTCTTTGGACTTCTCTCAAACAAAACATTTTGGGAAATATTTATGTCAATCGAGCGGCTTCAAGACTTTCTAAACTATCCATGGGTACTTTGGTTTGGTTTGTTCAATACCATTTGCATCATTATAGGAACTGTTTACTTGATTCGGGGACAGAAGAGTCACTACACATCTATTATTACAACTACTGGTATTATACTATTCGGAGCAGGATTTCATACACAAATACAATTGCTGTCGCTACTGGGTTTCAGCCTCATCGGATTGGCACTGCTTCTCCGGCCCGTTTACAAACCGCTTCACTTGCTTTGGTTTTTGCTACTCATCCTTGAGCTGTCTGAGTTACTTACGTACTTTCTAGCATAGAGAATCTCTCCAATTGCGCTCAACTCCTGATTTGATGATAGTCTATATCAATCAACTTTGTACACAAGCTTCATTGTTATGGAAGCTGTTTTTTCACGGGATGCGGTATTCAATGTTCCTCCCCACGAATAGTTTTCTTTTGAGTTTTGGCCTGTAATTTGGAAGATTCCCATCTTTGCTGACTCCAAGCTTCCCATTGTTCCGCCGGAAAACTCAGCAATTTTTTCTGCGCGCAATCGAGCATCTTCAGTTGCTTTTGAAATCATCTTGACTTTTAGATCTGCCAGCTTCGTGTAATAATAGCGTGGAGCTTCAGAATAGAACTGCACCCCTTGATTGAGCAGTTCCGTAATCTCTCGTGAAACTTTCTCAATTTTATCGACCTCTTTGGACTCAATCTGAACAGATTGTGTCAATTCATACCCGGTAAACTCTTCACCGATGTAATCTCCATCTTCTGAATAGACCCTTTTGAACCTTTCATTTGTACTCACCGCGCTGTAAATCAAATCATCGGTGTTAATTCCCTTCATAGCAAGATATTCGTTTATCGTTGATTTGTTTTTTTCCAACGTCAAATATGCTTGTCTAATATCTATATTTTGGGCGCCATAACTGCCTTCCCAAACAATCAAGTCTGAAGAAAAGTCTGTTTTCCCCAAACCCGTGACTTGAATTTCTCCTTCTACCTTTGTTCTATCTACATAGGCTTTACCTAAAAAAAATGAAGATAGAACGATGGCGATACCAAAAATGATAGAACTGATATTTTTTTTCATCTTATTCCTTTGTTTGTCAAGTTTATTTTAATCAATTACTTTAGCCCGATAAAGAGTCACCTAAAAATATAGATTTAATTTTAGGGCGCAATCAAATTGATTAATAGCTATTATTTTTATTATTTATTATCAATGTATTCCTCAAGTTCTTCTCCTGATTTACTAAATGAAAAGACATTATAAACTTTATAATAATTGTCTAAGTCATAAACATGTTCGTATGCAAACTTCGCCAATTCTAATTGATCTTCATCAAAGGAAATTTCCTCTAATATCAAAACTAAATTATCAATTGTGAGACAATTTGTTTTTAGGATTCGCTTCGCAACTCTTACTTGATCTTCAGCAAATGATGCATTGTTAACACTCTCCATCATTGATTTAAATCTTTCGGAGCTAACTGGCTGAGAACAACCTATTTTTCCACTGTAACCGTCGGCATATACTGTATTTGTCGGGGTTGAATTGATTCCGTTTGTGTTCGCTGGTGTAGGATTTATATTGTTATTATTCGTCGTTGATGAGGTCATAGTCGTTGATGAAGAGGAAGACACTTGACCAGTGTTTGAATTATCATCCATTCCAATCGACACATTTAATCCTTCCTGATTTAGATTCATATTTATTGAAACATTTCCATTCATAGAAATATCATTATCTAATTTGTTCACTCCCTGGTAAATAAGCGAACCTTGAAAAAACTTTGGTACCATAAATGATAAAACCCCTTTTTCATTATTTTCTCTTATGTTTAAATATACCTTAACATCAGGGGTAGTTGGCATAGTATAATCAATCAAGATTTCATAATTAACGCCTTGTATCATTCCTGACACATTATGTGTGTTATCATCCAAGCTTGAGACTTGCTGACCATTTATTTTCAAACCAAAAGGCTCCTGATTCTCTGAATATATCTGGATATTAGATGTTTGTGCCGATGCGAAAAAAACCAAGAAAAAAAATGATAAAAATGTAGCGGAATTCATACTTTAATAGAGTTTGAAATTATTAATTAGTTAGCGTACTAAATATACGATTTTTATACAAATACCAATAAAAAAAGTCCCTTAAGCAAAATACCTAAGGGGCTTTTAATTTTTAACTTGTTATTCTTTTATCAATCGAATTGTTACTTTCTTCTCATTTGTCTCAATATTCAATAGATAAACACCGATCGGGGGTGAAATTACCCAATGCTGAAGCGTAATTATCAACATCCCAACGCAGTTCGATGCCAACATCTCCGGAAGCCGGAGCGAGACCGTGAATAACAAATCGATCAAAATCAACTGAGGAATTCAAATTTAAAGCAAACTCCAAATAAGGATCTGTTGAAGGGTTTACAACCAAATTTGAATTTGGATTGTACCATATATTTCGAGAATCTACAAATTGATAGGGCGTCAACCCGGAAGGGGTTTGAATAACGGAGGAAACGACCGTGGCAAGACTATCTCCATATTGAGGATAAGAGTAATTGTAGGTTGACTGACTGTTCCAGTAAACAAGTTCTTCACTTTGAGCATGGGCAATTAAAACTGAAAGAGACAACAAAAAAGTTAGGCATGTTTTGTTCATAGTTGTATAAGGTTCATGAAAAATCAAATCTAGTGCGATTTTTTCAAATTAAACTACGTATAAATACGTAATTCACTGAATAAAAAACAATTAGGACACCAATATTAATGGAAAATTCGTCATTAATTTAATTGA
>Ga0206677_10000567_pt1 | contig 35057 bp, 39 predicted proteins | sample M130m12015metaG_FD_155475 | JGI IMG/M metagenome (GOLD analysis project Ga0206677, IMG submission 155475) | Ammonia-oxidizing marine archaeal communities from Monterey Bay, California, United States - M1 30m 12015 | ecosystem: Environmental > Aquatic > Marine > Intertidal zone | place: USA...
ATATACTTGTCAGGATAAAGAGGACGCACATTAGATACAAAACTTCCAAACTTAACAAAGGCATTATAAAAACTACTCTTTGAAAACTCTTCATACGTTTTTTCTTTTTTGTGTCCTGCACTTAAAGTATAGAATCGCCGGAATGCATAGAAGCCTAACGTAACACGTTTTTCATCTTTTTGTAGCCAACGTCTTTTGGGCTCGCACATATGCGCTAAGAGTGTGCTTTCTTTAACATAACTCTTATTACAATATTCGCATGTGTGTTTAGATGTCAACTTTATCGTAACCGTGCTCTTTGGCAAACTGCTTGATTTCTTTTTTTGTAGATATTCTAGCAAGTAATTCAACCTCGTCTAATTTCATTTCAGGATATATTTGTGATAGCAATTTTGCTGCTTTACTGCTTTCATCTTTTTTCTTTTTAAGACCAATCCACGGATGAAACATTTTCTTTCCAGTTTTGCCAGCAACACACAATAACTGCCATTGTAGTTTGATGTGATTTGTTCCACCAATATCATTCCAGTTTTTATTGTAGTATTCATTTACTTTGAATACTGCTAATGCTTGGTCTTCGAACTTGCCTTTAACACTACTGATGTAACGATTGAGATTCCATAAGTCACCTTTGATATCTTTCTTACCAACATCACTTGCTGCATCATACAGCTCTTTGATGCCCATATCAATACTTGGAATAAGTTCTTTAAATAAGTCTAGTTCTTTATTTGGCATGCCATTCCTCTACATCACTTGGCGAATTAATCTCTACTCCATTGTATTGTACACTCAAACAACCAATTTGCCAACCACTTTTTAGCCAGCGTAGTTGTTCTAATTTTTCAACTTCTTCTTCACGTTCTACAGGCAAAGTAGTATACATTTCTAACGCATTACGCTTATATCCGTATACTCCTAAGTGCCAGTCACCGTAGCCGGTCATACCTCTTCCAAACCATAGGGCTTGGTCGCCAGCACGTACCATCTTAACTGAGTTAGGGTCGTTCTGTTTGTCTTCTTGCATTTGAGTAAACACTGTGGTAACAGGATAGTGTTGTAAGTGCCATTGTGCCTTTTCAATCATCTCTAGTGTTACATCAGGCATATCACCTTGTACGTTTATAAAGTTTTTGTATTGATCTAATATATCAAACTTAGCAACAGCACCTGCACATCTTTCAGTTCCGTTTTCGTAATCGCGGTGATCTAATAGGCAATTTGCACCTATTACATTGTATATGTTTTGGTCATCAGTAAGCACATATGTTGGTATCTTAGACGCTGTACAAGCGTCATACACACGCTTTATCATAGGAACACCATCTAACAGTGCCAAAGGTTTTCCAGGGAAGCGTGTGCTACCGTACCTAGCGGGAATAAGAATAACTGATGATGTCACGTACTACCTCCTCGAAGTTATCTAAGCGTAGCATGTTAGGCCCATCGCTTGGTGCATTATCAGGATCAGGATGAACTTCTATGAAAAAATCTGTAATCCCAAGAGCACTGCTTGCCCTAGCCAAACCAGGAATATAATCCCTGTTGCCGCCACTAGATTCCCCATTGCCTCCGGGCTTTTGGCACGAGTGGCTAATATCGTACACAATTGGAGTGTTATAAGTGTCAAGCATATACTGCAAACCAGTAAAGTCAACGACAAGATTATTGTAACCAAAACTTGTTCCCCTTTCAGTTATCCAGACGTCTTTAGCGCCTTCTGTTTTACTTAGTACACCTTTCATATCCCAGGGTGCCATAAACTGTCCTTTTTTAATATTAACAATTTTATCTGTAGCACAAGCTGCTTGGATCAAGTCAGTCTGTCTACACAAGAATGCAGGTATCTGATAGACATCAACTGCATCTTTAAATTCTCTTTCAATACGTGCGACCTGTACATAGTCGTGTACATCAGTAAGTGTCTTTACACCTAGTTCTACTTTTAGTGCTAGGAAGTCAGTTAGTGTTGCTTCCATACCCATACCACGTTTGCCTTTAATACTCGAACGATTGGCTTTGTCGTAACTTGCTTTGAAGTAATACTCAATACCATACTTATCGCATACACGTTTACACTCGCGAGCAATCTCTAAACTTTGCGGCAATGATTCGTGTTGACACGGGCCTGCTATAATTCTCATTTTATTCCTTATCCTTTACAATATAATACACATCTAAAGTTTTGTCAAGTTGTTTTCTTAGTGTAGGATACTTGTCGGCTAATGCAAATAAATTTTTCCATTGGTCGTAACTTACTATTCCCATAGCTTCGTTAACAGCTTCTAATTCTCCGCCAATTATCCAACGTCCTTCAAATTTTGATTTCTTTGGCTCATCTCTAAATCTAGCATATATTACACCATTAGCATTTTCATATATCAATGCTTCATGTGCTAGTTCAGTTTTTTCAGGTGTATCAATTATCATTTACGCATACCACTAAAAGTTGTTGTTTTAAACTTTTCATTATCATTTTTAAGACTCTCGATAAGATCAAAGTTTAATTCATTTTCCTGTAGTGTATGGGCAAGTGCTGCAACATCTTTAGGCAAGCACATGCCACCGTATCCACGCAATCTATTATTTACATCAAGATAGAAGTTCTTTGTTTTACCAGTTTGTACATATGCATCTTTAACTTGCGAATAATCGCACTCAAACTTTTCACAGAGTTCATAGAATACGTTTGCAAATACAATACGCAATGCTGCATACGAATTATTAAAGTACTTGAGTATTTCTGCTTCAGTAGGTGCTAATTGCTTTACAGCCTTAGGTAAATGTCCGTGTGCTTCTACAATTTTTTTGTATACGTAAGGATCATCAGTACCAATTGCAAGTAGCTCATGATTATTAATAAAGTCATCTGCTGCTGCACGTTCACGCAAAAACTCTGGAGCACAACAAATCGTTAATGTTTCATGTTTGTCTATCATACGTTCGGTAAAGCCTGGTTCGACTGTGCTACGTATACATGCTACACCTTGATAGTTAATATCAACAAGTTCTTGTAATACATTTTCAATAACCGATGTATCGCAAGCACCGTTTGTTTCAGGTGTTGGTAAGCACATGAATACAACTTCGGTATCTGTTAAATCTGTTATTTCAGTATCAAACTTGATATCGTGTTCTGCAACTTCGTGTTCTAGTAATCTAAATCCTGTTGCATTTGCGTTTCCAACAACGCCCATTCCGATAATTCCTAGTTTCATAATAAACTCTCTACTGTTTTTCTTAACCCTATTTCTAAAGGTGTATAATCTGTAAATCCTGTAAGTGTTTGTACTAGCGTAGTATCAGGACATCTACGTGTAGCACTTCCAACTGGACCAGGACGTATTTCTAATCTATCAGGATTGATACCCATGTATCCCATAATTAATTTTGCTACAACACTTATACGTGTCTCAACGTCCTGTCCTACATTTACTGTTTGGTTACTAGCAGTTTGTATTAGTATGTCTGTCATACGCACAGCATCGTCAACATAACAAAAACTACGTGTGTCGTTGCCTTTGATATAGTACTCGCCTTGTTTACAACGTTCTACAAACTCATTTATAAAGTGGTCAATTTGTCCAGGACCGTATACATTAAAGTAGCGTATGATAAGATACTCAAGTCCGCTATTAGCAACTAGGTTTTCGCCTAATGCTTTTGGTATACTATAACTCCAACGTGGATTAGTAATGTCGTTGTACATAACTGGTACTGCTTCGTCAGTAGGTACATGGTAGTAACCGTTGTCTATTGTGCTGTTGAATATTTCGCATGTACTAGCAAATACAAACTTTGTATCAGTGTTTCTATAACGTTCGATCAAGTTAATAGTAGGCAGTGTGTTGTTGATACAAACATCTGTAGGATTTTGATAAAAAAGTCTTGTACCATTAGTTGCTGCTAAGTGTACTACAACATCTGTATCGGGCATTGAACTAGTTACATCCGAGTATCTTAGATTTTTACTATTATTATCTTTTTGATCATAGCCCGTTACGTTGTACGTATCTTTTATATAATTATAAAAGTGATTACCTATGAATCCTTTATGTCCAGTTACTATTACTTCCAACCTGCTTCTTCCTTACTATTGCTAGTTGTATAATACTCTTGTGGCAATGCCATTGTAGTGTGAATATCAATTTCGCCATTTATATGGTGTTGCATGTAATTAGCAAATTCTTTATTCTGTTGAGGGCTCATGTGGCAATAACGATGATCATCGTCTTCTTTTAATCCCAATGCTTGCCAGTCAAGTTTGCTTATATTAATCATACTACCATTAGTACGATCAAGAAAATCAAATGCAAAAATAATATGTGTATCAGGGCGCTGATATTTAATACTATCTAAGTATGCTGTATGATAAATGATATTGCTATCGTAATGCATATTTTTTTGTACTTCGTTTTTTATTGTTTTTGTTAAACGAGAATCGAATAAACAGTTTGCATCTTTATTCATATCTTTTAGATCTGGATAATTAGTATTTTGATAAAATGCCAAATGCTTTGGGGTATTATTTTTAGTAGTAAAAATACTACCTCGTGTAGTACTAGTAACTACAAATATAATAGTATCATGCTTATGATGATTGTTTAAAAATTGAAAATAAGAATAATCAAAACTACTACCACCAATACTATAATTAGTTACATCACCTATCAGAGATGGCCAGCCATTGCCGTATCCAAGTCCATAACTATCTCCAAATATTGCTATTGTCATTTAAAACTTTCAAAGTATGCAGGCGGTAAACGTTTTTTAGTTGGACCTTTTTCGTGTAACATATATTCACTTAAAAAACATTTATTCAGCGGTGTATGTGTATTTTTGTCTATGCTTAGTTCAGATAAGTCTTTGTATTTTAATTTACTTGCTGCAAACATGCAAACCTGCCCGTCATACCATTTTGTAATTTCTTTAGGCTTATTAACATATGCTTTCTTGTATGTTTCTAAAAATTGAAAAAAGTGTTTGTGATTTTTATTTACAATTACAAATCCTGATTCTGCACTATATTTTTCACCTAGATAATCATGACTGAATAATGCAACACAATATTTTTTAGGACATAGTTCTGTAATTAATTTTGTTGCAAATTCTTTACGATACATTATATCAGCATCAGACCAAATTAAATAATCAGTATCTATATTTTCTAATGCGTGTATAAATGTTAAACCTTTCTTTGCAAATTTTATTTCTTTTTGCACAGATGATTTAAATTGTTTCCACTGTGGATATACTACATGATTCCAGTCGTATACTTTAAGTTTATCTGTTTCTGTAAACTTTGAGTTTACATTTTCAGCATAAAGATTTATCCTACAATTACTTGGCGAATATTTTAAAAAACTGTTCAGCATATATCGACCAACATTATCATAATAATGCTGGTCCATAGTTGTTACATATTCAAACTTCAGTGCCACTTGTGCGTCTTACAATATCATCGTGATTGAACTCTGCCCAATACAATTCAAATGCAACGCCGTCTTCAAGGCCTTCGAACTGGTGTATCTTGCCTGGCTTAACTTGTGTAAAGTCGCCTGCGTTAAGAATAGTTTCGTCAACTAGTCCTTGATCATCTTGCCATACACGTACAAGCATTTGTCCTGACTCAACAAAGAAGCCGTTCCATTTAAACTGATGTTCGTGTTCACTGCATTTGTAACCTTTATTGAATTCAATACGATGGAACTCAAGTGCTCCATTTGCATGAATTAACTCTGTGTTACCCCAAATTTTTCCTGCTTTAATTCCCATTTTATTCTCCTATAATAATTTTCCGTAATCAACAATTTCACTTTGTCGATTAATATCTTTTACAAAATATGCACAATCAGGATTTTCTCCATCAAAGATAGGAACGCTTAGTAAATGTCCGTTACGCATCTTTGGAAAAAACCATTTTACATCATTGTAAAAATTTGTAATTTCGATCTTAGCAAAGCGTGGATGTGTACCAGTTAACGGATTAAACAAAAATGCTTCAAAGCCTCTTTCGTTTAAACTTGTTAATGGTAGTACTTCTAAGTCACTGCCGCTTTGGCTGCATCCTACAGCAAGGCACCAATCTAATGGCATAGTAATTTCATTACCGCCAATTTCCATTACTATGGCTGGCGAATTAAAACTTTCTAAAAAGATCAACGGATTAAAGAAAAAATCCGGATCTTGTGGGTTACTGTTATCAAGCACTGCAAATCGTAAATCATCTTCGATTACTTCAGGCAAGGAATTTAATAGAAAACTTTCGTTTTCAAGTGTCATTATTCGCATGTTAATTCCAATCAACTTTTTCGATAGTGAATGGGTACTGCGCCTCTTTGTAAAACTTTTTACGTTGGGTAAGGTGCCGCTTCGCAAACTTGCATGTAGATGTCAAGTCCCATATTTGCACGAAGTCTTTGTCCTTTGCCTTTCTTACACCTCTACCAATAGATTGAATTACTCTTACAAAGGACTTGCCAGGCTCCAAAAGAACCAAGTTAAAAATACGAGGAATGTTAAGACCCACGGCAGCAACTCCATAGGTCGCGATAATAACCTCATTAGTTCCTTCACGGATTGTATCATATGTTTCTTTCCTGTCTTTGTTTTTAACAGCACCGCTTACAAATGTGCTGCCTGGTATAAGTTCAGCAAGCATTTCGCCTGCGCTAATTCTATCTACTAGTATTAATGTATTGCCTGATTCTTTTACTGTGTTTAATAATTTGCCTATATATTCTATTCTTGCTGGATTGTTAACAAGATATTTTAATTCTTCTTGGTAACCGCTGTGTGCTACTGTGTCAATCAATTGTACTACATTAACATGACATTCTGACAGTACACCTTTGTCTTGTAATTCTTTTGCCGAGATGTTGCCAATTACAGGACCAAGACTAGCATGAATACTTTCAAACTCAAACTTTTCTTTAGGTACTGTACCAGTTAGTCCCCAACGTATAGGTGCATTACGTAGGTTGCGAGTGAGCAGGTTTTTAAGAACTTCTGCTTTGGCTTGGTGTACTTCGTCGACAATAATAGTGCTTACACCTTCTAGAAACTCTGCAAGTGATAACACTGCTGAGCCGTCTTTTTGCTTCTTGTCTAGAATATTTAAACTCTGCCAAGTGCAAATAGTGTGAGTCTTACCTAACATCTTCCTGTCTCCGAAGTACACCCCTACATCGAGACCGCAGTTAATATAGTCCTCTTCTGTTTGTTCTACTAACGACTTGTTAGGAACAATCACAAGACTTCTACCATACGGCTCAGTTATGTGTGACAGCGTTGCTGTGGTAATAGTTTTACCTGCGCCAGTAGCAATCTGTTGCAAGCTCTGTGGGTTATTCAAAAAGTTATTAATTGCTTCTACTTGATAGTCACGTAGAATAATATCTTCGCCTTCTGCTGGATGACCTTCTGGCCATACTACGCCTTGATCCTTCCAGTAGTTTTCTGTTACTGGTGTAAAGTCTAATTGTATAGGATGTCTATTGTCTTGAATATCAACTATTTCAACATTATTTTTTTGTAGCACTTGACTAACAGTGTCAAGATGATTAACATAGCCAGTACCGCCAATACCAAAAAAAGCAACTTTTCCATCCCAGCGACCAAGTTTATACTGTGGCATATATCGTGCGTAAGGCACTTCAAACTTGAGAGCATTCGATAACTTTCTCCGTACATCAACGTCTAGTCCTTCTAGTTTAATGTTTACTTCGTCTTCAATTATCAATCTACACGTAGCCATTTAGTCTCCATTTGTTTTTAAAAATACTTGGGCTATCGTCGTTATATATAATAAGATCGCATAATGAATCAATATAATTTTGAACTTTATGATTGTTTCTTATACTGCTTATTGATATAGTTGCTTGAGGCTGCCAGTTATTTTTAAATAATAATTTAGGTAGTTTATCTTTACTAATATATACAACTTCTGTACTATTGTCAAGCCAATTATTTAATTTTTTATCTTTAATATAATTGTTTACATTATATTCGTCGGATGATTTAGATCTAAATAATACTGTTTGTTTTTGAGTATTAAAATTGTGTTGTTCAAATGATTCAACAAAAGCAGCAAGTTCAGTTAACGGATTGTCAGGTGAAATTATTACTAGCAACGGAAACCGTTCTAGTTTTTTTAATCCTAAAATTATTTCGTCTAAATAAAATTCTTTTGGAGTAAGACATATTTCTGGATGCGAACGTTGTGCAATTAAATTTTCTATTGTATTATCTTTATCGCAAGTAATGTATTCAATGCCTAGTTGACGCTTACGATCTAACAATTGCAAACGACTAAAATTTTTAGTATACATATTAGCTTTTTCAGGTAAGTTTGATAATGCATCGTTCCACAACCCTGGTACATATTTTGAAGGGTTAGATTTGATAACTTTTATTTCTTCATACCAATCTACTAATTTTTTATCTATCTCAAATTGAGTATTAATAAATTGAGAGCAAATATTGTCAATTGACTTTTCAGTTAACTGAAAGTAATGTTCGTGCGAACCTTTATCATGCTGATAACTAAATTTAGGAATAGCATTAATTTTCATAATATCTTTTTTACTAAACGGAAATCTAATTTTAATCCATTCAACATTTTCAATTTTAACTATCTTGATGTACTTTCTACGATCAATTTTTCTTAATGGCAATCGTAATGATTCTAATGCTATATCAAAATTATCAAACTTATTTTCTAAAAATTGATTTTTGTATGTAGCAAGTTTTATTTTCATAAGTGCATACTGTTTATCAGTTAACGCACTTCCTTTATAAACTTGTCTAGCAATACTATACATGATAGTCTTATCGCTTTTATCAATTTCAATGCTGGAATCGCGAGACAGCCCTGCTATAGTTTCAAGACAATCTTCAATAGTATGTAAATAATTGCTCATAATATTATAATAACAGATTATAGATAATCTGTCAATCTTTTTAGTGGAATACCTTGTGATATTTCATCTACAGTATATTCAGTATGGGCATAGTCGTTAAGCCATTGTGTTCTATCTGTCATTAATGGTTGTTCAATATCGTGTAAAAAGTCTATATCGTTGGCCACATCATAAGCAAGACTATGAGTACTAACAAAAGCAGGAACGCCTTCGATGATAGAATGTATCCCAGGATTGCTACTGTAACTGATAGTGCAATGTATATCATTAAAGCCCATATCAAAAGAATCATAAGTGCCGTTAACATGTCGAGGCTCCTGTCTTGTTACGTGTGTAAGTCCGCGTTCTATATGTTCTAGTCTACAGCGTGGATGAGGTCGAAATATTATAGGACGGTCTGTGTGTTTACGTATTTCTTCGTATGTATTTAAGAACCAATTACTCATACGTGGCATGTCTTGCCATTGTAAACTTTTATCATGCTGCCCACATAACAAAATATATTTGCTGCTAGTACGCCATGGTTTTACTTCGAGTCCCAGTAAACGCTTACGGCTATCATCGTTATTACTATCCCCAAAATAAGCATCTCGATTAATTCCATTTAGCCCCACCTTCCACGTCGTACCTCTTTTGATGCCGCCAACTTCGAGGACGATAACTGGTTTACGAAGTTCACGACAACGGGTCCAAATATCTTTGTTACGAGCCATTCTACCGTGAAAAAGCACACTCCAAATAACATGGCAATCGGCATCATTAATATTATCACTATTACTAATGTTATGCCCATTAGTAATACAACTCCGCTCAAAAGCAGAAAAAACATCTTTGGAATTAAGGGCACCGTATTCTTTCCATAATTTAAATTTCATAGTTAAATAGTAACATATTTATAAGGAAAAGTCAATGACAATTACAGTAGTATCTACATTTCACGCACCAGTTTTGAGTTTATATGGGCAACGTTTTGTAAACAGTTTTAGTGAAAACATTGACTCTGATATTAAATTAAGATTATATGCCGAAGACTGCAATCCAGTAACCAAAGATCCACGTATACAAATTTTAGATGCAAAACAAAAACTTCCAAAATTAAATGCATTTAAATCAACTTGGGGAAATGTACCTAAAGCAAATGGCAAATGTCCGCCAGAGATAAAAGCTCGTCGTCCAAAAGATTGGCATAAAGAATTTAAATGGGACGCTGTACGCTTTGCTAATAAAGTATATGCTGTATTTGATGCAGCACAGCATTGTAACACTGATTGGATTGTATGGATGGATGCTGATACATTTGTACATAGTAAATTTGACTATGCAGCATTTAAAAGTTTTTTACCTGAACGTTCTTGGCTTGCTTATATGGGCAGAGGACGCAAATGGCCAGAGTGCGGATTTTACGGAATTAATTTAAAAAATCCAGTTGGCTTAGAATTCTTAAAAGAATTTGAGCATGTGTACGAACATGCAGAGTATGGAATATTCCGTATGGAAGAATGGCACGATAGTTATGTATTTGACGAAGTACTAAAAAAGATTAAACGTAAATATCCTAACGAACCTATTAATAACATTAGTGGCAACTTGGTTAATGGTGAAGGGCACCCGATTATTAATAGTGGGCTAGGTGCTTATATTGATCATCTAAAAGGCGATCGAAAGTCAGTAGGTAAAAGTAACAAACCTAAAGATTTAATCAAGCCACGTAACGAAAGTTATTGGACAAACTGACGCATGTGTCTCCAACAAGTGCCGTCATTTAATTCGCTTAATTTCCAATGAAACATACTAATACGTTGTAGCCATGCTTCTCTGTCAAATTCTTTTGGCTTTTCTATTCTTTTAAATCCGTGATGTGCAACTTCAGCACACTGACTTTTACTAGGATCTGTAATAAATGCAGGATACCCTTTAATAATAGGACCTACAATACTACTACTGTTATGGTTAACAACACACCATGCGTTTTGTAAATCTGTTTCTAACGGAGTGCCTAATGGACTAATTGTTAAGTTTGGTATGTTACGTACAGGACTGCGTCTTGGGTCAAGATATACTCTTGCTTTTTTATCGCCTGGGTGTGCTCTAACTACAATATGTCTTGGGCTAAATTTACGTATTTCTTTTACAGTGTTGTGTATCCAATTTACAACATCGTAACCTCCCATACTCCAGCCTTTGTTACGTTGACAACATAATACAATATGATTGCCCCTGCGAGCATTTTCAATCCTAGCACCTGTATCTCGTTGTATTTGAGTCCATCTGTTTGGATCGATAATAGTATCACAGTAGTTTCCAGTGTTTGGAAAGATTCCATTAAAACTATATCTTAGATAACAATGTGGCTGGTTTGTTTTTGTTTGGTATAAAAACAAATTACTATCAGCAGTAACAACATGTTTGTTCTGTGTTCTATCAATTACACTTTGTCTTAGTTTTAAGTGAGGAGCATTTTTTCCAACTTCGTGTTGCCAGCCTTGTATAAGTCCTACATCGCAATCTAGTAGATTATATCCTTTATGTAATATACCAGTATCTCCCGCAGCGTTTACTCCATTAACAAAATTTTGTAATAGTAGATACTTTTCTTTGTTATTGTTTACTGTTGGAACAACATTATAGTAACTAACGACTTTCATTTAAAATTTGCCACGCTTTTCCATTACGCATTTCTTGTGCAGTAAATTGGCAATATGAAAGGTGTGCTGCAAATGCATATGTTTCGTCTTCGCCATAGCGATTTAAATTACCTTCAATATCAGATATTTGTGTATTACATAATGCTGTTGCTGCATTAGGTGCAAGTGCTATTGCTGGACGACGATGTAGTAGAGCTTCAGTTGCTGCAATACTATTATATGTAACTAGACAATATGCATTATCAAGGGCTTTCCAAATTGTATCATTAGTAACTCTGTCTCTACGTATTGGTTTTTGCCTAACTATAATTCTTCTATCAGTGTATTTTCTAATTTCGGTTGTTGTACGAGCAATCCATTTGTCGAGATCTTCGCCATAAAATTTCATAACTTTTAAACTTGGAGGACATAGTAATATATGCTCGCCTTCTCTATATTTTGGTAATTTATATTTTAATCTTTCAAGCCTATCAAACGGGCGTTCAATAATCGGGCCTTGTTGTTGTAGATTGTTGTACGTAATTCGATGATATTCTTTTTTTGTTCCTGGTTGTAAGTAGCCAGTGTCGATAGCATAATAATTACGATCGTTTTCAATACAATGTTTTAGAGCTTTCTGTCCGCCGCCGCCCAGGCCGCGAATTATTAGTGTGTTGTCTGATTTTTTCTCTCTGTCAAACTCACTAATAGTTCCGTTACATCCGATAATAAAATCTTCTAAGTACGGATCGTATAATGCGTTTTTCTTACGAAGATTAAATCCATCGTCTTCGGCCGGTGCAATTGCTGCAACTTTAATACCCACGTTTCTCTCCTCAAACTTTTTTATACTTTCTTTAGATTTATAAACATGCTCGTTAGGGTCTATCCAGCTGTTTAATAAATTATGAAAATAGGTTTTAGTTTTGGCGGGCAAATCTAAATCCATTGTAAGTTTCATCTTGTCTTTACTGCGTTCTAATTTTTTTTTTGAATTCTCTACTTGAGTTTCTAGATATCTAATTTTTCCTCTATACCAGTCAAGTGCATATTCGCAATCTTGATATTGTTTAAACCAAGGACCGCCTTCTGTATAGTGTAATGCTTTTGGTTTACCGTCTTCTGGTTCCTTATACCATCCAACTAACCAATTCCATTTGTGACTAATTTCGCCTACTTCGTCATCACTTAACCAACTAAATCGATGTAAAAATGCACCTGTAGTTGATTCTTTGTTTACTAACTCAGCAGTTAATCTTTCATTGCTTGGGTGTCCACAGTTGATTAGCATACAACTAGACCAGTTTTTTCTTGGATAATTATGCTGTTGCTTACCATCCATTTTTAGTCCTTCTTTAGGTGTATAGTCGTGGTGAGCACACATTACCGCATACTTGTCGTCACACTGATCAAACAACTTAGCAATGTCTTCTAGAAATACAAAATCACAATCTACAAATAATGCCCATCCTTTGTAATTCATCAAGTGAGGAATTAAAAATCTTGTAAAAGTAAATTCAGTTGATGCTAGTGCATCTGTTTCTCTTGTATAGATCTGTGCTTTTCTTAGGTCTCGTTGTTTTAGCGGCTCGACATGTACTGGCACAGTAGCTTTATCTAAAATAGTTTGTTTGCATACTTGAAACGCAATGTCTTCACGACTGTCCCATCCTACAAAAACTCTTAACTTATCTTCAATCTCTTCTTTCAATGTCGTTCTCCGTTAATTCTTTTCCAAGCCAAACTTCAATTACTTTAGCTGTATTGTTTCCAATATTAATAGCTTTGTGCCAATACGCAGTTGGTATATCTATACTATCGCCAGGTATTAGTGTACGAGTTGTCTTTCGTCCTTCGCGGTCTTCTAGCATCATAACAATTACACCGTCAACAACATGCCAGTGTTCACTACGACTAAAATGTCGTTGATCACTAAGCGCACGACCTTCTTCAAACGACAATTCTTTTACTTGCCATTCGCCGTTGCGATCTAATATTTTATATGATCCCCATGCACGTTCAGTAACTGGCTTTTCCCAGTTACTAAGTATCCAGCTACTTGAATTCTTTTTGTCTTCGCCGCCAATACCAAAAACAAATTCTACATCTCTATTGTTGCCATACATTATTTGTTCAGGAATTTCACCTTCAACTCTATCGCCGCCGTTTGCAACAATAAGTTTACCAGTTGTTGTTTGTAAAAGATACCCAATTGCTTTTGTTGTGCCGCCGGTGTCATCGTCTTCAACTAATATAACATCGTCAACCATTTCAAGATGTCTAACAATATTTGCACGTTCTTCAAACGGCATAAAGGCTTTGCCTTTTTTATTCTCTAACCATGTATCGCTGTTAAGTCCAACAACTAGTCTATTGCCTAATTGCTTTGCTGATTTAAAATATTCAATATGTCCAGAGTGTAGTGGATCAAATCCACCAGTTACTAATACTGTATTCATGTAGGTATTTACTTACTACCAGCCGAAGATATAGTCTTTTCTGACATTAGTAATTTCTCTTGCACCGTAAGACTTTAAAAATAACCCTGCGCATTCGTCTGTATCGGCTTGTTGTTCACAAACAATAATTGGTTTATATTTTAGTATCGTTTCAATTGCACCTTTAAGAACTTCAAGTTCGTGACGTTCGCAATCAATTTTTAACAAGCCAAACTTTGGAAGATTTAAATCGTCCATTCTTTTTATATCAATTGATCCTGTGCCAACTTCGCTTACATAGCTACCGCCTGTGTTTATATGATCGTATACCATGTTTACTTTATTGTTTGTACTACCAAGTGCAAATTTATTAATATAAACTTTTGATGGATTAACATTTCTTTCTAAACAAATATATACTTGTTCAAGTGGTTCGTATGCAAATACACGATTAAACTTTTTAGAAAGAGGTTTTGCCCACAAGCCTACATTTGCACCTACATCAATTGCTATGTTAAAATCAGTTACATATTTGTATGCTTCGTCTCTAACATCATCTTGATATTCAGGCGGCCCGCCTTTTTTTATTCTTTTATTAATTAGACGTTCAAAATGATCGTCTGATGTTGGCATCCAATAATTATGTACTAGTTTCATTTTTTGAGCACCGTAATATATTTAATAACATTTATATTAAATTTTTGTACATAACGTTCAGTGATATTCTTGTATGTAATTGTCCAGTTGTATCTATCGAGTTGTCTTTTCCACCATTTTGGATCTTCAATAATTAAATGTGCATTGCGTCCGTCGCTTAGTTTTTTCTTTGCTGGATGACAGGCAATTAAATGATATTGATACTTTGTTGTTCTATTAAATAAATCGTCTAGTGTTTTTTCTAACATATCTATTTCAACATGTTCAAGAACATCACTACTATAAGTCATGTCAACTTGCTCAGGCAAGTCAATTGGGCTTGTCACTGGATCATATGTGTACAACTTAATATCGGGATACTCTTTGGAAATTGCTTGTGAAAGATATCCTTTGCCACTTCCAAAATCTAAAAAGCTATTTACTTCGCCGCTATCAAGAATTTCTTTAACTATTTTAGGAATGTCAGCGCCGCTTCCAAACGCTGACTTACTGTGTAAAGTTTTTAATTGTTTTAAATATTCTGCGCTATGTGCCATTATAGTGATGCATCCTCCATGCCAGCAACTCTAAGTTTTACAACATTAGTAATTTGCCATTGCTTTTGATCAAGTGCTTTAAGTACGCCTAACCATTTGTTACGCATTAGTGCAAACTCGTTGATAATCTTTTCGTAGTCAACAACGTCTGCCTCACCGTCTACGTATTTTTCAACGTCACGGCTTGACAGAGCTCGTTGATAGTTCTCAAGATATTTCTTAAAAAATGAACTACGCAATCTACGTAGTTCAATATTTAAATAGTTTAGAATTGCTTCTATTTCTTGAAGTTGGTTAAACCGCTGTTCAACAATTCCTGGCATCTCAGCTGCTGCTTTTTCAACATTACCTTTGAGTCTAACTTCACGTTTTGCTTCTACAAGTTCAGTTTCAAAATATTGTATAGCACTTGGAATTTTAGAGATATCACGTGATACATCTGAATACCATCCCATTACTCATCCCACTCTTGTTCGTCTTCGTCGTCTTCATCTTCTAAGTAGTATTGAATTGCAGCATCTAAAAGTTTATCATTGCCAAGTGAAGATTTTAATGTCAAGTCGTCAACACCATAATCAACTAGTAAATCAACAAATTTTTCAGCTACAAGTTCTGGCTGTTTCTTATCTAGATAGTTTTTAAATAAGTTCCAGATGTCAGCAATTTGGTCTTCATCCATTTTCAGCAGTTTCCTCGATTAAGTTATCATCGGTATTTACCAATTCGGCTTCTAATTCAGCTAGTTCTGCTTCTCTTGCCAACCGTTCAGCTTCTGCTTCATCGGCTGCAACTTGTGCTTCTTTAGCTGGCAAATCTGCCATAACCTTATCGAGTAATTCGCCTGTCCAACGCTTGCGGAATTCTAGAATAGGTTCGCCGTTACTCATAACATACTCGTAACGATTACCTTTCTTTTCTAGTAGTCCTTTTGCATCCATCAAGTCAAACATACCTGAATATGGATCCATACCTGTTTCATATGGAATCTCAACTTGTACACTTTCAAACGGTTTGTTGTAACGTGTTTTCATTACTTTACACGCTGCTCTAATACCATGTACTTGTGATGTTTTGTTGCCGTCTGCATCCACTTTAAGTTTAAGTTTCTTCATAGCAACAACCATACTACTTGCATACACAAAACCCGAACCACCTGAGATCTTGTCATCTGGATCAAACATATCTTGCGATGCATACGTGTGGTTAGTTACACACATGCCTACATTGTAACTACCAAACATGTTAACACAGTTAGTTACAAGTGCTTTAAGTGCTTTTGCCTTACGACCAAAGTCGCCCTTCATATCACCTTTTTGGAACTGGTCCATTTCAGTAGGCGACATAAGCATACCAAGTGAGTCAACTACAAACAATACTTTTGGACGATCTTCTTCGTTCATTGCTTTGTAGTCTTCCATAAATGTACTAACTGTTTTAGCAACATCATCAATCATTGCCATATTAAGTTTAAGTAATTTACTTTCGTCTGTGTCTACCTTTAGTGCTTGTAGCCAAGTTTCGTCAAGTGCATTTTCACTGTCAATAAGGACAACAAAGATACCTTGGTCTTGTGCGTATTTTACAATATTACCTGACACAATATAAGATTTGCCTGCACCTGATTCGCCTGCAAATACCGACACCTTGCCTAGCGGAATACCTTTTTGAAAGTCACCACTTAGCAAATAGTTAAGTGCAAAGTTACCTGTACTAATCCAATCAGTTGGATCGTTGAAACCTGCACTCATACCCGTAATAGATTTTGTCAACGAATTACGGAATTTCGTTGGATCGAATGTTTTACTGACCATTGTTTCTCCTATCTAAAAAGCGTAATGGGGGATTGCTCCCCCACTATAGTTTATCAACCTTGACGTGAACGAATCATTGCAAGGATATCTTGTGCTCCACCTTCAGCTGGCGCTGGTGCTGCTTCTGCTGCAACTTCTTCATTAGACTTAAACGGAATATCATCATTACGTGTGTCTACTGCTGGAGCAGGAGCTGGAGCACTTTGACTAACAGCCGTTGCTTGTGGTGATGCTGGCTTTGACGGATCGCCTGTACGTGCTTGCATGCCTGCTGGGCGGAAATATTGACTCCAACGATCTGGATCGTAGGCTTCGCCATCTACACTTGCTTCAAACATTTCTGCAAGAACTTTAACAGCCACTTCGTCTGGCTTTTTAGGAAGGAAGTCGTTGAGATTAAACAGTCCGTGTGTATTAACTGCATTCATCTCACTGTCACTTAGTGGACGCTCTCTACGTGCCCAATTACTTGCGCCGTAATCTGCATATCCACCTTTGGAACCTTTTGCAAGACGGAAGTCTACACCAGCAGTATAATCTGTTGGTAATTCTTCCATATCTGGATCCATAAGAGCTGCCTTAATTAACTGAAAGATTTGTGGACCAATAATAAAACGTCTAACAGGATTTTCTGGTGTAGAGTCCTCTGCTAGTGGATTATCTGTAACAAATCCTTGGAAGATATATGAACGTTTCTTCCAATATTTACGACCCATATCTTCTAATGCTGGATCTTTAAACCAACCACGTACTTCCTGTAGAATGCCACAGGATTCGCCGTACATTTCCATGCATGGAACTTGTACTTGTACTGGGCGTGAACTTGTGTCGCCCTTAATACCGCTAAATGGAAGTTTAATCATCAAACGTTCTTTCCAGAAGAAAGTGTTTGAATCGTCCCCATCAGGTAAGAAGCGAAGAGTAGTTTGTTCGCCTTCTTTCATATTCCAAAATGGGTAAATTGCGTTGTCGCCACCGCCTGTGCGTTGACCGCCTGCGCCGGCTTCTTGTTCTTTAAGTTTTGCTCTAATTTCTGCTAATGATGCCATAGTTATGCCTCCTATAATGTTGCCTATGTCTTGTGTTGTTGTATGCCTTAATGTGCAGTACTATTACATACTACACTGTTTTATTTACCTTGTCAAGTCTTTTCTAGTCTATTTCTTTAAAATCAAATGTGTTTCCAGTATGCAACCAATTTTCTATTTTTGTAAGTAAATTTTTATGTGCGTGTTTAGGAAGATGATTGTTACGCGGATCATTGCCGAAACCGTACGTTGGTGGAAAAACGTTATATACTGTATCTTTAGAGCAATAAAAATTTTTAGTATTTTCAATAGAGAGCCTGAAACCCTTGCGAAATTCCAAATCAACTGGGCATCCTGCAGAAACTACATACATTTTTTTAAAATATTTGCTCATTTCTTTAAGGATTGTAATAATTTTTAACATTTCGGTTTGAGTATATGTACTGTGTAAAACATATTCATGTAAAAACAAATCAAGAAATGAACAACGTTCACCGAATGATTCGCCTACAAGATTTAGCATTTCTTCTCTTGTTTCTAGATCCCAGTTGTTATTAAGATGAACAGCATAAACTTCTGAGTAAGACTGGTGTCTTGGGGTTTGATTATTTATAAATTTTAAATTAAATCTGTATATACTAGGTATAACAAAAAATACACTAATATTTTTAAGTTTTTCTTTTTTTGATTTTTTAACTGCGTCTATAAATCTTTGCAGTTGGTAATCTGGGCCTGAACCGGCTACCGAGTAATTTATTACTTTTATTGTTTTCTTAATAGCTACAGGCCATGCTACATAGGTTAAGTCATTTCTATATGTAGGATCGCAATGACTATCTCCAAATATCCACAACTTTTCTTTTTTCATTAGTGATTATTTTAAACCTGCTAAATTCTTAATTCTGTTTATTGCTGCTTCTTTTCGATTTTTAATTGATCTTTCATCTCTAGACTTTTGAAGTTCTGCTTGACGATCGTCTCTACCTTTTTGAATAGCATTCAAACGATCGGTTCTATCTTTTCGAATAGTTGCTAAACGAGCATCTCTATATTCGCCTTCGCCTTGCTGTTTAGCCACTTCTGTTTCTGGATATCTGCTATACTCTGCTTTTTGTGCGTTACGCTCTGCAACCATAGCTTCTACTTTTTCAATAAATTGAGCAGCTGGTTCTACATATTGAGGACCATAATCTTTTTCTACCATAGTAAGTACTGCTGTTTCGCCTTTAGGAAAAGTTCCGTTTTCTCTATCAAAATAAGATAGAATAAACTCTCCAATTGGTGTCTTTTGCTCTTCTTCTGGTTCTGGTGTGCCTGCTTTTGCTAGTTGCCCTTTTTGGTTAATTTTGACATCCATTGTATCGTCTGCTTCAGCATGACAATCTTCTTCGCAATCGCATCCTGATTTAGGATTGCCTACTTCGCAACCACAATGCTTACAAGTATCTGTACTTTCAGCAAACTGTCCCATTAGTTTATCAATTGCTTTTTCAATAAGAGAATCAATACTGCTTACTGTTGTTTCGTTTGTTGCCTTGTTCTTTTCGTGACAGTCGCAATGCTTGCAATCTGGTCCACATGCACATTCTGTTACAGGTTTGCCGCAACATGCATCTGGGCACATTTCAACTGCTTCTGCGACTAAATCTTCTGGACCTAATTCTGTTGGTTTTACAGCTTCGCCTACTAAGTTATAAATGTATGGAAATACATCTTTTAATTCTTCATTGAACTGTTTAATAGTTAATTGATCTACCCAGCTATCAGCAATATCAGTTGGTACATCTTCAATTACTGGTACTACAAAGTTTTCAGCAGCTTCTTTGTAATATGCAGGTTTTTGTAAATTTGCAATTGTTTGTTTTACTTCTTTAATACGGCCTTTAACAACATCGCCATAACCTTCGAGTGTTTCTGCCATTACAGTACTACGTCCAACATATTGATTGAACTTGCGTAGTTTTGACATCTCTTCTGACAAGCCGGAAATATACTTGCCAAAATCGTCATACGCATGACCGCCTTCACTAACATGCAATGCCATAGCTCTTGCACCACTTAGATGCTTGTATGGGTATTTAAATTTTTCACCACTTGGCGATTCAATAAAAATACTACCAATCTTTGTTCTTCTACTTGATGCACTTTCTACATTAATTGGAGCCGAATGCTTAATTGCTATTCTTGCACTTCCAATTTTTTGGTAACTAATTCTATTGCTACCATACATTGCTGATTCTGCCATATTATCTCCGGTACGATTTACTGCTAAAAATTCGTAATCTCTTTTATCTAAGTTTGTTTTATTGATATCTCTAACATCAAACTTTAACATGCGTTTTTTTGCAAACACCCTAAGCTCTTTTAAAAAGTTATACCAATCGTCTTGAATTGATTCTACTTGTCCATTTACAAAGTCTTTTGCAACAATTACAGTAACACCATTTTCTTCATCAAGAGATACACTTACTTTTCCTAGTTCCATGCCTTTTGTTTTGTAGGCAAATTCAAAAAAGCGAGCTTCTTCGGGTACATTTGTTACAGTACCGTTTTCGTTACCAATTTCTACGTCGGTAAAACGTCCACGTATCTTATTAAACATATCTGATGCAAAATTATTAAACTTATTCATACTTATATTTATCAATAACTGCCACTAACAAAGATAGGCATGGGCATTTCGTAGTCTTCTTCTGCGCCCGATTCCATCTGTGTAAATGAATTATAGATATTAATATCCCAATCTTTCATTACTGTAATCATTCTAAGTACGAGCAACATTGAACTAATTAAGTCATCAGTACCGCCTGGCTTTGCCTGATAACTACTGCCTGTTGCAACAAATGCTTTTAGTTCACTTATAAAAGGTTTACTATGAATAATTAATTTTTTATTTTCAACCATTGTCTTTAATCTACTACATGCAGTTACTTTTGCACTATGTGTAGTATTAAAGCCTTTTCTAAATTTACGTACATGGCCTTTACGCATTGGCTCACTAATAAACATACCAGGTATATTTTCTTCGCCGTGATCGTTGATTACAATTAGGCATGCTTCGCCAATACCATTATTTTCAACACTCCAATATATACCGTTATCATCGCCACGTTCTTTTGCTATGTAATCGCATATGTCTTTTAGTACTCGTATCTGTCCTGGAATACTAGTTGTGTTATGTTGCCATTCAGCAACTTGTATGTATGTAGGAAGTTCGACTACCTGTATTGCACTATAGTCTCCACCTGTACCCATACTAGGATCAAGTGCTATTGCGTAATTCTTATCAGGTGAAATTTTTGTATAAAAACGAGTTTGTCCCATTTGTAAGGAAGGTGCAACACCTTCCATTTCAGTTAGGTGTAATGAATTGATTAGTGTTTCGTCAAAGACTAAGAATTCACATCCGTATTCACGTCTAAAACGTTCTTCACCAATACGTCCAATTTCTTCATCTTTCCATGCTTCGTCTCTATCAGGATGTTCGCTCCAATGTGCAATAAAACTATGAAAGCCATTTGTGCCAACTTCTTGTTCATTGCCATGTACATCAAACTTTTCTTCTGCTTGTTTCCATATCATAGCAAACGTATCTTCGTCACTATTCGGAGTGCTAGTAATAATAGCTCTACCACCAGTTGCTAGTGTTGGCGAAATTGAAGTCCAAAATTCTTCAGCAATGTTTGGAGGCACAAATGCAAACTCGTCACAGTATAATAATGAAATACTCAAACCACGTCCTGTGTTACCAGTTGTTGTTTGACTAATAATACGTGAACCATTTTCAAACTCAATACTACCTTTGTTGTAACTTGTAACACCTGCTCTAATATGATTAGGACAAAGTTCATATACGTAACGTATACGTTGCATAATTTCTTGAGCACCTGTGTATTTGTGTGCTGCAATAAGAATAGTTTGATCTGGATTAAACATTGCATACCACGCTAGGTATATACTAGCACACGTAGTTTTGCCTGTTTGTCTAGGCATCATGTTAATATTAAAACGGTAGCTGTGATAACTGTGCAGTAAGCCTAACTGATATTCAAACGGATCAAACAAGAGTTTGCCTTTTACAGGATGTTGAATATGTGCAAATTTACGTGCAAAATGCAAGTATCCAGTATCAGGATCCATGCATGCCATCAAGTCTTCGACTTGGTCGTTTGTATATGTTTCTTGTTTATTGGCTTTTTTAATTAAAACGCCATCTAGTGAAGTTGCCATGTTAATATTTAGTCAAGAAAATAGCGCCGTTTGGCGCTATTGACTTATTGTATTTTTATTTCTTTTTAAACTGTGGAGGCACTTCGCCTTTTTTAGGCTTGCTACCTTTTTTCTTACCTTCGTTATCGTCTTTGCCAGGCTTCTTGTCTGCCCAGTCTGGAACACCGTCGCCGTCAGCATCTGGCTTTTTCTTTTCGTTAAGTGCTGCCCATAAACGATCCTTAATACTTTCAACATTCATTGGGTTATCGCCGCCTGCTGTTGCTGGATATGATTTCTTACTTTTGTGTAAATCGTCACCACTTGGAAGTACTGCGTCTACACCCATGTATTCCTCTTCTGGTTCGTTATCGTATTCTTCAACTTCTTCTTCTTGTGCTTCGCCTTGCTGTACTGATTGCAACGCTTGCAATAATTGTGCCATTTGGCCTGCATCGTTCATTTGAATATTGATTGATCCGCCTTGATCCATTTCACCCATTTCAGGTGGACATTCTGCAACTGGCTTATCAGCTGCATCCATTGCTCTTAATATATCTGCCATGCTACTCATTGTTTAACTCCCTATTGCGCTTTTATCATTAGTAGGCTCTTCTAGAGGCTGTTCCATTTTGTAGCCACTATCAGCATCGTCTCTTTCTTTACGTGCTGTTTCTAATTCTTTTAACAAGTTCATTACACGGTTACCGCCAGCATCTTCTTGTGCAGACTCACCTCCCATGTCTTCTTGTGTTAGTTTTGCTTCGTAAGGACCATCGTCCTTTTCTTCTTGATATAGCTCTTGTTGTTCTAACGGATTTCTAACAATAATATGACTTGCATCAATTCCGCAGCACTGTCCGATATACTCTTGTAGTGTATCGCCTGTTGTTGGATACTGTAGTTCTACTTCGTAATAATGAACATCAATATTTTCTAATTGTGGAAAATCTAACGGACGTTTTTGAATTGGTGTTTTCTTACCTGCTGACATGCTTTTTATAGCATACTTTTGTAAGCAAGATTTTACACTTTCTTCACAACCGTCTGGAAGATCGCCTGCAATACCGATCTTGAAAGGATATACTTTGTGTGTTTCTAGTAAAATATTTTTAAATGTGTTCATCGTTGTTTTCCTGGCTATATGTTATTTATCGTCTTTCATACCTTTTAACTTCTCTAAAAGGCTATTACGATCAGTAACAACATATCCGTCTCCTTCTGACATTCCTGCTGGAGAAGAAAATGTATCAGCATCTGCTTTTTGCTTCTTTAACTGCAATTCGATCATCTTTAATTTTTTGTCCATCTTTGCAACTTTTGCATCAAGGTTAGTTTTTAACATTGTACCTGCAACTTCAAAAACTCTACCACTATAGCGTGATTCTACATTCATGCCAAGGTCCATTAAATCGTCGTATGCTTGCATTGCTTTGTCAGCTACTTCATTTAATTCTGCATCTGCTGCATCGCCCAATCCTTTTACACTAGGTAATGCGGCTGCAATTTTATCTAAGTCTTCAATGTCTCTAAACGATGCTTCTTGTGCTGCAACAGCTTGGGACTTTTTATCCTCAGCTTCTTGAATGAATTCTTTTGCATCTGGTAAGTTTAGTAAATCTTCTAATTTTTTAGTCATGTTATTATCCGTAATATGCTAGTATTATTTATGCAATAATATTAACCTCTGCGGCCTGTATGAAAAATATCGTTTTCTGTTACAATTCTAAATGTAATACCTTGTTGTTTACAGTACGCATATGCTGCTGCCCATTTTGCTTGATTTAATACAACATGTGCTTGATCACGTTTATTACGTTTTGCTTCTTTCATACTTGTTTGACTAAAAGGTTTAACCTCGATTAATTCTACATGTTTTTTACCTTTTGCATCAGTGTACACCATAAAAAAGTCTGGTACATATATTGTTTGTTTTCCTGTGAATGGATTTCTGTAAGGTATTTTTACAGCTTCGCTTGCCCATTTTTCTACACTAGGATGTTCATCACAGAAGCGCATAAAAGCAAACTCCCAACTACTACGATAAGTCGGTTGTCTATTTGCCATATATTTTTCTGGATTTTTTAGCGTATATTTGCCTTGTGCATACTTGGCCATTATACCATGATATTTCTACTTACTAAGTTATCAGTGTTTTCTGCTTCAATTGCCTTATATCCTAATTTGCTTATATTACTTCTATTAGCATTTAAGATAGCAACTATTAAACTTGTTAACTTAACTTTGTCATATCCCTTTAATTGTTCAAGTAATTCCATTACGTTTGCATTGTCAACTTTTGCTTGCGTTAGTAGCACACTAGCTACACTAGTTGAAGCTAGTGTATCAAAACCTCTGTTTTCAAAAAATCCAACTACTGCATCAACTTGATTGCTTGGAAAACTTAAACTTTCTTTTTTTGTATTGAGAAATTTTTCTTTTGATAATGATATTGAATCTTGTAAATTTATGTCTGTGGTTGAAAAGTCACTCATTTAAAATTCCTTTGGATTTGCATTAGTTACATTTTTATTTCCATTTGACGGAAATTGATTATTACCAATTGCATCAACTATGATATCTTCTCCAGCGCCTATCAATTCACTAGCTAAATTATTAAACGATAAATTCTTTGCATTTCTAAAAGTATTTGCGCCAGTAATTAATGCACCTAGCACATTACCATTTTGTAAGTTTTGCACAGTAGCACTTGTTCCGGCTAATACACCACCGGTGCCAAAAAAGCTACTAGCTCCGCCACCTGCTATACTGTTAGGACTCGGAGCAGTATCGTAGCGCCCTTCTCCAAATGTGTTAGGTGTAACGCCAACTTTTGTAAAGTTACGATCCATAATAACTGATTCGTAACTAAAACGCATTCTATTTTCGCTAAAGCTAGTAGCAGACCTTTCTACACTGTTGTGATCCCAGCTATCAATCAAAGGATTAATATAGGTAAAACTTGTGTTTGTAGGTTTGCCATCTTGCGGATGCAATTGAAATACTTGTATACTTGTAAAAAAGTTTGCAGTTTTGCCTGGTCTGTCTAATCCAAACCTATTATTAAATACTGCTCCTGTGCCGTATCCTGTATTTTTGTTGCCTTCACGATCGTAAGCTGGGTCTTTGATATTAGGTGCTGTGCCATTGCTTGACACATGCGATGCATCACTATAATAATAGTTAAAATAACTTTGCCATAAAAAGTTACTAATGCCTGCGTTATCGTCAATCCACGTCATATTTGCAGGTTGATAATCAACACTAGTTTGTGTAACTTTTTTTCTATTATATTGATTTATAGTAGCAGTATTAACATTATAGGACGGTAAATCAACTGCGGAACACAATAAATTTATTTCACGTTTTATAAGATTATTAAATGCACCAAAATTAACTAAATCAATTTCTGGATTAACATTAAGCACAACATGATAAAGATGGTCAAATTTTGGAGCAAGTCTAAAATTTCCATCTACAAAGGTTTTTGAAGCGTGTTGGTAGTCGCCAAGATTGCCTTTCGGGCTAAGTGCGCCGCTAAACAAATTATCAAAGAAACCATTAAAAGGATTAGCCATATTGTATTTATCCTATTCGTAAACTACGCATAAAATAAAAGGGAGTATAAAATATACTCCCTCTATTCTAATAGCAATCTGTGTTTTAAATATTAACCGCCACCAGTTACGTTTGTTCCTAGTGTTCTGCCAACTGCTGTTCCTACACCAGTATTTTCTGGAGTTTGGATAGCATTGTCGTATTGCATACTTAGTGTAATATTTACTGGCTCATTGTTTGCGTATGCAAGTGAGTTGTAGTTTGCTTCTGTTATAAAGCAACCGTAACATTCCCAAGTTTCTAAAACATTTACACCTGTTGCGCCGTTGCCGCCGTCTAAGATTTCAATGCGTGTAACAAACTTATAGTCTTGTCCAGAGTTAGCACTTGCTTGCTCCATAAAGTCGAATTGCTTCTGTAGTTGTTCACCTACTAATTTTTGTACGTTATTGTTAACATCTTCACGTAAGTTTAACGTAATTGGTGCCCATGTATGCTTACCTGCAAGGTAAACTTTACTGTTATAAATTGGTATTTCCATTGGATCAAAAGAAACTGTTGGACGAGTGATGTCCATAACTTGTTTTGTAAGTTCTGTTGTCGGAGTCGAGACGCCGAAGTTTTCTAATGTTACACGGAAACGGTATTGCAGCTTCGGCATCAGCAAACCTTGACTGCTTGCGCTGTCGTTTGTTGCTAACGGAACTGTTAATTTTGATAATGATGAGATTGCCATTTATTACTCCTATTCACAAGTATTTATCATTTGTAGGGGATTATTATTAACCCCCTACTTTATGATATTATAACCCGGAAATTTCTCCTGTATTTTTAAGACGTAGCGGGATGTAAATAAATTCTACTGCTTTTACTGGTTCAATAGCAATATCTACATACAGTTCGTTTCTATCAATTCTTGCTGGTGTGTTGTTAGTTTCATCACACACAACCAAGTAGTCAAAGATTGCTCTAAGTCCAATTAGTTCTACCATTAAACTTTCAACCTGCTGTTTGATTTCATCACGGGTGATTTTATCATTTGGTTCAAAGATATATGGTTTTGCAAGTTTCTTAAGCTGACTACGTAAGTATACAGTTAAACGTGCTACGTTTACTCTATCCAATGCACTTGCGTTTGCTGCTCTAGTTTTTTGACCAAATACAACAAGTCCTGCACCGTTAATGAATGTAATTGGATTTACATTGTTTGAATACAACGTATCACGCTGTCCTTCGTTAAGTGCAATACTCTGGAATTCACCTTCTGCATTAACAAATCCACTTGCTGTTGCGTTAGTTACGCTACCACGTCTTGTACCTGCTGGTGCAAACCATGGATAAGCAACTTGGTCATTTAATGCAATAGTGCGTAGTGCCATGTGCGAACTTGGAACAACAACATTGTTACCTGCATTGTCACTTGTAAATCCACTTGGATAATAAACACCTAAGTATTCATCTCTACTTACTAGACCGTTATCGTTGTCTTCAACTGCTAGGTTAGCATTGCTTGCCCAGTTTTGTAAATCAGTTGTTTTAGACGCTAATCTAAATGGTGAGTCTCCAACAACAAATGCAGTTAAACCTCTGTCATTGTTTAGAGTATTCATTTCTCCAATTAGTTCTGGATAACCAGGTGATGCAATTAAGTTAAACACTCTTGATTCGTCATCACGTATATCGTCATTATTGTTAACTGCTGCTTGTAGAGCTTGAATAATAACTTTACGTTGTGCTTTACGTCCAAATGCGCCACTGCCGTCTACGTTGTTTGCAGACTCAGTTACCCAACGATTGGCATAGTAACCGCTCATTGAAGCGTCACTTTGTCTACCGTTAAGTGCTGTAGTATCAATCCAGTCACGCTCGTAACGTTTAACATTAAAGCCGCTTCTACGTGTGTTCCATAAAATCATACCTTTTGGATATAATGCTGGATCTGGAGCGTCTGGATCTAAGAAGTCGCTAGTAACCATTTCTGAAATGGCTCCTGCTGTAGCACTATTTGCACCAGTTGTGTTATAACGAGCATCAGCAAATAGTACACCTGCTTCAGTTGTTTGATCAGTGTTGTCTAGCAGTACCCATTTAGAAGTATCACCGTTGTATTTGTATACTTGTGGATAATTTTCTAAATCTGCTGTACTAATCCAAATGTCTCCATTTTGAATTAATGTTGCATTATCGCTCTGTTTTGTTGGAGCTGCTGCTGATACAATTGGACCGTTTTCGTCTAGTACACTACTTGCGCCAACGTTTCCGTCACCTTGGTGATCAAAGTTATTATAGCCAACCCATGTTGTACCATTGTGAATCATAATGTCAACTTCGTCAACTACACTACTATACCATAGCGCACCAGTTGCTGGTGTTGCAGTTGGAGCAGTTGCTTTTGCTGTGTATGTTAGTACGTTCCAATTCGATGCCATAAACTCTTTTGGACTTGTACTTACATCAGTACCTGGTCTAAAATAGAAATTTGCAGTCGAAGCTGGATTAGTTGATACAAACGGTGTAAAGATATTATCTAGTGGAGTATTTGTACCTTCAACTAAACGGATCTCACCGCCATTTGCGTGTGACATAACTAATTGATTTTTACTATTTACTGTAGCACTTACATTTGTTAATCCAGCGCCGTTAATTGCGCCTGCCATTACATCAGCATCTGTAGTTGCTGCTGTTGCAGTAAATGTAATAGTTACTGGTGTTGACATAGTTGCACTACCAGTAATCGATTCACTAATTGTAAAATCATGCGATGCTGCTGTATATGTACTTGCTGTAATTGCAGCACTTGTAATACTAGTTGCGCCTGTTGCTTGTCTTACCATAAGTTGTACTGAACCACGCGGACGAGTATCTTCGGCTACGTTTGTTCTTGCATATACTGCACCAGCAGCAATATTTGCTCCGCCGCCAGTTGTATCAATTGATGCAATTGCTGCGTGATTAGTTGCGTGTAATGGTGCTGAAACTGTTGTCCAACTATCTGATGATGCACTATACTGTTTTACACTGTACGCTGCGCCTAGGTTTGGATTAGTTGATTTTAGCCAGACACTTCCTGTTGGACGTGGTGTTGTATCTCTACTTTTCCATTCTGGTACGCTTGTGTGTGCAGCAATAGTATGTTCTGGTGCTCTAAATGTGCCTGGTGTAATTCCAAAATCGGTTAGCACACTAGCTGTTTCACTTAGTACAACACTTTGTGAGCCTGCTGAACCGTTATAAAACAAGTTTAGTTTGTTACCTGTTGCGGTAGCACTAATGCCTTCGCCTTGGGCACCAGCATCGCCATTAATATCGCTTACTACTTGGTTTAATGTTGTACCTGTAGTTGTAACTGTTGTTGGTGTTCCGTCGATTGTAAATACAATGTTACCTGTTCCACTAGGTGTTGAACCTGCTGTACCTGAAACAAATGCCCAACTTGCAATCCAAGCATTAGAACCTACTTCTACCCATGCACCTGTTGAATTTTTATACCATAGGCGATTTGTATTTGTTACAGCAACAATAGCATAATCGCCTACTGCGCCTACGCTAGTTTTTGGAGTAAAATCTGATCCAGCATAATTAACAACTTTTGAAGTGTCAGTAATTACTGTTGGAACTTTGTTTACAAAACTTTGTCCGTTAGTAACACTAGCAGCTTCGCCGTTCCATTCAAAAATGCCGTAGCTTGTATCGTCTGTGTCAAACCACCAAGAACCATCAGCAGGATCTCCAGCAACTTCGGTTGCACTGCCTGTTAGTTCGCTAAGGTCTGCATCGGCTCTTACAACATATGCTCGATTAGCTACGCCAAGATAACTATATGCTGCTTGTAATCCGTATTCGTTTTGTTCACCTGCGTGAATCATATTATTACTTGCATCTGAATAAAACAATGCATCGCCAAAAGTTTCTGACAATTCACGTTGTGAACTCATCAAATATACTTTACCTGCGTTTGCTTTTGTTGTACCTGGTGCAATACCAGTGCCGCCTGGATTCTTTTTATTTTGCTTTGTAGCAATGAAAATTAAAGGTGTTGTGCCTGGTTCTGCCGGAGTGTAAAAACTCTCGTCAATAACGCTAACCTGTACACCTGGTGATGTTAATGCCATTCTATGTCTCCTCATGGGTATTTTTGTTGCTAACAATATTTATCCATACCCTTGTAAAACACCGGTTTTTAGCCGTTATCTAGGAGTTTAATGGTTGACAAAATTGCTAATTGTGTTAATATAACACTATGAAGAAAAAGTTATTAGTAATAGGTCACGGAAGACACGGCAAAGATACTGTGTGCGAAATACTTCGTGATGAGTTTGGTTATACGTTTGAAAGTAGTAGTCAGTTTTGTTCAAAATTATTCATTTATGATGACCTAAAAAACAAGTACAATTACAATAACGAAGAAGAGTGCTATGCAGATAGACACAACCATCGCAAAGAATGGTACGATGCTATTTGTGATTATAATGTAAAAGACGGTGCTGCACTAGGCAGAGAAATGTTTGCCGAATATGACATCTACTGCGGGCTACGAAATAAGCGTGAATTTTTTGCAATGAAAAATACAGGAGTATTTGATTATGCTATTTGGGTTGATCGTAGCAAATTCTTAATGCCCGAATCAAAAGATAGTATGAGCCTCGAACAGTGGATGGCAGATTATACTATTGACAATAATGGTAATTTAGACGATCTTTGGTTTAATACTAGACAGCTAATGAAATACATTACCCAATAACAAATCCGTATCCTGTGCCGCCTGCTACAGCCAATGCAGCTTCTGCTTCTAACTTTTCCATTTCAGCTTGAGCTTCTGCTTTAAGACTTGCACCATTTAAACTAGTTCCACCTTGCGGTCCAGCAATAGTAGCAAACTTTTCTCTTGCTTCACCTAACATATATTTGCAACTTGCAAGTGTATAATCTTTAATCCATTGCTTTGCTCTATAATCTTCAAGTAGTTGACTATCAGGTCTAAAGTTATAACAAAACATCAAAACTTCTTCAACACTTGTTCTTGGACGTTGTAAGATAGTTAATGCTTTTGTAGTAGAATTCCATGTAAATTCAATAAACGATCCAAACATTCTACCTACTAATTCTTGACGTTGAGCAAACAATTCATAAGATGCTAAACCGCCAACGCCACTAGCTGCTAGTAAGTATGTGTTTGTATATGCAAGATTGAACGGTTCAAACAAACTTCCGCCATCTCCGCCACCTGTGCGTGATCCAACACTGCGTCTGTATATTTGACGAACTTCTTCAATTTCCTGCGGAAGTACATACTCATTTTGATCTTGTACTAACTTAAGAGTTACATAGCTTTCTTCAACACTATGCTCAGTTCGTTGTCTGTATTTTGATAATGATTTTGTAAGTGCTGCTTCGTAATGAATTGGGTCGAGTTCTACGTCTACCATGCCACCACCAAGGAATGCATTTACATAATCAAATACTTCTTGTTTTTGTGTTACTAAATCGGCCATTGATAATCTCCACTAGTATTTATCAATGCCATAAATATACATATGCCACGTTTATCTTTATATAGACCAAATAAAACAAAAGATTATGAATTCTTAGATAAAGTTATCTATGAACAATTTTCAATTGGCGGAACAGATATAAATGTTCACAAATACATTGGTCCTGAAAATCCTAGTGATGCAAACGCAACTGCATCTGAGCCACAATACGATGTAGTAAAAGAAACTAACATACAAGACATGTTATTCTTAGAAAACAGAGATCGTAAATATGATCCTGATGTTTATAATATGAGAGCAATATATAATGTATCAGATACCGATTTTAATCTAAGTCAATTTGGACTATTTTTACAAAACGATACACTGTTTATGACAATACATATTAATAGCAGTGTTAAAACGCTAGGTCGAAAAATACTATCAGGAGATGTTGTTGAATTTCCACATTTAATTGATGAATATGCATTAAATGATTATAGTGTAGCATTAAAAAGATATTATGTAGTTGAAGATGTAAACCGGGCTGCCGAAGGATTTAGTCAAACATGGTATCCGCATCTTTATAGAGTTAAATTAAAGCAAATATACGACGGACAAGAGTTCAGCGAAATATTAGATTTACCAGCAGGTGATGATGCAAATAATACACTGCGTGATGTATTGAGTACATTTGAAACCGAAATGCAAATTAACAATGCAGTGGTTGCACAAGCTGATGCAGATTCTGCAAAAAGTGGGTACGATACTAGTAATCTTTACACATTACAAGTTGACAATCAAGGTCGACCTGAATTGGTTACCACTGATACTAATGAACTTGATGCATCGCAAGCTGACTTACTAGCTGATAGAGTTTCTCAAACTCCTGCTAGAGAAGGATATCAAGGATATTTACTAGGTGATAATATTGCTCCAAATGGCGAATCGTTTGGAAGTGGAATTCAATTTCCTAATGCTGCGCAAACAGGCGATTATTTTTTACGAACTGATATGCTGCCAAACAGACTATTTAGATATGATAACAGTCGATGGATTAAAGTTGAAGACGGTGTTAGAATGACACTAAGTAATACTGATACACGCTCAACACTTAAAACAGGGTTTGTTAACAATTCGACTACCTCGACAATTGGTGGCGATACTGTTGTAGAAAAACAAAGTTTATCTAAAGCACTTAAACCAAAGGCAGATAATTAATGCAACATTTTTATGATGGACAGATTAGACGTTACATAACACAACTAGTACGTTTGTGTAGCGGTTTTCAATGGCAAGATAGCAGCGGCGGATTACGAAGTATACCAGTAAGTTACGGCGATTTAACAAGACAAGTTGCTAATATAATCAAAGAAAACAGTGAAAATAAAATGCCAAGTGTGCCACGTATGGCTGTATATATTACTGGATTGGAGCTAGATAGAGAGCGTCTAGCAGATGCTACATATGTTGAAAAAGTTAATATACGTGAAAGAGCTTATGACGAAGCAGGCAACGAATACCTTAATACACAGGGTAAAAATTATACAGTAGAACGCATAATGCCTACACCATATATGCTACGTGTTAATGTTGATATTTGGAGTAGCAATACAGATCAAAAACTCCAAATTATGGAACAGATATTATCATTGTTTAATCCTAGTCTTGAAATTCAAACTACCGACAATTACATTGATTGGACTAGTTTAACTAGCGTATATTTAGAACAAATTAGCTTTTCAAATAGAACACAGCCAATTGGTGTTGATAGCGAAATTGATGTTGGTACATTAAGTTTTAGTACACCTATCTTTATATCACCGCCAGCCAAAGTTAAAAAACTTGGTGTTATTACACAAGTTGTTGCTAATATATTTGATGAAACACGAGGAACTGTTGACTTAGGCGATACAGTACCAGAACTTAGTGCATATGCTGATACGCCAGTTCCGTTAACTAAAACGACTACTGTAAATAGTGATCCAGAAACAAAAACTGATATCACAGCTAATATTAATTCAAGAGGAACATTGTCTGCCACTTATCAAAACTACGGAGTATACATTACAGGCAACATAGCAAGGCTTGTTGACAAACGAGAAGTTGGAACAACCAATTGGCAAACTATTATCGAATCGTATCCAGGAACATATACTGCTGGATTAAGTCAAATACGTTTAAGAACCGAATTAGGAAGTTTTATTGTAGGACAAATTACATTAAATCCTATGGACGAAACACAATTAACAATAACGTGGGATAGCGACACACTACCAACTGGCGATGTTGTTGAAGGTCCTGCACGTAATAGTAATAGTTATACAAGTTTTGACAAAATTGTTGAGCCACAGAATTATAATCCAACAGACGATAAAGTAGCCGGATTTAGAATACTGTTATTAGAAGCAATTAACACTAGTGAAAACGTTGGCGGTAGTGTTGGCGATACACCGTATAACTATACCTATGACGGTCCTGATGCTTGGAAAAACAACGATGGAACTGATTTTGTAGCAAACGCTAACGATGTTATTGAGTGGGACGGCACTGCTTGGCAAACTGTAATTGATTCAACTGACAGTACAAACGGTATTAATCAGAAGAATTTAGCAACAGGTGTAATTTATACATGGACTGGCACAGATTGGATTAAGGCCTACGAAGGCGAATATTCACATGGTACATGGCTAATACTACTTGACGCATAATTATATGTATGAGCAAGATTATATGTAGCGGTGCGCTATTCTATACATTGGATACTAATCGATTTTTATTCTTACATAGAATACAAAGTAAGAATAAAAACGTTTGGGGGTTAGTTGGTGGCAAAAACGAAAAAGAAGAAACACCGTGGGAAGGCTTACAAAGAGAAATTTCTGAAGAAATTGGAGATGTACCTGATATTGTAAAACTTATTCCATTAGAAACATTTGTTAGTAACGACGATACTTTTAATTTTCATACATATTTGTGTGTAATTAAAGAAGAATTTATTCCAAAATTAAATGATGAGCACGACGGCTATGCTTGGGCAACTTTTAGCAAATGGCCCAAGCCGCTTCATAACGGATTAGCAAATACACTTCGTAGCAAAACTAACCAACAAAAATTACAAACTATTTTTGAACTTATCAAATTCATTGCGTAGCCAATTAAAGTCATTAATTTTTACTAGAGCTTCTAATTTGCCTCTATTAGATTCTCCGTATTTTTTGCCGTGATTAGCACCGTTAATCGCCGCATTGCCAAACTGTTTATCTTTGCCTCTAGTACACCATGCATTTAATCTAAATTCTGTTTCTTCGTCTAACTGCCCATCGATTGCTCTTGAGGCAAGTTTTACACATTCTCTAAACGCACTACGCCATGTACTAAATTCATCTGTATTAAATTTAGTAATATTACTAATACGATTGATTGTTTTAAACAGTGGACTAATACTAGTTGTCATATCTGGTTTGCTAGTATCCATATTTAATGTAAGTTCTCTTGGAAGTAATTTTACAGCACCGTATCCGTATATCAATCCGTTTACTGGATTTTGTGATTTCCATACATGTACAGTTTTTCTACTATCAGGGTCGTATGCCGGCACGTAATAATCAAAGTTAAAGTTTTCTACTATTTCGGCATCAGCATCAACAATCCAAATCATATCAGTTTTACACAACTTTGCAGCTTCAATGTGTGCAGCATGAATACCTTCTACTCCATGTACACGTTTTGCACGAGGAAATCTATCAGTTAATAATTTATAATTATTATCTGCATGTTCTTCATCTTTGCTAATAAACACAA
>Ga0206677_10000570_pt1 | contig 35020 bp, 29 predicted proteins | sample M130m12015metaG_FD_155475 | JGI IMG/M metagenome (GOLD analysis project Ga0206677, IMG submission 155475) | Ammonia-oxidizing marine archaeal communities from Monterey Bay, California, United States - M1 30m 12015 | ecosystem: Environmental > Aquatic > Marine > Intertidal zone | place: USA...
TTCCTGATCAAAAGCAAACAATTCCATCCAGATTTTTTCGTAAATGATGATGAAAAGTATGCGGATGCGATGGAGCAGACCAGTTTAAATAATCAAGCTTTCAAGGTATTGAGTAAGTTCAATTCTCGATTAGAGTATATTTTGAAAAGCCATGGCTTGCTCAAGGAATCTAAAAATGAAATACCACAAGATTTTCTAGCAGAGATGATGGATATTAATGAGGTAATCATGGATTTACAATTTGATTGCGACCAAGAAAAAGTGAAGCAAGTGAAATCGGATACTCAATCTATAAGCACGAATTTAGATAGTCAAATTAAAAGTTTGACTTTACAATTTGATCAGCTTGAAATGGATTCCTCTAACGAAGGTGAGGTGATTCTTGATCAAATAAAAAATATTTATTTAAAACAAAAATATGTGTTGCGATTGCAAGAAAGTCTAGATAAATTCGCACCACTATAAACCAGCTTGCCCAGATGGCGGAATTGGTAGACGCGTCGGTCTCAAACACCGATGCCGCAAGGCGTGCCGGTTCGACCCCGGCTCTGGGTACAACAAAAGTCTCTGATTTTCAGAGGCTTTTTTGATTAATAGAAAATGACTCTTTTTTATCAATTGCCCTAATTCATAATGTCTATAAATCAATGCTAGTACCGCCTTCGAAAGAGCAATATTTTACCTTTGTAATTAAATATATTTAAGTTATATATGAGAATGATTCATTCAACCGATTGAATGAATTTTATAGTAGCTTTTTAGTATTTGACTAATTATAAATTTTAAAATAAATGTATTATGAAAAAGAGAACCCCTGTTTCTAAAATTATGACTACAGATATCATTTCTGTTAACAAAACTCAATCCTTAAAAGAAGTTTCAGAAATTATTGAAACTAAACACATTCGTCATGTTCCTGTTACGTCAGGAGATGAAATTATTGGTATGCTGAGCAAAACAGATTTAAACAAAATCAGCTTTATTAATACCATAGAAGGAGATGAATTAACATCGAGTATTTATGATTATTTGACTATTGAGCAAGTCATGACCAAGAATATAGCAACTGTTCAAGTAAATGATATGATTTACGATGTAGCTAAACTCTTATCCAGAAGTGATTTTCATGCAGTACCCGTATTAGAGGATGAAAAGCTAGTAGGCATTGTGACCTCAAGGGATTTGATTAGGTATTTAGTAGATCAATACTAGTAAATAATTAAATAGAATTATTTATGGCATTCTCTATAGCCGCTTTCACGAATCGAATAAAGAGCGGGTGGGGTTCATCCACCGTACTTTTTAGCTCTGGGTGATATTGAACACCTACAAACCAAGGATGATCAGGAACCTCAACGACTTCAACAAGATTATTGTCAGGGTTTATTCCTGTGGCTTTCATGCCATTGGTCTCAAAATCATGAAGGTATTCGTTATTAAACTCATACCGATGACGATGTCGTTCAGAAATGACTTGTTTGCCATAGGCCGCAAAAGATCGAGAACCCTTTTCTAATTTACATTTGTAGGCTCCAAGTCTCATAGTTCCACCCTTTTTACTCACTTCTTTTTGGCTATCCATTAAGTCAATTACAGGATGGATTGTATTGGTCATTTCAGTACTATGTGCTTTAGAAAGCCCAACTACGTTTCGAGCAAATTCAATCACTGCACACTGCATACCCAAACAAATCCCAAAAAATGGAATTTTATTTTCACGCAAGTATTTAATGGTTGTTATTTTTCCTTCAATACCGCGATCTCCAAAACCAGGTGCTACTAACACACCATCCAGATCTTTTAATCGTTCTTTAACGTTATCCGAAGTTATATTCTCAGAAGATAAATGAGAGAGGTTCACCTTGCATTCATTCTCTGCACCAGCATGAATAAATGCTTCATTGATCGACTTGTAGGCATCAGGGAGTTCTACGTATTTACCAATGAGCCCAATATTAACCTCATTTTTTGGGTGTTTGAGTTTAAATAGAAAGTTTTTCCAGTTTTCTAAATCCGCATCTGTACTGGTAGGAAGACGAAGTTTTGCCAAAACAACCTTATCCAATTTTTCTTTTTCCATCATCAATGGAACATCATAAATAGTCTCTACGTCGATACTTTCGATAACGGCATTTTGGTTGACATTACAGAATAGAGATATTTTCTTACGGACTTCAGTAGATAATTTATGCTCTGTTCTACAAACCAAAATATCGGGCTGCACACCAGCTTCTAATAGTTTTTGAACGGAATGCTGTGTCGGTTTGGTTTTTAGTTCGCCAGCAGCAGATAAATAAGGGATTAGCGTAAGATGAATAACCACCGATTCGTCTGAACCTAATTTTCGTTTTAATTGTCTTACAGATTCTACATAGGGAAGCGACTCAATATCACCAACAGTGCCTCCAAGTTCTGTGATCACAATATCATACTCACCGCTATTCCCTAAAATTTTCATTCTGCGTTGAATTTCGTCTGTTACGTGTGGTATGATTTGTACGGTCTTACCTAAATACTTACCCTCGCGTTCGTTATCAATTACGGTTTGATATACACGTCCGGTAGTAACATTATTGGCTTGAGAGGTAGGGACATTCAAAAAACGCTCGTAATGTCCTAGGTCTAAATCTGTTTCAGCACCATCGTCTGTGACGTAACATTCTCCATGTTCATAAGGATTCATTGTGCCAGGATCAACATTGAGATAGGGATCAAACTTTTGAATCGTTACACGGTAACCGCGTCTTTGAAGGAGTTTTGCAAGTGAGGCAGAGATGATTCCTTTGCCTAGAGAAGAGGTTACACCACCGGTAACAAATACGTATTTCGTGTCCATTTAATTTAAGTTATTGGTGTCCATTTTGGAGATTCATAACGCTTAAACTTCGCGTAATACTCTTCCGTTTATGTACGGTATACAAATGTAGACTAAACCTAGCTCTAAACACTCAATCCTTATTTTTGGGATTTCAATATGTTTTCAACAGCAGTCAAATCCTCTTGAGTATCAACCCCATGGAGAATGTTTTCAGTAACGATTGCTGATACAACCATATGGTTTTGTAGCCAGCGGAGTTGTTCTAGTCGTTCGTTCTCTTCAAGTATGGAGGACTCTAAGTTTCTTATTTCCTCAAAACTAGTTGCTGTGAATCCGTAAATTCCAATATGTTTAAAGGCAATATTTTCCTCGAATGAATCCATGTGTGGTATTGGAGACCTACTGAAATAGCAGATGTCACAAAACCCCTCGTCGAATGATGTAGGTACTGCTTTTACAATATTTTTGCTCAGGTAGTCATCTTCATTCAAAATGGGTTGGATGAAGGTGCCAATATCAATATCCTCCTCCTCAAACAAGTAGAGAAGTCGATTGATGTCTTCTGGTTTTATGAGCGGCTCATCTCCTTGAATATTGATGATTACGTCATACTCTTCTCCACCAGAGTTTAATATTTCAATAGCTTCTTCACAACGTTCAGTCCCATTCTGAGGTTCAGATGTGGTAAGGATTGCCTGTCCATCAAAAGATTCAACGGCTTTTATAATTTCTTCACTATCTGTAATGATAAATACATCCGTTGCATCACTTTTTTCAGCAGCTTCATACACCCATTGAATCATGGGTTTATTTAATAGTTGAGCCAGGGGTTTATTGGGAAACCGAGTTGATTCCAATCGGCAAGGAATGAAGATAACGCTTTTCATAAAATATTTGTATTTACTATACTTCTCTATCTGTATCCCATTGTTCGAGGTAGTCAGCTACTCTGCGAACAAACATACCTCCTAGAGCTCCATCAACTACTCGATGATCGTAGGAGTGAGACAAGAACATCTTGTGTCGAATGCCTATTAAGTCACCATGTTCTGTTTCGATGACAGCAGGTTTCTTAACGATAGCACCCATGGCCATAATAGCTACCTGAGGTTGGTTGATAATGGGTGTTCCCAATACATTACCAAATGTTCCAACATTGGTTACCGTATATGTGCCTCCTTGAATCTCGTCAGGTGAGAGCTTATTAGCACGAGCTCTATTTGCTAGGTCATTGACTGTTTTGGCTAAACCAGTAAGATTCATGAAATCAGCGTTTTTAATCACAGGAACAATTAAATTACCACTTGGAAGAGCAGCTGCCATTCCAATATTGATGTTTTTTCGTTTGATGATTTGATCTCCATTAACAGAAATATTAATCATCGGAAAATCTTTGATTGCTTTAACAATAGCTTCAATAAATATAGGAGTGAAGGTGAAATTTTCGCCTTCCCTAGCTTTAAATTCATTTTTAATTTTATTTCTCCAATTTACCAGATTGGTCACATCGGCTTCAACAAACGAGGTTACATGCGGAGAAGTGTGCTTACTCATCACCATGTGATCGGCGATAAGTTTTCGCATCCGATCCATTTCGATGAGTTCGTCTCCCGGTTGAAGAGGAATATCCTTTTTCTCTGAGGTAGAAGCAGCAGGTATTGAAGTATTTGGTTTAGCAGTTACTCGCTGCTGAGGTGTCTCTTGAATAGGAGCTATAGTATTTTGGCCATTTTCAATAAATGCTAGAATATCTTTTTTAGTCACTCTTCCGTCTTGACCTGTACCAGAAATGGTTTCAAGCTGAGCGGCAGAAATGCCTTCAGTTTTGGCAATATTCATCACCAATGGAGAATAAAATTTATTGTTAGTACCGTTTTTAATGATAGGTTCAGCGGTTACGACCTCTTGAGCCACTTCTATGGTTTTTTCTATAGCCTGAATTGCAGGGGTAGATTCCACAACTTTCTCAACGATGGGAGTATCGTAGCCACCTATTGTATTGATAATGGCTATAGGCTCGCCTACCTTTACAACATCACCTTCGTTGTATAACTTTTTAGAAAGTGTACCTGCTTCCATGCTAGGCACTTCACTATCTACCTTGTCCGTAGCAATTTCTAGTACTGCTTCGTCTATTTGGATAGCATCTCCTTCATTCTTAAGCCAAGAAATGATGGTAGCTTCAGCGATACTTTCTCCCATTTTGGGCATGATCAATTTATATTCTGCCATAGCTTTTGTGTAGTGCAAAGGTAAGATTTTTGAAATAGGTTTGGAGAAATGTGTTTTGGATAGATTGATTTTAAATATGAGACTTGACTTATTTTTTTAATACTGAGTTGTAAGTGAATGACTGCGATTGTACATTTATTTCAAATTTTTCATTATACCCCAAGCTTACAAATACCGAATGAATATCAGGTAGATGTTTGATGGAATGTTGGGTAGATATTCTAAAAAATAGAATGGTAGCTCTTAATTGAATTTGGCGTATTAATCGGTAATTAGTTTGTTTATTCAATTGAAAATCAGCAAGATACCACGTTGTTTCCCTATTTTTATTTCCTAATTTTAGAATCAATTGTTTGATTTGTTCTTCATCAAATAAATCAAGAAAAAAACCTGAATAGATATGATCATGTTTTTCACTGTAATCGAACACATCCATATGATGAAATGTGATTATTTGATCTTTTGGTTTTGTCTTCTTTGCCAATTGAATCATAGTCGAACTTGCTTCAACATAATCAATGAATAAGCGAGGTGCATGCTGGTAAATGAGTGGTAGTATTTTTCCGTTTCCACCTCCAAGGATTAAAAGTTTTCCTTCTCTCGGCAGATATTGAATAAGTTCTTTTTGAATCTTTATCAGCCTGTTACCATAAACAATACGAGATAAACCATCGTAGAGGTGGGCAATTTTATTATATTGATTAAGCAATTAGGACTTTATTGAAAAAGCCCCAGCACCTTGTACCGAGGCCTTAGATTGGCTTTTCAGACTTTATTAGAGTCTAAGAATACGAATATAATTTTGATTATTAGGTTATGATGGTAACGATTCTTAATCTGACACTCATATGACCATAATATTACAATTGCTTAAGAATTACTCGCAATCATCATCGGCATGAGTAACATCAGTAGATTTTCATTATCAACATTTTCACTTGGAAGTATTATACCTGCCCTACTTGGTGATGAAAGTTCAATGGAAATATTTGGTGTACTCAAATTTTGAAGCATTTCAATGAGAAGTCTGGAGTTAAATCCTATTTCCATGTCTTCACCTGTATAATCACAACCTAGGCGTTCGACAGCTTCATTACTCAAATCAATGTCTTCAGCATGAATGGTCAATTCGCTACCCGTAATTTTTATATTAATTTGATTGGTAGTTTTATTTCCGAAAATGCTAATTCGTTTCACAGAGTTGAGGAAATCAGTTCTGCTGATGGTCAACTTGTTTGGATTTTCTTCTGGAATAACAGCTCTATAATCAGGATATCGTTCATCGATCAAACGACAAACTAAACTCACATCTCCAAATGAGAAAAATGCATTACTATCGTTAAAATCTACTTGAGTGGTAGAATCATCTTGAGGTAAATTAGATTTTAGGAGGTTGAGTGCTTTTTTGGGGAGGATGAAACTAGTTTCAACTCCTGGTGTCACGTCTGATCGTTCTACTTTTACTAGTCGGTTAGCATCAGTTGCCACGAAAACAGCATTATCTTTAAATAGTTGAACATACACACCTGTAAGACTAAGTCTTAATTCGTCATTGCCTGAGGAAAAGATAGTCTGAGCAATACTACTAGATAATACACCTGATGGAATATTAAAGCTATTTTCAGCAGTGGATTCTGGTATTTTTGGAAAATCGTCTGCATTTTGGCCAATGAGCTTGTATCTACCAAATTCAGATTTTAATTCAATGGCATTTTTTTCAGGAGATATCGTGAAGGTAACCGGTTGATTTGGTAGGGCCTTAAGTGTATCAATACACATTTTAGACGGAACAGCAATTCGGACATTCTCCTCTGATTGAACGTCCATGGTAGTACTCATGGTTGTTTCTAAATCTGTACCTGTTATCGTTAGTTTTTTATCAGTAATATCAAATAAAAAGTGATCTAAGATGGGAATGACCGGTTTTGATACGATTGTTCCACTAACACTTTGAAGCTTATTCAGCAATTGATTGGTATTTACTATAAATTTCATTTCGCTTTTAAATAAAGTTTCAAATAAACTCTAAATCTGTAAGTAATGACAAATTTTACATTCAAAACTTATCAATAAGAAATAGGTTTTATTAACTTTTTTGTGGGTAACTGGCTATTTACAGAGTTGCTAAATTATGTAAAGAGCTATTTATCCTTTCGTATGATCCAAATAGCCCCGAGAATAAATAGTAAACCTATTAAATGATTAGCCAAAATCTGCTCATGGTCAAAAAGTCCCCAGAATAAGGCTACAATTGGTATAAGATAAGTAACCGAAGTAGCAAATACTGTATTGGTTTGTTGGATGAGTTTATTAAACATAATTAAACTGATTGATGTGCCAACAATAGCTAATAGTATAGTCGCCCCAAATGAATATATGGATTGAATGTTCGATGTACTGACTGATAAACCTAAATATCCTAGAATAATGAATCCTGCTACAGATATGATTGCTAAGGGAAGTGCAGCTACTAGAAGTGGGGGGTAATGATCTAATTTTTGCTTGATGATATTAACATTGATGCCATAACATAGTGTTGCTATGATGGCCATGAATACGTGACTGAACTCAAATTGAATGCTATCTCCAATGATTAAGAAAACTGCTCCAGAGAGTCCCAACACAACACCAAGTGCTTTCAACTTACTAAATCGTACTCCTAAGAAAGTAATGCCAACAATTAGAGCAAATAATGGCGTTAGACCATTTATAGCTCCAGCCAGTGAGCTGGAAATTCTTGTCTGAGCTAATGGAAATAAAAATGCAGGTATGGCACTCCCCAAAAAGCCACTGACAAAGAAAAATTTAAAATCATTACGCTTGATATTTAGATTCTTCCATTTGACAAAAGGAATCAATGCTAATCCAGAAAAACTGATTCGCATGGCTGCCACCTGATAGCTGGAATAAAATTTAAGCCCTTCTTTCATAAGTATAAATGAACTTCCCCAGATGATGGCAAGCAAACCAAGAAGAACATAGGGGTTAGGTTGATTTTTGGGCATGATGGCTTAGATTAAACAAAGATGATTAGGAATAGTTATACTCAATCAGTATAAGACATTAAGTCATCTGATTCTTCAGGAGATAAATTCAAATCCTCGACTACACGAGATTTTATGGGTCTAAAATATAAAATCATAACTCCAATCATCATGGCGTAGAGCAATAAATTTTGTTGGCCAGATATTAGAAACCCTACAGAAGCGAGCATAACAGATCCCAATAGACTTACCCACTGAATTACTTTGATCTGCTTAAATACAGCTAGTTTATCAACTAATTTCGTGTGTTTATCTATAGATTTTAATTTGTTTTTGCTAACATAGTGACTCACTAAAAACGAACCTATTGCGATTATTGGGACAAGAAGTTCTAATAACATGAAGTCCTTATCAGAGGATAATTCACCATTTTTTCGAATGGTATATGAGATTCCAACAATTAAGGTGGCTAAAACCGAAATAATTAAATGAATAGATACTATTGACTTGAAAGCGGATTGTCTTTTGTTTTGGGTCATAATAAGCTAATTTGATCACCACTAGTAAATGTTTTAGAATCCTCGTCTTCATCTTTTTTTGGTGATTCTGGTTTTGGTGGATTTGGTTTTTTTATGACCTTCGGAGTTGTATTCTTTGGTTCAGGCTTATTAATTTCTAAATCTTCAGCTTCAGTTTTAACCTTGGCTTGTTTGATACTTGCTGCTTGCTCTACTTTTTTAGCATATTTTGTTTGAGTTTTTTGTGGCTTCTCAGGGAGTTCTTTTTTATTGTCCTCTGATGAGCTATCAGTAGTTGTTGCCTCTTTATCATTGGGTGTTTGCTGATCATTGGAATTTTTAGGTTCAGATAGCTCAACAGGTTCTTTTGGTTTGAGAAGCTTTGCTTTGTGAAATTCCTTTCCACAAATTTTGTTTCCAATGCTTTTCCAACCTTTGACATCTATAAATTCTGATAAATGAACAATCTCTACTTTTTTGTCGCCAGATTTTGATTTGGTAGCTATTTCTATAGCAGGTGAATCGTGTGTGGAAGCTAGAATCATTTTGCTGCCTCTTCCCTCAGTTATGAATGAAAATCGTTTCCCTTGAGTTGTGGTTTCAACGATAAATCGTTTGACGTAGTAGTTTTTATTATTCCCATCATAATGGAGGATAGAAAGAACGTGTTCTGGATTAAATTTTTCAATCAGTGCAATCTCTTTATTTGCATAATGATTAGTGAGCTCATGATTAGTGAGTTCGTAATCACCATTATTGTAAATTACAAGGATTTGATCTTCGGTTTGGAAGCTGCCTAGATAGGTGCCTCTACTATGAATGTTCAGTCGTCCAATATTACTTTCATACCAAATGTCACGACCACCAATGGTTGAAACGCCTTTTTCTTTAAGGTCTATTTTTCGGACTGGATGCTTACTGACGATATTGCCCTGACTCGTTCTGCCTTTGATAGCTAATTCTGAAAAGTCATAGTCAAAGAGTTTATTTCTAGCTTTTGCAGCAGCATGCAGGTATATATTTACTATTTCTGCCTCCCCATTGGGATTTGCTGTGAAATAATGCATCTTACTACCTGGATTTCCTTTGGTGACGTTGTATTCTTTGTCACGGGTTATGCTTGTAACATTAAACCGTTTGGCAAATGTCTTTTTTGTTTTTCCGTCCGTGTAAACTGCATTATAGGTGAGTCGGTCGTCATTTTTTCTAAATACAGCAATGTGAATAATGTTTTTACCAAAAAAGGCCTTGGATGATACCTTGCTAATGGAGTAAGTGCCATCTTTCCTAAACACGATAATATCGTCTATATCGGAGCAGTCACAGATATACTCTTCTTTTTTAATTCCTGTTCCAACAAATCCTTCAGCTAGATTAGCATATAGTTTTTCGTTAGCAACAGCAACAACCTTGGTATTAATCTCTTCAAAATTTCTGATTTCTGTTTTACGGTCTTTCCCTTTACCAAATTTTTTCAAAAGATCAGAGTAATAGGTGATAGCGAATTCTACCAAATGATTCAAATGATGATTTACCTGCTCGAGTTCATCTTCTATTCCTTTGAGTAACTCATCCGCCTTGAATGAATCGAATTTTGAGATTCGTTTTATTTTTATTTCTGTAAGTCGAATAATATCCTCTTCAGTAACAGTTCTTTTAAGGGATTTGACATGAGGTTTGAGCCCTTTATCAATTGCTTTTATTACAGCTTCCCAAGTTTCTGCTTCTTCAATATCACGGTATATTTTTTCTTCAATGAAGATTTTTTCTAGCGAACTAAAGTGCCATTTTTCTTCCAGTTCATTTCTCTTAATTTCTAGCTCTTTTTTCAAGAGTTCTACTGTATTTTCCGTGTTGATTTTTAATATTTCAGAAACACCAAGGAATACCGGTTTTTCATCAACAATTACACAAGCATTGGGAGATATAGACACCTCACAATTGGTGAAAGCATAAAGTGCATCTATGGTTTTATCGGTAGAAATATTGTTTGGAAGATGTATTTCGACTTCTACATCTTTAGCAGTATTATCAACTACCTTTTTAATTTTTATTTTACCCTTGTCATTGGCTTTTAAAATGCTATCAATAAGTGATCCAGTAGTTACTCCATAGGGTACATCTTTTATGGCAATGGTATTCTTGCTTTTTTCAATAATGGCAGCTCTTATCTTGATTCTTCCTCCGCGTCTACCATCTTGATAATCAGATACATCAATTTGTCCACCCGTTTGAAAATCTGGGAAAATTGTAGCTTTTTTACCCTCTAAAATCTTGATGCTACCTTTAACCAATTCAATGAAATTATGAGGCATTATTTTGGTGCTCAAACCAACAGCAATTCCCTCAACTCCATGGGCAAGAAGAAGGGGAAATTTTAAAGGTAGGGTAGTGGGTTCATTTTTTCTACCGTCATATGATTTTTGCCAGTTTGTAGTCTGCTTGTTGAAGGCAATTGATAAAGCAAATTTATTGAGTCTAGCTTCAATATATCTTGGTGCAGCAGCTCCGTCACCTGTGCGGACATCACCCCAATTTCCTTGACAATCTATGAGCAAATCTTTTTGCCCCATATTGATGATAGCACCACCTATAGCAGCGTCACCATGCGGGTGATACTGCATGGTACTTCCGATAATGTTGGCAACTTTATTGTATCGACCATCATCCATTTCTTTCATGGCATGAAGAAATCGTCGTTGGACAGGTTTTAATCCGTCATTGATGTGAGGTACAGCTCGTTCGAGGATCACATAACTAGCATAATCCAAAAACCAGTCTTCGTACATGCCTTTTAGTGCACGCTGACCTTCTTGAAGATCTACTTTTATGATCTTCTCTGTTTGATTGGTATTATCAAGTTCTTGATTCTCCTCCATAATTATCTATACTGCTTCCTTAGCTTGAATTTCTTTGAGGGTGTTGTTATCTCGTTCACTTTTGTTTTCAGAGTCGTTATCAGAAGCCTCATCCATCTCTATTCTGAGATTGTCAATGATGAATTCTTGACGATCTTGCGTGTTTTTACCCATGTAGTATTGAAGTATTTTTGAAATACTGGTATCTTCACTAAGCAAAACAGGTTCTAGACGAATGTCTTCACCAATAAATCCACCAAATTCATCAGGCGAAATTTCTCCCAATCCTTTAAATCGAGTTATTTCAGGATTTTTCCCTAATTTTTTGATAGCATTTTGTCTTTCATAATCATTATAGCAGTAAATAGTTTCTTTTTTATTTCTTACTCTGAAAAGTGGAGTTTCAAGAATATATACATGACCTTTTCTTACTAAATCTGGAAAAAACTGGAGAAAAAATGTAAGGATTAATAGGCGAATATGCATTCCGTCAACATCTGCATCTGTTGCAATGATAATTTTGTTATAACGAAGGTCGTCGATACTCTCTTCTATATTTAAAGCATGTTGTAACAGATTAAATTCTTCATTTTCATATACAATTTTCTTTTTAAGACCGAAAGAGTTCAAAGGCTTACCTCGAAGGCTGAAAACTGCTTGAGTTTGAACATCTCTAGCTTTTGTGATACTTCCAGATGCAGAATCGCCCTCAGTAATAAATAAGGATGTATCTAGTCGATTGTCTTTCTTTTCATCAGTAAAGTGCACCCGGCAATCTCTTAGCTTCTTATTGTGAACGCTTGCCTTTTTTGCTCTTTCTCGAGCAATTTTACGTACACCAGCCATGTCCTTTCGTTCACGTTCACTGAGTTGTATTTTTTTGAGAAGAGCGTCTGCAGTAGCAGGGTTTTTGTGTAAGAAGTTATCTAATTTAGATTTTACAAATTGGTTGATTTCTGCTTTAAGGGAAGGGCCATCTGGGGAGATTTCAGTACTTCCTAATTTGGTTTTGGTTTGAGATTCAAATACGGGTTCTTGAATTCGAACTGAAATAGCAGAAACAAGCGATGCTCTGACATCAGTACTATCAAAACTTTTGCCATAAAAATCCCGAATAGTTTTGACTAATGCCTCTTTAAATGCAGCAACATGTGTTCCTCCTTGTGTTGTGTTCTGTCCATTCACAAATGAATAATAATCTTCACCGTAATGATTATCGTGAGTAATAGCCATTTCTATGTCACCTTCTTTGAGATGAATAATGGGATATTTTATTTCTTCTAGATTAGTCTTTCTCTCTAAAAGATCGAGTAAGCCATTTTTTGAAAAGTATTTGTTGCCATTAAAGTTTACAGTAAGACCGGCATTAAGGTATACATAATTCCACATTTGATTATCTATATAATCAGTTATGTATTTATGTTTTTTAAATATTTCTGTATCGGCAATATATTCTACATAAGTGCCGTTTTTTTCGTCTGCTTTATCTTCTGTTTCTTTCAGTAGGATACCGCGTTCAAATATGGCTTCTTTGCTTTTACCATCTCGAAAACTTTTGACCATAAAATATGAGGAAAGTGCATTTACAGCTTTTGTACCTACACCATTCAGACCTACAGATTTTTGAAAAACCTTACTGTCATATTTCGCACCCGTATTGATTTTACTTACTACATCAACTACTTTTCCGAGTGGGATACCTCGACCATAATCTCTTACAGAAACTTTGTTTTCATTTAGTTTAATTTCTATTCGTTTACCATTTCCCATCATGAATTCGTCAATCGAATTGTCAATGACTTCCTTCATAAGAATATAAATACCATCTTCAGCAGAAGAACCATTTCCCAGCTTACCGATGTACATACCCGGTCTAAGGCGGATATGTTCTTTCCAATCTAAGGACCGTATACTGTCTTCATTATATTGATTTTCAGGCATTTATGGTTAAGGCAATAATTTTATCTACGCTAAACGTCCAAATTTAGCATGGATAGGCTTTTAACCACCTCTGAGGTGAGAGTTTTTATAAACAGTTTAGTGGAAAACTAATCTTATGTATCCAATAAAATAAACGCTTAAGGTATCAGAATTGACTTTGAAAAAGATTAGGCATCAAAGGGTTGGAATGAGGTGTTAGCCATCACCTTTCTCATGTTTGCAATAGCGTATCTCATTCTGCCCAGTGCAGTATTGATACTTACATTAGTCATCTTTGCTATTTCCTTAAAGCTCAAATCTCCGTAATGTCTTAAAATAAGAACTTGACGCTGCTCTGGGGGAAGCTTGTCTATGGCAGCTCGAACTAAATCTTCTTTTTCAGATCTGATAATCTGTTCTTCTCGATTTTCTGTTTTTATTCGAATAGTTCTGAAGACATCATGACCACTTGAGTCAGTAATAGTGGGCATACGTTTTGTTTTTCTAAAATAATCAATAGCCATATTTCTAGCTATTCTCGCTGCCCATGGCAAAAACTTACCCTCTTCATTATACTTTCCTGCTTTAAGGTTTTTAATAATCTTAATGAATGTTTCTTGAAATATATCCTCTGCGATATATGAGTCTTTTACAATAAGAATGATTGTAGTAAATAGTCGGTCTTTGTGGCGTTGAATCAACATTTCTAGGCAAGATTCATTACCTTGAATGTACTGTTTTACCAACGATTGATCTGAAATTTTTGAATTATGCATAATACCTATGGTTAATTAGTTGATTAATAAAATGGTTAACTAGTATAGGTATAGCGTATAGGCGATGTAAATTTTTAAGTTGACTACTAAAATATTATTCAAAACTTAAACTTACAAGCGTTTGTAATGTTTTATCTCTGAATAAGGTGAAATTTGTACATTATTCTTGGAATATGATTTTAAAATGACAAATCAGAAATACATTGACATTCAAAATGCTCATTTACATAACTTGAAAAATGTAAATGTACGCATACCTCGTAATCAACTGACGGTTGTAACAGGTTTATCCGGTTCAGGTAAGTCATCTTTGATATTTAATACCTTATATGCAGAGGGGCAAAGAAGGTATGTTGAGAGTTTAAGTAGCTATGCTAGACAGTTTCTGGGAAGACTTGAAAAACCGATGGTTGACAATATTCAAGGGCTAACTCCATGTATAGCCATTGAGCAGAAAGTAAATACTCGAAATCCACGTAGTACAGTTGCTACAAGTACTGAATTGTATGATTATCTAAAATTACTATGGGCTCGAATAGGAAAAACCATATCACCAATTAGTGGTCAGGAGGTAAAAAAGCATACAACTCAGGATGTTTTAGATTATATACTGAAGTTGGAGAATGAAACAGTATATATATGTTTTATTCCACCATCTAATGATACGGTGAGTATTTTAGATGATATGCTTCAAAAAGGATATATCAGGATTCTTCATAATAAAGAACTTATTAAAATTGAGGATGCAAAAAATGATGTAGGATTGGATGATGATTTTTTGGTGGTAGTTGATCGTTTAAAAACAAAAAAGTCAGATGAAGAATATATTAATCGTTTGACGGATTCAATTGAGACTGCATTTTGGGAGGGAATAGGAGAAGTTTTTATCGTGAATAGTAAATCAACTAAGGAGTTTAATAATCGGTTTGAACTGGATGGAATTCTATTTGAAGAACCTTCAGTTAACTTGCTGAGTTTTAATAACCCCTATGGAGCTTGTGATGAATGTGAAGGGTTTGGCAGTATAATTGGAATTGATCCTGAACTAGTTATTCCTAATCGGTCATTATCATTATATGAAAATGCTGTAGCGTGTTGGAAAGGGGAAACCCTTAGTGCCTGGAAGCATGAATTTATTCAGTCTTCAGCTAAGTATAAATTTCCGATTCATAGACCTATTCGTGAGTTATCAGAAAAAGAACTGGATTTATTGTGGAGCGGTAATCGTCATGTCAATGGATTAAATCAATTTTTTGAATATTTAAAAGACAATTCATACAAGATTCAATACCGAGTGCTACAAAGTAAATATAGGGGAAAGACAACTTGCCCTTCTTGTGAAGGTACTCGGATTAGAAAAGATGGAAGTTATGTGAAAATATTCAATCAGAAGGACAACCCGTCATTTATGGAATATCAAGATCACGCTTCGCTCAAGGATGTTATTTCACTAAATATTGCTGAAGCTTACGAGTTTTTTAAAGCTCTTGAACTAAACAAGCAATCTGCAGAAATTGCTAAACCTATTTTAACTGAAATTAATAATCGATTGGATTATTTGATGAGGGTAGGTCTCAGTTATTTAGGGCTTAATCGGTTGAGTAATTCGCTGAGTGGAGGAGAGAGCCAACGAATAAATTTAGCGACTTCACTTGGAAGTAGTTTGGTAGGTAGTAGTTATATATTAGACGAACCCAGTATTGGTCTTCATTCCAAAGACACGGAACGACTAATTTCTGTTTTAAAGGATCTTAAGGACAGTGGAAATACAGTTGTGGTCGTAGAACATGACGAAGATATAATGAACGCATCTGATTATCTCATCGACATGGGGCCAGAGGCTGGACATTTGGGAGGGCAAGTAGTGTACTCAGGCGAGTATAAAGACATTACAGGGAAAGACACTTTAACAGCCAAATACTTAGATGGTGATGAAGAAATTAGTATTCCGCTAGTTCGAAGAAAATGGAATAACAGGATAACACTTGTTGGAGCTTCTCAAAATAACCTGAAAGGTTTTACAGTAGATTTTCCCCTAAATACGTTAACTGTTGTAACAGGTGTTAGTGGTAGTGGGAAAACATCACTCGTAAAAGGTATTTTGTATCCTGCTTTATTGAGAGAGACTCAGCAATACAGTACACAACGAATTGGAGAAGTGAAAGAAGTAAAAGGAGACTTTAGTTCTATTACTACCACAGAACTTGTTGATCAGAATCCTATAGGTAAGTCTAGTAGGAGTAATCCTGTTACCTATGTGAAAGCATACGATCCAATTCGAGAGTTATACAGCACGATGCCGTTGTCCAAACAACGCGGTTTTAAGGCTAAGCATTTTTCGTTTAATGTGGATGGTGGAAGATGCGAAAACTGTCAAGGAGAGGGTGAAGAAATCGTTGAAATGCAGTTTATGGCTGATTTACATTTAACGTGTGAGGACTGTGGTGGAAAGCGTTTTAAAAAAGAGGTGTTAGAGGTTAAGTTTAAGCAAAAAAGCATTTATGATGTATTGAATTTAACCGTTGATGAAGCCATTGAATTCTTTCATGGTCAAAAGTCAATTATCAATAAACTGTTGCCATTACAAGAGGTAGGATTAGGCTACGTTAAACTTGGACAAAGTAGTAATAGCTTGAGTGGTGGAGAAGCTCAACGAATAAAACTAGCTACTTTTTTAGCAAAATCGCAATACAAAGAAAAAGTATTATTCATCTTCGATGAACCCACAACAGGACTTCATTTTCATGATATTAAAAAGCTTCTAAAATCCTTTAATGCCTTGATTAACAGAGGGCATAGTATCGTAGTTATTGAACATAATCTAGATGTCGTTAAATGTGCCGATTGGGTGATAGATCTTGGACCAGAAGGTGGTGATTTGGGTGGTCAATTAGTTTTTGAGGGAACACCAGAACAGATGGTTCAGTCCGAAGTTCTTGATAGATCATCTACAGCTGAATATTTGAAGCAGAAAATGAATTAGGTTAAAACTATCGTTTTAGGTGCAGCATCTAAAATTTCTTGAGATACACCATCAGCATATTTATCAAAGTTTTGATTAAATAATGTTGCCAGGTGATTAGCTTTTGAATCATAATCAGCCTTATTCTCCCAAGTATTTCTCGGATTTAATAACTCATGGGGTACATTAGGGCATTCAGTTGGTATATGAACTCCAAAAACAGGATGTTTTTCGTAGGTTACATGATCCAAGTCACCATTAAGAGCTGCATCGAGCATTGCACGCGTATATTTGAGTTTCATTCGAGATCCTGTTCCATAGGGTCCGCCTGTCCAACCCGTATTAACTAACCAAACATTTGCATTATTTTCCTTCATTTTCGAACCGAGCATATCTGCATATTTGCCTGGATGAAGTGGTATAAAGGCCTCACCAAAACATGCAGAAAAAGTAGCGACGGGTTCTGTAATTCCTTCTTCAGTTCCTGCTACTTTAGCGGTGTAACCGCTTATAAAGTGGTAGCCTGCTTGTTCTGGAGTGAGTTTTGAAATAGGAGGGAGTACACCAAAGGCATCTGCGGTTAGGAAAAATATATTGTTAGGTTGTGGTCCAACAGACGGTAATGCAATGTTGTCAATGTTTGTAATAGGATAGGCACATCGGGTATTTTCAGTAACGCTTACATCATCATAATTCACTACATCTGAATTAGGAAAAAAACGAACATTTTCAACCAAAGCCCCTTTGGTTATCGCATTCCAAATAGCTGGTTCGTTTTCTTCAGATAAATTGATGGTTTTTGCGTAGCAGCCTCCTTCAAAGTTAAAGATACTATCCTTGCTCCATCCATGTTCGTCATCACCAATCAGTTTTCGTTTTGGATCAGCACTCAATGTGGTTTTTCCAGTTCCTGACAAGCCAAAGAACACAGCAGCATCACCGTCTTCACCAATATTGGCTGAACAATGCATACTTAAAACGTCATGGTCTACAGGTAGAGTAAAGTTAAGTACAGTAAAGATGCCTTTCTTTATTTCACCGGTATATCCTGAGCCACCAATGATGTAGATTTTTTTTGTGAAATCGATGATTGAAAAGTTCTCTTGTCTTGTGCCATCTCGATCTGGAATAGCTAAAAAACTAGGTGCAGCAAGAATAACCCAATCGGGTTCAATGCTATCTAGTTGATTATATTCTGGTCTAATAAACATGTGATGAACAAACAAGTTTTGGTAAGCTGTCTCAGTAACTACTCTTACAGATAACCTGTATTTTGGGTCTGCACATGCATACACATCTCTTACAAAAATTTCTTTTCCATCATAGTGTTGAATAACACGTTCGAGTAATGCATCAAATTTTTCAACGGAAAATGGTTGGTTGATATCTCCCCACCATACTTGATTTTTTGTTAATTCATCAGAAACAGTGAACTTATCTTTTGGAGACCTTCCAGTAAATCTACCAGTATCTCCAGCTAGAGCACCAGTGCTTGTAATTCTTCCGTCACCATTAGCAACGGAGTGTTTTAAAAGTTCGTCAAGGTCTAAGTTTTCATTGGTTTTTGATGCCAGTTCAAAAACACGATCTGTTATATAGTGTGACTTCATTGGTCTTTACAACATTATTGTTGCTGACAAATGTAATTGGCTTGCGTATTGTTTTTTAAAATTGGAGAGTTTGTTTCTATATAACTCGATTGATTTATAATAATTTTAGATTACGTAATCATATCATTACATAGTCGTTTTTTTTGCATTGTAACCTGCTTTGATCAGTATTTTAACTACTTGATCGGCTTTGTCTCCCTGTATAATAAAGGTCTTATGATTAACTGATCCACCTACACCACATTGCTGTTTCACTTTTTTGCATAATTGTTCAAGGGTCTGTGGATTTCCTTGGTATCCCTCAACCACGGTTACCGTTTTACCGCCTCTTCCTTTTTTTTCTTTTCGCACAAATAGCTTTTGTGCATTGGGAGAAAGTGATGCTGTATTTTCAGGTTCCTTGGTATCATTTTCTTGAAGAACTTTAAAACCTTCTTTTGGTTCGCTTTGAATAAAAAAATTATTCAAATCAAGTTTTTGCATTTTCTTCTTTTTTGCCATGGGGTACAATTATGGTTAAACTTTTTGGATGAATTTGTACTGTTTTTTTGCCTTTTAATTGGATAGGTTCACCATCGATATGCCAACATTCAGCTTTGTGTTCGATGTCTACCTTATTCACCTTGTAATAAGTGATAAGCGGGCTTTTTTTTCGTTTATTTTTTAAGAATAAAATCAGATAAGGTATTTGATACCATTTTGGTTTTCTCATGATGGCAATTTCTAATAAACCATCTTGAAGATCTGCCTTACTAGCAATTTCGAAGTTGTTTCCCCACTGATTTCCATTGGCTATACTTAAGCTGAAGAATGGAAGTTTAATCTTTGTATTGGATAGCGTTAAAGAAACATATTCTTCCTGTTTGTGATAAAATAATTTTACTATAGTCTTGAAGTAGCCTAATATCCCACGAATACCAGCTTTATCGAATGTATCAGCTACTTCTGCCTCAAATCCAGTGCCGGCTACATTAACAAAAAAATGATCAGAAACATCTGCTGTATCAATTTGAATTTTATGGCCAGTTAAAATAGTTTTAACATCTGTTGCTATGTTTTTTGTAAGCCCTAAAAAACGAGCCAAACCGTCACCAGATCCTTTCGGAATAATAGCTAATATTTTTTTTTCAATACATGCTCTTTTTGCAACTGTATTAACTGTGCCGTCTCCACCAATAGCAACAAGACATTCAAAATCTACTGTTTTAAATGCATCAAATTTTTGAATTTCAATAAACTCGGATTGAAAATCGCAAGGAAGGTGTGCTTTTATTTCGTCTACAAGTGTTGATTGAAACTTATTTCCCGCTTTTTTATTATAAACGAATAAAGTTTTCACAACAGTTTATTTTCTTACTATAGCTCGTTGTGCAGCTGCAATAACATCTTTGACACCAAGGCCATATTTATCTAGTAACTCAGAAGGTTTTCCACTTTCTCCAAAACTATCATTTACGGCTACCATTTCAACTGGAGTGGGTAAATTTCTGCTTAATAGTTGGCATATACTGTCTCCAAGTCCACCATTCATTTGGTGTTCCTCAGCAGTTACAACACATTTGGTATTAGCAACAGCATCTAATATAGCTTCATCGTCCAAAGGCTTAATGGTATGAATATTAATAACCTCAGCAGATATTCCTTGTTCTTCTAAAGCCTTGGCAGCCTCTAGTGAATTCCACACCAAATGTCCAGTAGCAAAAATGGTGACATCTTTTCCTTCTCTTAGGTGCAATGCTTTTCCTATTTTAAATGAGTCTGGATCTGTAAAAATAGGCCATTTTGGGCGACCAAAGCGTAGGTATACTGGACCATAGTGTTCAGCAATAGCCATAGTGGCAGCTTTCGTTTGATTATAATCACAAGGATTAATGACCACCATTCCAGGAAGCATTTTCATCAGTCCGATATCTTCCAAAATTTGATGCGTAGCTCCATCCTCTCCAAGGGTTAGACCAGCATGTGATGCACATATTTTGACATTTTTATGAGAATAAGCGATGGATTGACGAATTTGGTCATAGACCCTTCCAGTAGAAAAATTAGCAAAAGTTCCAGTAAAAGGAATTTTTCCAGCCGTTGCTAATCCTGCAGCCATTCCCATCATATTAGCTTCAGCAATTCCCATTTGAAAAAAACGTTCAGGGAATTCATCTTGAAAAACGTTCATTTTTAATGAACCCGTCAAGTCGGCACATAAAGCCACTACATCACTATTTTGCAGCCCAATCTCATATAGTCCAGCTCCAAAGCCTGATCTTGTATCTTTTTTTTCTTGTGAGGAATTCGTCATTTAGTAATTATTTTAAAGTGATATGTTTCATTTCACCAGATTTGATGGTGAATTCTTTTGTTTTAGTTTTTATGGTTTCTTTAACTGCAGATTCTCTGTAGATTAATTGATACTTTCCAGGTTGAAGTACCGTGATGTCTTGGTTTCCTTTTAAATTTAGGTTTTTAACTAAATGGGTCTTTCCTTGTTTTTTCTGAAAAATTGAAATCACATACTTACCTCGTGTAACAATATTTAGCTTGCCAGGTTGTTGAACTTGCAACGTTGTAGTCTTATCTTGGATAATACTTACATTGTTTTGAGTAAGCCTTGGAAGAGTTAAGATTTCAATGGTATAGTCATCCACAAGATACTTCTGTTTATCATTAAAATCTTGGACATTAATTATTTCGTTAGTCTGAGAATTGATAACTAAGGCTTGGAGATTTTTATAGTTTGTTATTCCATCAATTTGAAGATTGAGGTAGCCTTGTGGGGCATCTATAGCTACGGTATTGTGTTTGCCAGCAATGAATGAAACATTCTTTTTAATAACAGGTGGTGTTGTATGTACTTTGATATCATAAAGGTATGATGGATCAATGTATAGAGTGTCTGGATTATTTCGATAATCTAATGTATGAATGTAGTTGTAAATTGTTTTCCCTGTTTTAGAATTAGTAAACGTCATGTTTACATCAGTTTCTGTGGGTCTACCGTAGCTATCTAGTAGATTAATTTGTACGGAAGTGTTATTAATTGCTTGACTGATAACAACATTTAAGACTTCTTCGAAGTCATTTTCTGTTTCAGCTTCAAAGTACCGACCAACACATTCAAATTGTGTTTTAAATTCTGCAGTAAGTCCAAGCCCTATAATAAATGGACGGAGAACTACACCTTGCTTTTGTAGAGCTGTTGATACTGCACAGGGATCTCCATCACATTCTTCAATACCGTCGGTTATCAGAATAATTACATTCCGAACATTTGGACTCTTTGGGAAATCATAGGCTGCCTCTTGAAGAGAGTATGCGATAAGCGTTGTGCCTTTTGGGCGTATCGTTTTAATCTTATCCTTAATGGCGAGATGGTTGTTAGGAGTGAAAGGAACTTCGAGGCGAGTATCTTTACAATTTCTTTCTGTCTTTAAACTTTGGTGTCCATAGACTCTAAGGGCAAGTTCAAGCTCATCTTGGTATTTTAGACTGTCAACCAGTCTTGTTAAAAGTCTTTTAGCAACCGTAATTCGGTTGTCTGTGCCCATTTTAGCGTACATACTACCCGAACCATCTAATAAAAAAAGGATTCTTGTTTTAGGAGTTTGAGCAGAGACACTAAGAGTCACGAACAAAAACAGTATTGAAAGTATTTTTTGTAAAACGTTCATATTCGAATAACTCTTAAATAGTTGAATTGGTATTAATAATCACCAATAGTTGATGGGTTTTGTTCTAGAGCAGAGGCAAGTTGTTCATCATTTGGTGGGATTCCGTGCCATTTGTGGCTTCCCATCATGAAGTCAACACCATTACCCATTTCTGTTTGCATTAGTATGCAAATTGGCTTTCCGTTTCCGCTAAGCATTCCAGCTTTACTGAGAGTGTCTTGTACATCCTCAATATGATTTCCGTTCATGCTAATGACATTCCAATCAAAAGCTTCGAATTTAGATTTCAGTTCAGTGAAACCCATAATATCTTTAGTGTCACCGTCAATTTGACGCCCATTTACATCTACAGTAGCAATGATATTGTCTAGCTTATTATGTGCAGCATACATAACTGCCTCCCATATTTGACCTTCTTGTAATTCTCCATCACCCATTAAAATATATACCAGTTTGTTGTCCTTGTCAAGTTTCTTTGCTTGAGCAATACCCGCTGCTACCGATAACCCTTGACCTAGTGATCCTGAGGCTATTCTAACACCTGGCAATCCCTCGTGAGTAGTTGGATGACCCTGAAGTCTTGTATTTAACTTTCGAAAGGTTTTGAGTTCAGAAACTGGGAAATAACCACTATGAGCCAAGGCACTGTAATAAACGGGAGATATGTGTCCATTGGATAAGATAAATACATCTTCATCATTTGCAGACATGTTAAACTCATCTGAATGATGCCTGAGAACATTTTGAAATAATACCGTGAAGAATTCTGCACAACCTAGTGATCCACCAGGATGACCAGACTGAACATCATGAACCATTCTGACAATATCTCTACGGGTTTGTTTGACTTGCTCATTGAGCTCAGAAGTAGATTTTTTCATTTTAATTTTTCCAAAGGTGAGTTTAATTGAAGTTTTATAAAATCTTTGTGGAAACTTCTTGGAAAAGTATTGTGCCTATAAACGTTGTCGAAATAAGTGTTTCTATTTATGATTATAATGCGAATAAAGATAATTTGGATGATTTCTTTAGATCTAAAATAATCGACAAATACAATAATATAAACGCTATAATAACGCTTAAAAAGTCAACTGATGCTCGCAAAAGAATAATTAAGCACAACGTAAGATTGGAAGTTTACACGGGTGATGATTACCCCAAAAAACAAAATGAAATAAGCTATGAATTAATTGATAACTCCAATCATGTTCATATCATTGGTTTTGGTCCAGCTGGAATATTTGCAGCATTAAAATGCTTAGAATATGGTATTAAACCAATCGTAATTGAACGAGGCAAGTCTGTTAAAAATAGAAGAAGAGATGTCGCTCAACTGAACCGGTCTGGAATTATTAATCCCGAGTCAAATTATTGTTTTGGTGAGGGAGGAGCGGGAACATTCTCAGACGGTAAACTCTACACACGTTCTCATAAACGAGGTAAAATTCAAGAAATTTTGGACCTTTTTGTACTTCATGGAGCAGACCCAAACATACTGTATGAAGCTCATCCACACATAGGAACAAATAAGCTGCCTCAAATCATTGAAAACCTCAGAGAAACCATTATTCAAAATGGTGGGGAAGTTCGTTTTGAGCATAAATTAGAGGACTTAAAGTATAACAATGGGAGTATAAAAGAAGTCAAGATCAATGGTGCATGGGAGAATTGTAACCAACTCATCTTAGCAACAGGTCATTCTGCAAGGGACATTTATTCTCTGTTGGATTTTAGGGGGATTGGAATTGAGGCAAAACCATTTGCTATGGGATTTAGAATAGAACACCCCCAATCTTTAATTAATAATATTCAGTACCACACACCAGAGAATGCAAAGATATTGCCACCAGCAAGCTACAGTTTAGTTTGTCAGGTTAAACAGAAGGGGGTATTTTCATTTTGTATGTGTCCTGGTGGTGTGATTGCACCCGCAGCAACAGCAAATGGTGAAGTTGTAGTCAATGGTTGGAGTCCTAGCAAACGGAATGGAAAGTATGCCAATAGTGGATGGGTTACTGAAATAGGTGTAGATGAGTGGAAGGACTTTGCTCATTTTGGTTCGTTAGCTGGATTAGAATTTCAAAAAAGTATTGAGCAAAAAGCTTTTAAAATGGGTGGAGGCGATTTTAAAGTACCAGCCCAAAACATTCAAGACTTTTTGTCAAATAAAATCAGCACTCAATTAAATGATAGCAGTTATTATCCAGGGATGAAAAGTGTAAACCTCAACGATCTTTATCCTGAAATTGTCAGTTATCGTTTGAGAGAAGGTTTGCGTGAAATGACCAAGAGGCTCAAGGGTTTTAATCATAAGGATGGGATTGTTACAGCACCTGAAAGTCGAACAAGCTCACCTGTGCGTATCCCTAGAACAAGTTTATTATCTCACCCTGATTATAACAATTTATATCCATGTGGTGAGGGTGCAGGATATGCTGGAGGAATTATCAGTGCAGCTTTGGACGGTTTTAGGGTTGTTCGGTCAATAGTTGCGAAGGAATCTGCGTAGCTAAATTCAGAGCTTTTCGGAGCATATCAAGAGCTTTATTGGATGTTCTTTCAATGATTTGTTGACGTGATCCAAAAAATTGACATTTTTTTACTTGGATTGTACCATCAGGTTTGGCAAGACCTATGTAGACTAATCCAACGGGTTTTTGCTTACTTCCACCACCAGGACCAGCAATTCCAGTTGTGGAAATGCAATAATCAACTTCCAATTTTTTCTGTGCATTTTTCGCCATCATTTCACAGATTTCTTTACTAACAGCACCAACTTCATGAAGTTTTTCCTGATCAATGTCTGCTACAGCTACTTTAGTTTCATAGGCATAGGTGAGTAAACTTCCCTTATAGTAGGCAGAACTGCCTGGTATCTTTGTTATTTGATTAGCAATGAAGCCTCCAGAGCAACTTTCTATAGTGCCTATTGTTTGTTTTTGATTAATCAGTGAATTACCAACTACTGCAGATAATTGGATTTCATCTTCAAACCAAGAATCACCAATGATGGATTTAATTTCATCAAATATTTCGTGAATTTTAGTATGTAATTCTTCTGAAGAATGTTTACTAGACTTTGCACTGAGTCTTAATCTTACAAGATTCAAATGAGGTAAGTAAGCTAATTTAATATAATCTGGAAGGTTATCCTCAATGTGCTCAACACTGGATGCTAGATGAGATTCTGGAATTTCTACTACTGTAATGGTGTGATGCTCAATGGCGTATGAGCTATTTTTTGCTTGAAGGCGATTAAAAATATCGTTTTCCATCATCGTTCTCATTTCGTATGGAACTCCTGGCATACTGACATATATCTTATCATTTTCTTCAAAATACATGCCCGGTGCAGTTCCTCTAGAGTTTTGTATCGCAATACATTTTTCAGGAACAAGGGCTTGATCTAAGTTGGTTTGAAGTACTTCTCTATTTAGTCGTTTAAGAATGGTTTGAATATTTTTTTGAGCAGAAGCATCAAAGACTAAATTGCATTCAAAATATTCTGCAAGTACTTTTTTGGTAATATCATCTTTGGTAGGGCCAAGTCCTCCAGTGATAAGAATGATGTCAGCTCTCTTTTCAGCTTCTTGTAGGGCACTGAAAATACTTGATTTTTTGTCATTAATTGAGGTGATTTGAATTACTTCTATGCCATAATTATTTAAACGATCACCAAGCCATGCAGAGTTTGTATCGATCGTTTGTCCAATTAAAATTTCGTCTCCTATGGTGATTATTTCTGCTAGCATTTAATCAATTAACAATTTTAAAATTATTTTCGCTGCAAATTTGATAAAAAATGAGGGAAGCAAAAGCTAATTTGGCAATTAATAACCTAATGAAGGATGCATCAAAAAAATTTGATGCCGATAAAGTTGTTGGACAATTACAAGAAATAAGAACACTTGCTTTGGAAGAAAAAGATCCTACAATCGTCAAAATATGTAGGCTTGCAAGTGAGTACATCAGCGAAAATGGTAATTTTGATTTAGGTTATGTAGCTGATGAAGAAATTGGCGATATGACGGATTTTGAGTATTTGATGGAATTGATGTTGAAAGTTGATCGTCAAGCCAATCGCGAAGAAATTCAAGAGATTCGTGATCGAATCAAAGGAGAGTTATACTAATGACATCAGATCAATATAATGATTTAAGGAGCCGCACAGCAAAACTGGCGGGATATCTTTGACCTTGAAAAGAATCTAGCACTCATTGCTGATGAGGAGCAACAAACACATGATCCAAGCTTTTGGGAAGATCCTAAAAAAGCTGAAATCCATCTAAAAAACATCAAGAAAAAGAAGGTCTGGACCGACTCTTGGGCTGAAATTCAGTCTGGTGTTGATGATTTGTCTGTACTATTGGAATTCAAAGACATGGGTGAGCATGTTGACGATGAAATTGAAGAAAAATATTTGGCTACATTCCAAAAATTAGAAGACTTAGAATTCAAGAATATGCTCAGTGGTGAAGAAGACCAATTGGATGCTATTCTTGAAATTAACGCAGGTGCTGGAGGAACAGAAAGCAATGATTGGGCAAGTATGCTCAGTCGGATGTACATTATGTGGGCTGAAAACAACGGGTTTAAAGTAGAAGTATTGGATCAAGTAGATGGTGACGTAGCAGGAATTAAATCCATCAGTATGCAGATTTCAGGTGATTTTGCTTTTGGTTATTTAAAAGGTGATAATGGTGTGCATCGTTTGGTGCGTATCTCTCCGTTCGATAGCAGTGCAAGAAGACATACCAGCTTTGCTTCGGCTTATATCTACCCTGTTGTTGATGAGAGCATCGAGATTGATTTGAATTGGGGAGATATTGATATGCAAACTTCTCGAAGTGGTGGAGCAGGAGGACAAAATGTAAATAAGGTTGAAACAAAGGTTCAATTGACACACAAGCCAACAGGAATTATGGTTGTATGTCAGCAAGCTCGATCTCAACTTGCGAATAAAGAGGAGGCCATGAAGATGCTAAAATCACAGCTTTATGATATCGAATTACGTAAAAAATCCGATGCACGTGCTGAGATTGAAAATGGTAAAATGAAAATTGAATGGGGAAGTCAAATAAGAAACTATGTGATGCATCCATACAAACTTGTCAAGGACGTTAGGACAGGAGAGGAGACCTCTAACGTACAGGCGGTAATGGACGGAGACCTTGAAGCATTTCAAAAAGCATTTTTACTAGGAAAACAAAAGAAATAAAAATAGTTTACTTAATATGTTACTTACTTGAGTAGTTCCATGATGGAATCTAGTTTAGGGGTAAGTATAATTTCAATTCTTCTGTTTTTAGCACGAGCCTCTTTGGTTTTGGCTGAATCAATTGGTACATATTTACTACGACCACTAGGAATAATTTTGATAGGATCCATCTTTCCTTCAGTACTTAAATACCTTACTACGGAGGTGGCACGAAGTACACTCAAATCCCAATTGTCTTTGATTGTGCTTGATTTCATTGGAATGTTATCGGTGTGACCTTCGACCATAATATCAAAATCTTCAATATCATGTAAGCTCTCAGCAACCTTGAGCAAAGCTGTTTTTCCTTTCCAGTCGATGTCAATTTTTCCACTCTGAAATAATAGGCTATTGTCTAGTGATACATATACTTTACCGTCTTTTTCTACCACAGATATTCCACTATTTTGGTAGCCAATGAGAGAATTCGTTAGACGATCTTTGAGTTCTTTTACGGCAGACTCTTGTGCAGCTAGTTTCGACTCTAGTTCGTTTACTCGACTCTCTCGTTCTTTGAGTGATTCTGCAAGTTCATCCAAGTTCTTTTTGAGGGCATTAGCTTCTTGTTCTTTGGCTAGTAAGGAGGATTCTTTAGAGAAAAGCTCTCTTTTTTTATCATCTAATTGCTTGTCTAATCGCTCTAGTTCGTATCGAAGATCTTTTTTAGTGTTTTCATTGCTATTAACCAATTCCTTGTAATTTTTATTGAGCAACTCGTATGATGCTTGAGTTTTTTCGTAGTCTTTTCGTTGTTGATCGCATTTATCTTTTAAAAGATTATAACTATCGGATAAGGTATTAAAACGAGTTTTTAGTTCAGTTAGGCTCGTATCTCCAAATTCTTTCATTGTTTTCATTTCATCAAACTGGCTCTGCAGTTTATCGTAGGACAATTGAAGTTCTTCAAGTTTACGTGCAGGAACACACGATACGATTGAAGATATCACAAGTATGGTTAAAAGATATGAAATTTGTTTCATTGGGTGAACATTTGATTATTTGTTCAAACGTATGCCAACCAAAATGAAGTTACCAAAGACAGATACACACATATGAACACTATTTTTAATTAAACATAACTTTATTTAGACACAGTCTTTTGCTATACGTCTTTTTGTAATCCAATATTTTTAGGGTTTATTTGATGCAAATTATTTAGAATTTCAATATTTATCTATTATGAAAAAATCAATCAAAATCACACTATTACTTTCTGTTTTCTCTCTTTCTCTTTTTGCTGCACAACCCTACAAGGTTAAAAAGTGTAAACACAAGTTAGTTCAATCTCCACGAGTGATTGTTGCGGACGTTGATGTTCCCAAGTTACCAACTGTTGAACCTACAAAGGAATTAAAAGAGGACAAAGAAGAGGTAAAGACACCATCGGTTACAACTGCTAAGGTTAGCAAGACATCAATCAAAGCAGTAGATTTATCATTAGTTTCTAGTAGCTATGTGCCAACTGCTAAGCAATTAAAGAAAGCCAAAAGATTACAAAAGCGACTAAACAAAACTTCAGATGATTTTCCTATTGCAAATAATCAAGTTATTGCAATTGGTTTGTGTTTCTTTTTTCTATTTATTCACAGACTTTATCTTGGATATTATGGTATTGCCATTCTTCAATTATTAACACTTGGAGGCTTTGGTATTTGGTGGCTAATTGATTTGATTCGTTTATTCACGGGAGATTTAAAGCCTAAAAATGGTGATTATGACTTCACCATTTAAGGTTTGGTATAATTTCCTTTAGAAAATATAAAAGCCCTGTTAATCAGGGCTTTTTTTGATATTTAAAATGTGTTTTAGTTAAATAATAACTGTTTTTTTTATCCAGCAATAATTGATACCATTAGTTTAAATCACATAAAATAATATATTCGTTAAAATATTTAACAATCTAAAAGCATGAAAAAATCAATTAAAATTACACTGTTACTTACAATTTTGTCTACTTCACTTTTTGCTATTAAACCTTTAAAGGCTAAAAAAATGAATGATGTTCTAACTCTACAGAATGATATGAATTTTGAAGGTGAGATCATTCGTATAGAAAATTGTTCAGTTTTGTTTAAAGCTGAGGGTAAAAAATATTCAGTTCCTGCAACCGATATATATTCTGTAAGATTCGGAGATACAGATAGTAAAATATATAGAGATTACATGGAATTGAGTGATCCTGATAAGTGTTTAAGTGCAAGGCTTGATGCAGAAAATTTTCATGGTAAAAAAGGTGGGCATTTTGCTTTAGGATTCTTTTTTGGGCCATTTGCTATGATTGGAACAGCTCTAGCTAATCCAACTCCTTATAAAGGGAAAAATACTTATATGATGTCAAAAAATAAAGATCTATTCAATGATCCTGAGTATTTAAGTTGTTACAAATCCAAAGCTAAGAGTCAGCTTCTGTTAACCGAAGGTATCGGATGGGCTGCATGGATTGTAATATTACTTTTATAACCATCAAAATATGAGTTTAAAGCCCCGCTCATCGGGGCTTTTTTTTTTGGCTTTTTTTCAAAATTTTTAAACCTCTATTTTTCATACCTGCACTTCCATATGGAAGGGTGGCTTCTATGGCAGATTGAAGTTCTTGATTAAGCTCGGGATATTTGATAGCAATTCGTTCACAAACCGTCATGGAGTATGCCCTGATGGCAATAGGTTCCTTAGGATTCGTTATCAAGTGTACGCATATTTCAAACAACCTACCTTCGATAGAATCTGTGATAATACAGGTTTGATAAAGTCTTGCTATGTTTCTTCGAACTCCATCAGGATTTGATGGATCTTCAAGTAAATTAATGAATTTTTGGTGATAGGAATCCAAGAGATCAGGATTATTGATAGCCAGTTCAATAATTGCATAGCTACAAGTATGTGAGGTTTTGGGATTACCATTGATAAAAAAATCAATCAGTTCTTGAAAACGAGTTTTGTTTTTACCAATAAACTGGGTGATTTGGGTTGTTGATTCTTTTGTCTTTCGTTGATTTACTAATTCAAAGAGGTTCACAAATTCATTTGCGTTAAGTTTTCATTTTCGTCGTCAGCTCTTTCGAGAGCTAAAACAAGAAGCTTGGTTATCAGTTCAGTGTAGTCAATGCCACTGGCTTCCCAAAGTTGTGGGTACATGCTAATATCTGTAAACCCAGGCAATGTATTTACCTCGTTTACCAGGATTTTATCGTCAGGCGTTACAAATACATCAACTCTTGCCATACCTTTACAACATAGCGTTTTAAAAGTCTTTAACGCGATGGTTTGTATTCGGTTTTGAAGGTCTTCGGATAAATTTGCTGGAATAACGGTTTTGGAACCATTGGCATCAATATATTTCGCTTCATATGAGTAGAAATCATGATTTTCATTAATAGTGACAACCTCACCTACAAGCGAGGCATTGGGATTGTTATTGCCCAAAACACCACATTCAATTTCTCTGCCTTCAATGTTTTTTTCTATGATTATTTTTTGATCAAACAAGAATGCATGATCAACAGCATTATCAAATTCTCTCTTGGTATTTACCTTGCTTATACCAACTGAAGATCCCAAATTAGGTGGTTTGATATACATGGGCAGACCAATACTGCTAACCACCTTTTCGAAGTTAATCTGATTTCGTTCAGATTTCTGGAAAGATAAAAAGGGAGCATTTGGAATTTCTGCTTCATTCATCAATCGTTTGGCTAAGTCTTTATCGATACACAGAGCAGATCCAATTACACCTGGACCTACAAATGGGATGTTTAGTGTTTTAAGCAAACCCTGAAGGGTACCGTCTTCGCCATTGGTACCATGCACAATAGGAAAAGCAATGTCAATTTTTCCAATGCTTTTTTGGGTTTTAAGATTAACTATTTTTTGTTCGTTAGATCCTGGGATGAGAGCAAGAGGAGTATCGTTTTCAAGGACAATATCTTCATTATTAAGCGTTTCCAAAGTCTTGAGGTACCAAGTTCCATTTTTGGCAACGCCTACAGGAATTACATGAAAAAGAGCAATGTTTGAAGCCTTAGCAATATTTCGAGCAGAACGGATAGATATCTCATGTTCTGTTGAATTTCCACCATAAATTAAGATGACGTTATTTTTACTCATTTATGAATACTTTGATTATTACGAATAACTTGAATTACTAGAATAAATTATACACCAAATAAATAATGGATGTCTTTTTTTTTAAGCTATTCGTTGGTAGAATTCTTGTGTTTGATCACCATAGAGCCATCTGACCACATTATTTTCCCAAATTTCTTGATGTTGTTGTGTAGAGATTAATTCTCTTTCCATGGCTAAGTCCAATAATTTTCCAGGATAACTACTTTGAGCTTCACTTTCCATTTCTCCTAGTGGGTAGGGATCATCCAATCCTAGAATAATCTGATCTGTTGTTTTAAGGCGTTTAATCATTACTTCAAAAGACATGGTGTCATGCACCAAGGTGTCAAAATAGATATTTGGGTGACCAATAGCTTTGCTTGGGCGATTTTTCCCTTCAAATAAATCGGGTCTTCCATCGAAACCTTGTGTCCTTCTTCCAAGATTGATATGGTTGAGTTGACCACCATGAGCAAAGCATGTTCGAATGTTTGGATATTTATCATAATACCCATTTAGGGTATAAAAGTGGTAGGAGTCTGCACATTGAGCAAGCATCCATACCAAATGAAAACGCCAAGAGATATTTTCTAATTTTATAAATTTTTCACCATCATAAGGATGAACTTCTATAGCCAAATTGTATTTATTGGCTAATTCTAAGATGGGTTCTGTTTCAGAGTTGAAAATCCCTTTCCAGTTTCCAGCAGTATCTAAATAGTGTGTAGGCAAACACAATACCTTAAGTCCAAGTTTTTCAACGCAACGTTCTATTTCCCACAAAGCTCCATCTACAAATCCTGCATGGATTACAAATCCTGATGTAAATTTTTTAGGATGATTTGCTTGTATTTCAGCGTTAAAATCATTTTGGAAACGAAGGGCTTGTTTCATATCACTTTGAGTGAGTCCATTGCCATAGAGTTGAGATAAATTTAGAATAACGGCATGGTCAATATTATTCGTTTCCATCCATGCTAGTTTTTCATTCAAAAAAAAACTTTCTGATGTAATAGGTCGTTGCCAGTTTTTTTGTCGCATGAACGAACGATCATCATCAATCCAAAAGATTTCTTTGTCTTTCATAAAGGCAGGAATCTGCTTAGGATAGGGAAGTAGATGCGAGTGACCGTTAATCTTCATATGAGGTGCTAATGTTGTGTGACAAAAGTATCAAAAATTAGATAGTTGATTAAAACCTATCAATGACGTTAAATTTATTTCGAAAAAAATCAATAATTAATCAGAAATAAAATTTTTAAAATAATACATTTGTAAATCATTGAATAGAATAGCGTCCATATTTTTTTTATTACTCCTAGCGTTTGCTGGAGGAATGGGTATGGCTCATGCTCATGATCATGAGGAAGAAGCTTGTCATGAAGTTTCAAACCATTTTTGTGCAGACTCTGCTCATTTGGATTGCTCACTATGTGATGTAGTTATTCACCCCAATGACATTTCTCATTTTGTTGAGATTTCTTTAATGAATTTTGGACATGATTCTTATAAATCTGTGTTCAATTCTTCCCTTTATTCGATTCAGGTTAAAGCATGCTCTGATCGAGCACCCCCAAAAAAGGTATGATTGAAAACTCTTAATTAAATCAACCTTTATTTAAATCTTTAAAAAAAAATATGTCATTAATGCACCTGTGTGTTAATGAAAATCAATGTTATTCATTGTTGAGTTATGGTTAAGCCTATACTGCTTAGTTTAGTTATTAATTTACTTCACTGTTTTTCTTTTGGACAAACACCCATTCGGTTTGATGGCAGTGTTGTGGACAATAAAAACAAGCCTGTAATTGGTGCTAGAGTTTTGTTAAAATCTCTTAATAAAGCTGATGTATCCAACGCTCAGGGTGATTTTAGTATTGATGATTTAACTCAAAATACGTTTGTGATAGAAATATCCTGTATAGGTTATGAAACGCTAATACAACGAATTGAATTGACTGAAAACAAGAAATATATATTTCAGTTAGAAGCAGCTCTTGTTAAGTTGGATGGGGTAGTGGTTGAGGGTAATTATGTAGAGCTAAAGAAGGAAAAAACATCGCTTAATATTGAGATAGTAAATGACGATTATTTAAGGCAAAACTTAGGTGGTAGTCTAATGAAATCACTCGAAAGATTACCAGGTCTATCCACCATTGATATTGGATCAGGACAATCAAAACCTGTCATTCGAGGTCTTGGATTTAACCGCGTAGTGGTGGTAGAAAATAGTATTAAACATGAGGCACAACAGTGGGGAGCAGATCATGGACTAGAAATTGATCAGTATGCCATTGATAGGATAGAAATAATCAAAGGACCTGCGTCATTAATGTATGGTTCTGATGCAATCGGAGGCATCATAGATTTAAAAAATAAAACGGTTCCTAAAGAAAATACATTTGGAGGATCAGTTGACTTGTCAGGTAAGACCAACAATGATTTTATTGGAAGTTCTGTCTCATTTTTTGCTCGGAAAAAGGATTTTTTTGCTACGGTTAGAGCAACTATACTTGATTATGGTGATTACAGGGTGCCGACGGATCGTGTTGCAATTTATTCCTATTATGTTCCGCTTCACAACAATCAATTAAGAAATACTGCAGGCAATGAACAAAATTTGCATACCTCATTCGGATTGATAAAAGACCGATTTAAGAGTACGTTTTATGTAAGTAATGTTCATACGAAGTACGGTTTTTTTGCAAATGCTCATGGCTTAGAACCGAGGAACGTGGATCGATCTGTTCATGATCAATCCAATCGAGATATTCTTTATCCCTATCAGGAAGTCAATCATTTCAAGGTGATCAATAAGAGCATGTATAATTCAAAAAATTGGAAATTTGAATCAGACCTTGGTTATCAACGAAATTACAGAGAAGAATGGAGCCAGTATGCACCGCATGGATATATGCCAGCTGTTTTTCCAAAGTCATTAGACTTTAACCCAGAACTTGAACGTCAATTTGAAAAAGATATTTATTCTGTAAATGCAAAATTATTTTACAATACCTCGGATAAAACTCAGGTAAGCACTGGTATTAATGCAGAATATAAAGAAAACAACATTGGTGGTCGTGGATTCATAATTCCAGCATATCAACATCTAAATCTTGGAAGCTTTATGGTTGCGAAATACAACTATTCCAAGAAAAGCTTATTTCAAGCAGGTATTCGATACGATCATGGAAACGTGAATGTTAGCAGTTATAATGATTGGTTTGTTTCACCAAATTATGAAAATGGGGATACAACGCAGGTATACTTGAAAAGGGCAGATGACATAGAACGAAACTTTTCAAATCTTTCTTGGTCG
>Ga0206677_10000576_pt1 | contig 34862 bp, 27 predicted proteins | sample M130m12015metaG_FD_155475 | JGI IMG/M metagenome (GOLD analysis project Ga0206677, IMG submission 155475) | Ammonia-oxidizing marine archaeal communities from Monterey Bay, California, United States - M1 30m 12015 | ecosystem: Environmental > Aquatic > Marine > Intertidal zone | place: USA...
TAATTTTAAATCATACTCCATTGTGGAATACTGGCAAAATATACCGGGGCGGTACAGTTCTTTTCGATTTTTCCCGGCGGGCCTTTCCGTGTGGTGCGTTTAAGCCAGATGCTCGAGGGCGTCCCCCCGCGCCATAGCCGCCGCCTGGTCTGAGATAGGCAGGGGTTTGCGCCAGCTGATATCGGGGTCGCGCTTTACCGTTGAATCTATAAATTGGTTATCAAAGGTAATGTTTACGTTTTGCCAAACATTCGAAAACTCTTCTGGAAGAAAACGCTTCACGACAAAAATTGTGGGGCGTCGATCCCCAAACGCGGACCTTTGGATAAGAATGTTCTTGGGCCGTTTAATACCGCGGGCAGCTAAGGCGTCATCACTTAGCAACACGTCAAAAACGAATTTGGGGCGATGGCTTGGATGCAAGGCCCCTAGGTCGTCCATCAGGGTTTTGAATGCGTCGGTGGTAATGAAATCAATCAAGCTGTTATAGGCATTTCGCATCGCCGCTTGTAGCGCTGGGCGTTCATAGCTTAAGCCTTGGTATCCGTGTGGTTTTTTGGCAGGCTGCATTTTCTTCTCCTGAATTTGCAAAGAAGTTTTCAGAGGTTTTTTAACGGGTGGTAGGCTGCAACTACCCACCTGTTAGGTTGAAAAGCCACCGCAGCCACAGATGGTAGCGGCTCCCCCGCCAGCGCAGGCGCCCCATCCTAATGGGTCATATGGCTGAAGCGGGCCATCGGGATCATTGATCGGAGAAATCTCAAAGCGTTCGCCCCTTACTTTATCTTCGAAGATACGGCTGGTCAGCCTGAAATCTTCTGGAATTTTTGCGCCTGCGGCGCGAAGCCCTTCCAGGCTCAGTATCTTCGCAACGGCTTCGTAACCTCCATCTTTTTCGGCTTCCTCCCGAGCTTGGCGCATTTTTTCTACAAACTCTGGAGAGGTAATGGTTTCAATCACAGTGTTTGTTGCGGCCATTAAGCGATCGCGATCAAGCTGACCCTTCAGTTCAGCCTTTTCTAAATCAAGCTTTTCTAAGCGGTCTTTAATTTTATCCGTTGAAGGCATGGGTCTCCCTTTCTCTATAATCTGTTGTTCAAATAAAATTGTTCATCCGCGCCTACTTGCGGCGCCGTGTAATAATGACCAGAATAATCTGCTATGCGCTTTAAGCCACAGTTAGCTTGTGTCAGGTCTGGTGCAAAATCGGTAAAAAATACAATCTCTGACACATTTTCTGCGTTTTAGTCAGGGCGAATTTTCAAGCGCGTTCGCATGCAGCGCAGTATACAGGGCGCAATTTAAACCAGTGATGTATTAGATATTAGGAAAGAGCCTAAATGGTTGAGGCGCTCGCACCAAAAGAGTTTAAGCCAAGAGGCGCAGGCATAAGCTTCATGCCGGCCCCTTTCTCGCAGCCAGTTATTCCTTCATTGCATTGAGAAAATAGGGAATAATATCAGGGCTGATACAGGCCGTTACCGGCCCGTTTTGGCTGGCTTTGGGATCCTAAAAAGCGTTTTAAGACAGTATGTGTACCGGTTTAATAGCTGTTTTTTTAATATTATTCAGTCTGGTGGGTTTTTCAGAAGGGCTTTTAAAAAAATTGCCTTTTTCTAGTCAAGTTCCCAGCTGTCCACCCGGCAATCATCCGGGGCAATGCAAGCAGCCATTTCCAGTGCTCCGATCAATGCGGAGCAGCCCTGCGCCTCCACCGTTGCCTGCGCCGCGTTTAGGGTCACGGTCACGCTGATTGAAAGCTGAGCAGCTTTATCTTCAATGAAGGCTATGAACGAACGCGAGAACTGCCCATGGAAGGTCATTTTGACATGCATAAAATCATTGCCGCCGCGGCCAAACCCACCGGATTGAACGGACCTATGCACCGTCTAAGTTCGATTTGCTGTGGTCAAACCGGCTGCCGCCTGCGCAGATCTTAAAAACGGCCTTTTGAACGCAGAGATTGGTGGATCGCTCGCGCCGAACCTGCGGGTAAGCCGCGCGTGATTTATGCCGCAAAGGCATCATGCAAACTCTGGAATGCCAGACATGGCATGAAACCTTGGCAGTTTGCGAAAGGCCCGCATCCAATTGCGCAAATATGGGTAGGGCTCATGCCCGATACCGCCATCACCCGAGAGCGCAATATAGGGAAAACAGGCGATATCTGCGATCGTTGGTGCATCTCCAACGATCCATGTTTTTCCAAGGATTGCCCGTTCTGCCAGATGATCATCAAGGATGGCAAAGGCGCTTTGCGCCTGCGCGCGAGCACTCTCAACATTCAACGCATAGCCCAACACATCATGCAACCGCGCAGCCGAGGCGGCCATCAACTCATTTCCGGCAAAGGCAAGCCACATCATGACTTGCCCAAATACGGCCGGATCATCCGGTAAATATTGCGCCGAGGGATCATATTTGCGCGCCAGATAACATAGGATGGCTTGCGCATCGCGCAGCTGCAGCGCGCCATCTTCAAGCACTGGTATTTGGCCCAGTGGATTAAGCGCTAGAAACTCGGGTGTTTTATGTTCTTTTCCCGGGAAGAAATCTACCGATATTGTGTGATAATCGATTTGCAGGAATTCAAGCAACAGCCGCACTTTATAGCAGCTTCCGGATAAGGTATAATTATGCAGCGTCAGGGCCATTTATGCGGCCTCTTCATGCAACAAACCAAATCTCATACCGCTGTCTTTGAGCCAGCGGCGGAAGGCAACCGAACTGAGATCCGCTCTTGTTGGCATTTCCGAGCGCGGTGTCAGAGGCAGCAATTTAGGGCGTTGATTTTCAAGAATTATTCGGTCTTGTAAAAAAATGGTTTGTTGAAAATCGATCATGCCAGTGTTGGATGACGTATCATCAAGCAGCGCCATCGGCATATATCCGATGCACTCTGTCTCTGTCTTAGGTTGGATGAAGAGGCAAATCGCATCCAAACGATCCGCATAGCCAAGGGCCGATTTATACAGCATCACCCCGAATGGCGATAAAACGCGATAGGTGTAATCGGTCATTTGACCTTCACCGGCCTCTGCCGCGGCGGGCGAGGCGGCGGGTTGAAAGAACTGGCACCCTGTTGCCCAGATTTCATCAACATCTTGGCGATGTTCGGTTTTATAACTGAGCACTTCAGTTTCGTTTTCCGCACCTAAGATATCGGTATGCACAAAGCAGAAATGGGCCATATCTAAAAAATTTTCAACAATTCGAAACGGGCTTGCATGCACACCCACTGACCCACAATTGACAATCCGGCGATCGGGTTCGTCGAAGGCCTGAATGATCGGCATTGGCCTTGGATTGTCTCCAAGGGTTGTGAAGATAACTGCGAATTGCTCGATAATTGGCAGATCACGCTCTGGCGCGCCGCTTGCGTTCAGGGCAACCGCAGTCACGGTTCCATCGCTTGCCGCTGTCAGGCGAATGAGCTGCCCCAAAAGCAATGTTTCATGGGGTTTTGTGGGGGTCACTTGCCCCGGATATGCAACTGGCAGCCATTGATTTAAGGCGACTATATCTGAAGTTACTGTCATGCGCGTAGTCCTTGATTGATCTTTCGGCGCAAGGCAACCATCCGTTTGGCCAAGGCAAGCCTTTCCGTTGGATCTGTCGATCTTGTGCTCAGATGAATGGCGCAGCTTTTGCGGCTGCAGGTTTGCACCGCAACGGCTACCGTGTTGCTTTTGTTCAAATAGACTTGGTTTTCTTGTGCCTCTGCAATCTCTACAAACTCGGCAATCTCCATAAGCGCCTGAGCTCTATCGCATTCTAAAAATATGCTGCGTACCGAAACCCATTCAGTATTTGGTTTGGCGGTATTTTTGCCAGCACTAACAAACACCATCCCATAACATTCGCTTACGTTCAAAATATCGGCGCATAATGTCTTTGGCGGGGTGACCTCTGGATGCGCTGGTATTTTTCGGCAGCCTCCATCAGAGCCATATTCCCAGCCATGATACAGACATGTCAGGCGGTTTTCTTTTACGAAACCAAAACTCAAACGCATGCCGCGATGGGGGCAGCGGTCATGCCAAACATGCGCCTGACCGGCATAGTCACGCCACAAAACCAGTTCGACATCTTGCAGCTGTATTGGATGAACGCCGCCGGGCTGGATACTATCACAAAGAGCGATGGCATGTGGTTCTGTAAGCTCTAAAATTGGTTCCATCGGGTCTCCGCATTGTCTTAAGAGCCGCATATCCGAAGAGATTGCGTATCGCTTTCTTATAACCAAAAGCCGCTTCGGTTTCAAAGCGTGTTTTGATCATGCGGCTTGGCGCAGGGAAGCGTTTTTGCCAAATGGGCTGGCTGTCACCCTGCTTCTTATAAGGTGCATTGTCCAGACTGTTAAACATGGGTATTTTAAGGGTCATAAAATAATGGGGCCTGCATATTTGCAGGCCCCATCAGCTTATCATAAAGCGCTAAGCGCCTTGTGAGATTATGCAGTCGTTTTTCTTAATTCGGAACGGTTGCGTCGATTCCTTCAACGTAATACATCATTGTATCAAGATGCTGACGGTCCGCGACTTCTCCGTCAGCTAAGACTTGGTTGCCTTCATTGTCATTCAGCGGGCCGGTGAACGCAAAGTATTTGCCATCACGGATCGCATCCTTGACCTCTTGGGCTTTGGCGGCAACATCGGCCGGCATGTTTGTGAAAGGCGCCATTTCCACGGATCCATCATCCATATGGCCAAAGTAATCGCCTGTGGTCCAGGTGCCATCCAGAACCTGACCGACTTTTTTGATGTAATATGGCCCCCAGTTATCGATCGTTGCAGTCAATTGCGCCTTAGGTGCAAATTTGATTTGATCTGAGGCTTGCCCAAACCCAAACCGGCCTTCTTTCTCAGCGGCTTGTAAAGGTGCAGGCGAATCTGTGTGCTGGGCGATCACGTCACAGCCTTGCTGCATCAGCGCCACAGCAGCGTCCTGTTCTTTTTGTGGATTATACCAAGTATACACCCATACGATATCGATTGTTACGTCTGGGTTTGTAGTTTTTGCACCCAGATAATAGGTGTTAATTTCACGAATAACTTCTGGGATCGGATAAGCTGCGACGTAACAAATTTTATTTGTTTTGGTCATCATGCCCGCGATCACGCCCTGCACGTGCCGAGCTTGGTACAAGCGGAGACCGTAATTGGCAAAGTTGGGCCCTTGCTTAAAACCTGTTGCATGCTCGAATTTCACGTCTGGAAATTTCTTTGCAACGTTTTCCATTGGGTCCATATAGCCAAAGGATGTGCCGAAAATAATATCGTGGCCTTGCAGCGCCATCTGCGTAAACACGCGCTCTGCATCGGCGCCTTCGCCCACTGATTCTATAAACGTGGTTTCGACGCGATCGCCAAAGGCCTCTTCAACCTGCTGACGGCCAATATCATGGCGATAGGTCCAACCATGATCGCCGGTTGGCCCAACATAGACGAAGCCAACTTTTACATCGGCCGCGAAGGCGGCTGTGGATAGGCCAAGAGCCACCGCGGCCCCTGCTAAGATAGATTTTATCGTCATAAACTACTCCTTTTCAGATTATGAGTGCCTCAAGATGAGGCATGGAACGCCCGGCCCAAAGATCCAGGTGCCCCTTGGTTGCCTTTGGCCGAAATGAAAACCAACACAGCAATAGTTATCAGATATGGTGACATGGACAAGTACTCGACCGGAATCGCGGCCCCGGCAGCTTGCAAGTTAAGCTGCAAAACGGTTACGCCGCCAAATAAATAGGCACCAATCAACACCCGCCAGGGGCGCCAACTGCCAAAGACCACAATGGCCAAGGCGATCCATCCGGCGCCGGCTGTCATGCCCTCGGTCCATTGCGGCACCCGCACCAAGCTCAGATAAGCGCCGCCCAACCCGCTGCAGGCGCCACCAAACATGATGGCCAAAATTCGAATCCGGATCACCTTATAGCCAAGCGCGTGGGCGGCGTGGTGGTTTTCACCCACCGCCCGTAAAATCAAGCCAACCCGCGTGCGTTTTAATGTGTAGGCCACCAGGATCACGATAATCACTGAAACATATACCATCGCGTCATGTGAAAATAATAAGGGCCCCAAAACCGGTAAATCAGACAGCAAAGGGAAATCCAGTTTATCAAGGCTGGGGGATTTCATGCCTTCATACGGCTTGCCAATCAGCGCGGATAATCCAAGCCCAACCAAGGTTAAGCCCAAGCCCGTTGCCACCTGATTGGACAGGAAAATCTGGGTTAACACGGCAAAGCTTAGTGATAAGAGGGCCGCTGCGAGGGCGGCGCATATAAACCCTATTCCCGGGCTCGACGTGTTGATCGCAACTGCAAAGCCAATCACAGCCCCCGTGATCATAAGGCCTTCAACGCCCAAATTGAGCACGCCGGAGCGTTCCACCACAACTTCGCCAATGGCGGCCAATAAAATAGGCGTGGCCGATACCATAAGGGAGGCCAAAAGCAAAATTGGGTTAATGGATGAAAGGTCCATTACTTTCCCCTTCCAAAACGAATGCGGTAATTGATAAATAAATCAGTCGCGAGCAAAAAGAATAATAACATGCCTTGAAATAACTGGATCGAGGCCCCCGGAACCCCCAGCATCAACTGCGCCAACTCGCCACCGATATAGGTCAGCGCCATCAACAGCCCTGCTGCCAGAATTCCCCAAGGGTTCAGCCGCCCCAAAAAGGCGACAATAATCGCGGTAAACCCATAGCCCGAATTGAAATCAGTGGTGATCTGCCCAGCTGGACCACTGACTTCAAATAGTCCGGCCATACCTGCCAAAATACCTGAAAAACCAAGGCAAAATAACACCAGTCTTGAGGGTTTAATCCCCGCAAATTCTGCCGCCTTCGGCGCTTCGCCGGTCAAACGAATTTGAAATCCGCGTAGATGTTGGGTGAGTAGGATATAGGCGAAGATAACGCTGATAAACGCTACCACGACGCCCCAATGCATCCCCGAGCCGCTGATCAATTCTGCATTATGCGTGCTGTCATATTGGCGTAGGTTTCGCGAACCGGGAAACCCCATCCCTTCTGGATTTTTCAACAGGCCTTGCGACACAGAGGCCAGAAAGGATTCCGCGACATAGACCAGCATCAGCGAAACCAAAATTTCATTGGTGTTGAAACGGGTGCGCAACAACGCGGGTATCATGGCCCAGATCCAGCCGCCCAAAGCACCGGCAAGAACCATCAGCGGAAAAATTAGGCGGCTTTCCAGTGGATAAAGCGCCAAACCCACAGCGGCTCCGCAAATCGCCCCGATAATATATTGCCCTTCCGCGCCGATATTCCATATGCCCGCGCGAAAGCCGAATGAAAGCCCGATCGCGATTAAAATAAGCGGGCCGGCTTTTACCAAAAGCTGCGGGCGTGAATAAGACGCAAATGTTGGGTCGAACAAAGGATCCCAAAAAATAATCCGAATCGCTTCGAGCGGGGGCTTGCCCAAAATGGCAAACATTGCGCCCCCCATCACCATCGTCAAAAGTACCGCCAGCACGGGCGTGATGGTTGTGAGCAGCGCCGAGGGGTTAAGCCGTTTTTCCATATGGATCATGGGGTTGCCTCTGCGGTTGCGCTGCCCATCATCAAGCCAATATCCTCAATCGTTAACCCAGCTGTTTTTTTGATCTGCGATAGGCGGCCTTCATAAAGCGCACCAAAGCGATCTGAAATCTCGATAAGTTCATCCAAATCCTGCGAAATAATCAAAATTGCAGCGCCTTTGGCGGCCAGATCCAAAAGCGATTGGCGAATGGCGGCAGCGGCGGCGGCATCAACGCCCCATGTCGGCTGGTTGACCACCAAAACATCAGGATCTTGTAAAACCTCGCGCCCAATAACAAATTTTTGTAAATTTCCCCCCGATAAAGAGGCCGCAGTATTCGCGGTGCCGGGGGTTCTGACATCAAATTCATGGATGATGGTTTTGGCAAAGTTTTCTGCGCGACCCCAGTTCAAAAATCCGTTTTTAACCAGCTTTTTGCGCAGCGCACCGGTAAGCAGTGCATTTTCAATCAGGCTCATATTTGGCGCGGCTGCGTGGCCCAACCGTTCTTCGGGGGCGCAGAGCAAACCAAGCGTTCGCCGCGCATTCGGGCCCAGATGACCAATATTCTCTCCGTTAAGCTGGCACATTTGCGGCGCAGAAAGCGCCTCTCCCGAGAGAGCGGCCAATAATTCTTCTTGGCCATTTCCGGCGATGCCACCGATCCCAAGAATTTCCCCTGCTGCGATTTCAAAGCTGAGGTCGCTGATCGGTGATTTTCCGCTACCCTTGCCTGCAAGCGTAAGTGCTTTCAGTGAAAGCCGGGTTTTCCCCAGCTCGTGCTGTTTTTTCTGAGGGGCTTTAAAGCTTGCGCCAACCATCATTTCGGCCAAAGCTGCGGCCGAGGTGTCCGAGGGCGTGCAGCCCGCCACTTTCTTGCCACGTCGCAGGATGGTTGCCGTGTCACACAGGCTGCGGATCTCTTCCAGCTTATGGCTGATATAAAGGATTGAAGTACCCTCTGATTTGAGCTTTCGCAGGGTCGCAAACAGGGTTTGCACTTCCTGCGGTGTCAGCACCGATGTGGGCTCATCCATGATCAGCAATTTTGGATTTTGCAACAGGCAACGGATGATTTCAACGCGCTGGCGCTCTCCTGCGGATAAGCTGCCAACGATGCGGTTTGGATCAAGCGGCAGCCCATAGGCCTGAGAAACTTCTCGAATGCGCTGCGCCAAATCGCGTTGAGGCAATACGTTTTCCATGCCTAAGGCGATGTTTTCCCCCACATTCAGCGCATCAAAAAGGGAAAAATGCTGAAACACCATTCCAACGCCTTGGCTTCGCGCAACCTTTGGCTCGCCAGGAGCAAAAGCTTGGCCGCTCAGCTTCATGGCGCCTTGATCCGGGCGGACCAACCCATAAATCATTTTTACAAGCGTTGATTTTCCCGCACCATTTTCCCCCAACAGCGCATGGATTTCATGCTGCCTGATATCAAATGATACCTCGTCATTTGCAACCACGCCCGGGTAGCTTTTGCTGAGCCCGCGGATTTCCATCAGAACGTCTGTCACGCTTTCTTCCTTGTTAAGGCACGGTTCTCAACGCGCCTTGCCAAAAACGCTGCGCTAACCCCGATGGCGATTTCGGCTGGATGCTTGCCAAAATCGCGTGATCCGATGGGACAGGTGATCCGGTTGATGCTGGCCGGATTATGCCCAAGAGCTTGCAGACGCTTTTTAAAACGCGCCCATTTGGTGGCAGATCCTATCAGCCCTGTCCAGTCAAACCCGTGCCGCAGCAACCCATTGCACAATTCTAAATCCAAACTGTGCGAAAATGTCAGGATAAGATGCTGCGCCGTTTGGGGTGCATGCTTGATCAGCGCGGCTGGGGCTTTTGCAGGCAGCACGGTTACCCGTTCCGGAGCGCGATCTGGAAAGCGTGAAAGATCCGTATCGACCCAAGTGATCTCTAAATCGGGCAGCGTGGCAAACATATGCACCAAGGCGCGTCCGACATGACCGGCCCCCCAGATCCAAAGCTGCGCGCTGGGCGCAAAAACAGGTTCGATCATCCAGCCATCATAGAGACCGGGTTTTGGCACAACCCCTTGTCCGCGCTGATCTGCCAGAATGCGTTTGGCCGATAAGGGCAGCGTCGGCGCGCCGGTGATGCGCCTTATCAGCAAATTTCCATCGGCTTTGGGCATGGATTGCGTTGAAAAAAACTCGGTTACCAACGCGACTGAGCCGCCGCAGCATTGGCCCAAGTCAGGCCCCAGCGGATGGCGGCTAAACAGCGCGCTTGATTTCCCCTGCTCTATTGCTTTACGCGCGGCGCGGGCGGCTTGGTATTCAAGCGCACCGCCCCCGATCGTACCGCTTTGTCCGGTTTTCCAAACCAGCATTGAGGCGCCGGTATCGCGCGGGGTGGATCCTACAACATCCGCCACGACCACGCGGGCGATGGGCCCGTGTTGGCGGGCCGCTTGGGTCAGCGCGTCTAAATCAAACCCCATGCGCTTGCGCTCTCTGCACAGAGCGAAGCACTTGTTCGGGCGTTGCCGGTGCTTGCAAGTCGGGATAGGCACCGCCGCATGCTGAAATCGCATGATTCAGCGCCATAAAGACCGAGTTGCCCAGCATAAAGGGTGGCTCTCCTACGGCTTTTGAGCGGTAAATTGTGTTTTCCGTGTTTTGGCCGTTCCAAAGTGCAACGTTGAAAATATCCGGTTTGTCGCCAATGGTTGGGATTTTATAGGTTGAGGGCGCGTGGGTGCGCAAATGACCGCTTTGATCCCAAACCAATTCTTCGGTGGTTAACCAGCCCGCGCCTTGCACATATCCACCCTCGATTTGGCCAATATCCAGCGCCGGATTAAGGCTGGCCCCCACATCGTGCAGTATATCGCAGCGCAAAATGCGATTTTCACCCGTGAGACGATCGATCACAACCTCGCTGACAGCGGCGCCATACGCGAAATAGAAGAAGGGTCGCCCCTCGCCTTTGATGCGATCCCATTTAAGGCCGGGTGTTTTGTAAAACCCGTTTGCCGATAAATTAATCCTGTTTTCGTAACATAATTTAGCAATTTCTTGGAATGGCACGCGCAGCGAATCGACGCTTATATGATTGTTCTCAAAGCCCACTATGGCGTTGGGTTTTTGAAAATAGTGTTTCACAAAATCGCTGATGCGCGCGGTGATCTGTTCGCAAGCCCGTTTGATTGCCATGCCGTTCAAATCGCTTCCCGAACTGGCCGCAGTGGCAGAAGTATTGGGCACTTTTGCGGTGTCTGTTGCCGTGATTTTGATCTGTTGCATATCAACGCCAAATTCAAAAGCCGCCACTTGGGCAAGTTTTTGAAACAGACCTTGGCCCATCTCGGTTCCGCCATGATTGATTCTGATGCTGCCATCTTGGTAGAGATGCACCAAAGCGCCCGCTTGATTAAGGTGACTTAAGGTAAAGGAAATACCAAATTTAACAGGGGTTAGCGCGATTCCGCGTTTTAAAATGGGATTTTGCGTATTCCAGGTTTTAATTGCGGCCTTGCGGTCTGTATATTGGCTTGTTTGTGCCAACTGATCGGTCAATTGATGCAGAATAAAATCGGTAACCGGCATACCATAGGGTGTGGTTTGAGCGTTTTCAGACCGAGCAGATGAGCGCGGCGCTGCCGCCATATCAGCGTAAAAATTACGACGCCGGATATCCAGCGCATCTTCCTTTAAATAATGCGCAATATGGTCGAGCACGCGCTCGATTCCCAACATGCCTTGCGGGCCACCAAATCCGCGAAAGGCCGTAGCGCTTTGCGTATTGGTTTTCAAACGATGGCTTTCGATGCGGCAATGATGCAGATGATAGGCGTTATCGGCATGTAACATCGCCCGATCCGCCACGGGCAGCGAAAGGTCTTGGGCCCAGCCGCAGCGCGCATATTGCACGAATGTGACCCCGGAAATACGCCCCTCTGCGTCAAAACCTGCTTGATAAGAAATGCGAAAATCATGGCGTTTGCCAGTGATCATCATATCGTCATCGCGATCATAACGCATTTTGCAGGGGCGTCCGGTATGTCGGGCAGCGATGGCGCAGGCAACGGCCAATGCGTTGCCTTGGCTTTCCTTGCCCCCAAACGCACCGCCCATCCGCCGCACTTCAACGCGGACATCTTGCATGTGAAGACCCAAAGCATCGGCAACCTTATGCTGTATTTCGCTGGGGTGTTGCGTCGAGCTGTGAACGACCATTTCCTGATCATCCTGCGGAAGGGCCAGCGCGGCTTGGCCTTCAAGGTAAAAATGTTCTTGCCCCCCAATCACAATCTCACCTTGGATTTTATGCGTGGCTTGCGCGATGGCCGCGCTAGGGTCACCTTTTTGGTAGATCCGGGGGCCATCCTCAAAACGGCTATTGGCGGCGAGGGCTTGGTCGATTGACAGGATCGCTTCGTGTTCAGCATAGGTAACCTGTGCCAAGCGCGCGGCTTTGCGCGCGCTCAAATGGCTGGTCGCAATCACCAAAAAAATGGGTTGACCAATATAATGAACGCGGCCCTCGCTTAAAAGCGGCTCATCGCCTGCTGCCGGCGAGACATCGTTTGAAAATGGCACATCGTCGGCCGTTAAGACGGCGATCACGCCTTCATGGGCGCGCACCCGATCTAAGCTGAGATCGGTGATCTGTCCCGAGGCAATGCTGGAAAGCCCAAACGCTAGGTGAAGGCAATTGGCAGGGCAAGGCAGATCATCAACGTAGCGCGCGGCGCCGGTCACGTGCAGATGCGCGGCATCATGGGGAAGCGGGTGGCCATAGCTCATGCGTTTACACCTCTCAGATTCACGGCACGCCCTTGGCTTTCAAGATAACAACGGAGCAATAGCCCATAGGCAGCGTCTTGGCGATAGGCGGCAGAGGCGCGCATATCGCTGAGGGGTTGAAAGTCAGCTGTTAAAGCTGCGCGACAGGTTTCAAGACTGCTTTCTTGCCATGGCTGGCCAAGCAGAGCAGCCTCTGTTTTATGCGCGCGCTGCGGCGTGCCAGCCATACCGCCAAAGCAAATCCGCGCGCTGTCTACATAACCTTCTTTGATCCCAATATTAAAACACCCGCATACCGCAGAAATATCTTGATCAAAGCGTTTTGAAAGCTTGTAGCAATATAGAGATGCGCCCAGCTTTGGCAGCAAAATAGCCTCAACAAATTCTGCCTTTTGCAGATCCTGTTTGCCATAGCTCAGGAAAAATGTTTCCAAATCAATTTCGCGGCGATTTGCACCGCGGCGCAGCACCAGTTTGGCACCAAGTGCGATCAGGGCGGGCGCGTTGTCTCCAATGGGCGATCCATTGGCGATATTACCACCCAATGTGGCCGCCATGCGCACTTGCGTTGATCCATAACGTCGCAACATCTCGCTGTAATGCGGCAAAGGCGTTTGCGCCCATAGGCGCAGGGCTTCGATAGACACCATAGCGCCGATGCGGGTATGATCGTCATTTTCTTCAATTTGTGCTAGATCTTTTGCCTGATGTAAAAACGCCAATGGGGCGGGGTTGCGCAGATCTTTTGTGATCCATAATGCCAGATCGGTTGCGCCGGCGACCAAAACCGTTTCCGGCGCCGCAAGCAATAGGCTGGCCAGGGCATCGCTCGAGCTTGGCAGATAGGCTTGTTCGTGCTGCAGATCCATTGTGGCCAATTTTTGTCGGTCGCCGCGCAGCCAGTCGGGCTGTGGCAAACGCGCGCTGGCTTCAGCAGCGCGTAAAATAGGCGCATAGCCCGTGCAGCGGCATAAATTACCTGCCAGCGTGGTTGCATGATCTTCATCTTGATTGATCTGCGCGGCGGCCATTGAGGCGATAAACCCCGGTGTGCAGAAGCCACATTGGCTTCCATGCGCGTCGATCATCGCGCTTTGCACCGGGTGTAATGCGACGCCTTGCCCCAACGCCTCCACGGTGCGCACGGCTTTTCCATGTAATTGCGGCAATAAGAGAATACAGGCATTCAGCGCCTGGACAGCCTCTGGGGTTATCACCACCACCGTGCAGGCCCCGCAATCTCCTTCATTGCAGCCTTCTTTGGTTCCCGTCAGTCCACGCGTTTCGCGCAGCCAATCCAAAAAGCTTGTCGTAGCGCTGATCTCCGTCAGGGCCACGGTCTCTCCATTTAGAAGAAACGATATGTTCATCGGGTTAAACCTGCCGCCTTACCATATTTCCCTGTCTCAAAACCTTCGATGCGGCGTAGAAGATGTGAGGTGCGATTGCGCTAAGGCTAGCCGCCGATTTACCATTCTGGCAAGATTTATTTTCATGCAAGCGTGCCAGAGGGCTCTTTATTTCAAATTTGGCGAATTTTAGGGCAAATTTTGAAATAAGGCATTGGGGTCGTGCCGCGGCTGGTCTATTCTAAAATTATGACAAAAAATGCCCAATTCATCCATCTGAGATTGCACAGCGAGTATTCCCTTCTTGAAGGGGCGATGCGGCTGAAAAAGCTTCCAGATTTATGCCAAAACATGGCGATGCCGGCCGTTGCAGTGACGGATAGTAATAATTTATTCGCGGCGCTTGAATTTTCGGTTTCTGCCAGCGCGGCCGGTGTGCAACCCATTCTGGGCTGTCAGATTGATCTGGCTTATGCGCCTGTGCCGCTGGGTGGGCGCAAACCACCACCAGCGCCGATCGTGCTGCTGGCGCAATCGGAAACGGGTTATGAAAACTTACTCAAATTGAACTCTTGCTTATACCTCAAGGCGGATGGCGAGCTGCCGCAAGTCAGCTTAGAGGATTTGAAGCGTTTTCATAAAGATCTGATTTGCTTAACGGGGGGCGCAGATGGTCCTGTGGGCTGCCTGCTCAGAGCGGGCCAAGCGCCAGCAGCAGAAGCGTTGATGCAGCAATTTTCCGAAATTTATGGGGATCGCCTTTATGTTGAGTTACAGCGCCATCCCGGGGAGACGGGGCTTCCCGAGGCCGAACGGCTGACAGAGGCCGGATTTATCGAGTTTGCGTATCGCATGGATTTGCCTTTGGTGGCCACCAATGACGTATATTTCCCCAAATCCGACATGTATGAGGCGCATGATGCGTTGATTTGCATCGCCGAAGGGGCTTATGTGGATCAGCAAGCACCGCGCCGCCGGCTCAGCGCGCAGCATTATTTCAAAACGCCCCAAGAAATGGTGACGCTCTTTGCCGATCTTCCCGAAGCCGTTGCCAATACGCTAGAAATCGCGCGCCGTTGCGCCTTCATGGCTTATCGGCGGGATCCGATTTTGCCAAAATTTGCAACCGATGAGGTTCAGGAATTACGCCGCCAGGCGCAAGAGGGATTGGCCGCGCGTTTGGCGATTATTCCGCATGCGGATACGGTGGAGGCCTATGAAAAGCGGCTTGAATTTGAGCTGAAGATTATCGAAGGCATGGGCTTTCCAGGATATTTTCTAATCGTGGCAGACTTTATCAAATGGGCGAAAGAAAAGAACATACCGGTTGGTCCCGGGCGTGGATCTGGAGCGGGCAGTTTGGTGGCGTATTCGCTGACCATTACCGATTTGGATCCGTTGCGCTATTCGCTTTTGTTTGAACGGTTTTTAAATCCAGAACGCGTGAGCATGCCGGATTTTGATATCGATTTCTGTATGGATCGCCGCGATGAAGTGATCCAATATGTGCAAGAAAAATATGGCCGTGACAAAGTGGGCCAGATCATCACCTTTGGGGCGCTGTTATCAAAAGCGGCTGTTCGAGATATCGGCCGGGTTTTGCAAATGCCCTATGGTCAGGTCGACCGCCTTTCCAAAATGATTCCGGTGGAAGGGGTGAAGCCCGTCAGCATTGAAAAAGCTTTGGCTGATGAGCCACGTTTGCGCGAAGAGGCGCAAAATGAAGAGGTTGTGGACCGTTTGCTGACTTACGGGCAACAGGTCGAGGGGTTGTTGCGCAATGCGTCGACCCATGCGGCCGGGGTGGTGATCGGCGATCGGCCGCTGGATGCGCTGGTGCCCCTATATCAGGATCCCAGATCGGATATGCCCGCCACGCAGTTCAATATGAAATGGGTAGAACAAGCCGGTCTGGTGAAATTCGACTTTCTGGGATTGAAAACCCTAACTGTGATTCAAAACGCGGTTGATTTGGTGATTAAATCCGGCCGGGCGCTGCATATCGCGGCGGATGGCAGCAGTTTATATGAGCCAGCGACGGGTACGCAGGATGATATTGCGGCGATCCCGCTTGATGATGAAAAATCATACGCGCTCTATGCGGCGGCAAAAACAATCGCGGTGTTTCAGGTGGAATCCAGCGGTATGATGGATGCGCTAAAGCGGATGAAGCCGACTTGTATTGAAGATATTGTGGCGCTTGTAGCTTTGTACCGCCCGGGTCCGATGGAAAATATTCCAACCTATTGCGAAGTGAAAAACGGCTTGAAAGACCGGGCCTCTATCCACCCCCTTATCGATGATATCTTGGAAGAAACCCAAGGCATTATCGTCTATCAGGAACAAGTGATGCAGATCGCGCAGGTGATGGCGAATTATAGCCTTGGCGGGGCCGATCTTTTACGCCGCGCGATGGGAAAAAAGATCAAAGAGGCGATGGATGCCGAGCGCCCTAAATTTGAAACGGGTGCGGCGGAAAATGGAGTAGACGCAAAAAAAGCCTCTGAAGTTTTCGATTTGTTGGAGAAATTCGCCAATTACGGGTTTAACAAATCGCATGCCGCCGCTTATGCCGTGGTCAGCTATCAAACCGCGTGGCTCAAAGCCAACCATCCGGTCGAATTCATGGCCGGGGTGATGAATTGTGACCTGCACTTAACAGATAAGCTGGCGGTTTATTTTGAAGAGGTACGCAAAGGTCTGTCATTGCCGTTCGTGCCGCCCTGCATCAACCGCTCACAAGCGACGTTTGACGTGCATGAGGGCGCGCTGGTCTATGCGCTTGGGGCATTAAAGAATGTGGGCGTGGAGGCGATGCGGCTGTTTACGCAGGCGCGTCATGTAGAGGGCGTTGAGCGGCCTTTTGTAACCTTGTTTGATGTGGCGCGGCGGGTGGATCTGAAGCGCGTTGGCAAGCGGCCATTGGAGATGCTGGCCCGGGCGGGGGCGTTTGACCAACTGGACGGCAATCGGCGCAGAGTCTTTTCCAGCCTAGATGCTTTGGTCGGCTATTCAGCCGCAATTCATGAACAAAAAGCCTCTAACCAGGTCTCTTTATTCGGCGAGGCGGGTGAGGATCTGCCCGAACCGCGACTGATTTCAATGGAAGATTGGCTGCCCGCAGAACGTTTGTCTGAAGAGTTTTCTGCAATCGGCTTTTATCTATCGGGGCATCCGCTGGATGATTACATGGCGCCGTTGCGGCGCAAAGGCGTGATGACATTGGAAGAGCTTCAGAAAAAAGCCCAAAATGGTCCGCTGGTTGCAAAACTGGCAGGCGTTGTTGCGGGCCGGCAAGAGCGCAAATCAGCAAAAGGCAATCGCTTTGCCTTTGCGCAACTGAGCGATGTGAGCGGCGCCTATGAGGTGACGTTATTTTCTGATGCGCTGGAAAAAAGCAGAGAGTTTTTAGAAGCGGGCGCGCAGGTCCTTGTTGGGGTTGAGGCCAGTCTTGAATCGGACCAGTTGAAGCTTTTGGCGCGTTCGGTCGTACCGTTAGATGGGGCGATTGCGGATGCGGGGGCGACGGGTTTGCGTATTTTTATCGATAATTTGGACAGCGTGCCCTCCGTGGCTTCGGTGTTGCAGCAGGCGGCGGGCACCAGCAAACGCGGCGGCAAAGGGCCGATTTATTTTTGCTTGTTGAATGCGGATTTGCCCGGCGAAGTTGAAATTGACATTGGTCAGGAATTTCCCGTTACACCGCAAATCAAAGGTGCGATCAAAAGTTTGGGTGGTGTGTTGCAGGTAGAAGAGCTTTAGGCGGTTTTTTACGCTGAACCCTGTCTGGGTACTTTCCCTTTAGTCGTATTCTGCTAAGTCACACAGGATAAAGGTTAAGAGCAAAGCGAAGCGATGAGCGATAGATTTCAAATAACGCTGGCCCAAATAAACCCTACGGTTGGGGATTTGCAGGGCAATGCCAGATTGGCCAAAGAGGCTTGGGGCCAGGCAAAAGCGGCGGGCAGTGATCTGGTCGCCTTTCCCGAAATGTTTATCACTGGCTATAACGCGCAGGATCTTGTGATGAAACCGGCCTTTCAGCGTGCGGCAATTGCTGAAATTGAAGGGTTGGCGCAGGCGTGCAAAGAAGGTCCAGCTTTGGCGATCGGCGGGCCTTGGGTGGAAGCGGGCGCTTTATTTAACGCGTATTTTATCTTGAATGATGGCCGTATTGTGTCTGTGGTTGAAAAGCATCATTTGCCCAATCAATCCGTATTTGATGAGGTACGTATTTTCTCCTCTGGTGAAATTGCGGGGCCCTATTCGGTGGGGAATACGCGGATTGGCAGCCCGATTTGTGAAGATGCATGGCATCCGGATGTGGCCGAAACCTTGCAGGAAACCGGCGCCGAGTTTTTATTGGTGCCCAACGGGTCCCCCTATCACCGCCAGAAATCTGAAGAGCGGCAGAATGTTATGGTGGCGCGTGTGATCGAAACGGGCTTGCCGTTGATTTACCTAAATATGGTGGGTGGCCAAGATGATCAGGTGTTTGACGGGGGCAGCTTTGTGCTGAATCCCGGCGGGGCATTGGCCGTGCAGATGCCGATGTTTGAATCGGCGCTTGCGCATGTGGTTCTGATAAAGCAGGGCTCGGGTTGGAGCGCGATGCAAGGCGCTTTGGCGCCTTTGCCCAGCAGCCTAGAGGCGGATTATCATGCGATGGTGTCAGGCTTGCGTGATTATTGCGCAAAAAGCGGGTTTCCGCGGGTTCTGCTGGGCCTGTCCGGGGGTGTTGACAGCGCTTTGGTGGCGGCAATTGCCGCCGATGCGCTGGGCGCTGAGAATCTGCGCGCTGTTATGTTACCTTCAGATTATACGTCTGAAGGCTCTTTGCAGGATGCCAAAGATTTGGCTGAAAATCTGAAATGCCGGTATGATTTTCTGCCGATTTCGCAGGGCCAAGCGGCCATACATGATAGCCTTGCCCCGCTTTTTGAGGGCACACAGCCCGATTTAACGGAAGAAAACATACAATCGCGTTTGCGGGGCCTGTTCTTAATGGCGCTCTCAAATAAATTTGGGGAAATGCTGCTGACAACGGGAAATAAATCAGAAGTGGCCGTGGGATATGCCACAATTTATGGCGATATGGCCGGTGGCTATAACCCGATCAAAGATCTTTATAAAACCCGCGTTTTTGAAATTTGTCAGTGGCGCAATGCGCATCATCGCGAGTGGATGCAGGGCCCACCCGGTGCTATTATTCCCCAAACTATCCTTGATAAGCCCCCCAGTGCCGAATTGCGTCCCGATCAAAAAGACAGCGATAGCTTGCCCGATTATCCCGTTCTGGATGCGATTTTGACGCTATTGGTGGATGAGGATCAATCAATTGATGAATGTGTGGCGCAAGGGTTTTCACGACAGGAGGCGTTGCGCGTGCAAAACCTGTTATACGCAAGCGAATATAAACGCTTCCAAGCGGCGCCCGGAACGCGGCTATCGGCGCGGGGTTTTTGGCTGGATCGGCGCTACCCTATCGTGAATGCATGGCGCGAAAAGGGTTGATTTTGCATTTTGCCTGCGCGGCGTTTTTTGTTATCGTCGGCAAGATTTAAAATACGCCAATCGTTGGGCCGATGGACATGAGTGTGAGCTTCTTCCTGAAACAAGCGCCGCAATATCGGGCGCCATGGGCAGCTGCAAGGCAGGTTAATGCCTAGCCTGTGCCAAGAATGCTGCCAGCCGTTTGAAACGGGCCGGCGCTGCCCGCGTTGCCATGCGCCCAATATCGTAACGCATCCAGAGCTTTTTACGCTGAGTATCGCGCATATGGATTGCGATGCCTTTTACGCCAGCGTGGAAAAGCGCGATCATCCTGATTTGGCAGATAAGCCGGTGATTATTGGCGGTGGGCGGCGCGGTGTGGTGTCCACCGCCTGCTATGTGGCTCGGATTCGGGGCGTGAAATCCGCCATGCCGATGTTCCAAGCCTTAAAGCTTTGCCCCGACGCGGTGATTATAAAGCCTAGAATGGCGGTTTATGCAGAGGTCAGCCGCGCAATCCGGCAGATGATGGAAGATCTGACGCCGGCCATTGAGCCCCTTTCTTTAGATGAAGCTTTTCTCGATTTACGCGGGACAGAAAAATTGCATGGAGCGCCCCCCGCAGTGATGTTGGCGCGCCTGGTGTATCGGATGCGCCAAGAGTTGGGTCTGACCGGATCGATCGGGTTGTCGCATAATAAGTTTCTGGCAAAAGTGGCCTCTGATTTAAACAAACCCCGTGGGTTTTCTGTGATCGGAAAAGACGATACGGCGGCGTTTTTGCAGGATAAGCCTGTGCGGATGATCTGGGGGGTAGGCAGCGCCACGCAAGCCGCTTTGGCGCAGGCCGGCATTCGCAGTTTTACCGATTTGTTGCGGTGGCAACGCGATGACTTGACGCAAAAATTTGGGTCGATGGGCGACAGGCTTTGGCATCTTGCGCGGGGCCAAGATCATCGCCGGATTAGCCGGAACACACCGGTGAAATCGATTTCTAATGAAACCACATTTTTTGAAGATACCGCCGATCCTGATTTATTGGACGGTCATTTATGGCGGATGTGCGAAAAAGTATCGGATCGGGCAAAGGCAAAAGAGTTGGCGGGGCGTGTGGTAACGCTGAAGCTTAAAACCGCTGGCCATAAAATTATTACCAAACGTCAAACGTTGGAGGATGCGACGCAATTGGCCGATCGTGTCTACCGCGTATCGCGGGCCATGCTGTCGCAAATTCCAGCAGGGCAAGCCTACCGGCTGATCGGAGCGGGTCTGTCAGATTTATGCGAGGCCAGCCAGGCGGAGCGATCTGGGGATCTTTTGGACCCACAGGCCCATCAGCGCGGCGCTGCAGAGCGTGCCACGGATAAAATCCGCAAAAAATTTGGCGAGGATGCGATTCTTAAAGGCCGGGCGCTGCGCTAGTGGCTATTCGGCGGCGAGGCTTCTTTCTGCTGCGCCGGTTTTTGCGATCTCGGCCAGCACTTTGCGCAATCGTTGACGAAAAAACTCAAATTGCTCAGAGGGGGTGATATTGGCCTCATTCAGATAAAGCGCGCGGTCAATTTCGATTTGCAAAACATGTTGATTGAAATGGGGGCGGCCATAGCGCTGGGTGATATAAGCACCGGCAAAAGGCGCGTTGCGCGCCACGCGAAATCCGTGGCTGCTAAAAATATCAAGCACATTCTCCGCCAGTCGCGACTCGGCAGAGGCCCCAAAGCGATCCCCGATAACGATCTCGGTGGTTTGGTGTACGCGGCCGGTTGGCGCAACGGCTTCGTGGGGCATTGAATGCACATCGATCAAAATTGCGCGCCCAAATTTGGTCTGCGCGCGCGCCAGAAGCGCTTTTAAAGCCTTATGATAGGGCGTCCAATAGGTGTCTATGCGCGCTTGGGCGGTTTCTTTAGACATTTTCCCGCGGTAGATCGCGCGCCCATTTGCAACGACGCGTGGGATGATCCCCAGCCCTGAGGCAATCCGTGGATTTTGCTTGGCGCTCGGAACGCCGGTAATTAGGGCTGGATCCAGCTCATCCTCAGCGCGGTTAAGATCCAAAAAGGATCGGGGCGCTTTGGCGGTTAAAAGCGGCGCGCCAAAACCGGGGACGCAGGCGATCAGTTGATCGACATAAGCATCCTCCGAACTGCGAATCGTTAAGTCATCGAGAATAGAGCTTTTCAAAAAGCTGCCCTGATACGCGCGCCCGCTATGGGGGGAGGCAAACACCACAGAGGATGTTAAAGCCTCGGGTTCAACAATTTTATAGGCGCAATGGTCCAAGGGCAGGTTTTCCATGGGTTCAGGATAGCTTAAAAATAGAGAATTGCAAAAGCCCTTGATCCCGCGCAACCAACCTTTTATAGACCCTCCACCGGCGCGGCTTTCCGCGCTCCGTTTTTTGGTGCTGCGCGCATCGCCAAGACGGGCGGTTAGCTCAGCGGTAGAGCACTACGTTGACATCGTAGGGGTCACTGGTTCGATCCCAGTACCGCCCACCACGGGTTTCACGGCCCCTCATTATGGGGTCAACAGCAACTGGCGCAAAGACGCGCCGCGATTGAAGGAGAAGGCCATGAAGGTCAAAAACTCACTCCGCTCGCTGAAGCAGCGTCACCGCGACTGTCGTGTCGTGCGCCGCAAAGGCCGCGTATACGTCATTAACAAGACGCAACCTCGGTTCAAAGCCCGTCAGGGCTGAACCCACAGGGTCAGTAAGCTTTCGAAACGCCCCGCCATCTTGGCGGGGTTTTTCATTTTATGCCTTCGATTTCAGCGAGAATTGCCGCTGCGGCCGCTGCGGGATCGTTGGCTGCGGTAATCGGCCGGCCAATCACCAGATGATCGGCGCCGCCGGCAATCGCCTCAGCGGGTGTCATGACGCGCTTTTGATCCCCCAGAGCAGCGCCAGTTGGGCGCACGCCTGGCGTGACGATTAATTTACCAGCGCTGATCGGAAGGCTGCGGATCAAAGCAGCTTCTTGCGGAGAGGCAATAACCCCATCGGCGCCAGCGTCGAATGCGCGGGTGGCCCGTTCGATGACAAGATCGGAAATGGCGCCGCCTTTTATCATACAAGCATCTAAATCTGCGCGATCAAGCGATGTAAGGATTGTCACGGCAAGAATCTTCAAATTCTTGCCCGCGGCCCCTGCTTTTGCCGCTCTGACCACATGCGGATCCCCATGAACGGTCAAAAAATCAATATCATATTGCGCCAATCCGCGCGTGGCATGTTCGATCGTTGCTGAAATATCGAACAGCTTCATATCAAGGAAGATCTGTTTGCCGTGCTCTTGTTTCAATTCATTGGCCAGCGCCAAACCGCCCCCTGTCAACATGCCCAGCCCAATTTTATAAAATCCCACCTGATCGCCAAGTTTTTGCGCCAAGGCCAATCCGGCAAGCGCATCGGGAACATCAAGGGCAACAATTAATCTGGAATCTGGCATTATTTTGGTCCTTTTTGGGTTGTTGCGGGTCTAAGCTTGGCATGGGCTTGCCGTCAAGCCATTGACCCGTGATCGGCATCGCTTGCAACGCCTCATCAGTAAAATAAACTGAGTTTTCTTGAAACCAATTGGTCGATTGCCCATATCACATCTCAGAAAGGCCTGATGTGTAAATATGCCGAAAGCCGGGTGTTTGACGTAATAGGCGCTTTAGTAAAGGAGAGTGCGATGGACTTAAGCAAGTTCACGGAACGCGCACGCGGGGTTATTCAAAATGCGCAAACCCTAGCGACGGTGCAAGATCATCAACGGTTTATGCCGGTACATTTATTGAAAGCTTTGATGGATGACCCCGAAGGATTGACGCGCAATCTGATCGAGCGGGCGCAAGGGCGCCCTGCGGCTATCGCCACTGCTGTCGAGGCTGAACTCAGAAAATTACCAAAAGTTTCGGGCGAGTCGGGGCAGTTAAAACTGGATGGCAGCGTTGTAAAAGTGCTTTCAGAGGCGCAGAATCAGGCACAAAAAGCCCAGGATCGCTTTGTCACTGTTGAGCGCCTTCTTGTGGGTTTGGCTTTGGTGAAATCACCGGCGCAGGCCGTGTTGGTGGCAGGGGGCGTGACGGCTCAAAGCCTGACCCGCGCGGTTGCAGAGATGCGTCAAGGGCGCACTGCAGAAACCGCGCATGCCGAAGATGGTTTTGAAGCTTTGGATAAATATGCGTTGGATCTGACCGAGCGCGCCCGCTCTGGCGGCATCGATCCCATCATTGGGCGCGATGAAGAGATTCGGCGCGCGATGCAAGTGCTGTCGCGGCGCACCAAAAACAACCCGGTTTTGATCGGCGATCCCGGCGTTGGCAAAACTGCCATCGCCGAAGGCTTGGCCTTGCGCATTGTGAACGGTGATGTGCCCGAATCTTTGCAGAATAAACGTCTGATGGCGTTGGATTTGGGGGCTTTGATTGCAGGTGCCAAATATCGCGGCGAATTTGAAGAGCGCCTGACTGCAATTTTAAAGGAAATCACCGCCGCAGCGGGCGAGATCATTTTGTTCATCGATGAAATGCACACTTTAATCGGGGCTGGTAAGGCGGATGGCGCCATGGATGCGGCGAATATGATTAAGCCAGCGCTGGCGCGCGGTGAGTTGCATTGCATTGGCGCCACCACATTGAATGAATACCGGCAATATGTTGAAAAAGATGCCGCGCTGGCGCGGCGTTTTCAGCCGCTTATGGTCAGCGAACCAACCTTGGAAGACACCGTTAGCATTTTGCGCGGAATCAAGGAGAAATATGAGTTGCATCATGGCGTGCGTATTTCCGATTCGGCGCTGGTTGCAGCCGCCACTTTGTCTAGCCGGTATATCACAGATCGGTTTTTACCTGATAAAGCCATTGATTTGATGGATGAGGCGGCCAGCCGGTTGCGGATGCAAGTTGACAGCAAGCCGGAAAACTTAGACGCGCTTGATCGCGAAATTTTGCAAAAGCAAATCGAGGTGGAAGCGCTGCGCCGCGAAGATGATGCCGCATCCCTTGCGCGGCTTGCAGATATTGAGAAAGCTTTGGGGATGCTGCAGGATGAAAGCGCTGTTTTTACCGCGCAATGGCAGGCAGAGCGCGATAAAATGGCTGGCAGGCGTAGCATTAAAGAACAATTGGATCGGGCGCGGGCGGAATTGGATCAGGCAACGCGCCAAAGCGATTTGGCGCGGGCGGGTGAATTGTCATACGGGGTTATTCCGCAATTGGAAAAGCAACTTTCCGATGCCGAGCACGTTGATTCTGCAGGCGCGCTGATCACAGAGGCGGTACGCCCCGAACATATCGCCACGGTGGTCGAGCGTTGGACGGGCATCCCCACCAGCAAGATGCTTGAGGGAGAGCGTGATAAGTTGCTGCGCATGGAGGCAGCGCTGAGCCAGCGGGTGATCGGTCAGGATGTTGCTTTAGCCGCTGTCGCAAACGCGGTGCGGCGGGCGCGCGCCGGATTGAATGATGAAAACCGGCCCTTGGGGTCCTTTTTGTTTCTGGGCCCGACGGGGGTTGGCAAAACCGAATTGACGAAAGCCGTTGCGCAATTCTTATTTGATGATGATGCCGCGATGGTGCGCATCGATATGTCGGAATATATGGAAAAGCATTCCGTTGCGCGCCTTATCGGGGCGCCTCCGGGCTATGTCGGTTATGAAGAGGGCGGTGTCTTAACAGAAGCGGTGCGCCGACGGCCCTATCAAGTGGTGCTGTTTGATGAGGTGGAAAAAGCGCATCCGGATGTGTTTAATCTGTTATTGCAGGTTATGGATGAAGGGATGCTCACCGATAGTCAGGGCCATCACGTTGATTTTAAGCAAACGCTGATCATTCTCACGTCAAATCTGGGCTCGCAACCCTTGAATGCCGCGCCCGAGTCTCAGGATCGCTTTGCGACGAATGAAGATGTGATGGCGGCCGTGCGTGGTCATTTTCGGCCTGAATTCTTGAATCGCCTTGATGAAATGGTGGTCTTCAACCGCTTGCAGCCTGCGCATATGGGGGCAATCGTTGATATTCAGCTTGCGCGGCTACAGGCGCGACTTTCTGGCCGCAATATTTCGCTTGAGGTTGATGCGAAGGCCAAAAGTTGGTTGGCGCAGCATGGCTATGATGCCAGCTTTGGCGCGCGGCCGCTGAAACGGGTTCTTCAACGCCATGTTCAAGATGCTTTGGCAGAGCTGTTGCTCTCTGGTGAAATCGCTGAGGATCAGCAGGTGCCTATTTCCGCAGAGGATGCGGGGCTCGTGATTGCTGGACAGCTAGCGAAACCCATGGCGGTGACGCCGCAGGATGCGGTGCTTCACTAAAACAACACGTTTTTGTGAAAAAGGTTGTTTTTTGAAGATGCTGCGGAACGCGCTAAGTTCACGGTAGGAATTGTGTAAAAGGGATTTGTCATGGGGCATCGTTGGAAATCTGATCTGAAACAGTCGGAGGTGACCGATGAGCAGGTTTTTGTAAACAGAAGGCATTTGCTCGCCGGTCTAGCGGGGATTGGGTTGGCGGGTGGTTTGGCCTCTGCGTCAAGCGCAGCGCAACGCGCTGAAGAGCTGGTGCCGAATGAATGGGAAGATATTACCAACTATAACAATTACTATGAATTCGGTACGGGAAAAAGTGATCCCGCCAAATATGCAGGCGCTTTAAGCACCACTCCGTGGAGCGTGGAAATCAATGGGTTGGTGGATCGCCCTGCGGTATATCACCTTGAAGATATTCTCCAAAAGATGACGATTGAAGAACGCATTTACCGGTTTCGCTGCGTCGAGGCATGGTCAATGGTGGTGCCGTGGAACGGGTTCGAACTGGCGGATCTTTTGAATATGGCAGGGGTTCAATCGCAGGCGAAATATGTGGCCTTTCAAACCTTATACCGGCCCGAAGAGATGCGCGGACAAAATTATCCAGTGCTTGATTGGCCATATGTAGAGGGGCTGCGGCTTGATGAGGCAATGCATCCGCTGACGCTGATGGCAAATGGTATTTACGGGAAACAAATTCCCAATCAAAACGGCGCGCCGCTGCGTCTGGTGGTGCCATGGAAATATGGTTTTAAATCAATTAAATCGATCGTAAAGATTACCCTGACCGATACGATGCCCCCCACCAGTTGGTCTTTGGCGAATGCGCGGGAATACGGGTTTTACAGCAATGTGAACCCACAGGTTGATCACCCGCGTTGGTCGCAGGCAACAGAGCGGCGCATCGGAGGAGGCCTGTTTGCCAAACGCCAGCCCACATTGATGTTCAATGGCTATCAAGAGGATGTTGCAGAACTGTATAAGGACATGGATCTGACAAAGTTTATCTAATAAGCCTGAAAGTTGAGGGGTGATCTGCGCGTGGTGGAGCACATAAATCATTTAAGCCGCAAACTTCCTGTTTGGCTTATATACTTAATCGGGGCGGCGCCCGGTGTTTATTTTATCATGCTCGGTGTTCGCAACGAGCTGGGTCCAGAGCCGATTGCGAAATTAGAACATTTGCTGGGCGAATTTGCGCTGCAAATGTTGGTTTTTGGGTTGGCGATTACACCGCTGCGCCGTATCTTTGGGATCAACCTGTTTAAGTTTCGGCGGGCGATTGGATTGATTGCGTTTGGCTACGTGCTCCTGCATGTTCTGACCTGGGCCTTGCTCGATCTTGGGGATCTCAATCGGGTTTGGGCGGATATAATGAAACGCCCTTATATAACGATTGGGATGCTGGCGCTGTTGGGGCTGATTCCTTTGGCGCTCACGTCAAATAATGTTGCGCAACGCCGGCTGGGTTCAAGATGGCGTCAATTGCATCGGCTAACCTATGGGATCTGTATCTTGGGGGGGCTGCATTTTGTGATGCTGCGCAAAGGTCTCCAGATCGAACCGCTTCTTTACTTAGGATCGATTCTGTTTTTACTTTTGGCGCGGGTCGATATTGGAAAATGGCGTGTTTTCGCAGCGGATAGAAAGCCCAAAGCGCCAACGCTTTAAAAGTCGTTAAGGGGTCTGCAAAGCAGTGAACCCCCCAAAAACGCAGTGTTTTATGGGAAATTGTGCTTTGCGGGTTCGTCTTGGATCAAGAATTTTCCATGAAAGTAAAAAAAGATATAAATAGTTATCGAAAGGGGGTTGCGGATGTTATCTGTTGCTTCTAAAAGCGCCTTCACCGAGGGCGTTACGGCGTTTAAGGTGGTCTTGCTGGATTGAAGATTTGGTGGGAACTTAGAGAATTCTGAGGATATATTGGGCGGGTTGCGCGATTTGAGAGGATGGCGTGATCTGTTAATTTGTCTTCGACGTTATTTGACATTGATAGAAAACTGAAGAGATATGTGGGCAGTTTGGTTCATTTCGATGGATCTGCCTATCATATCGCGCCACTAGGGTTTTTAATCCGATGATGTGGTGTCAGCTTCACTGTTTGTCGGCTTTCGGTATCTTTTGGTACCTTGAGCACAGATAAACAGAAGATGAATAATTTGAACAATTATTCGATGTGCATAGGTTCGAACGTCAAGGACAAGCTGGTAACAGCTTTTCAACTTGAGAGTTTGATCCTGGCTCAGAACGAACGCTGGCGGCAGGCCTAACACATGCAAGTCGAGCGCACCTTCGGGTGAGCGGCGGACGGGTTAGTAACGCGTGGGAACGTACCCTTTTCTACGGAATAGCCTTTGGAAACGAAGAGTAATACCGTATACGCCCTTTGGGGGAAAGATTTATCGGAGAAGGATCGGCCCGCGTTAGATTAGATAGTTGGTGGGGTAACGGCCTACCAAGTCTACGATCTATAGCTGGTTTTAGAGGATGATCAGCAACACTGGGACTGAGACACGGCCCAGACTCCTACGGGAGGCAGCAGTGGGGAATCTTAGACAATGGGCGCAAGCCTGATCTAGCCATGCCGCGTGAGTGATGAAGGCCTTAGGGTCGTAAAGCTCTTTCGCCTGTGATGATAATGACAGTAGCAGGTAAAGAAACCCCGGCTAACTCCGTGCCAGCAGCCGCGGTAATACGGAGGGGGTTAGCGTTGTTCGGAATTACTGGGCGTAAAGCGCACGTAGGCGGATTGGAAAGTTGGGGGTGAAATCCCGGGGCTCAACCCCGGAACTGCCTCCAAAACTATCAGTCTAGAGTTCGAGAGAGGTGAGTGGAATTCCAAGTGTAGAGGTGAAATTCGTAGATATTTGGAGGAACACCAGTGGCGAAGGCGGCTCACTGGCTCGATACTGACGCTGAGGTGCGAAAGTGTGGGGAGCAAACAGGATTAGATACCCTGGTAGTCCACACCGTAAACGATGAATGCCAGTCGTCGGGCAGTATACTGTTCGGTGACACACCTAACGGATTAAGCATTCCGCCTGGGGAGTACGGTCGCAAGATTAAAACTCAAAGGAATTGACGGGGGCCCGCACAAGCGGTGGAGCATGTGGTTTAATTCGAAGCAACGCGCAGAACCTTACCAACCCTTGACATGCCTGGACAATCCGAGAGATCGGACTTTCCTTCGGGACCAGTGCACAGGTGCTGCATGGCTGTCGTCAGCTCGTGTCGTGAGATGTTCGGTTAAGTCCGGCAACGAGCGCAACCCACATCTTTAGTTGCCAGCAGGTTAAGCTGGGCACTCTAGAGAAACTGCCCGTGATAAGCGGGAGGAAGGTGTGGATGACGTCAAGTCCTCATGGCCCTTACGGGTTGGGCTACACACGTGCTACAATGGCAGTGACAATGGGTTAATCCCCAAAAGCTGTCTCAGTTCGGATTGGGGTCTGCAACTCGACCCCATGAAGTCGGAATCGCTAGTAATCGCGTAACAGCATGACGCGGTGAATACGTTCCCGGGCCTTGTACACACCGCCCGTCACACCATGGGAGTTGGTTCTACCCGACGACGCTGCGCTAACCTTCGGGGGGCAGGCGGCCACGGTAGGATCAGCGACTGGGGTGAAGTCGTAACAAGGTAGCCCTAGGGGAACCTGGGGCTGGATCACCTCCTTTCTAAGGATGTTTCTAGCAACTTAAGCTTGCTTTTGTTCGTGAAACACTTAGCAGATTGGCAAACAAAGCCGATCATATATCGAACCGGACTGTCCTCATATCTCTTCAGTATACATCAGACCTACCGGTCTGTACTGGGTCGGTAGCTCAGGTGGTTAGAGCGCACGCCTGATAAGCGTGAGGTCGGAGGTTCAAGTCCTCCTCGACCCACCATTAACGCGTCTATTTTAGGATATGGCGTGTAGGGGGCCTTAGCTCAGATGGGAGAGCGCCTGATTTGCATTCAGGAGGTCAGCGGTTCGATCCCGCTAGGCTCCACCATATAACAAGTTTTGATCAGATCGCGAAGCACAATGGTTTGTGTTTCGCCGTCCGATTGGACGCATTGACATCGTTTAGAGAGATACAAATATCAACATTGTTTGATCGCCCGAAGTAGCGGGATGATCTCAATTTGGTGAAGCAAGTTTAGGCTTGTGGAGAGCTTTTGGATCCACCCTTTTCCTCGGGTGCCCTTAAGTATGCTGGGTTGAAACGAACATGTTGTCCAAGTCAAGTACACTAACCCGAGCAGCAGTAATGTTGCTCAACAGTTCAAACACACCGACATGTGTTTGAGCGGGAAAGTATGACTTTTGACCGGAAGATGAGATGCCTGGTGAACCAGCTTGGCATCATTCAGACGCAAGTCTGACTTTTTCTGGATCAAATCAAGCGCGAAAAGGGCGTTTGGTGGATGCCTTGGCAGTAAGAGGCGATGAAAGACGTGATACTCTGCGATAAGCCATGGGGAGCTGAGAATAAGCTTTGATCCATGGATTTCTGAATGGGGCAACCCACCTGAATGTTTGTTATTGTTACCCTTTTGGGTGTCAATAATGAGCATAAACAGGTACTTATTACCTGAATACATAGGGTTTTAAGAGCAAACCCGGGGAACTGAAACATCTAAGTACCCGGAGGAAAGGAAATCAATTAGAGACTCTGTTAGTAGCGGCGAGCGAACGCGGACCAGCCAAGCCTGATAAGTGACCAGAATGACCTGGAAAGGTCAGCCATAGTGGGTGACAGCCCCGTATGGGAAGCTTTGAAGGATGTATTAAGTAGGGCGGGACACGTGAAATCCTGTTTGAAGATCGGGGGACCACCCCCGAAGGCTAAGTACTCCTTACTGACCGATAGCGAACCAGTACCGTGAGGGAAAGGTGAAAAGCACCCCGACGAGGGGAGTGAAACAGTACCTGAAACCGAACGCCTACAATCAGTTGGAGCATCCTTGCGATGTGACAGCGTACCTTTTGTATAATGGGTCATCGACTTGGTCTATCTAGCAAGCTTAAGCCGTTAGGTGTAGGCGCAGCGAAAGCGAGTCTTAATAGGGCGCATGAGTTAGATGGATCAGACCCGAAACCGAGTGATCTAGGCATGACCAGGTTGAAGGTAAGGTAACACTTACTGGAGGACCGAACCCACACCTGTTGAAAAAGGTCGGGATGAGTTGTGCCTAGGGGTGAAAGGCCAATCAAACTCGGAGATAGCTGGTTCTCCGCGAAATCTATTTAGGTAGAGCGTCATCCGAATACCCCGGGGGGTAGAGCACTGGATGGGTAATGGGGCCCCACAGGCTTACTGATCCTAACCAAACTCCGAATACCCGGGAGTACTAGATGGCAGACACACGGCGGATGCTAACGTCCGTCGTGGAGAGGGAAACAACCCTGACCGACAGTTAAGGCCCCCAATTCATGGCTAAGTGGGAAAGCAGGTGGGACGACCAAAACAACCAGGAGGTTGGCTTAGAAGCAGCCATCCTTTAAAGATAGCGTAACAGCTCACTGGTCTAAATAAGTTGTCCTGCGGCGAAGATGTAACGGGGCTCAAGCCATGAGCCGAAACTTCGGATGCATTTAATGCATGGTAGCGGAGCGTAGTGTGACATAGTTTCCTGTCTCTTTTGATCCCTTTGGGGTCATGGGAGACGCGAAGCTTTCTGTGAAGCCGGGCTGTAAGGCATCCGGTGGAGAGATCACTAGTGAGAATGATGACATGAGTAGCGACAAAGAGTGTGAGAGACACTCTCGCCGAAAGTCCAAGGGTTCCTGCTTAAAGCTAATCTGAGCAGGGTAAGCCGACCCCTAAGTCGAGGCCGAAGGGCGTAGACGATGGGAACCAGGTTAATATTCCTGGGCCAGGAGATGGTGACGGATTGTGAAGGTTGTTCCTCCTTATTGGATTGGAGGGGCCGCTGATCAGTCCCTGGAAATAGCCCTCCATAAGATCGTACCCTAAACCGACACAGGTGGACTGGTAGAGAATACCAAGGCGCTTGAGAGAACTACATTGAAGGAACTCGGCAAAATACCTCCGTAAGTTCGCGAGAAGGAGGCCCAGTTTCTACGCAAGTATTGGCTGGGGGCACAAACCAGGGGGTGGCGACTGTTTACTAAAAACACAGGGCTCTGCGAAGTCGCAAGACGACGTATAGGGTCTGACGCCTGCCCGGTGCCTGAAGGTTAAAAGGAGGGGTGAGAGCTCCGAATTGAAGCCCAGGTAAACGGCGGCCGTAACTATAACGGTCCTAAGGTAGCGAAATTCCTTGTCGGGTAAGTTCCGACCTGCACGAATGGCGTAACGACTTCCCCGCTGTCTCCAATGTAGACTCAGCGAAATTGAATTGCCTGTCAAGATGCAGGCTTCCCGCGGTTAGACGGAAAGACCCCGTGCACCTTTACTACAGCTTCGCACTGGCATCAGAATTGTGATGTGCAGGATAGGTGGTGGGCTTTGAAACCGGAACGCCAGTTTCGGTGGAGCCTCCCTTGAGATACCACCCTTCGCACTTTTGATGTCTAACCGCGGTCCGTTATCCGGATCCGGGACCCTGCGTGGCGGGTAGTTTGACTGGGGCGGTCGCCTCCTAAAGAGTAACGGAGGCGCGCGAAGGTTGGCTCAGAGCGGTCGGAAATCGCTCGTTGAGTGCAATGGCAGAAGCCAGCCTGACTGCGAGACTGACAAGTCGAGCAGAGTCGAAAGACGGCCATAGTGATCCGGTGGTCCCGAGTGGAAGGGCCATCGCTCAACGGATAAAAGGTACGCCGGGGATAACAGGCTGATACTGCCCAAGAGTCCATATCGACGGCAGTGTTTGGCACCTCGATGTCGGCTCATCTCATCCTGGGGCTGGAGCAGGTCCCAAGGGTACGGCTGTTCGCCGTTTAAAGAGGTACGTGAGCTGGGTTTAGAACGTCGTGAGACAGTTCGGTCCCTATCTGCCGTGGGTGTAGGATACTTGAGAGGAGTTGCCCCTAGTACGAGAGGACCGGGGTGAACGATCCACTGGTGGACCTGTTGTTGCGCCAGCAGCAGTGCAGGGTAGCTATGATCGGACAGGATAACCGCTGAAGGCATCTAAGCGGGAAGCCCCCCTCAAAACAAGGTATCCCTGAGAGCCGTGGAAGACCACCACGTCGATAGGCCGGAGATGTAAGCGCAGTAATGCGTTCAGTTGACCGGTACTAATGGCTCGATAGGCTTGATTTGATCCAGTAATAGTCAGATATTACTCACATCAAAAAGCATACACACATACATGCTTGACTTGGATTTGGTATTTCCTCGGTTTGGTGGCCATAGCACGAGCAAAACACCCGGCTCCATTCCGAACCCGGCCGTTAAGTGCCGTTGCGCTGATGGTACTGCGTCTTAAGGCGTGGGAGAGTAAGTCACCGCCAAACCTAGAAAATACCAAATCCGCGTATCTCTCAAAACGATCACAATACTTACCCCAAATTACACCCTGCCCAACGCGTAAGATAAATCTGCATGCGCGAGTGCTAGAACAGGCGTTTAAATCGTACTCATAAGAGCGATAAACATGCATGGCCTCGCACACAGAACCCCAACGCAAACCCACAAAAAGCACCCCTATAAAACAAATAAAACCCGCCCAGCCGCCAGCTGCTCTCGTGATCCCACGCCAAAACCCCTCACAGCGCTAAAAATAAACAACCACAACGCGTGGTGAGTGTTGCCAGAGCGACCCTCCACGGCGCAGACATAATGCAAAACAGCCTTCCAGAAACGCTCTTATATAGGAATAAAGACTTCGCATCCCAGAGGCGAAATAAATACCTTTTAGACAAACCGCGCTGACAATAATACAAAATACAAAGCTTTTGGAATTTTCTGCGCCGTCAGCCGCTATGATGAAGCAACCGCTGATTAATTGGGTAGCCGCGAAGCGCTTTTTCACATTCAATCAAAAGTGCGTTTCAGCTGGGCCGAAAACTCAATTTCCAAGTGGCGCAGCTCTGCAATTATGGATTCAAGATCCTCTGGGTTTTTCACATAAAGCTCAATATTTGCACTGTCATGCACCAATCCGGTCGGCGCTTGATCTGCCGCGTCATTTAACGCCAGGGCCTTAAACGTTGAAACTGGTTTGGAAAAGCCTTTGACCTTTAAGTCGTCGAAGAACGCGGTTTTCACGCGGTCGTTTAACAATGAAGCTGTGTCTTTGGACAGCAAAACTTCTCCGGGTGGGCAAAGGCTTTCTAACCGTGCCGCCATGTTGACCGGACTGCCAAGCACCGTATAATCCAAGCGCTGGCTTGACCCAAAATTACCGACCGTACAATAGCCGGTGGCAATTCCCATTCGGACATTAAGCCCATGCGAGATACCTTTTTTGGACTTCCAGCTTCTGCTGATTTGCGCGATTTTTTGTTGCATCTCTAACGCCATCTTTACGCAGCGAAACGCGTCCATTTCTTCTCCGGCGCTGTCCGGGTCTCCAAAGAAAACCATAACAGCGTCGCCGATGAATTTATCGATTGTTCCCCCGTTCGCAATCGCGATCTCGGTCATGTCAGACAAATAACTGTTAATGATATGTGCAAGCTTTTCGGGCTCTAAAGTGTCAGAAATATCGGTGAAACTGACGATATCTGAAAAGAAAACCGTTAGGTTTTTTCTCGTATAGCTTTCATCTTCCCTCATTCGGTCAGAAAAAATGGTTTCATAAACTTGTGGTGATAAATATTTAGCCAGCCGGTTGGCGATTGATTCTAATTTTTCACTTTTCTCTTTAAGACGTTGATTAGTCGTTTCGTTTTCGGCTAACAGCGTTTGATTTTGTTCGTGAAGCCGGTATTCTTCCGTCCGGTCAATCAGCTGGCCTTGCACGCCATTTAAATAACTGAATGTGCCATTTTCGGTGAAGGTGGCCAGAAAAGAGAATGTCTTAAACGCATCAGAGGTTTTAATCTTCAATTGTGGTATGAGAACTTTTTTGTCGCGCTGTAAACTGTTTGAAAACTCTTCAATTTGTTCATCGGAAACCCCAAGCCGACCAAGAAGGGCAAGGATATTAAACCCTTCGATATTTTTAATGTTGGGAAATAAGGCTTTGAAATTTTTATTTGCCTTCACAATGTTCAGCTCTGCATCGGCGAAATATGCGGCTGTTATCGCATTTTCAAAATTAAAAAAGCTGACATCTAAGATAGAGTCTTTATTGAACATCTCTTCAAGCGTGGCTGACATTCGTGCGGTCCTAAACAGTCAAAAACGATCTTTTCTGACGTTGAAACTGGCATAAACTTGACAGGAGGCAAGCGAAAATCCCAGAATGGAAATTATTATTTGTTTAAAAAGAATAGTAAAAACCCACATTTTATGAAAATCTGCCGTTATAAAGCCCATGTGGGAAAAAGTTGGA
>Ga0206677_10000577_pt1 | contig 34852 bp, 32 predicted proteins | sample M130m12015metaG_FD_155475 | JGI IMG/M metagenome (GOLD analysis project Ga0206677, IMG submission 155475) | Ammonia-oxidizing marine archaeal communities from Monterey Bay, California, United States - M1 30m 12015 | ecosystem: Environmental > Aquatic > Marine > Intertidal zone | place: USA...
ATAGAGTTCAGAGGCCTTTTGGCCATTAAAAAAAACAACTTGAATTCCTGGATGGAGGGAAAAGAATTGGTCAAAATTATTCGTGATTGCGCTCCCTGCCTTAATAGCGCTATCTAGGCTGCCAGGGCGCTCGCAGAACTGCAGCACATCCCATAGCGCAATATGATGCTCGTGCAGCCTGTCAAGACGATGCGCATAATTTATGTCAGGTCCGGCATCGAATAAGCTGCCCATAATCGGCCAGAATGCATTCCGCGGGTGGGCGTAATACTGCATCTCGGCAAGCGAGCGCTGGCCGGGCATCGAACCAAGAATCAGCACCTTTGCATGGGCATTGCTTACCGCAGAAAAGCCTTCAGTCTTCATTTCAGATGACGACGCTAGGGCGTCTTCAATGAGCCACCGCTTAGCGATGGTGTAAGTTGCAGATTAATGCGAATGAGCACAGCATCGCTTACCCAATTGGTATCGACCCAGTCGCCACTGCCTACATCAAAATCAAGTCGATTGACTCTGATGCTGCCAATCATTCGTGGGCGCTGGTGCTCGGGAGTCGGATCATCCAGAACAAAGTTGAGCTCCACATCACGAGTGATATTTCGCAGCGTGAGCTCGCCGGTAGCGACATAACCACCTTGCTCTGTTGCGCTAATCGATGCGCTGCTGAAAGTCGCAGTAGACCATATCCCTGCATCCAACCAGTCCGTGCCGAGCAGCAGTGTGTCTCGGTCCTCATTGTTGGTGTTGACCGACGCGATCCGGACTGTCGCATTAATTAAGCCGGTTTCGGGCTGTTTTGTGTTGAGCACAACAACCCCGTCGAAGTCGCTGAAAGAACCGGAAAACCCGACGCCTTGCTGGGTTCCCTCGAAGTTTACTGAGCTGTCTTCAGGGCTGATAAGAAACCTACCATCAACGCTCGCGATACAGGCATTGCCGCCAAGCATGAATATGCTGGTAATAACAATTGATTGTAAAGCAGTCACTGTCTTTTACCGGGTAGTATATTTTTCAGAGTGTCATCTTTTAATAAAATATGGTGCCGCATAGCCCCGGCAAAGTGCAGAGCAATTGCAGTCAGAAGAATCCACGATTGCATAACATGCATTCTTATAAAGCCATCAACCAATGCTTTATTTGCATCAATAAGTGGTGGCAGCGTAAATAGCCCGAAGATGCTGATAGGGTAGCCGGCGGCTGAAGACATCATCCAGCCTGATAGGGGCATTAAGCAAACCACAAGATACAAAATACCCTGCAGCCCTTTGACGAATATTTTTTCGTACAGCGGAGTAGAATGAGGCAACGGCGGTCGTGTTGAAAACAGCGCCCATAAAATTCGGGCAATAGCCAGCGTAAAGATAATCATGCCGGTGGCTTTGTGCAGCGAGTATGTTTCGAGCTTGGCCGTCCCCAATGGCAGCTCCGTCATGTATAGCCCTAACGGAATTTGAAAGGTCAGAAACAGCACAATGCTCCAATGAAAAAACTTCCGGCCAGTTCCAAAACCGATAGCTGCATTTTTTACTGTGTCTGTCATAGTGTCCGCATCCTCTTGTGGTATTAAAGCCAGAGTCTAAATGTACACGCAATTGCTGCCTATAATAATCCCTGTATTGATCTGTGTGTTGGTGGGTTACGTGTGGGCGCGCTCAGGCTCTCCGTTTCATCGGGAGTTTTTAACGCGCGTGGTGATGAATGTCGGCGCTCCTTGTTTGGTGCTGAACGGGATGACTAGCTTATCTGCGGGTCCGACCGAGTTTTATCGCAGTGCAATGATTGCCGCATGGCTGATAGGCGCATGCTTTATCGCCGGTGTGCTGATACTCAGAGCCGTGAACCAACCTGTTCGCAGTTATGTGCCTGCGGTGATGTTCGGCAATATGGGTAATCTTGGAGTGCCGTTGTGTGCATTTGCATTTGGTGATGAGGGGCTGGGAGTAGTCATTGGCTTTTACATTGCAGCATCCGTAATTCAGTTTGTTATTGGTCCGATGATTCAGGGCAGGCAGGCGGCCTGGCGGACATTGCTGACCACGCCGATAATTTATGCGGCACTAATAGGCTTGCTGCTGTTGCAGACAGAGACTGAGATGCCGTTGGCACTGGCCAACACGGTTGAGCTTATCGGCGGCATGACCTTGCCCCTTATGTTGATTGCGATGGGCTATTCGTTGGCTATGTTTAAAGTGTCACGCATTAATACAGCCATTGGCATCACCGCACTGCGTTTTTCGCTTGGCCTGCTGGCTGGATTGCTTGCCATCGAGGTTTTAGATCTGCAAGGCGTGCTGCGCGGGGTGGTTCTGATCGAAGCATGTATGCCAGTTGCGGTGTTCAACTTTCTGTTTGCCGCGCGCTATGATCGTGCGCCAGAGGATGTTGCCGGCGCAATTCTGGTGTCGACGGTGTTAAGTTTTATATCCTTGCCATGGTTGCTGTTATGGGCGCTGCCCTAGACGATTGTCTTTTTCTAGAGAACGTCTTTTCCGCTAATTAAATCGTTAATGCTGGGCGGTTCATGATCGTCATCAACCTTGCCACTATCGAAACGATAAATGTAGTCTTTATAAGCTCGGATGGCCTGCCCCCCAAAGATCCACATAATAGGCAAGTTGGCAATGAGCATGACGCCGGAGCCAAAGCTGCTTAGATTGTCGAGCTCAACATCGGTGCGGAGCAGCCCCGCAGTAGCGACCAGAATTAATGAGCAATATACAAATTTGTACGGCAGGACTGAGCGGTCGCCAGCCAGAAAGACCATGGCCTGTTCGCCGTAGTAGCTCCATGAAATCATTGTGCTCACCGCAAATAGCCAAACGGCAATAGTAATGAGCCATTTCCCAAGTCCGGGTACAAATGTATCGAAGGCATGCGCAGTGAGTGTTGCGCCAACATAGCTGGCGTATATACCACCGTCATGCAGCGTCGGTGTGGTTCGGCTATTTACGCTATCCCATTCAACAGACAAGGTATCGCCCTCGCCTGCTACTGTGAGGCCATTAATCTGGTGGAGTTGATTGCCGCTGGCAGGGTTATCATCGCCGTTGAACAAAACGAAAACCTGCTGGTTAGCCGTCCAGCGACCTTCCATGCGCGGCCCCAATGTATTGTTGTCGAGTGTCCATTCGCCTGCTTCAGTCTGAACAAAGCTGGTATCACTCGCAAGCGTGGCTTCGGCGCTTCGCTGCCACACGCCGGTACTCAAAATAACGAGTGAGGTGAGCGTGCAAACCACAATGGTATCGATGAAAGGCTCAAGACCTGCAACAATGCCCTCGCGGACAGGTTCTTTGGTTTTGGCCGCGGAGTGCGCGATAGGCGACGAGCCCATGCCGGCTTCGCTGGAAAAAAGAGCCCGTTTCATGCCAAATAAAAATGCGTAGCCAAAGGTACCGCCAATAAATGCACCACTGGCTTCTAATGGCCCAAAAGCGCCACGAATAATTGTCGCAAACATCGCCGGTATCTGATCTAAATTAACGGCGACGACAGCAAGCGCCGCAACCAGATAAAGCGCCAGCATGCCGGGGACTAGGCGGCCGGCAATGGCGCCGATTCGGGTGATCCCGCCCAGAATGGTACTGCCGACAACAATAACGAGAATTACCCCACAAACAAGGCTTGGAATACCAAAGTAGGCCTGTGTAATTTCACCGACGTTCCAGGCCTGAAACATGTTGCCGCCGGTCATGCACATGATCAGAGTGGTGAGGCAAAAAATAACCCCGATTACCCGTCCTAATGTTGCCCACCCCGGACCTTTCAGCTTGAGACCTTCAGCCACAACCCACATCGGGCCGCCGTGAGGGTTTCCGGGGTTATCGGTTTTGCGATAGAGCATGGATAAGGTAACTTCCACCAATTTGGTGGCCATCCCAAACAGGCCAATAACCCACATCCAGAAGACTGCACCTGGGCCGCCGAGCGCAATCGCTAATGCGACACCACCGATGTTACCGAGCCCGACAGTTGCGGATAAGGCGGCAGACAGTGCTTGAAAATGATTGATGGCCCCGGGATCGTCCGGGTGGTCATATTTGCCACGCACTACTGTGAACCCATGAGTTAGAGCGCGGTACTGAGAGAAACCGCTGCGGAAGGTAAACACAATGCCTGTGCCCAGCAGCACATAAAGCACATAGTCATTCCAGAGAATGGCATTGGCCGCCGCCAAAAATTGATTCATTGCATCCATTCGTTTTCAACCCCAGTTATTGGTTTGACAGCCGCCCGTAATCAAGGGTTTGCAACCCACTAGTCATTAGCCTTCAACAATTGCAGTAACACCCATGCCCCCGGCGGTACAGACTGAGATAAGTCCTCGACCGCCGCCATTCTCATGAATGATTTTAGCCAAACTGGCGATGATGCGCCCACCAGTTGCAGCGAATGGATGCCCCATAGCAAGACTGCCACCTTTAACATTCAGTTTGCTGCGGTCGATGCTGCCAAGCGCGTCACTTCTGCCGAGTTCTTTGTGGCAGAACTCTTTCGATTCCCACGCTTTTAAGGTTGCTAGCGTTTGTGCCGCAAATGCTTCGTGAATTTCGTAGAAATCGAAATCCTGAAGACCAAGCCCCGCATCGTTGAGCATGTCTGAAACGGCATACGCAGGCGCAAGCAATAAACCGTCGGGGCATTTATCGAGAAAATCAATTGCTGCAACTTTGCCGTAGCGAAGATACGCTTGTACTGGCAGGTTGTGCGCCTGTGCCCATTCATCTGATGCGAGCAGCACCGCGCTTGCCCCGTCAGTGAGTGGTGTGCTGTTTCCGGCGGTCATGGTGCCCGAGACACTGCGGTCAAAAGCGGGCTTTAGTTTGGCCAGCTTTTCCAATGTGGTGTCGGGACGCATGTTGTTGTCACGCTCAATACCATGAAACGGAGTGACAAGATCGGCATAGAAGTTTTCACGCCACGCTTTGGCAGCGCGCTGGTGACTCATAAACGCGAGCTCATCTTGTGCCTCGCGGGTAATGCCCCAGGCTTTAGCTGTGCGCTCGGTGCTTTCGCCCATCGAAAGGCCTGTGCGGGGTTCACCGCTGCTCGGCAGCTCCGGTTTGAAGTTGCTGGGCCGCAGACGCAGCCATGGTTTTAGTTTTGCGATTATGGATTTGCCGACAAAGCTTTCTAGCAGAATGCTGCGATAGCTATCGGGATAAACAATAGGCGTGTCACTGACGCTATCGGTGCCGCCGGCAATGCCAGCGTCGATTTGGCCTAATGCAATTTTATTGCCTACCTGAATGGCAGCTTCTAGGCCGGTTCCGCAGGCACGCTGGAGGTCATAGGCTGGGGTCTCAGGGGCAAGCTTGGTGCCTAGCAGCGCCTCGCGAGCCATGTTCCAGTCGCGTGAATGCTTCATTACTGCGCCGAGTGCGACATCGCCGAGCCGCAAGCCATCGAGCTTATAGCGACTGACCAGTCCGTTCAGTGTTGCCGTCATCATGTCTAAATTAGATTGCTTCGCGTAGCCGGTATAAGCACGGCAAAATGGAATGCGGTTGCCGCCCAAGATGGCGACTTTACGGGTATCACGGTAATGCATCGATTGCTCCGGCACGGCTGAGATGTTGCAATTATGCCCTAGGTCGGAGTGTTGTGTGAGTCTTCGCCGGGTTGTTTAAGCAGCGACGCTTGTTGTCGAAGCCGCCGCTTCTGCCTTGCTTGTCTCTCTACCGAGTGCGACGTTGCGGTGAGGAAATCGCCCATGCTCTGCAATAACGTCGTGCCTGAGTTCAGCAATCATTGCGAAGGTCTCAAAGGTCGCGTGCAGGGTGCCAGAAACTTTAGGGACCATGGCTTTATAGACTTGAACCGAGCGCGCTTGTATTTTTTCGGATTCTGCTCGTTGCAGCGGCATAAAGAAGAATAGGCGCTGTATTGGACTGAGCCCCTTGTGCATGTTGCAGCTAGCCCCCTTGGCGCACAGCTGCAGCGCCAGCGTATCACCAGCGTAAGCGTCTCTGCGACCGTAATATATGCGCCTGGTGAACTGATCCAGTAGAAGAATCAACGCCAGGCGGCCTTCCGGCGTTTTGGCCCAGTCGTTGAGTTGACCCCGAATAGCCGACTTCACCGGTGCCGCGAAACGCTGGGCCATGTCTTTATCCGCTGAGATATTGTCGTTAAACCACAGTTTCATGCGGCCATCAAGCTTCGGTGAATCGAGACTATCGCCGCCAAACCAGTAATTGAGGACATCTTGATGCGTCGTTTTCATACTGTGATATTGGCATGTGCATGCGTCATCGACCGTGACGACCGTCACAAGGGTGCTTGTTAGTTGAAACAATGGCTTGGGCGAATGGTTGCGCTTGATTCTGATCGCTTTGGATTGAGCAAAACGGGCTAATATGGCTATAATTAACGGTTCTGGGTCGCAGTGTTGACTTTCCCAGCCAAGCTTTGCCAATAAGTATTTTAAAATCAACAATTTACCTGCTGGTGTCGCTGTTTTGGTCTGTTCGTGCGGATCAGGGCTGAAGCCGGCAGCGCCCGGTCCGTCGCATTGAATGATGGAAATAATCGCTGAAAACAAGAGTATTCGGACAGTTTTAGCCTTAATAGCGTCTGGTTTTACCTTCTTCACAGCCTTATTTTGACTAAATTTTTTGAGCAGTCTGCCTCGTTGAAAGCGTTATTCATCGAGCGGCGTGTGACTGCGGCATAGTTTTCGGCTCACGGCGCTTAATCGGCGGTTTGATAAGAGAAGTACGTATCTATGAGTAATCAGCAAAGCAACATCGTTCCTGCAGTTGGCTTTCCGGCAGCGCAAGGTTTATACGATCCTGCCAACGAGAAAGACAGCTGTGGCGTGGGCTTTGTTGCGCACATTAAAGGCGAGCGCAGCCATCAGATTTTGCTGGATGCCGACCACCTTGCCTGCCGCATGGATCATCGAGGTGCCCGCGGTGCAGAGCGGAATACCGGTGACGGCGCAGGCATACTTACCGCTCTCCCGCATGAATTCCTTGCTCGAGTAGCAAAAGAAGACCTGCAGGCTGATCTTCCGGCTCCCGGAAAGTTTGCTGCAGGCAATGTCTTTTTGCCGGTGGACGCAGCCGAGCGCACAATTTGTAAGGATCTGGTTGCAGAGCTGTGCGCCTTAGAAGGCCAGATTCTGGTGGGTTGGCGGGATGTTCCGGTTGATCCGGATGCTGCTGATATAGGCCCAACTGCGCGTGCAGCGCAGCCGAAAATTGAGCAACTTATTATTGCCTCAAGCGGTATAGAGGGCGATGAATTTGAGCGCAAGCTGTATTTAATTCGTAAAAAAGCCAGTCATCATTTGCGCTCCAGTAGTATGCAGGAGGCAAAGACCTTTTATGTTTGCAGTCTGTCGACAAAAGTTATTATTTATAAGGGTATGTTTGCGCCTGATCAGGTAAAGCCGTTTTATCCTGATCTGTCGCAGACGGACTACACAACGCATTTGGCGATGGTGCATTCGCGGTTCTCGACCAATACCTTCCCAAGCTGGGACCGAGCCCAGCCCTGTCGGTTTATGGCGCATAACGGTGAAATTAATACGCTTCGCGGCAATGCTAACTGGATGCGTGCCCGTGAAGGCATTGCTAAGAGTGAATTTTTTGGTGAAAGCCTTACCGACCTATTTCCGGTTGTAGAGCCTGATGTTTCGGATTCTGGTGCGTTTGATAACGTACTCGAGTTCTTGTTGATGAACGGTCGTACGCTGCAGGAAGCCATTATGATGATGGTGCCTGAGGCGTGGCAGAAGAATAAACAAATGGATGCCGAGCGCCGTGCATTCTACGAATACAATTCCTGCCTGATGGAGCCGTGGGATGGGCCGGCTTCTGTTGCTTTTACTGACGGACGTTATATCGGTGCAGTTCTTGATCGCAATGGTTTGCGCCCTAGCCGCTACTATCTGACTCATGATGATCGCGTCATCATGGCCAGTGAAGTGGGTGTGGTCGATATTGCCCCGTCGAATGTCAAGCTAAAAGGCCGACTCGAACCGGGACGTATGTTCCTCATTGATTTTGAGAACGGAACCCTGATTCCGGATGCTGAGATTAAAGCCGATTTTGCCACTAGAAAACCTTATGCAGAGTGGGTGCAGAACAGTCGTCTTTCGCTGAAAAATCTACCCAAGCCTAAAGCTCAGCATCTCGATAGCGATACACTGTTGCCGCGGATGCAGTCGTTCGGCTACACCACGGAAACTATGCAGTTTATGCTGCTGCCATTGATTCGCGACCTGCGTGACCCAGTAGGCTCAATGGGCAATGACTCAGCTTTAGCGTGCTTATCTGACAAGCCGCGCATGATTTATGACTACTTTAAGCAGATGTTTGCTCAGGTAACAAATCCGCCGATTGATTCGATTCGCGAAGAAATCATTATGTCGCTTGAGTGCCATATTGGTCCTGAGGCCAACCTGCTTCAGACGGAAGAGATCAATTGTGCGCGCCTGCGTATTCGTCATCCTATTCTCTCGAATGAGGGTCTGGAGGCGTTGAAACAAATAAGCTATCGAGGCTGGACGTCGCGCACTGTTGATATCACCTATTCGCTTGCTGAAGCACCGGGCGGCTTGGTAGCAACAATCGAACGCATTTGCGCTGAAGCTGAAGCCGCCATTGATGAAGGTTTTAGCGTAGTGCTTTTGTCTGACCGCGCAGCAGGTGCCGATCGTCTTGCCGTCAGTGCATTGTTGGCGACCGGTGCCGTGCATCACCACTTGGTTGCTACAGCAAAGCGCAGCCGCATTGCGATTGTGCTTGAGACTGCTGAGGCGCGCGAAGTTCATCATCATTGCTTACTGGTTGGCTATGGTGCAGATGCCATTAATCCGTACCTCGCTTTTGAAGCTTTATGGCAGGCCCGCCGCGATGGTCTGATCGATGCCACCGTTTACTCGAACGATGATGAGGTTGTTGTGGGCTATAGGCGTGCGGTTGCGAAAGGCATGTTGAAGGTTATGGCACGTATGGGCATTTCCACTTTGCAATCATATAAAGGCGCTCAAATCTTTGAAGCGCTGGGTCTTCGTGACGAGGTGATTAATCGCTGTTTCTCGGGTACCGCAAGCCGTTTGCAGGGCGTAAGTTTTGACGTGCTCGAACAAGAGTCTATGCGTCGCCACAATTTAGCGTATCCGGCGCGCACCGAAGACAGGCTGCCTGCGTTGCCGAATCCCGGTGATTTCCATTGGCGCAGTGCTGGCGAACGTCATGCATGGACACCAAATAATATTGCAAATTTGCAATCAGCAGCCCGGACTAATAACAAAGATGCGTACAAGGCTTTTGCGAACAAGTTGAACGACGATGCTCGTGAGAATTGTACCTTGCGTGGTTTGTTGCGCTTTAAGTCTGCCAAGTCTATACCGTTGGATAAAGTTGAGTCTGCTGGTGAAATTGTTAAGCGCTTCTGTACCGGCGCAATGAGCTTTGGCTCAATTTCTCCGGAGTCTCATGAGACGCTGGCAGTTGCGCTAAATCGTATTGGAGGTAAGTCCAATACAGGGGAAGGCGGCGAAGATCCTGCGCGATTTACGCCGTTGCCCAATGGCGATTCTAAGCGTTCGGCAATTAAGCAGATTGCTTCCGGCCGCTTTGGTGTTACGGCCTGGTATCTGGCGAATGCCGACGAACTGCAAATTAAAATGGCGCAGGGTGCTAAGCCCGGAGAAGGCGGCGAGCTGCCTGGCCGTAAGGTTGATGACAACATCGCCAGGTTGCGTTACTCGACCCCGGGTGTGGGTTTAATCTCACCACCTCCGCATCACGACATCTATTCAATTGAGGACCTTGCGCAGCTTATTTACGATCTGAAGAACGCAAATCCAAAAGCGCGCATTAGCGTGAAGCTGGTCTCCGAAGTTGGTGTGGGCACCATTGCGGCTGGTGTAGCTAAGGCTCATTCAGATCACATTCTGATTTCGGGTGATACGGGTGGTACAGGCGCATCACCACTAACCTCTGTAAAGCATGCGGGTTTGCCATGGGAGTTGGGCCTGGCGGAAACGCATCAGACGCTGGTTCTTAACGACCTTCGCAGTCGCGTAACCTTGCAAACCGATGGCGGCTTAAAGACCGGTCGCGACGTGGTTATTGCTGCGGCGCTCGGAGCAGAAGAAATGGGTTTCTCGACAGCACCGTTGATTGCTATGGGCTGCATCATGATGCGTAAATGTCACTTGAATACCTGTCCGGTAGGTATTGCGACCCAGGATAAGGTGCTGCGTAAGAAGTTTGCCGGAGCCCCTGAACATATCGTGAACTACCTGTTTATGGTTGCTGAAGAAGCTCGTGAAATTATGGCCGGGCTTGGTATCCGCCGCATGAATGACCTTATTGGTCGTGTTGACCTGTTAGAGGCTAGGGATGCCATTAACCATTGGAAGTCCGATGGACTCGACCTTTCGCCGATTCTCGAACCAGCTCAAAAGCTGCACCCGAATACGCAAGTCCGTCAGACTATTTCGCAGGATCATGATCTTGAGTTGGCCCTCGATAAACGTTTAATTGTCATGGCAAAAGATGCTATTGAAAACGGCACAAGGGTGGACTTAGAAGTGCCCATCGTAAACACCAACCGGACTGTTGGTACCATGCTAACTAATACGGTAGTGAACCGTTGGGGCGAAAAAGGTTTGCCGGTCGATACAATTCATATTCGCTTCACGGGTTCTGCCGGCCAAAGCTTTGGTGCTTTCCTTGCCCGAGGCATTACTCTGGAGCTGGAAGGCGACAGTAATGATTATGTGGGTAAAGGATTGTCAGGCGGGCGTGTCGTTATCTATCCGCCGAAACAAAGTTCATTTGTCGCTGAAGACAATGTGCTGATCGGTAATGTAGCTCTGTATGGCGCTACCGGCGGTCGTGCTTTCTTCCGGGGCAAAGCTGCTGAGCGTTTCTGCGTGCGCAATAGTGGTGCAAAGACGGTGGTTGAAGGTGTTGGCGACCATGGTTGCGAATACATGACAGGCGGCGTGGCGGTTGTTCTTGGCTCAACCGGAATTAACTTTGCGGCTGGTATGTCAGGCGGCGTAGCGTATATCTGGGATCAAGCCGGTGACTTCGCGGCGAAGTGCAATATGGGCATGGTAGAGCTGGACACGGTTGACGATGAAGATGATATTGCTGAGTTGCGTGAACTTGTGGAATTGCATGACAAATACACTGGCTCTGCTGTTGCGGGTAAGCTGCTTGATGGTTGGCCTGAAATTTTGAGTCAATTCGTGAAGGTTATGCCTACTGATTACAAGCGGGTTTTGCAGGAGCGCAAGCGACACGACGAAGAAATGGAAGCAACGATTCACGAAGACCAAAGCAATGCGTTTTCATCGAAGGAGGGTGTCAATGGGTAAGCCAACCGGATTTATGGAGTATCCACGCAAGAAGGTGCCCTGGCGTGATGCGAACGATCGGTTAAAAGACTACGGCGAGGTTTATACACCCGCCACAGAGAGTCATTTGCAGCGTCAGGGTGCTCGCTGTATGGATTGCGGAGTTCCATTCTGCATGTCGGATAGCGGCTGCCCTATTGATAACCTTATTCCTGAGTGGAACGATCTGGTTTACAAAGGTCGTTGGGAAGAAGCCCTTGACCGGCTGCATAAGACCAATAATTTTCCTGAGTTCACCGGGCGGGTATGTCCGGCGCCTTGTGAGGGCTCCTGTGTTCTGGGCATTAATAACCCCGCTGTAACAATCAAGAATATTGAAAATGCGATTATCGATCGTGGTTTTGAAGAAGGCTGGGTATCGGCGGTTCAACCGGCCGAACGCACAGGTAAAACGGTAGCGATTGTTGGCTCAGGCCCAGCCGGCATGGCGGCCGCTGATCAGCTGAACAAGGCAGGTCATCAGGTAACAGTCTATGAGCGGGCTGATCGTATTGGTGGCTTACTGATGTACGGCATTCCCAATATGAAGCTCGACAAGAGCGTAGTTCAGCGTCGCGTTGATTTGCTGGCTACAGCGGGCGTTGAGTTTGTGACGGGTGTAGAAGTGGGCGTTGATCTGGATGCCACAGAGCTGCAGAAAAACAATGATGCGGTGTTGTTGGCGACCGGCGCAACTGTTCCGCGTGACTTACCTATTGAGGGCCGCCAGTTAAACGGCGTTCATTTCGCCATGGAGTTCTTGACTAAGAATACGAAGAGCCTGCTCGACAGCGAACTGCAAGACGGTGACTATATTAGCGCTGCAGGCAAGAAGGTTATTGTCATTGGTGGCGGCGATACTGGCACTGACTGCATTGCTACATCGTTACGCCATGGCTGTGCCGGCATGATGAACCTGGAGTTAATGTCTCAATCGCCGGTAGAGCGCGCTGACAGCAACCCCTGGCCGTTATGGCCGCTTATTCAGCGTACCGACTACGGTCATGAAGAGTCTATTGCTAAGTTTGGTGTTGATCCGCGTTCTTACACCATTTTGTCAAAACGATTCGAAGATGATGGCAGGGGCAATGTTACGGCGCTGCACACTATCCGTGTTGAGTGGGCGAAAGATGATAATGACCGCATGCAGATGAGAGAGATTCCGGGCTCTGAAGAGCGCCATGAATGTGATCTCGTGTTGCTGGCTATGGGCTTTTTAGGCCCTGAGAGCCCAGTGGCGGACGCACTAGGTATAGAGCGCGATCCGCGCAGTAACTATGCGGCAGCTCATGGTGATTTCACCACTAATGTTGCCGGGCTATTTGTTGCAGGCGACTGTCGTCGTGGTCAGTCTCTGGTGGTTTGGGGTATCAATGAAGGTCGCGGAGCCTCGCGATCGATTGATGCCTATTTGGAAGGCCGGAGTACGTTGCCAGCACCGGGCATTACTCAGGGCACTGCGACGGGTTAGTTGAGCAATCCACAGTCCGATCTAAGACCTCGTGCGACTGATGTCCTCGGGGTTTTTTATTGTCTTTCAGTCGTCCACCCGTATGATATTCCGAGAGTTAATATTCAGATTGCTCTGAAATATCCCGCTCCGAAAGGGCCTTTCTGACAAATGTGTTGTTGCGTACTAAGTTAGCAATCGAGCAGATTAGGCCATTTTTCCGCGCAAGCAAGCTCTTGAACGCGGTATTAAGCTGCAGTTTTGCAATAACAGCTTTTGCACCAAGTCTCAGACTTTAGCCGTTTTCGTTGTGCCTGATATTCCTTTGTGATTAAGCAGTCTGAGCCACTCTAAGTCAGCAGATGCGCGTGCTGGCAGGCTTATTCACGGTAATGACAGGGGTTATTGCAGCCATCATTTTCGACAACAAGCCTTGTCGCGGACCTGAATAGTTGGTGTAAGGCCCCCCTTGCCTGGGCTGCAGAGAGTGCCATTAAGTTTGACTGTGGCTGGTTACTTTATATAATTTGCCCAGCTTGAAAGTGCGAACTGATTTTTATGCACCATTTCGATCCGGCTTAGCCATTCGTTCTGTTATCCATAAGTAATCTGTACTTCCAGCACGACGCCTCATTTGGGGCAAATTACTTCGTTTAAACAGGATAGAAAATATGTCTACTACTACCGGTACCGTTAAATGGTTTAACGACGCTAAAGGCTACGGCTTCATCGAACAAGAATCAGGTCCTGATGTGTTTGCTCACTTCAGTGCGATTGGTGGCGATGGCTTTAAATCTTTGGTTGAAGGTCAGAAGGTTGAATTCACAGTAACTGCGGGTCAAAAAGGTCCTCAGGCTGAGAACATCAAGCCTTTATAAGAACTTTTGCTAAGCATTAGTTAATGAAAAGCGGAGCCTAATGGCTCCGCTTTTTTTTGCATGAATTTTGTGTTGACTGGGCGAGAGGTGAAACTCATTGCTCTCCAGAGTACGATTCGTTAATGCCGTTTCCTGCTTACAATTTTTTATTTTATATTCTGGTGCTCTGCGTTGGGCAAGCGGATGCTGCAGAGTTACGTGTTGCCGTGGCGAGCAACTTTTATCTCCCGATGCAGCAGATTGTTTCGGCCTATGAGCAGCAGAGCGACAACACCATTAAGCTCAGCATAGGATCGAGTGGCAAGCATTATGCGCAACTTCAGAATGGCGCCCCATTCGACATGTTGTTCTCGGCCGACAGTAATACAGTTTATTTGCTTGAGCAGCAGGAATTAGTTATTCCTGGGACACGATTTACCTATGCGATTGGTCGCTTAGCGCTGGTGTCGATGGAGAGAGAGAATGACACCGAGGCTAAGCTTGGGGTTCTCGCTCAACGCGCGGGTCGCATTGCAATAGCCAACCCGATGCTTGCACCATATGGGCGTGCTGCTCAGCAGACTTTGCAGCAGGCAGGCTTGTGGGCGCAATTGCAACCGCGGTTGGTTATCGGCGAAAATGCCAGTCAGGCTCTTCAGTTTGTAGCGAGTCGCAACGCCCGTTTCGGCTTTGTAGCAGCATCGTATTTATCTATGCCAAAGCTTTCATTTGCTTTTGTTTGGCTGGTCCCTGATTGGATGCATGAGCCCATCGTCCAGCAGGCGGCAATTCTTCAGGACACGCCAGCTGCCCGAGATTTTGCCCAGTTTATTGTGGGGGAGTCGGGTGCGGCAGTGATTACGAGCTACGGGTATCATTTACCATGATGCTTACAGATTTTAATGCCGTATTATTAACGCTTAAACTGGCTCTGGTCAGTACCCTCGTATTGTTAGTTCTGGGCACTCCACTGGCATGGTGGCTAGCCCGCAGTCGGTGGCGTTATCGCTTCCTTGTGGATGCTGCAGTTGCTCTCCCTCTGGTACTTCCGCCCACAGTGCTGGGCTTTTATCTCTTGCTTGCTTTCGGGTCTGGTGGCCTTATGGGGTTGCCCACATTGGCTTTTACGTTCACCGGCCTGGTGATCGGCTCAGTTATCTACTCCTTACCGTTTGTGGTGCAACCGTTACGCGATGCGTTTGTGGCAGTTGGCACTCCACCATTAGAGGCCGCAGCAACATTGGGTGCAACGCCTTTTCAGGCATTCTTTAGTGTGGTGTTGCCCATGGCCCGTCCTGGCTTTCTGACCGCGGCGGTGCTGGGGTTTGCTCATACGATGGGTGAGTTTGGCGTAGTTCTAATGATTGGTGGCAATATTCCTGGCGAAACTCGGGTTGCATCAATAGCGATTTACGAGCGTGTCGAGGGCTTAGATTATGTGGCTGCCCATGAGCTGGCTGTGCTGCTATTGCTGCTTTCTTTCGGACTTCTGGCGTTGGTTTACGGGCTGAATCGTCGTGCGCGGGTGGTGGGCGCGTGAGCAGCATCCGCGTCGATCTGCAGTTTTCACGTCAGGGCTTTGCGCTGCATGCCCTGTTCGAGATTCCAGCGTCGGGTATTACTGGGGTGCTGGGGTATTCAGGCAGTGGCAAAACCACCTTGCTCCGGGCTATCGCAGGCTTGGAGCCTCGGGCGCAAGGCAGCATTCATATAGGTGCTACCTGTTGGCAGGAGGGGTCATACGCCCGCCCGGTGCATCAACGCCGCGTGGGCTTTGTGTTTCAGCAGCCGAATTTGTTTCCACACCTCACGGTAAATGAAAATCTCTGTTTCGGCTTGCGTTTCCGAGGTGCCACAGAGCAGAGCTTTGCACTCGATGCGGCCATCAGTTTGCTTGGGCTTGAGTCTTTATTGGACAGATCGCCGGCGACATTATCAGGTGGCGAGCAGCAGCGGGTTGCTATTGCTCGAGCGTTAGCATCGGCGCCGGAGTTGTTGTTATTTGATGAGCCATTATCGGCACTTGATGAAAGGCGCAAAGCCGAGCTATTGCCATACCTCGAGCGTGTGCATCGTGAACTTCAGGTTCCAGGGCTTTACGTTAGCCATGCTATTTCTGAAGTAACCCGAATTGCCGATCATTTGTTGTTATTGGATGCTGGTCGTATAGTTGCCAACGGTCCCATCGTGGATGTTTTAACTGACCCCGAAAACAGCACCGGGCTTGTTGGTGGTGATCAGGCCCTAGTTGTTATTGACGTGAGGGTTGCAGAAACAGATGCCGTTGTTGGTCTTGCTCGAGTTACGGCACCGGGCGGCGACTTGCTCATTAAGCATGACCGCTTAGTCGTTGGCGAGAAATTAAGGCTGCAGATAGCTGCGCATGATATCAGTGTTGCATTGACCAAAGCAGACGACAGCAGCATTATTAATATCCTACCGACGCGTATCGATGCAATTTCACACAGTACATGTGGCCAGGTAATTTTGCGATTGGTCATGGGTGAAACAATATTGCTTAGCTGTATCAGTATGAGTTCATTGAAACGACTGAATTTGAGGGTTGGCGATAGTGTCTTTGCTCAGATCAAAGCAGTCGCTGTGCTTACCTGACCTCAGCCACTGCGAGTATCCGCTTGGCGCAGAGATGCATGCCCATGCCCCGTGCGGCCATGAAGCAAGTGAATGCCAGCCAAAGTCCATTATTTCCGAGGTTTGTGCTGAGATACCACACGGGTAGAAATACCAGCAGAGCAGAGCCTGCCATCACTATGAGCATTTCTCTGGATCGGGTTAGACCTACAAAAATGCCATCGTACAAAAAGCACCAGACAGAGATCAGTGGCGAAATAATAATCCATGGAAGGTACTCTGCTGCCGTCAGTCGTACCTCGTGAATATTGGTGATGACTCCAACAATGGCTTCGCCAAGCAGCGCGTAGACGCCACAAAATATCGCAGCAATAAATACCGACCAATACAAGCATCGCTTCACTACCCAGCGAAGCGCTGTTCGATCGTGGCTGCCAAAAGCTTTACCACTTAAAGCTTCAGCAGCATGAGCGAGACCATCCAGAGCATAAGATAACAATAACTGGAGATTTAGGAGCACTGCATTTGCAGCTAAAACAAGCGCACCGTAGCGAGCGCCTTGCGCGGTAATAAACGCGAGTATAAGCATCAAAGTAATCGTGCGAAAAAAGAGATTGGCATTAATGGAGAACAGGCGTCGATATCGACTTAATTGACACAATTCACGCAGGTTAATACGCCCCTTATGTTCTGCGAGTTCCCGCTGCAGAAGCACAATGGCGAGGGCTGTGCCCGCGTATTCCGCAATAACGCTGGCCCAAGCAACGCCCGCAATCTGCCAACCGGATACAGGCACCAGCAACAGGTCCAGAGTGATATTTAGCGAATTTGTCAGCAATATAATAGCGAGTGGTGTGCGGGCATTCTGCATGCCGAGGAACCAACCGACCAGGGCGTAATTTATAAGCGTTGCCGGTGCGGCCCAAATACGGATGCTGAAATACTCACGGGTCGCGATCTCAACATCCGGTGGTGCTGCAATTAACTGCAGTGAGATATTGAGCAGCGGCACTTGTAAGAGAATGAGTAATACCGAAATGGCTAGCGCAATGATAGAGCTTTGCGCCAGAACAGTTCGTGCGAGACCGGCCTTACCCGCACCTAACGCTTGTGCAGCAAGCCCGGTAGTGCCCATGCGGAGAAAGTTCATTCCCATGAACAGCACGGTAAAAATAGTTGCGCCAGCAGCAACGGCTCCCATCCAATAGGCATCACCTAGGTGGCCCATTACCGCCGTATCAACGAAGCCCAACAGCGGCACAGAGACTCCGGACAGCATCATGGGCGTAGCAATACGCCAGATTGCACGGTCACTGTAAGCGTTATGGCCTATTTGCATTTACCGGTGGGGTTCCGTTGATTGGACTTCGACCAGAGTATTAAAAAAGCCCCGCAATGCGGGGCTTTAAGCAAGGGTATTCGGTTGGCTAGCCCATTGCGATCTGTAACTTTTTGATAGCAGCAGCCTCGATTTGCCGAATGCGCTCTGCGGATACCGAATACTGCGTTGCCAGCTCATGCAGCGTGAGCTTTGCATCATTCAGCCAGCGTGCTTGCAGGATCTCACGACTGCGTGTGTCGAGTTGTTCCAGAGCCAGTTCTAAGCGGCTGCTTTGATCATCGTTATGATCTTCGCGTTCTATCAGCTCCGCCGGGTCGGCATTGGTTTTTGGCAGATAATGCACCGGTGCATAGCTGACATCGTCATCGCCATCAGTGGGTGCATCATAGGTGAGATCAGAAGCGCCTAGGCGTTTCTCCATCTCCGTGACGTCTTTAGCGCTTACCCCTAGGTCATTAGCAATTGCTACGGTTTCATCTGCCGACAACCAGCCCAGATGTTTTTTCTTCTTACGCAGGTTGAAGAACAATTTACGTTGCGCCTTGGTAGTTGCAACTTTGACCATGCGCCAATTTCGCAATACATACTCATGGATTTCTGCACGTATCCAATGAACGGCATAGGTCACCAGTCTTACGCCGACTTCGGGGTTAAACCGCTTGACGGCTTTCATCAAACCCACGTTGCCTTCCTGAATAAGATCAGCCATCGGTAGGCCATAACCGTTATAGCCGCGAGCAATATGAACCACGAAACGGAGCTGCGATAAAACCATTTCACGCGCAGCACTCATATCTGCATGTTCATGCAGCTGTGTCGCTAACTCGTGTTCACGTTCTGCCGACAATACGGGAACGTTATTCGCCGCATGAATATAGCTATCAAGGCTACCAACCGGGCCGGCCAGAATGCTGCTCATGGGACTGTTTGCTAGTGCTGTTGTCATCAATCAGTTCCTCCATTTTCCGTGCAGCTCTGCTGCAGCGGTTGCGTAGTCTAGCACTCTCACCCTTAGAGTGCTAAGAGCGCTCAGGGTTCCCTCAGAAAACCCCCTTAATCTTCTTTTTTAACAATGAGTTACTCGGGCTGTATGGAAGCGATATGCCGGGACACAGCGGTCCAGGCGCCAATCCAGCCGGACAGGAATCCGCCCAAAAGGATTGCACCAATACTGGTAAAATTGAGGCCTTGAAGGGCAAAGTTCGCTTGGTACAAACCGGTGAGTCGCTCAATTGGCTCCGCTAGAATTAACGCGCTAATCACCAGCAGAACAATCCCGAACAGACCCCCAACCAGACCGTACCAAACGCCGACATAAAGAAACGGGCGACGCACAAAACCATCACTTGCCCCCAATAACTTGAGCACTTCAATTTCGTCACGCCGACTCTGAATATCCAGTCGGATAGTATTACCGACGATTATAATTACAGCGGCAATGAGCAAGACCCCAGCGATGGCTACGCTGCGTCTGAGGAGATCTAAAATAGCACTAAGTCGTTTAACCCAGTCGGTGTCGATACGAACCTGATCGACATTATTTTTGCTGCTTAGCTCCGCAGCCAGCGTCGTCAATTTGGCAGCATCAGCAGCCTCAGTAGGCCGCACGACGAGCGTATGAGGTAACGGGTTTGTACCGAGCGTACTTAGTGCCTCGCTATACCCTGAGGTTTCTTGAAAGTCTTTGAGCGCATCGTCAGCACTAATTATTCGCACTGTTTTAATGCTTGATCTGAGCCTGAGGCTTTCCGCCAGCTTGCCCGCATCGGCAAGGCTTGTGCTGGGTTTAAGGTATACCGAAAAATCCCTTATGCCGTCAAAGCTATCGGCAACCGACCGACCATTTTGCACCAACAGATTAAGGGCGGCGGGCAACGCTAAAGCGATACCGATGACGGCGATAGTGAGCATACTCGCCAGTGGTTTTTGTATTAGGTCATCGAAGGCATCGATAGCATTTTGGCGATGCAAGCCAAAGTAATGACGAAGTTTGTAGATCAACGTTTGAACTCCGGCAGAGTGTGCTCATCAATTTCGCCATCTTTGAGCACCAGTCGTTTACCGCCAAGCTGATTCAGCAGGTTCAGATCATGTGTGGCAATAACCATAGTTACCCCGATGTCATTAAAGCGCTTGAACAGACGCATAATGTCGAGTGACAATTCAGGGTCAAGATTGCCAGTTGGCTCGTCAGCTACCAATAAGCCGGGGCGGGAAACCACGGCACGGGCAATGCCAACGCGCTGCTGCTCTCCCAGAGACAATGTTCTTGGCGCACTTTTTTCTTTTTTCAGCAGGCCCACTTGATCCAGTGCGGCGCGCACACGCCTGCCAACTTCGCGTTGGTGCATCCCGGTGATTATTAATGGCAGTGCGACATTATCGAACGCGCTGCGATCCTGCAGAAGCTTATTGTCCTGAAATACCAGACCTATTTGCTGGCGATAACGCGGGATCTGGCGATTAGGCAGTCGCCCAATGTTGCGATCGTTTACGAAGACCTGGCCTCGCGTGGGGCGCTCAATGCATGCGAGCAGTTTTAGCAAAGTGCTTTTACCTGCACCTGATGGGCCGGTAAGGAAAACGAGCTCCCCTTTGGGAACTTCGAAACTGATATTCCGAAGCGCATCACGACCACCTTCATAGCGCTTGGTCATATGGTCGAAACGAATCACTCTATGTTATGCCTCATGGGTTCCCCGGTTGTCAGAGCGTGTGGCAATAAAAAACCACAATCTATTGTGCGGCTATTTAACCTTAAACACTAATTGTTGTCTGGTGGCGCATCAGTCATTGAGCTATCGATGGTCAATAGAGTATTGATAAAGCCATCCACATCGAATTTTTCCAGATTGTCGGCATTTTCCCCCGTGCCAATAAAACGAAAGGCCACATCCAGCTGGTTTGCCAGAGCAACCAAGGTGCCTCCTTTGGCGCCTCCATCGAGCTTAGTCATGGTTATGCCTGTTAAACCAATGACTTTGTGAAATTGTATAGCTTGAGTTAATGCGTTCTGTCCAAGGCTCGCATCGAGCACGAGCATAGTTTCATGAGGCGCGGAGCTGTCTGTTTTGCCAACAACCCGAACGATTTTCTGCAGCTCCCTCATCAGTGATTCCTGATTCTGTAGACGGCCTGCTGTATCGGCTAATAACACATCAATATTTCGGGACCTTGCGGCTTCAATAGCATCAAAAATAACAGCAGCCGGATCGGCGCCCGTACCTTGGGCTATTACCGGCACGTCGTTGCGTTCACCCCAGGCCTGCAATTGCTCAACAGCAGCAGCACGAAAAGTATCACCGGCCGCCAGCATTACCGATAGCCCCTGCTGCTTAAAGTGTCTTGCGAGCTTGCCTATGGTGGTGGTTTTGCCAGAGCCATTAACCCCGACCATGAGAATAACGTACGGATTAACGGATTTGTCGATCTGCAGCTCCTGCGAGCGCGGAGCGATAATATCATTAAGTGTTGCGCGCAGCGCCATGGCCACCGAATCAGAATATCGCAGTCGGGTCTCGAGTTCTCTGAGTATTTTATTGGTGGTTTCGACACCGACATCGGCTAGAAGTAATTGGTCCTCGAGTTCTTCGGCAAGTTCGGCGTCGAGCTTGCGACCGTTTAACCAGCTGAGCGACTCCAACCCAAGGCTTAGGTTGCGATCTTTGCCGAATTGATTTTGGCTCTCCTCAGGCTCATTTGTGCTCAAGCGCTTTTTTAGGCGACGAAAAAAGCCCTCGCGCTTAGGCGCATTTTTGTCTCTGCTAGTCATGGGTTCGTATGGTAACGAATTAGACCTTGTAACTGCAGCAGTCTTTCGAAACACTTACCGATATGGCGAAGCACTTTGCAGCAGGTAAAGTTCGGATGATCGGCGGAAAATGGCGTGGCCGGAGGCTGCCTTTGGCTAACGCCGGCATCCGACCGACTGCCGACCGCGTGCGCGAAACGGTATTTAATTGGCTTGATCCTCATTTGCGTGGCGCGAATGTGCTGGATTTATTCGCTGGCAGTGGTGCGTTGGGTTTTGAATCGGCTTCGCGCGGCGCGGCTAGCGTGGTGCTGGTTGAGAGGTCGCGCGGTACCGCGCAGCATCTGCAAGCGCTGGTTACAGAACTTGATGCTGAAGAAGTTACAGTGCGGAACGAAGATGCACGAGGCTACCTTGCCTCACCGGATCGCTTGTTTCCCCAGCAGTATGACGTTGTGTTTCTTGACCCGCCCTTTGTCGAACAGGAACTTGTTAAGCTTTGCTCGTATCTGGAGCAGGGCTCTTGGTTGTCTCCAGTCGCTCATGTTTATCTTGAAATGGCCTCGACCACAGAGTTTCCTGATTTGCCTGAGAACTGGGCGCTGCTTAAAAACAAGACTGCTGGTCAGGTTTGTTATGCACTGGCTCGTCGGGAGGCGTGATATTCTTAGGCTCTATTGGCTTATCTGAGTTTCATCTGGAGGATTGCTGTGGTTGCTGTGTTGTACCCCGGAACATTTGATCCGATTACCAATGGGCATGAAGAGATTGTGCGTCGTGCCGCGGGCTTGTTTGACAAGGTTGTCGTCGGCGTGGCGGAAAGTACCTCAAAACAGCCTTTATTTACTCTTGCCGAGCGACTTCAGTTCGCTGGAGCCGTATTGAAAGATTATTCGAATGTTGAAGTGATGCCTTATGACGGGCTTACAGTGGAATTTGCACGGAAGCAAAATTTGCGCGGCATTGTTCGCGGGCTGCGCTCAGTGACTGATTTTGAATATGAGCGACAGCTTGCTGGAATGAACCACAAGCTTAATGCAGATATTGAAACTGTTTATTTAACCCCTGACGAAGCCAACACGTTTGTATCATCGACCCTGATCCGTGACATCGCGGCGAACCGCGGGGATTGCTCTGCCTTTGTGCACCCCGCTGTATTGCTGGCTCTTACGGAGCGTTTCCGCGCGTGATTAATCGGTGGCGCTCAATCTATGGGATTACGTTTCGTGCGCGCCCCTTTAGCTTAGTTTGCCTGATCTTTTTCCTGTCCGCCTGTGGCAGCCCGTCTGCAGTAGATGTTATAAAACCGCCGGCCGAAGCGGCTATTGCCAGTGCCGATCCTCTGGCGACTGCGGCAGGCGAGATGACTCTTGCCGCTGGTGGTAATGCATTTGATGCCGCAGTAGCCGTCAGTGCGGCGCTGGCAGTGGTTGAACCGGCATCATCCGGTCTGGGTGGTGGTGGTTTTTTTCTTCTTCATGATGCAGCAACCGGCCGCCAAATATTTCTTGATGCGCGCGAGACAGCACCGGCTGCTGCAACAACGGGCATGTATCTAGATAGCGATGGCGAGCCATTGCCTCGGGCTACTTACACTGGCCCTTTAGCAGCAGGGATACCGGGCCTGCCTGCTGCGCTGGTGCATATCTCCGAGAACTATGGCCAGTTACCTCTGAGTGTATCGTTGGCACCGGCCATTGAGCTTGCGGAAGCCGGTTTTATTGCTACGCCGCGCATGTTGCTGGGGTTGAAGTTTCGGCGCACTGCCTATGATATATCCCCAGCGTTTAAAGATGTCTTTATTCCTGACAATACCCTACCAGTAGCCGGCGACATTATTCGCCAACCGGATCTAGGGCGCACGCTCAGGCGTTTGGCAGCGCAGGGCTTTGATGGATTTTACTTGGGAGAGACAGCAGCGCTACTGATTGCCGGCGTGCAGGAGGCTGGCGGCATCTGGACAGCGCCTGATCTTGCTAACTATCGCGTGGTTGAGCGTCCACCATTGGTATTTGATTACCGTGGTATGCGGGTTATTACTGCGCCACCGCCATCCTCCGGAGGTGTTGTACTGGCCACTGTGTTTAATATTTTGGCCGGCTACGATTTGGACTCATTGAGTTCTGCTGATCAGGCGCATATCAATATTGAAGCGATGCGCCGAGCCTATAGAGATCGTGCCGAGTACCTCGGCGATCCGGATCAGATCGTCATGCCGCTGACGCGGTTGCTGAGTGATGGCTACGCTGCAGAGTTACGCGCATCGATCGATATGGATCGCGCCACATCCAGTGCAAGTTTGCGCCCTGTTTTTTCCGATGGTTCCCAGGGTAGCGACACCACACATTTTTCAATTCTTGATGCGGAAGGAAACCGGGTAGCGGCGACTCAATCGATTAATACTTGGTACGGAGCGGCCTTCATGCCCGCGGGTACTGGCGTCATATTGAACAACGAGATGGATGATTTCTCGATTAAGCCCGGCGCGCCTAACAGTTTTGGCTTGGTTGGAGCTGGCGCCAATTCTGTTGCGCCAAATCGCCGAATGCTGTCGAGTATGTCGCCGACATTTCTTGAGTCGAGCGATGGTATTGCCATTTTAGGCTCGCCTGGCGGAAGCCGGATTATTACGCAGGTAGCGCTTGCTGCCCAGGCCTGGATAGAAGGAGCCAGTGCGAGCGAAATGGTCAATTTAAAACGCTATCATCAGCAGTATCTGCCGGATACCGTGGTGTATGAGTCGGGGGCACTGAGCGCCGAGGTTGTTGCGGAGCTGATTACACGAGGCCATGATTTGACTGAGTCCCGTCGTCCCTATGGGAACATGAACGTGGTGACCTGGAATTATCTCAGTGGTGACGTCGAAGCCGCAACAGATCCCCGAGGGGAGGGCGAGGCACGGGTTTATTGAACGCTTAGGCGCCTAGCTCTGGCAGTTTGGGCAGTAATAGCTGGCCCGCTGCGCTTGCACCAAATGCTTTATCTTAATACCGCATTTCGTGCAGGGCTCGTCCTTTCTTCCATATACATTTAAGCGAATGGAAAAATACCCGGGCTTGCCGTCTGCAGCGTGAAAGTCTTTGAGTGTTGTGCCCCCCATAGATATGGCTTCGTCGAGTACGCGTTTAATTTTACCGGCCAGCATGGCGTAGCCCTTTTTACTCAGCCGCCCTGCCTGTCGCGTTGGTCGAATTCCGGCACGAAAAAGACTTTCATTGGCGTAGATATTCCCGATGCCAACAACGACGTTGCTGTTCATAATGAGCTGTTTGATTGAGACTTTGCGCCCTTTGCCTGCTTGGTAAAGGTGATGGCCATCGAACTCACTGCCTAATGGCTCCGGGCCCAAATTGCTGAGTAAGCGGTGTGTGTCTGGATTGGCTCCTGCCCAAAGCAGTGAGCCAAATCGTCTCGGGTCGTTAAAGCGAATTATCTTGTCGTTTTGTAAGATGATATCGACATGATCGTGCTTTTCCGGCGGAGTGCCTTTGTCCAGAATGCGCAGACTGCCTGACATACCGAGGTGCAGCATAGCGGTTCCTTTATCCGTGCCGATGAGCAGGTACTTGCCGCGCCGACGCATGCTGGTGACTTTTTGACCTGTGAGCTTGTCTTCCAGGTTGCGAGGAATTGGCCAGCGCAGCTTGCGATTGCGAACAACAACCTTATGGATGCGGCGGTTTAGCAGCGTCGGCGATATGCCGCGCAGAGTGGTCTCGACTTCGGGCAGTTCGGGCATTGAATAACGGCCTTTTGGGCGGTTGCAGAGCAGACAGGGTCAGAGATAAACCTGCATTGACCGATGATAGTGAACCATAAGGTGACTATAGCAGTCCAAATTCTATTAAAATACAGAGTGTATTATTGCTTTAGGGTATGGAACCCAAGGTTGATGAACGAATGTTGAATTTTATCTTTGAGCACATGCATGGCTTTTTGAACCTGAGCTTTTGGGGCGGTGTTATTTTTACGGTCTTTGTTATGCAGCTGACTCTGGCGGCCGTAACGTTATATCTGCATCGAGATCAGGCGCATCAGTCGATAGTACTGAACCCTGCCTTGCGGGTGTTTTTTCGCATCTGGCTTTGGCTGACTACTGCAATGATCACCCGTGAGTGGGTTGCTGTGCACCGAAAGCATCATGCTATGTGTGAGCGTGAGGGTGACCCCCATAGTCCGGTTGTGTTTGGATTAAAGAAGGTTTTACAAGAGGGTGCCGAGCTTTACAAGCTCGAAGCTTCGAACCCCGAAACCGTTGCAAAGTACAGTCGGGGCTGTCCTGACGATGCGCTTGAACATTTCCTGATGCGCTACGAGAATCTGGGCCTAAAGCTTCTTTTCGCGGCCTATATACTGTTACTGGGTGTGCCGGGGATTATCGTATACGCTCTGCAGATGCTAACTATTCCGGTTCTGGCTGCCGGTGTTGTCAACGGCCTGGGTCATGCCAAAGGCTACCGTAATTTCGAGTGTGATGATGCGGCAACTAACCTCACGCCATTAGCAATTTTCGTTGCCGGTGAGGAGCTGCATAACAACCATCATGCATTTCCAACGTCCGCTAAGTTTTCGGTGCAATGGTGGGAATTTGATATTGGCTGGATGTACATCTGTCTGATGAGGTATTTAGGGCTAGTGAAGGTGCTCCGGACCTCCCCGAAACCACATCTTGCCGAAGCGCCAAGGCAGGTTGATCTGGAGACCCTCCAGGCGGTACTGATGAACCGCATGAACGTATTGCGATCATATACCCGGAGTGTGACATTGCCTGTGCTTAAGTACGAGTCATCGTCAAACTATGGATTGATGCCGAAGGCGCGTAAGTTGTTGGTGAGCAATCCTGTGCTTCTTGATAGTTTTAGTGAGCAGCGCTTAAGAGAATTGCTTGCTGAGAATCAGGCATTGAAGACCGTGCATGAATATCGGGAGCGTTTGATGGCCCTATGGGATCAGGCCAATGTAAGCAACGATGGCTTGGTAGCCCATTTGAAAGAGTGGTGTCTTGAAGCGGAATCAAGCGGCGTGAAGGTCCTTGAAGATTTTTCTCAAACACTGCGTGAGTATGTTATCCCTGCCGTGCCGGTGCATTCCTGATCAGTAATTAGGGAGCAAAATTTAGAGCAATAAAAAACCCGCTTTATAGCGGGTTTTTTATTGCTCGGGTCTGGGGTAAGTCTCGATTACATGGACTCGACCAGTCAAAATAGTGTTATTTGATCTTAGCTTCTTTGTACATCACATGCTGACGCACGACAGGATCAAACTTTCTGGTTTCCATTTTCTCAGGGTGCAGACGCTTGTTCTTGGTCGTGGTGTAGTAGTGTCCGGTGCCGGCCGATGACACCAATTTGATTTTGTCTCTCATAGCTGATTCTCCGCTGGTGTCGTCGTTTAGACTTTTTGGCCCTGATTGCGCAGGTCAGCAAGAACGATATCAATACCTTTCTTGTCAATGATGCGCAGCCCTTTGCCGGATACCCGCAAGCGGACATAACGCTGCTCGCTATCAACCCAGAACCTACGTGAATGCACGTTAGGCAAAAACCGACGCCGAGTTCTATTGTTGGCGTGGGACACATTATTTCCGGACATCGGACGTTTTCCGGTGACCTGACAGACCCGTGACATGAGCAACCTCTGGTAAATCATATGTTTATAATCGACCCGAAGAACTGCGGTCGATCCGAGCCGGCTTTTATACCAGTCTAGCGCGTCAGAGGCAAGTAATACCTATGAGTATTGATCTTCATGCGCAGCTCAGTGGTTGATGGCGCTGTATTGATTGGCCACATCAGAGCATGCCGCGCGCGGCCAGTGACACGCAACTGCCGTCACCCACAACAAAGTGGTCCAGCAGCCGCACATCGATAAGCTCCAGCGCATCGCGCACTCTGCGGGTAATGTTTTGGTCGGCCGCACTCGGTTCGGCGACACCGGACGGGTGATTGTGTGCAAGAATTACGGCTGCCGCATTGCGGGTGAGCGCGCGGCGGAGTATTTCCCGCGGATAGACCGTGGTTGCATCGATAGTGCCCTGGAACAGCTCTTCGAATGAGAGCACCCGGTGCTGGTTATCGAGAAATAGCGCACAGAAAACCTCCTGAGGCCGGTCACGTAACCTCGCTATCAGGTATTGCTGGCTGTCTCCGGGGGATTGGATGCTGCTGCCGGGCAGCATACGCTCTTGCAGATAGCGAGCGCCGATCTCACTTAAGCTGCTTATCATGCGTGCCCGACGCTGGCACATGCCATGGATTGACAGCAGATCATTGGTCTGAGCACTCAGAATCCCGCGGATAGAGCCAAACCTCAAAAGCAGCTCATGTGCCATGGCATGCGCTTCTTGTGGCTGGTTAGATTGATCAATAATGAGCGCCATGAGTTCAATGTCGGGCATGGTCTCTGCGCTAGGGTTCATAATACTTGCGGGATTGCCGCCAATGGAACCGCTATGACCGCTGCTCAAAGGCTCCTCCGGCGACAGGCACCCTGATTGGTCTGCCGGGGTATTTGTATCAATGTTGTTCGTCGTTCTCATGCAGGGATTTTGCTCCCGGCCCCGAGTCGTTATACAGTCTCGAATCTGGGGCGTATCGCTAATTTTGAAAAGCCCTTCCTATACCGATGTGAAGCTCACCATGATTGATTTGCAGAATAAGAAAATATTGCTTGGTGTGAGCGGCAGTATTGCTGCCTATAAAAGCCCAGACCTTGTTAGGCGCCTGAAAGATCGTGGTGCCGATGTGCGCGTGGTTTTAACCGCGAGCGCAGAGAAGCTTGTGTCTCCCGCGGTATTTCAGGCGGTATCCGGGGAACCGGTGCGCGGCGACCTTTGGGACGAGCAGGCAGAAGCAGCTATGGGTCACATCGAGCTGGCCAAGTGGGCAGACATGGTACTTATTGCGCCAGCTACGGCAAATGTGATTGCCCAGTTGGCCAACGGCAATGCCGACAGCCTTCTCAGTACCTTGTGCCTTGCCACAGAGTCGCCGATCGTGATCGCGCCCTCAATGAACCAAGCTATGTACCGCAACGACAGTACCCAAGCTAATATCAATTCACTCGGCCGTCGTAACGTTCGGTTTATTGGGCCGGATGTGGGCGATCAGGCCTGCGGTGATGTCGGCCCAGGACGCATGACGGAGCCGGCAGAGATTATCGCTCAGCTTACCCTGTCAGATGCAGCGGGTGCTTTGCGCGGCCTAAAAATCATGGTCACTGCGGGGCCTACGCGAGAGCCAATTGATCCAGTAAGGTTCGTGAGTAACCGCAGTTCGGGAAAGATGGGATTTGCTGTGGCGCGGGCTGCTGCCGATGCCGGCGCCCATGTCACCCTAATTGCCGGTCCCGTTTCATTGCCAACGCCGCCAGGAGTCGAGCGGGTGAATGTTCAAACTGCATTGGAAATGTATGACGCAGCGATGGACAGCATTGCGGGTAAAGATATTTACGTAGGTGCTGCAGCAATTTCGGACTATCGCCCTGAGTCTGTGCCCAGTCAAAAAATTAAGAAGCATGATGAGAGATTTATTCTCGAAATGGCGAAGTCACCCGACCTTCTCGCAGCGATAGCCGCACTTGATTCTGCGCCGTTTACCGTTGGCTTTGCGGCAGAAACTGAGAAACTCGAGGAGCATGCCATGCTGAAACTAAATCGAAAAAAGCTCGATATGATTGTTGCTAATCTGGTGGGTGATAATTCTGGGTTCGATCGCGATGATAATGCTGCGCTTGTAATGTGGGCGGATGGGCGCGTGTCCTTACCCAATATGTCGAAGGTAGACTTGTCCAGACGTCTTATTGCCGTGGTCGCAGAGCGTTTCCGCACCAGTGGGCGATTCATTGCTGCTGATCTTCGCCATAACCCTGTCGCTTACTAAGCAGCTTAAGGAACCTTTATTTTGTCTAAACAAACCATTCAATTAAAAATTCTGGACCCCCGCATTGGTGACACGATATCGCTGCCTGAGCCAGCTACAGTGGGCTCTGCAGGCGTCGACTTGCGGGCTTGTATCGATGAACCATTGGAGATCAAGCCCGGTCAAACTGAATTAATTCCCACGGGAATGGCGATATATATTGAAGATCCTTCACTGGCTGCGGTTATCTTGCCGCGCTCGGGTCTGGGGCATAAACACGGTATTGTGCTGGGTAATCTAGTGGGCCTTATTGATTCCGATTATCAGGGTCAGCTGTATGTCTCGTGTTGGAACCGGGGGCAGGAGCCCTTTGTGCTTGACCCCGGCTTACGTATGGCGCAGCTGGTTATCGTGCCGGTTGTACAGCCGGAGTTCGAAGTGGTGGATGACTTTATTGAGAGCAAGCGTGGGGCTGGGGGCTTCGGTCACACGGGTCAAGGCTAGCTTAGCGGCTAGCAGGCAGTTGCTTGAGCTCTAAAAAGCGATTGATATCGCCGACGAATTTTTTTTGAAGGGCCAGTTGATCAGCTTCTAAGTCTTTCAGCGTTTTATCGTAAAGAATAATTGAGTCGATGGTATCAGCAAGCTCTCGTACCAGAGTTTCATCGAGAGGCTGAGTTTTCTTACCGGTATTTTGCTGCCCATAGCGCTGAGCCTCTTCCTCGAGAGTCTCAAGCTTGTTGCGCAGGGTCTTGAGGTAGAGCTTTGTGACCTGAACTTGAGCCTGAACCAATTCTAACCGCCGGTCACGCAGCGCTTTGATTTCATCAACTGACAAGTATGTGCTTAAAAGTACTTGGTCGCGTATCGCAGCAGCAGCTTCCTCTTCCTGCGCTATTTCGGCGGCTTTGGCCTGAGCTTTAAGCTGTTGCAGGTCTTCGCTCGAGAGGGCGCCGTCAACAACTTCTATTTCAACCCCTTGTCCATTCAAAATGCTGTGCTCGCGCGTTGCGTATTTTGGTGGAATAGAGTCGCCATAGTGAGTTACCCCATCATCATCGACCCACTTGTAGACGTTTTTTGCATAAGTGCCCTGAATGCTAAGCACCGCGATTCCGGTTAGGAGTAGCATGCTGAAGCGAGTTTTTTGGGGTAGAGTTTTCATCGGCAGCGCATCAGTTGATTCCGTCAGCGAATAATACCGTTATTATCGCATTGTTCATCCATCTTAATTGTGACCCGGTTCGCACGGTTGATCTGCTGAGAGGAAACACTACAGGGTTTGTATCCCATAGGTTTTTCGGTAGTTTTTAACAGAATCAAGTATTTCGGTGTCATTGCCTTGCTGCTGCAGCCACTGAATAAGGTCTTCCAGCTGAATAATGCTGCATACTTTTACCCCGAGGCTTTGCTCCACTTCTTGTACTGCGGATAACGCCCCTGTGCCGCGTTCTTGACGATCCAATGCGATCAATATTCCAGCTGGCTCAGCTTCTGCAGCCTGAATAATGTCTGCAGACTCGCGTATCGCAGTTCCGGCCGTGATGACATCATCAACAATAAGTACTTTGCCATTGAGAGGGGCACCCACGATGGTGCCACCTTCACCATGGCTTTTGGCTTCTTTGCGATTAAACGAGAAGGGCATGTCGCGACCATAGTCATCGGCTAGCGAAGCTGCAGCTAGGGTTACTAATGGAATACCTTTGTAGGCAGGGCCAAACAACATATCGAAATCGATGTCTGCAGCTTCGGCAGCAGCGGCGTAATATCGCCCAAGTTTCGCCGCTGCTAAACCCGTATTAAACAAGCCTGAGTTGAAAAAGTAAGGGCTAATGCGCCCGGATTTCAGTTCAAACTCGCCCAGTTTGAGAACGCCAACTTCCATGGCGAGTTCAATAAATTCTGCTTTGTAGTTATCCATTATTGTGCGTCTTAATCCTGTGCTGAGGGTTGGTCTGTTTCATGCCGGTTGCTGTTGCTGCTTCTGTTAGAGTAACGCAGCTACTTTTATTCTGCTTGTATTGGAGACCTATGCGAATTATTAGTCTTAATGCCAATGGCATTCGTGCAGCAGCACGCAAGGGGTTTTTTGGCTGGCTGCCGCGGCAGAAAGCCGATGTCGTCTGTATTCAAGAGACCAAGGCCCAGGCTCACCAGCTTGATGCCGATGAGTTTCGGCCGCGCAATCACTATTGCTACTATGAGGATGCTCAGAAGAAGGGCTACAGTGGTGTGGCGATCTATTCCAAACAGGAACCTGACGATGTTATCAATGGATTCGGGTCTGCTGAGTTTGATGCAGAAGGTCGGCACATTGAAGCGCGTTTTGGTGACCTCAGTGTCATTTCTGTCTATATGCCGTCGGGGTCTTCGAGTGAAGAGCGACAGCAAGCGAAATTTCGTTATCTGGACGAGTTCATGCACTACTTGCAGGATATTCGTGCGACTGATCGCCGTTACATCATCTGTGGTGACTGGAATATTGCGCACAAAGAAATTGATTTAAAGAACTGGCGGGGAAATCGCAAGAACTCAGGCTTTCTGCCCGAAGAGCGAGCTTGGCTGGACGATGTTTTTGATCGTGAGGGCTATGTTGATGCATTCCGCGAGGTTAATCAAAAGGCCGATCAGTACACATGGTGGTCAAACCGTGGGCGTGCTTGGGAGAACAATGTTGGTTGGCGTATTGATTATCAGGTCGTTTCGCCCGAGTTAAAGGGAGCGGCGACACGGGCTGTAATATATAAGAATAAACGTTTCTCAGATCACGCCCCTTTGATTATGGATTACAGCATTGACTGATAACGCTCAGCTCCCTCACCAAGAACCAGGCTGGCTGGCGGCACTGGCGGTATATCGCAACCCCAGAGTTGCCGCCATGTTGTTTTTGGGCTTTTCGGCGGGGCTGCCATTTGCCTTAGTTGCCGGGACTTTAACAGCGTGGCTGGCCAGCAGCAGTGCCAGCATGACTGACATTGGCATGTTCGCCTGGGTCGGCTTGTTGTATTCGCTTAAATTTCTCTGGTCGCCTCTTGTTGACCGGCTGCCCATTCCGGTGCTGGGTCGATTGCTGGGTCGTCGGCGCAGCTGGATGCTTCTGTCCCAGTTGGGCATTGCACTGCCATTGTACTTAATGGCCTCATCTGATCCGGCAGAGGGTCTTACGCGAATAGCGTTGTTGTCGGTTGCGGTAGCATTTTTCTCTGCCACCCAGGATATTGTCATCGACGCGTATCGTATCGAAGCGGTACAGCAGTATGTTCAGGGCGCAATGGCAGCGGCATACCAACTTGGCTATCGTGTTGCTATGTTGGTGGCTGTTGCCGGTGCGTTGTATATCGCGGATCTTGGAAGTTGGGCGCTGGCCTATCAAAGCATGGCCGTGCTAATGGCTGTGGGCATTGTGACCACGTTGGTTATCGCTGAGCCAAAGCAACAACTGCGGATAATTGCTGCAGCAGGCCCACTTGAATGGTTTGACGATGCAGTAATCGGACCATTCCGTGAGTTTTTCGTGCGTCAGGGGCGCTCGGCCTTGCTGGTTATTGCCTTTATCGCTTTGTATCGTTTTAGCGACCTGGTTTTGGGCGTGATGGCTAACCCGTTCTATATTGATATCGGATTTTCCTTATCAGAAATTGCCACTGTCACGAAAGTATTCGGCTTTATCATCACGATGCTAGGGGCTGCCCTCGGTGGTGTCTCGGTGGCTTATTTTGGTATCAACCGGCCTTTGATTTGGGGGGCCTTTATGCTGGCAATTACCAATTTGTTTTTTGCTGGCATGGCGATCCATGGAGAGCCTGACGTAAGTTATTTGATGGTTACCATTAGTGCGGACAATTTTGCCGCCGGCTATACGGGTACTGTTTTCATCGCCTATCTTTCCGGCCTGACAAGCGCCGCTTATACTGCCACGCAATACGCCTTGTTTTCTTCGATAATGAATTTTTTTGGCAAGTTGCTGAGTGGGTTTTCTGGGCAGATTGTTGCTGCAACCGACTGGACTGTATTCTTTGTATATGCATCCTGCATGGGTATACCCGCAATTCTTTTGTCGTTCTGGGTTGTGCGTCGCAGTGCCTCAGGCGCTAAGCCTTGAAGACCTATGACGTAGGCGCGAGTGCGGATCTGGCCGAAGGCAAGGCATTGGGGTTTCAGTTGGGCGGTGGCGATTGGCCGCTGAAGGGTTTTGTTGTTCGCCACGATGGCGGCTGTTACGCATGGGTTAATTCATGCCCTCATGCAGGGCATGCTCTTAACTACGGCCCCAATGATTTTATGACGCCTGACGGGATTTATATCCGTTGCCTATCGCACGGCGCAAAATTTGAGCCGGCTACGGGGGCCTGCGTTGCAGGACCCTGCCCGGGAAAGTCTCTACAACGCCTTGGGTGCCATGAGGACGGCGGTATTATCTGGGTTCGGGCACCGAGTTCATCGCGCGATTTGTAGCTGCGGGCTTTAGCTTGTTTCGATAGTTATTATGCTCAGCCAGTCTTCTGAAGGGTCATCCAGTTGTTCAACCAAGTTGAGCGAATCATTCAGTGTCAATGTAATGCGATTGGGCGCATCAGGGTTGTCTTCGTAACTGATATCGACCGACCCAAGGCAGTCATTGGGGGGCACGGTAGGGATGGCCTTTTCCGCGATCCACGCTCGATAGTCTAATTCGCCTATAGTGCCATCGTACTGCTGTATTTCGATGGTTGCATCGTCCCGGTCAGTCGCGACAACTTCCAATAACCCTATGTTGCTGCATCGATACCATTTCCCAACTTCAGGCAGTGCTATCCCATGGGGTGCACCTCAACACTATTGAGCCTCTTGGCGGGCTCTCTTCGCACTGCGATGCGACTGCATCAGCAGTAAAATATTTATACGCCTAAAGGTCTTGTGGGTACAGGGCTATTGCTTGACGAAAACTTTTTCCCAGATATTGTGACCAAGCTTGACGCCACGGTTCTCAAATCGCGTTGCCGGTCGCCAGGGATTTTCGCCTGTATGTTCGCGCAGTTGCTGCTGTTGATTAAACACGTTCTGAATGTGTTCGGCATAATTTGGCCAGTCCGTTGCGACATGAAAAATTCCGCCGCTACGCAGTTTGCTGCTTAGTGTCGTAACAAATTCCGCTTGGACGATGCGGCGTTTATGATGGCGTTTTTTGTGCCACGGGTCGGGGAAAAACAAATTGATGCAATCGAAGCTGTCTGCCGGCAGTTGGTCTCTCAACACCTCAACAGCATCGTGGCAAATAAGTTTAATGTTGCTAAGGTCTTGCTGACTAGCCTCTAGCATGCAGCGTCCTACGCCCGGTTCATGCACCTCGATGCCGAGAAAATCATGATTCAGGTATTTTTTTGCGGTTTCTACAAATGATGTGCCAGCGCCGAAGCCAATTTCCAACGTGCGATAAACATCACGACTGAAGATTGAAGAGAGATCGAGTGGTGAGGCTTCAAAATTGACGCCGTACTGTTGCCACAGAGAATCAAAGGCGCGCTTTTGCCCTTCGGTCATGCGGCCTGTCCGCTGGACGAAGCTGCGTATAGGCCGCTTGCGGTATGAGTCGAATGCTTTTTTATTGGGCATGTTCAGGTGTAGCTTTAATCGCTGTGTTTGGTGTCAAAGGC
>Ga0206677_10000581_pt1 | contig 34749 bp, 43 predicted proteins | sample M130m12015metaG_FD_155475 | JGI IMG/M metagenome (GOLD analysis project Ga0206677, IMG submission 155475) | Ammonia-oxidizing marine archaeal communities from Monterey Bay, California, United States - M1 30m 12015 | ecosystem: Environmental > Aquatic > Marine > Intertidal zone | place: USA...
CTCGTGGTGGTCGTGTTGGCTTCCTCCCTGCGTCGGGGTTTTCGGCGCCTTTTCTTGTGGGGTTTTCCTATGTCTTCTCTTTCTTTCGTTCGTGCTTCGGCTCCTGTTTTCGTTCCGTTTGCTCCTGTTTCGCTCTCTCTTGGGCGTGCGGGTTCTGTGCCTTCGTCTCGTTTTGTTTCCGTTGCTTCTGGTGTCGTGTCCTCTGTGGGCTGGTGCCCTCGTCGTCGTGGTTTGCTTGTCTCTCTTGCTTCCGGTGCTTCGTTTTGCTGTTTGGTTTCCGGTCTTCCTGGTGGCTTTGGTGGTCCTGCTGCGGTGGCTCTTGCCGCTTCCTTGCGCTCCGCTCGTGCTTCTGGTGCTGTTGTTTCTGTGCTTGGGGCTCCTGGTGCTCGTGGTTCGGTTTGCCCTGGCTACTTCTGCGGTCTTGCTGTTCCGGCTGACTCTGGTCCCTCTTACGAGGACCTGGTGAACGCTCGTCTTTTTGCTTAAGGCTTTCTCCTTCTGCTCCCTTCCTTCGGGTTGGGGGTGGTGGCGGAGTGCTTTTACTCCTAATATCTCGTGAAAGGAGATTATTATGACTATCAAAAGAGAAGACCATTGCGGTCAGCCGCTGTATAACTTTCAGGACACACCTGCTCCTGAGTTTCCAGGGTTATTCGATAAGGTTAGTCCTTACGGTAGTGCAACCGTTAACGGAGTAGGTCATGACTTAGACTTATTGGCTTTGTCCTTGCCAGATAGCGTAGATAGTATTGTATCTATATTAACCTCTTGTGGATGGAGCTTTAGTGATGTAGAGGACATATACATGCAGAACCATCATGGTATACACATGAGGACTGCTAGGTTAGGTCAGTATAACCTGATTATCCTCAATTGCCCTGTGGCGTATAGGATGTATATGAAGGCTAATCGGACCGCTGAATTGTTAGACTTACAGAGTAAAATGGATAGGATTACTTTGTTTGACACTATAATGCTAAGTTATCCTGCAGAGCTGCAAGATTATCTTAGGAACCCAGGTAAGTATGAGGAGGAATAATCATGTCTAGATTAACTGAAAGACGTGTAGCCAAAGCGTGGAACAAAGGCTTCCTATGGGGAGTCCTGTTCATGTCTGCTTTGTTTAGTCACACTATCATGGAAACATTACTCGCCATACTCTGGTGGGCAATGCGTGTATATTATAGTTAGCACGGAAGGCCTGTGGCGGGGCCTTCTTCTGGTAACTATACCACCCTACGTCGGGGTTTTCGACGACAATCATATCTTTGAAAGGATATATCATGACAAACTTTATTGAAACACGTGATACACGTAACGGTACTGCTTCATTGCTATCTAACGTACAGTTGAACTGGCTTAAGGTCATTGCACCTGTACCTGGATACAATGGTGGGAAACCTCAGTATGAGTTACAGATCGCCACACAGGATACGGAACAGGCACAAGCATGGAAGTCTATCATGCCTAACCTACGTATATCTGAGGATGTCACCACGTTTACCTTGAAGCGCCCTTCATTCTTGGGTGCTCCAGCTATGGTGAATGCTGATGGTGATATCATGGAGATGTCATTACGTAAGACAATAGGTAATGGGTCTATCGGTGATGTGAAGATATCACACAAGAAACACCCTAAGACTGGTACACCATATGTATGTTTGGAAGCTATAAGGGTAACCGAGATAGCAACCTTCATACCTGATAACAGTCAATATGAGAATGACTTCGACTTCTAAGAGTAAATCTAGTGTCCTCCTTAACGGGAGGGCATTTATGTCTACTCTAACAGAAAGGAAAAGAGAATGGCTAAACCAAAGTATAACAAGGGTGATAAAGTTCTAGTAGAACTGGAACCTGGTGTTGATGCAATAGTGGTAATCAAGGAAGTATTTGATGGGCACTATGAGGTTGAGGCGTATACCGCTGATAAAACCTATGGGGAACTTTATGAGGACGATGATAATCACAGGCTCCTTGAAAGAGTACCCTATGCTTTCATTCGATAAAACCTTAGTGTAACCTTGGTATAACTTAGGTACACTTTGGTACTATCCAAGGGTAAACTGGAGGGAATGAAACCTGAGAGTTTACCTGGGTTGTCCTTGTATAGGACGAATGTCTTCGGACACAACAACTAAATGTAATAAGAAAGGTATAACGATGAAATATTACATAACAGATGATAACTTCAATGTCCTCTCAGTACATCCTGATCGTGAATCAGCCAAGGCTGTATGGGATGTTAACTGGAAGGCAGGTATAGATGTCTACCTTGAAAATGAAGAGAATCATTTAAAGAATGTTGAATGGGCTAAGGCTTATAAACAGCGTGCAATCGAACGTAAGAAAAGACGTGAAGAAAGTATTGATGGAGGTAAGTCTGATATAGTAGAAGATATAGCTATAAAAGAATCTCTTAATGAAATAAAAATTAACCATGAGCTATTCGAAAGCGCTGAAGATAAAGCTATTAAAGAAATGGAAAAGGAGTATAAAGAAATAGATATTCTTGTAAAGAAAGATCTTGAGCGTGTCAAACCAATGTCATTTGAGTTCGAAGAAGCAGCTCAACGTGAAGCTATTGAAGATATGGTTAAACAGGATGACCTTAAACTACTAAATATGTTACAGGATCATATAAAAAATAAAGAAGGGAGAATAATAAATAATCTTTGGAATGAACCTACAGATGGTTGTGATGATTGTCTGTGGATAATTAAAGAAACAGATGGTGATACTACTGTCTGTAATGAATGTCTTGAAGAAAGGAATAATAAATGAACTACCGAGTAGAACTGTATGATCTGTCTGATAAACAATGGTGTTATTATGATGCTAAAGAAGATCGTCGTATGGCAGAACATTGGGCTAACATGATGGTAAGAATGTCTAAGAGTAAAGGCTATACCTTATCATTCAAAGAGAAGGGAGTGTGTATATACGAAATAAGATCTAAACACTTTAAGGAGAAAGAATGAAATACTTTTTAACAGATCATGCCTTTAAACGTGCTGAAGAAAGAGAAATAACTACGGATGATATTAACGCTTGTGTAACGTTAGGTAAGTGTTATAAATCCAAGATGCACGGTGGTCAATTAAGGTTCATGTATAATGGTGTTGTTGTTATAGTAAAGAATAAAACAAACAATATACTTACATGCTATAGGCTTAATCATATACGATAATTATATGGGGCTAAAGTATAGTCCCCTATTAAAAGGGAGCATCCCTCTCCCCTTAGGTTATATATAATATTATAAGTATAACTTATAGGGTATAACGGGAGTAACCTGACAAGAGATATTACTGTGGTTACACTACAATGTTATTACAGTACTATGTGAAGTAACTTTAATATATCGGAAGGATATAAAATGGATATTAAAGAAACAAAAGAAATACTTGAGACTATACTTGAGTACAATCTAACTAGTAATAAGACTGGGGACTTTGCTGACAACATTATACCTCACTTAGTATCGTTACCTGGGATTGGTAAAACAAGTATAGTTGAGGCTATAACTAAAGAGAAAGATTGGTATCTATATACTATACCTATAGCTTCTTATGATGCAGCTGAGATTGCGGGCTTCCCAATGTTAGATAAAGAGAATAAGAAGTATGATAGGGCTAAGCCATTCTGGTTAGATACACCAACAGATAAGCCTGTAGTATTATTCTTTGATGAGATATCACAAGCACCTACAGCCAATGTTAATGTGTTAGCTATGTTAGTTAATGAGAGGAAGATAGGCGAACATAAACTTAACGATAATGTTATGATAGTGTGTGCAGGTAATGCTATGTCTCATAGGGCAGGTACAAATCCTTTACCATCTCACTTTAAAGATAGGGTAACCTTCCTTGAAGTAGAGCCTGATCTAGAAGCCTTTATGAGTTATGCTAACAGTAAGAAGTTACATGAGTATATTGTAGGTTTCTTAAGGAATAGACCATCATTCCTATCTATATTTGATCCTAAGATAGATTCTTGTCCATCACCAAGATCATGGATGAGGGTTAACACTATACTTAAGATGGGTATGCCTTATAAGCTTAGAAATCATACTATTAAGGGTCAAGTAGGGGAAGCAGCTCAAGCTGATTTCTTAGGTTATCTAAGAGTAGCTGATAAGATACCTGATCCACAACTAATACTATCAGGTGAGTGTAAAGATATACCTGAAGATAATGTTGTTATGTATGCTTTATGTGCGGCATTATCTACGTTAGTAACTACTACAACTGCAAGACACTTTGTTAACTACCTTAGTATACTACCTAACAAAGAGTTTGCGGCATTTACTATCAGAGATGCTTTACAGAGAGATAAGAAACTTAAGGCTAATAAGTATGTAACATCGTGGTTTATGTCTGAAGGTAAGACCTTATTACTCTAATTAAATCACAATAAGAATTAAGGAGGGCATGATGTCCTTCTTATTATAACCTATTAACACAGAATAAGGAACAGTATTATGGCTAAATGGGGACAAATACCCAATATAAGTACTCAACAAGAGCTTATAGCAGTAGATAAGAAGGTAGATATTTCTATAAGACAATTAAACTCTCTTAAACCTAAGTTAGTTAGGTTAAGTAAGGTAGATCCTGATTCAATAGATCAGACTGTAATTGAGATAGAAGAGGTTATACAAGAGTTAAACTCTTTAAAGACTAAGCGTAGAAGATTAATTGGTTTATTAAGTGGAGATGAATAATGTTAGACGTACAAGATAGACTTAGACTAGCACATGAATCAGTATGTAAGGCTGAGAATAAAAGGATGCGTGAAGTATTCAACATAAGAACCTATAAAGATGGTGATCAATGGGAATCACAACAAGCTCGTAGAGAAACAGGAGCTAAAGGTGGTAGACAAAATAAACTTAAAAGACTTTGGGTTAAAGAAAGGACAATAAGATGAGTGATAAATATTTTAACACAACTAACTATAAGAAGAAAGAAAAGCTAATGAACTTATTTGTATGGGCTGTACTAATATTCGCTGTCCTGGGGTTAATGACTTCATTTAGCTTTGCACTTAATTTAATATGGAGATTAATACAATGAGCAAGGAATTTAAAGATGTAGATAAAGACCCTATACGTATGGCTGAGTATAAGAATAGAGAACGTATGAGTTTACTGTTAGAACAATACTATAAACTTAAATCAGAACATGCAGGCCTTGATGAAGTAAGCCTATTAACTATGGCTAACCAAATATTAGAGGCTAAAGAGAAAGAAGTTGATAGCAAGTGATATAATAGCGTTTGCTCTCGACATGATGTTACAGGAAGATTTGTTTAAATCTACTGACACTAATGATGAACCAACAGATGAGGAGATAGAATGGGCTAATCAAATAATACTTAACCGCATAGAGAACAGTAACTTTGAGGCTACTGAATCAGAACTCTATGATTTAATGCAAATCAAATTGAAAGTATAATACAATGGATGCTCAAACAAAAGTAAGCAGAGCTATAATTAAACTTGTAGCTAACTACACTTTCTACGGTACATGTGCACTTAGATTAAACGTCAGAGAAACTACTGACTATAAGACTATGTGTACTGATGGTAGATCTATACTATGGAACAAAGAATTTGTAGATGAATGTAGTGAAGAAGAAGTAATGGGCACTATAGCACATGAGGTATGGCATGTTATATTCGGACATCATTTCCGCATGGGTAAACGTGAACATAAGAAGTGGAATATAGCTACAGACTTCTCTATAAATAATAGTTTAATAGAAGAAGGATTTAGCCTACCACCGGGTGCTTTAATAGATGATAAGTATATTAACATGAATGGAGAAAAGGTATATGATCTAATAGATGATGATGAATATAATCAAGCTCCTTCCTGGGGTGGTGTACTACCTATAACCGATGAGCAAGGTAATCCTCTTACAGGTGAAGAATTAGAGCAAGCTAAAGATGAAGTAGATCAGATGATAGCTTCAGCGGCTCAAGAGGCTAAGAAAGCTGGACAAGAAATTAGTGGTAAGTTATCTGATTTAGTTCAGAGTATAAGAGAACCTCAAGTTAACTGGAAGTCTTACTTACCTACTTATCTTATGAATAGCAATCCCGATAGTCCTTCGTGGAAGAGACCTAATCGTAAGCTGTTATCTGAGTTTGAATTATATACTCCTGCTATGATATCTAATACACTAGGACCTGTAGCTGTCGTTATAGATACCTCTGCATCTGTATCTAAAGCTGAGAGAGAAGTGTTCTTATCAGAGTTACAATCAATAAACGAAACCTTAAAACCTAAATCAACTCATGTAATATGTGTGGACACTACTGTAGCTACATGTTATGACTTCGATCCTTACGATGATATAACAGAGTTAGCTCTTGTAGGTGGTGGTGGTACAGATATGTCACCAGGATTTAAGTATGTAGAAGAATGTCTTCCTGAAGTAGAGAATATACTTTGCTTCTCGGACTGTGAGTTCTGGGATTGGCCTCCAGAACCTGAAAAGCCTGTGTTATGGCTATCAACTGGTCAGAATAAAGAAAACCCTTATGGCACACTTGTGTCTGTAAAATTCTAAGCACGAAAGGATATAACAATGTTTAGAGATTATAAAGAACTTAATGGTAAGTATTATACAGAAGAAGGTCATGCAAATGATCCTAAGTCTTTACCATACCAAGCTAATAGATACTACTCTTTAGTAAGACATATTGAACATCAAGCAACAAGCGTTAACTATAATTTAAAAGAGTTATATGAGCTTGTAAAAAGTAACTTGTTTGAAAAGTTTAATTCATCTACAAAGAATGGTAGTGTTAACGGAGAATTATTAGTTCTTATTAACTTTTCAGATAAGAGTAGAGAGTATTATAGCTACTCTAACTATAGTACTTCTTATGAAGCCAATAGAATGTATTCTAAAGATATGAAAGATAAAGATGAATACGAACCGTTGTGGGATATAAGAGATAGGATTGGTAATTACCTAGCTAGTACTATGTCTGAAATAGTAAAGAAAGAAATATATCTTGACTATAAGCTAAATGAAACTGAAGATGATATAATTAGAAACGAATATAAAGACAAGGTAATAGGTCTTAATAGAAAACTAAGTCATATAGGTTCTAATCATTTATTTAATTTAAATTATAGCTTTGTTACTAAAGATGATGATGATGAGGCAACATTCACTAAAGATGTTAGAAGCATTACTCCAATGAGATATAATCCTACTATCAAAGTAAATAAACATTGGTTCGATACTGTAGGTGATCTTGGTTTTCAATTATTAGAGTATCAAGGTAGTAGAGCCTTTCCTATATCAGCAGAAGAATATTCTCGTGACAATAATAGAACATTATACTTTGTACAAGCACTACAAATAACAGGTACAAGAGAAGAAATGAGAGAAGCTAATTGGTATCATAACGGAGATGCTGTAGATAAATTAATTAAAATCAAGGACTTAGTATTGTCTGTATCAAATCAAGATGATAAGGTATGGGCACTAGGTGCTGATGAGTCTTGGGCTGAGCGTACTATGAGAGCAAGACAAAAGAGAAAGATGATGGAAGGACTTAATATCTAAATGTATAGTCCATTATTAAAAGGGAACGCTATTTTCGTAGGAAGGAAATTAAATGAACCGTGCTGACATAGTACACAGATTAACTCATGCTAGAACTGAGACAGAAAGAATGGATGTCATGGATGAGCTAATAACTTACGACAGAGAGAAAGGAAGGGAACTAATGAGACTAGACCCAGAAGAAGAAAGAGAAACAACAGACTTTCATGGTGAGTTTAAAGATATGAATGAAAGAATTAAAGATAGTATTATTAACCCTGCTCATTATAAAGTAATACCAGCAGGTAACTATCCTGAAGGTCTAGAGTATATGGATCTTATGAACTATATTCTTGATCACCATAAAGGTATTGAAGCACACTTAGTAGGTCAGATACTCAAGTATAGTATACGTCTTGGTAAGAAAGATGCTAAACAACAGGACGCATTAAAGATACAATGGTATGCTAATTACCTTGTTGAAGTAATCAAAAAGCAAGATGAGAGATAATGTAAGATTTCCCATAGCTAATTACAAGTATCTGTCAGTAAACGGATACGAAGATTTCCCTGTATTCTGGGATGTCTTTGAAGATAAAACTAGCTTTGTAATGACAGAGCTATTCGAAATTAGTGTTAACAATGAAGTTAACTCTGATAATGTAGAAGAAATAGTGCTACAAATAATTGTAGAGCTACACTCTGATACAATAACAATCCATTAGAAAAGGAATAATATAATGGCTAATCAAGTAATGGTAGTAAGAGACGTAACATTTAACTGGGCTAAACTAGTTGACAAACATTCTCCATTTGGTACACTCCAATGGGACGTGCAAGTTGTTACGGACAATGAAGCAACCAAAGCTCAACTAGAGAGTAGCGGTATTAAGATGAAGTCAGGTGAGAACAAAACCTGGTATGCTAACATTAAACGTAAAGCAATTAAAGCTAACGGAGAAGAGCAAGATCCACCTAAAGTTATTGACTTAGATAAAGAGGAAATGGCTCCAAGTAAAATAAAGAATATGGGTAATGGCACTAAAGGTCATATCAAATTATTCTCTTATGACTGGAATGTTGGTGGTAAATCAGGTGTCTCAGCTATGCTAGTTGCCTTACAAGTGACAGACTATGTTGCTTATGAAGGGGCAGGTGAAGACTTCTAATGGAGAAGAAATTAATTAGAGTTGATACTAGGAATGGGTCCGCATGGATCCTTCCTACGTATAACGTTAGTTACTATACAACACAGTTAGCTCAGGTTCTCTGGGCTAACCGATTTACTTTGAGAAAGAAAGGTAATAAGTAATGAAACAAGATTTTGTTTATACCGCAGGTGCAATGGAGCATGTTAGCAATTCAGATATGACTGGATGGCGTGACTACTCAGATAAGTTCTTAGATGACTTCGACATTAAGTGCTTACATCCTACAAGGCGTGCACCTATTCATGATCAAGAAGCAGATGATGATATATCTACATACAATAAGCTTAAGCGTATTACAGCTCAAGATATGGCTGATATCAAACGATCACATGTAATACTAGCTGATCTAAGAGACTCAATGCCAGGAAAGAAATGGGGTACAGTAATGGAAGTAGCTCAAGCTTATCAATGGGATAAAATCATTATAGCTTTAGTAGATCCTGATCAATTTAAACATCCATTCATTTACACTTATGCTACAGAGGTACACTATGATTTGCAAGATGCACTTGATGCTGTTGTAGAGTACTATGATTAAATATACAGATCTTAAAGGCTTAATTAAAGTTGGTAGTAACCATGAAGATCAGGGCCACTGGATTAGTAATAATCCTATTATACCTGTGGGTCTTCATGGTTTTGTATATGCTATACATAATTCTGTTGATGATAGATATTATGTGGGCAAGAAAAACTTTTTACACGGCGGTAAAAAGAATTATAAAAGAAAGGGAGTCAAGGTTCCGAATTATAGGTACGGTACTGAGACTAATTGGAAGACATATACAGGGTCTTCAGCCGAACTAAACCTAGATATAGCTAAACATGGTAATGAGAACTTTAATTTCTTAGTGCTAAGACTATATCAAACCAGAGGCGGCTTGTCTTATGGTGAAGCTAACTTTCAACATAAGCTTGACGTATTAACAATGAGATGTAATGAAGGTAAATTAAAATTCTACAATGGTAACATTGCAGGAATTAAATACATCCCCAAAGAGACAGGAAAAGAAACATGACTTACTGGAAACTAGATAACTATGATGTTAAGATGATAAGAAAGATAACAAGGGAAACTACTATCCCTCAGAAAATAATAGCACATAGGTTTAATATAACTCAAGCAATGGTATCTTACATAAAGAATAACCGTCGCAGAGTTAATGTTTCATAAGAAAAAGTTGTTAATAGCATACAGTATAGTATTCACTATGCACATAGGCTTTTATAATTCTTACAATGAAGTACATCCTCATGTAAGATTTCAAAAGAACCAAGTTATATCAGGTGCTTTCCTTAATAGTGAGGGTAACATAAGTCCATATATAGGTCTTAGATATGATACTAAAAAAACTTTTATTGAAGGTGGATTAGTACATGGTTACTCTTACAAGGAAACACTTCCTTATGCTAGACTAGGTTATAAGCTAGGGGATAATATAAATTTATTATTAACTCCTGGAGTTGAAAAAAGAAATAACAACCTCAAGCCTGGGGTTGTTATAGGATTAGAACTATTATTTTAAAGGAAACACTATGACAATATATGCGTGGGACATCGAAGCGAATGGCTTCCAAGATGTAGCGGACACAATATGGGTTTCAGTAATGCGTAACTTAGATACAAAAGAGTTACATATCTTCAGTGACCATGATGATAAGTACCCTAACCTATCTGAATCATTTAAGTTATTAGATGATGCTACAGGTATTATAGCACACAACGGTATGAGATATGACCGTGTAGTGTTAGATAAAGTAGCTGGATACGCTATAGATCGTAACAAGATAATTGATACGGTAATATACTCAAGGCTAAATGACTTCCATCGTAAGAAAACATTTAGAAAACATAGTCTTAAGGCTCTTGCTATACAAGCAGGAGAAGAACAGAAGATGGATTATGATGGTGGCTTTGATAACTACTCTGATCATATGGTAGAATACTGTGTAGCAGATGTTGATGCTAACATAGCTGTGTATCATATGCTTATGAAAGAGTATGAACAAGTTAAGAAGACTAACCCTAACTATGATGATGCAATTAATATCGAGCATCAGATGGCTTACTGGTCTAGTGAGCAGATAAGAAATGGTTGGGAAATAAACGAAGAACTACTGGACAGTACTATAACTAAAATAAAAGGCGAAGTGAATGATATCGAAAGAAGAGTCGAACCAAAGCTTGGAACACTTACGATTACAATCGACAAAGAACCGAAGACAGCTAAATACAAGAAGAACGGAGAATACACCGCTGTTTCTGCAAGGCTACTCAGCGACTATCTTGGGCGCTATGTTGATGTGTCTGATGCTTTATCTGATAATCCCCCAATAAAACCTGGAGAAGAGTTTCAGAGACAAGAAACAGTTGAGGCAAGGCTAGGTAACCAAGAACATCTTAAAGAATTTCTTTACACGATAGGCTGGGAACCGACTCAATGGAACTGGAAGAAAATAAACGGACAGTTTCATAAGGTAAGCCCTAAGTTAACTACAGATAGCTTAATAAAGCTAGGTGATATAGGTAAAGATATAGATAAATACTTTACACTAAGAGCAAGACATAGCATACTAACTGGATGGAAGGAACACATACATGATGGAAGATTATATGGTGATGTTATTGATATTGGTGCCGCTACTGGTCGTCAAACACACAAGATAATAGCTAACATACCCTCACCTAAAGCTACTTATGGTAGCGAGATACGCTCAATGTTTATCTCTGCTAAAGATAAGGTGCTTATATCAGCTGACGGTGCAGGTTATCAAGCCAGAGTAGTAGCTCACTTTGGTAAAGATCAAGAGATGTCTGATGAGATATTGAAAGGAGATATACACCAGAAGAACGCTGATGCTATACAGTGTACTCGTAATGAAGCTAAACCTTTCTTCTTTGCTTTCTTATTTGGTGCAGGAGGAGTGAAACTAGGTACTATCCTAGGTAGATCTTCTATTGCAGGTAATAAAGCTAAAGATGCTTTCTTAAATCGCTGGCCTGCATTGGCTAACTTAACAGAGAAAGTAAAGAACGTAGCTCAACAACGAGGTTACTTACGTGGACTTGATGGTCGTCGTATTTACACTGAAGAAGCATACAAAGCATTCAACTACCTTATACAAGGTACTGAAGCTATACTAATGAAACGTACTATTGTACGAATCAACGAAGCCTTTGAGAAAGAAGGTATAGAAGCGAAGCAATTACTGTTCTACCATGATGAATGTACGTGGGAAGTATCTCCTGAAGATGCTATCAAAGCAGAACCAATCATACGTAAGTGGTTTATTGAAGCACCTAAAGAATTAGGTGTAGAGATAATGGAAGCAGGTGATTGTAAAATAGGTAACGATTATTTAGAGGTGCACTAATGCCATATATTGAAAGAAAAAGAAGAGAAGAATTGTTTGATGACTCACCTAAAACTGCAGGTGAAATGCAATACTTAATAGCAGATATGATACAAGACTATCTTACAGACAACGGACCTTATAACTATCAGACACTTAATGATATTATGGGCGCTTTAGCTGGAGCTCAAATGGAGTTCTATCGTAAGGTAGTAGCACCTTATGAAAATAAAAAGGAGTTACTTAATGGATCAGTATATTAGTCCTCGTATAGTTACTATGTATACAAAGCCTAACTGTATATTCTGTGAGAAAGCAAAAAACTTATTGCATTCCCTAGAGAATTGTGTTATAAATGAAGTTCGACTAGATAAAGAACCTCAATTTATAGATGATGTCAAAGAAAGGCTAGGCAATACCGTACCACAAATAGTAATTAATGGTCTCCACATTGGGGGCTATGATCATTTAGTTGAATACGTAGATACATGGAGTTAATAGAAGTATTCTTCCTGTTGATAGGCATAATACTATTTCAGTCTTATCAGCTATGGAAGTTAGATAAGAAGGCCGACGAATTACTTGATATAGTAATCGGCCTTCATATGGGTGAACTTGAAATAACAAAGGTAGAACATGATGAGTACTAATATATACATTGACGGAGACATTCTAGTATACCAGTCTATTTGGGGTGCTACAAGTAACAAAGATATTAAGAAGAAGTTAGATCAAACAATAACTAATATAATGTCAGACCTACAAGGCGGTAATGGCATGATAGCTATAAAAGGTATAGGTAACTTTAGAAAGGATATTTACTCACCATACAAAGGTAATAGAAAGAAAGAGTTAACTCAAGAAGAAAAAGACTTCTTTGAATATGCTTACAACTATTTAAAAGATAGTTGGAAAGCAGTAACAGCAGATGATATGGAAGCAGATGATCTGTTAGCTATATGGCAAACAAAAGATCCTGGTATTATAGTAAGTATAGATAAAGATATGTTACAAGTACCAGGGCTACACTATAATACAAGAAGAAAGGATTATACTAATATCTCTGAAGAAGAAGCTTCATTGTTATTACATACTCAAGTAATGATGGGTGATTCTACAGATAATATTCCTGGGCTTAGAGGTATAGGTAAAGTTAAAGCAGCTAAAGTATTAGTTAATGTACCTATGAATCAACACTTAAATAAAGTAAAAGACTTTTGGAAAGAACAGTATGGTAGAGGTTGGGAAGACAATATGCAACTCAACATGGATCTTATATACTTAAGGAGAACACTTGATGATCGCTATGATATCCGAACAGGACGAAGAGCTGTTGAAGACTTACAACATAAGAGTGGAAAAGAATTGGAATCATCCAGACGAGTATCAAGCGACATTCGTGAAGGGTTGGGTGAATCTAATGACAACTGGGGAGACGAGAGAACAAGCAGTATATAGACTAAAAGAAATACTTGCAGCAGAAATCTTAATTAACAATCCTAAATTAAGTGTGGAATCTGCATTTGAACAATTAATAATGTGTAACAAGCTAGGAGTATAGCGATGGGTAGAATAATTAGAAAGACTAACTGTGATTCTTGTGGTTCATCTAATAATAAATGTGAATACGATGATGGGTCTACATGGTGTTTCACTCCAGACTGTGAGGGTAACAAGAAAGCATTTGCTAAGAAAGAAGAAAATACTGTTGTACCAATAAAGTCTTTACCCTTTGGTACATCAGCTGAACGTAATATATCTACTAAGATATGTGAGATGTTTGGTGTTACAAGAGAAGTATCCTCTGATGGAGGTACTAGTGCCGTATACTACCCTTACTATGAGAACAATGTAGTAGTAGGTAGTAAGAAAAGATTATTCCCTAAAGACTTTAGAGTAGAAGGAAGACTACCTCTTACTTTATTCGGTCAGAATATATTTGCTGGAGGCGGTAAGCGTATTGTTATTACTGAAGGTGAAGAAGATACTCTTGCTGTAGCAGAAGCATATAGTAAGTATAATACAGGTATAATTTATCCTGTAGTCTCTATACCTTCTGCATCTAACTTAAAGGCAGTAGTAGAGAACCGAGATTACCTTAGATCATTTGAAGAAGTTATACTATTCATAGATACAGATGAAGCAGGTGATATAGCGGTAGATAAGTTAGCTAATGCTATTGGCTTTGATAAAGTAAAGGTAGCTAAGACACAACACAAAGATGCATCAGAAGCTTTAACTAACACAGGACATATGGCATTACTCAGAGGTATATGGGATGCACAACAATACAGTCCTCAAGGTATTATTACTGGTGAAGATCTGTGGAGTAAGTTAGTAGAATATAATGAGATAGAATCTTTACCTTACCCGGAGTGTTTCTCAGGACTTAATGATAAGATTAAAGGTATGAGGCTAGGTGAAATAAGCTTATGGGTTTCTGGTACTGGTGCAGGTAAATCTACTATGCTAAGAGAAATAGTATTAGATATAATTGATAAGACTAATGAAAAGATAGGTATCATTGCACTCGAAGAAAGTCCCGCTGAAACTACTAGAAAGCTAGCTGGCATGGTTATAAACAAGAATCCAGCTGCAGATAAGATAGAGCTAGATGAACTAAGAGTAGGCTTCGATAAGTTTAAAGATAGAGTACTAGTGTTAGATCACTGTGGTTCTATGTCTAATGGTATCATATCTCAGCTAGAATACATGGCTTTATCTGGGTGTAAGTACTTGTTCATTGACCATATAACTATACTAGTATCTGAAGGCTCCGATGGGCTAACGGGTAACGAAGCTATAGATAAGGTGATGAATGATCTACTAAGAATAACCAAGCAACATAACGTGTGGATAGGCCTAGTGTCTCACTTAAGAAAGATGGGTACAGCAGGTCAATCATTTGAAGAAGGTAGATTACCTACTGTAGATGATATACGTGGTTCTGGTTCTATCAAACAAATATCTCACGATATACTAGCCTTTGCTCGTAATATAACTGCAGAGAAAGAAGAAGAAAGAAACACAATCAGACTATCAGTATTAAAATCAAGATATACTGGTAAGACAGGTCCAGCAGGTACTTGTAAGTTTGATTATGAAACAGGCAGATTACACGATGGATTATACGATGATATGTTAGACGGCCTTAATATATAATTGAAGTCCATTATTAAAAGGGAATACCTAAATGGAAGATAACTTGAAAGACCCTCTAAATGAAGTGGTGGATTATCTAATAACAAAAGTTTCTAGTGTAAATATGAATAACCCTAAAGCAAATAAGGGTGCTCAGATTTTACGTACTATATCTAGCTTTAAAGAGAGCTTACCTAATATAGTACAAGTAGCTTTCGATAAGATGTCCTCTAACTTTACTAGAGAATATCCTGAACAACCTATAGGTCTAGCTAAAGTTACACAAGTAAGTACAGGTATTGGTGAACACGTATTCACTAGATACTTCAATGCTAAGTGTAGCTTTCATCAGTCAATAAGGACAGGTGACTTAGTGCTAGAAGCCTATGTACAATCAGGCTTTATTACAGTTAAAAGGGCAGAAGGCTTTGGCGCTTACAATGCTCAAGCACCTTATATGATTGAACCAACAGACCGTTGGGAAGAGATAGGTGAGTTTAAACTTATTGAAAGTAAAGGATTACTCGTATATACAGTAGATGTGATACCTGAAGCTATAAGTAATATAATGCAACCTAAGAACTACCCTTTAATAAAACGATGGGGTATATCAGCACCTCAAGAACAGAAAGATAAGTTTAATAATGTTTATATTGACTCATCTTTTGTTAGAGCAGCTAATAATCTACAACAAACCTCCTGGAAGATAAATCCAAAGGTATTAGATGTTCTTATAGATAAAATAGAAGATATACTACCTGAAGATACACCTATGTATAAAGATGCTATACCTAAATCAGTATTAAAGACTGCATATGAGAAGTATCAAAAGAACCCTTCTTCAGCTAACAAACAAGCGTATAATACTATAGCTAAAGAATGGGAAAAGACTTTAAGACCTCTACAAGTTAGAGCTAAACGTGCAGAGATTAAAACTACTTTAGGTAAAGCTAAACAACTAGCTGAGTGGCCTAGGTTTTATTCTTTAGTAGATCTAGATTACAGAGGTAGAGTATACTACAAAGAACCTTACATGAACTATCAAGGTAACGATATGGCTAGAGGGCTTATGTCCTTCAGTGAATCTAAATTAATTGATGGTGAAGGTAAGAGAGCTTTAGCTATACACACAGCTAACTCTTACAATGAGAAGTATGATGTAAATAAAATACCTAGCTGGGTAGAAGAAGACTATAATGATATGCTTATTAAAGAAGGTATAGATACCATAAGTGTAGATAAGTTTTCTCTTGAAGATAGAATAAACTGGTTTAATAATAACTGGGATTTGATAGAGAACACAGCTAACAATAGCATCTTACATAAATGTGAGAAGCCAGTAGTGTTTCTAGCTTGTTGTATAGAGTGGTGTGATATAGCTGATATGGAAGATGCAGGTGAAATGCCAACATCAAGTATACCTGTAGCTATTGACGGCACATGTAATGGTTACCAACATTCAGCCGCACTATCTAGAGATAATAAGACAGGTAATTTAGTAGCACTACAAGACAGTGCAGTACCACATGACTTATATGTTAAGGTAGCTCAAAAGATAGTTGAGTTAGCTCCTGATTTCTTTGTAAACAGACCTATGTCTTATGCAGAGATACGTAAGTTAATCTCTAAGAGAGCTACAATGACAAGAGCCTACTCTGCAGGAGCACAAACAATAGCTGAATCAATGTATTCTGATTGTGTACAGGCTGGCGCAGATGAACAGTATAATATAACTCAAATAGATTGTGATGAGTTAGCTCCACATATACTTAAGGCTATTGAACATGTGTGTCCTGGTTCTCAGACAACAATGAAGTTCCTACAAGACTTAGCGCAATGGGAGCTAGGTACTTTTGAGTATCAAGACCCTGATGGTAATAAGATATCTAATTCTACTATAAGTAAGTACAAGAAAGAAGCTCGTATAGCTAACAAAGAACAAAGAGCTAATCCTACTGTAGAAAACACACTAGTATTAAACAAGATTAACTCTAAGTTATCTGAGTGTAAACTAGTATTAGTTAAAGGCTATGCAGGTGATGATATACGTTGGATGACTAAGTCAGGCTTCCCTGTTATATACAAGGTTAATGCTACACGACAAGACACTTGTAAGTCTACCTTACGTGGTGTAATTGGTGGTGCATCTAAACAACCAGGGCGTATCAATCACGTAGCTAAGATATACTTAGATACAACAAACAGAAGAGAAGCTAGCGCAGGTATCTCTCCTAACTACATTCATTCACAAGATGCTACTCACATGGCACTAGTGATAGATAAATTCGGTATCAACTTCGGTGCAGTACATGATAGCTTTAGTTGCCATGCCTCTGATGTTGAATTATTAAAACAAATAACACAAGAAAAATTCGTTGAGATGTACAGCAACGATAACCCCTTGGAAGCAGTTAAAGATTGTGTAACAAATAATAACTGCACCATAGAAGTACCAGAGCTTGGTGACCTAGATATATTCGAAGTCATTGGTTCACGTAACTTCTTTTCATAGGTGAAACATGACAAACAAAACTCATTACAATTGGTTTGCTTTGCGTGATCGGTACTTACTTAGTAAAAATAAAAAACCACTAATGACTGATGAACGCTACTGTGAGATTGAAGGTATTGACCCCGATACTTATGCATACAACAGAGAGAATATGCGTGATTATTTTATTAGTAAACAAGATGATGCCAATATAGGTGCAGAACAGTATGATCTATTCTTAGCACACAACGGTATCTTAACAGAAAAGGAAAATTAAAATGTTATTAGTAATATTAAGTATATTCTTTACGGCATTAATATTTGGGAGAGGATCATTATAATGGCCAAACAAAGTTACAACCCACAAGCACTTGCAGGTATAACAGATTACTCTGATGAAGAATTTCAACAAGATATGAAGACATACGATATAGATATACCGGATGAACTACTGTATACAAAAGAAATGAATCATTTTATGTTATCTCAAGTGTCTAAAGTAATAAGAGAAAATAAAGCTAAAGAAATTAATCCTGATACAGGAAATACTTTTACAGAAAAAGAGTCCAGAAAATATTCTGAAGAAAATTATAAAGCAAGAAAAGCCGAGTTTAAAAATTTAAACGGCTGGTAAAATAAAAATACCCCTAGAGTCTCATTAAGAGATCTCTGGGGGTATTTAAGTTTTTAGTTTAAGAATCCTTTAAAAGTATTTTTAACTTTCTTTTTATTAATTTCATGGTCATCTAATCTGTTATATAAATCTTCTTTATATTTAGTTATATTGTCCATGTACGCTAAAGCTTTAAACGCATTCATAGTAATATTTTTAGGGTCACGAGCACCACCTCTGCTTATAGTAACATTAGTTCTAAGTGCTTTTTCTACATCTAAATTAAAATTAAGAGTAGGACTATCAGGAGTAGCTCCTCTTTCTTCAGGAGAAACCCAACCCATTGCTCTAAATATTTTATCATATTGATTAAAGTAACTAAAGTTTTCTTTTGCTTCTTTTCTAGAAACAAGCTTTGCATGGTTTGCATCTGCATCTGCCATTAAATAAGAAAAAGAACCATTACGACCTATATTCAAAGGCACTTTATCTTTGGCCATTTCAACTAATTTAGTTTTAATCTTGTCCATAGTTTCAGAGTAATTATCATAGAAAGCTTTAAGCTGATTAAACTCTAACGACTTATCTATGGCTCCACCTGGTCTGTTAGCGGCAAAATAGTAATTACCATAAGAAGAACTTGAAGCATTAATATTATCAAACACCTGTATAGCAGGGTGTGTTAATTTATTTTCAATGTCAGGATTAACTTCCTCAAAAGCTTCAAGCATAACTTGAGCTTCTCCTCTTTGTCCAGTAATAACTACTGCTCGGTTAGCACTTAAAGATCCTTCTGGTGCTGAATATAAGATAGTTTCACCAGAAGCGGTTTTAACTTTTTTATCTTTACTTTTTCTAAGTAAGTCTTTACCTCTAACTTTATTAGGTATTCTAGTTTCATTGCCTTTATTATCAGTTACTACTATAGTTTCTCCTGATAACATAGGCACTAGACCTTCTGAACCAATAGGAATAGGTAAACCTAGTCTATCTTTAGGAGATAAAAACTCACCCCATCTTTGTACAGACTTTGCAGCACGCTTAATACCTGTGCTAGCGCTTTGTATTTTATTATGCATTAATACTGCAGCAAACATATCTGCAAAATCACTTGACATATTAGTAAGATTAACTTCACCTTGATACGTATAAAAAGGAGATAATGCTTCATACAAAGTAGGATATTTGTTAAGTAATTCTCTAGCAGTATTACCATGATTAGTAACAGGAAAGCCGTAAGCGTCTATAGTTAAAGGTTTCTTAGCTATTTCTTTAGCATCTGATTGTGTTAATACAGCTAAAGCATCTTGCATAGCCTTAGCTGCATTAGGTATTTCTGAAAAAGAAATATTACCATTCTTAAATAACTTATTTCTTTTAGAAGAATCACCTAAGTAATCGTCTAAAGTATTTAAAAAGAATTCCCTTAAGTCTCCGTTTTCTAAAGTATTAATAGATTCAGCATTAACTACTAAGCCTGCATGTAATGCATTAACTCTACTTCCAGCATTAAAATCAACGATAGTCGGTCCACCAGAATTAAGATCCATGTCATTAACCCCTGTAGGAGTATGATACGTTCCATTAACTCTTGCTTCATCCATATTAGCTAAGTCTATAAGTGTGCTAATATAAAAACCTAGTTCTTTAAGCTTAGTATTTTTAGATATATTAGTTAAGAATTGAGCTTCTTCAGCACTAAGCTTAGGCATAGGTGTTTCCATTGGAGTAACAATATGTTGTCCTGTTTCACTATTAAAAGGTAATCTACCTTTATCATCTAATGTAGGTAAAAAACGTACTACTGAATTTAAGTTAGTTAAATTAGATGTAGGATTTTTAAAGCTTAACTTGTTAGAAATACTCTTAAGTAGCTTACCTCTTTTAACTCCCTCACTAATAATTTCTGGTGTAAGTAATTTTAATCTTGCATCAGGTCTAATATTTCGTGACTGTTCACCTAACAAAACAGATGAATGAGCAAATAAAAAATGAGCTACTGCTAATTCAGGGTCAGCAGGAACGCCTTTTTTGGTTCCACCATTAATCATGTAATTAAAATATTTTTCACTATTATTACTTACATTATCAAAAGAATTTTTAGGTATCTTAACTTTAATATCGCTTTTAAAGTTTTGTAACGCACGATTATATGGGTTAGCTGCATCTATTCTAGTATTAGTTTCATAAAATCTTAATACGGTAGCATCAACTGATTTCCTACCAAACTCTGCTTGCCCTGAAGATTCTATTTGAGCATAATTAATTATAGCACGTATTGCTTTTTCTTTTTCTCTTGCCATATGGCTTGCTAATTTTTTATCTGATACTCCTGTAGCTCTTATCTGGTTTTCTTTATCTGAACCAATACCTAACATATTAGCAAACACGTCTGATCCTTCGAAGTTAGCGGTACCTAATCTAACAAGAAGAGACATCAATCCTATTTGTTCTGGGGTAGAAGTAACTCTAACTCTATCTAGTCTAACACCATATGCATTAACTTTTTTATTAGCTCTTGTTTCTTTATCTAAAGCACCAATCCTAGATTTACTAGGGTTCCTAGCTCTTTCTAAAAAACCAGGTAAAAAGTTTTTACCTTCAGTAGCAGGTATAGTTACTCTAGGTAACTTAACAGGTGATACTGTTGCTAAAGCAAATTCAGCATTAGCTCTAATAAATTCTATACCAGTAGAACTAGGGTATAAAACATCTTCACCTGTATTTATACTTTTCATTATTTTAAACTCAGATAAGTCCATCATGCGATCACCAACCAAAGTACCTAATAGTTCGGGATCAGCAGCATCAATACTACCTGTAGGTAATCCTTGAGAAATTCTGTTATTTCTAAGTGCTGTCTTAATATAATTACCTAGTCTTGATTTAAAAAGTTTAGGAGTTAATCCATAATTAACTACTTCTTGATCTTCTTGTACATCAGAAAACATTAACTCTTTAAAATCTATTTCAGAAGTTTCATCTGAATCGTATTCTTTTTGTTGATTAAATACTTCTTCTCCTAACATCTCGTATGCAGTAGTAGTTCCAGCATTTATAGAAGCAGTAAGTGCTTCTCTAGGGTCTACGTCAGAACCTAATACAGAGGCAACTGCATCCCAACCTGATTGATTAGGTGAGGTTCCTTCTGAAGTAACGTTAAGAACTCCACCTTGTTCTGGTCTAGTAGTTATCTGAGCTAGCTTATCACTCAATTTAACTGCAACCATTTGAACTTTACCTTGATCAGATGCAGATATATAATTTCCAACCTTACTTTTAATATCTTGTAACTTAGTTAGATCTACATTAAGCGTAGGTCTAGAAATAGCTTGAGCACTATCTGCTTGTTGTTTATTATATAATCTTCTTTTTTCTAGAGGATCATTAGTTAACCTGCCTTGTTCATCTTGGAAGGGAGTATTAGCATACTCTTCAGGTAAATCTTCGTCTAATGATTGTTCACTAGGTCCTACTACTGCTGGTCTGTTTTCTTGATCTAGCAAATCATTAGAAGAAAAACTTGATATAGCAGAGCTAACTGCTTCTTGTCCTGGAGCTATATTTTCTTGTGGTTGCATACCACTAAATACAGATAACGCTTCATCAGAATTTACTTCTCTTGAAGGAGGTCTAGGCATAGGAGAGCCGTCAGGACTTGCTACATTGTATTGAGATCTGCCCCCAAAGCCTTCAAAGGGATCTGCTTCTATTGCTTGAGATCCTGGAGCTAGAGGTGTAGTTGAAGCATCAACTGCAGCATCAACTGCAGCTTCGGCTTCCAGTATCTTTATTTGTTCAGGTGTAAGTTGAGTCCCAGAGGACCCAACATTTCTTGTGTTAGTTATTTTTGCCATTTATTTTATTCTCCAAATATATCATTCACAGATATCTTAGCTTGGTTAGCTAACTCTGTGAAGGGGCCAAGTCCAGGAGCAGCTTTAATAGCGGCCTTAGTAGCATCACCAGTAGTCTCTCCGAAAAGAGTCTGGTATCCTACGTTGCCTAATTTAGCTGTGTATCCTAGGGCAGGTACGTCCCCTACTGCGAAATCAATTACACTATCGAAAAAGTTATCGCTTCGGTTATCATACACTGGATTTGCAATGTCTACTACTCGTTGTGCTGAACCTAAAAGTCCTGAAGCACCAACTGCTAATTGAAACTTTTCTTCATCTTCTAACCAATCCGGTATTTCTCCGTATTTAATGAGAGACTTAAGGTGCAGTACCAAGAAGCCCATAGATAAAAGAAAAGCTATGTTTCTTACCCCTCTAACTCTATTAATTATAGTGCCATTGAAAGGTTGCTTAAGTATTTGAGGTAATATTCTAGACGTAAATGTAGCTATAAAACCTTGGAACTGAAATATTAAGGCAGTCTTAGGGTTCTGATAGAAGTTAGGTCTGGATGTTTTAGTTGGGTGTGCTACTGCATCGTTAACAAAGTTGTATTGCATACGTTGCATGTTAGTATCATAAGTTTTAATATCACTTTCTGTTAATGGACCCATCTTAGATCTAATGTTTAACATAGAATCAATATCACCTTTAAGATGTGTTATCATTTCTCTCGCTTGTAAAGATTCTATATTAATAGTGCCATTAATTTCTGATTCAATAGATTTAAAAGCATTATCTATAGCATCATAAGAAGCTGCAATAGAAAGGTTTCTAGCTATGTTAGTAACAGAGTTTAACTGACTATACCTAAAGAAACTATTAAGTAACTGCTGTTGTTTAGCACTACCTTGTGCATCTAATCTAGCAGAAGCAGATTGAGTTTGTAACTCATAACCTAAATCTTGACCCTTCTTTTTAAGCTCACTGTATTTAAACTTCTTAAGCTTAGTAAGATCTTTACGTTTAATCTTACCTTTACTAGCAACTGCAGCTGCATGGTTCATAGTATCATATAGCTCTATTGCTGCACCTTGTGCAAAGGGAACTATAGTTTTAAATATATCTTTAGTGCTTAACGTCTTAGTTGACAATGCAACTTCAAGTAATCCTGATACTGGAGCCAGTGTTAAAGAGTTAATAGTAGTAGCTGTTGTCATAAAGTTCTGAGCAGTTAATAAGTATTCATTTTCAATACGATTTTCTGTACCAGCTCTTCTACCTAATAAAGATCTATATCCTTCTGCTATTTCTGCTGCTTCTTCTGGTGTTAATTCTTTATTATCAACTGCTCTTTTTATAAAATAAGCAGGGCGAGAACCATTAACACCTAAATAATTTTTATTAGCTGCAGTAGATCCTGTTTTAGTATTATTAAGTTGTACATTAGCAAAGATATCTGATTCAAAATATTTTTCAAACTCTTTCTTACCCATAATATTTTTTATATTAAGTTTTTCTTGGGCAGTATAATCTAAATCTAGAAACGAATCACCAAAATCTTCTACATTCTGTACTTCATTTAGTTCTATAATGTCTCTATATACATTGTTAGCTCTTAAAGCAGTAAACCCTAATTTATTTATTAGTAAATTAGTAAAGCCTTCTCTATCTTCTTTAACTTTATTTCTATTAAGATTCTTAGTATTACGAGAAAAGCCTATTTCTTTAGGTGTACCTAGATACTGTGCTCTTAACATGTCTGCCCTATCTAAGCTATCTGCATACTCAAGAACAGAGTCTTGATTAGCTGGATTCTCTAAAGGTAAAACTGTATTGCGTTCTCTAGCTACTTCTTTAAGAGAACCTTTTTTACTTAAGTCTTTTATATTAGTAAGATCATCTAAAGCTTGATTAAGCCTTTCATCTTTCATAATCTCATTAATATCATTTAAAGTTTTTTCGTTAGGAAATAAATTTAAAACTTGAGCATCTGTTCCTGTGAACTTAGATAAATTAGCAGTTACTATTTGTTGATGTGTTTCTAAATCATCTCCAAAGTATATTTTATTACCACCAGCTAATGCTAAAGCTTTACGTGTGTTAACTCCTTTAGCTCCATACTTATTACTTAAGAGTTTAAAATCACCTACAAATACAGAACCTCTAAACAGGTCTCCAGTTGCTTGTGCTAACTTTTGTCTTTTAGTTCTATCATCTTTCTTTTTACCTTGACTGATTATATTAGCTAATTGTTCATTTGAATTATCTGATTCCCTTATTAATGACTCAATGTCTATAGATTGTTTAGTATTAATTAAATCTTGTTGGTATTTAAAATCATTAGATGATTTACTTAAGTCTGCCTTATTACGTCCATGTAGATAGTCAGCTATTTCTACTGCTTGAGTTGCTTGACCTACGCCTCCGTAAGTACCACCTAAGAATGCACCAGCTACCGCAGAGTTAAGTAATATATTTTGCAAATCATTATAGTCATCTTCTGTAAGATTACCTAATCTATTCCAATTCTCTGCTGAATAACCTACTGCTTCTTGCAATGCTTCTGTAATAGACTCGGCTGCAGCTGCTTTAACTACAGACTTACCTACAGAGCTTGCTAAATATTTAGCTTTAAAACTATCTGCTAATTGATCTTTCATAAAGGCACTTACTCTAGTTAACTCTTTAGTAGTTGCAGAAGCAATAAACTTTTCTGCTTCTTTAACATTACCATTAAACTTAGAGTCAGCTATTTCTTTTATAGCTTTCTTAGCGTTAGGTCCTTCTCCAATTAACTGTGTAGCTAATTTGCTACCACCTTTAATACCGATAAGATCTAAAGCACCTTGAACTGCACCTGATACTAATGCAATAGGAATATTCTTTTCTTCTTGAGCAGAATAAGTTTGTCCACCGTAAATTAAACCAGGTACACCTAAAGATAAACCATATGTAGCAGGAGCAGCCATAGCAGACGCTATAGATATAGCCATGTAAGGTGCAGATATTATAGAGTTACCTATAATATAGTCATAATATCCTTTTATACCTGATAGATTCCAATTACCATCTTCATCAAAAGCATTTAGCCCTTGCATAGAAGGTAATTCAGAAGCTTCTAATTTAATTCTATTAAGGTTTCTTTGACCAGCATTATCTTCTGCACCAAAAGCATCTGCAGTTAGATCCCAAATACCCCACATACCCTCTTGTAAACCTGTACCTGCTAAAGTTAAAGCAGAACGAGCATAACTGTTTGCTTCGTTATCAAGTCCCCTGTCACTACTTCTATATTGAACTTGAGTAGGTGAAAATATATTTAAGTTTCTATTAGCTTCTAGTTGTGCCTCATTAATAGCTAAAGGTTTAGCAACCAATCTCTCTCTAGAGTTAATTAAATCTCTTATGTTATTAACTTTAGTGTCTAACTCAGTGGGTGTTCCAGCTAACTCTCTTTTTCTTTTTTCTAATCTACCAAATATAGCTTGACTTATTTGCTCATCAGTAGAGTAGTTAGTAAGGTTAGATGCACCTGAACTTAAAGCTATACCTGATAATGTTTGCCCTGTTTCAGGATTACGCCAATCAATAACAGTTCTAGTTCCAGTAGCATCTGATTGCTCATACTGTACTCTTTCAGTAAGATTATTTTCTTTAGTAATAGATTGAAGGAGGTCAGCTTGTTCTTGAGCACCAACCTCCCCTGGAACATAACTGCCAGATTCAATATCGACTTTACCAGTTTCACGAGTATCAATACCTCTAATCCTTTCACCTTGTCCAGTAATAGGGTTATAAGTAGTATCGCCGTCTTTAAATATAGGACGTAACTCTTGTTCTCCATCAAATATTTCATCATTTTTAAATGGCATAATATATCTCCAATAGTAGGGTTAACCTAATTCTTTCTTAACAAATAAATAAAAACCATTTCTACCTTTTGCATTACCATACTTTTTCTTTTTATCTGCAGGTAAATTATTCCAAGCTAAAGCAAGTTTAGATATTATAGCATTACCAGTTTCACCTGTTTCATTTGCTTTTTTCTTTAAAGGGTCTTGTAGCTCTTGTATATACTGAGATCCAACATACTTAAATTTGTTTTGATCTTCTTCTTCAGGGTTTAATACCCATAAACTATCTACTCCACCAGTCCAAGCTTTAGCTTGTTCTAAAGATAAAAAGCCTTCTAATGTACCTATCTTTTTATCAGGGTTTCTTGTAGCTTCTTGTTGCATAGATTGTAAGGCTCTACCATAAAGTATACCAAAGTTATTTGCAGTTGAAGCATCAGATAAATCATATCCATTTGCCATACCCCAACTAACTGCTGATCTAGATATATTTTCATCGGAAGGAATGTTCTTTAATCTTGTTTCTTCACCTGATCCATATAACGCAGCAGATTCTGATGCAGCGCCTTTTCTAAATGTGTCATAAGCCTTAGCTATATTAGATTCATTAGTTGCTTTATTGCCTGCTAAAGTTGCAGCAATTTTAGATAAAGCTATTTTATCTACTTGTTTAAACCTAGCATCTTCTCTATCATATCCTTCCTGTCTAACATCTGCAGCTAACTTTTCTTTGCGTTTAGATTCTGACTGAGCAAGAACAGTATTACCTGCCCAACGCATAGATCCTTGATGAGAATATCCTGCTGCTCTTGAAGCTAAATAAAAACCTACAGCACGACTTAGATCTGATGTTTCTAAACCAAAGAAATTTTGTAACATACCACCTACTTGTTCTTTAACACTATTAGGTGTACCTTTGTTTATCTCATTTTGTTTTTTAGAAGTAAGATCTACTTTTGTAACACCATCTCCTAATGTAGCTGTATTAATTGCTGGAGACTCATACACTGAGTCATCACCAGGAGTTGGAAATTGATCTTCAAGATTAATCTCTTTTTTAACTTCAGGTATTGAACCTACTAGTTCTCCTGGAACAGGTGCATTTTGATTACCTGTAAGTATAAATTTTTGAGCTGTTTGTAATTTATTTTTAGCTTCGTTATGAATATCATCTAATCTTTTAATATTAGTTTCAGCTTTTGTGTACAAGGAAGAACCTTCAGGAGCTTTATTCATAATATCTAACCACTTACGACGTTCACTTGCCGCAGCATATAAATCTTTCTCAGCGTCAGCTATTTCTGCTTGAGGTTTTCCATCTTGAACAAACTTAATTAAGTTGTTATTTGAGTTTAAAACTTTTTGAGCCTCAGAAATTGCTTCAGGATCATCAGAGTCTGAAATAGTTTTATTAGCTTTTTCAATTCTAGACTGTAAGTCTTCTTCCATTACTTCAAGAGCTTCAGTGCCCTTAATAGCTGTTTGGTCTACAATGTCTATACCTGTATTATTTCTATACTTAGGGTTAGGCATAAGACCTAATGCACCTTCAACATAAAGAGTATTACCATTAGCATCTATGGGACCTAATCTATATTCTTTAGAAACATTAGGTTTATACATTAAATCATTACCTGGAGTTGGAAATTGATCTGCTAAAGGTATAACTGAAGGTCCTGCTTTATATGCAGGAGGTACTGCATTAATAGTAGTTCCTACAGGTCCTGCATTGTAACCAGGAGGTACTGCATCAACAGTAGTCCCTGCTGGACCAGCATCATAACCTGGTGGAGTTGCATTAATAGCTTCTACTTTATAACCTCCTGAAAATTCCGTAGGAATAGGAACTCCAAAACCACCTTGTACTTGTTGACCAGGTTGAGCTTGAGGTACAAATTCTTTAGGTGTATTAACATTATTATTACCTTGCGGTACAGGTTGTGCAAAAGCTAAATCTTCGTCTATTGCATCTGTTTCTATTCTTTGTTGGTTTGATCTTTCTAAAAGATCTTTTACATATTGCTCTCTCATTTTAGCAATACCATCCATAGCTGATATCATACCTGTACCTTCATTATATCCAGGTACACCTTTAGTACCATTATTAAAACCTAGTTCAGGTATTTCCAAACCCTTAAAAGGAGGTACATTAATACGATTATCAGCAGTACTTGTAACTCTAGAGGGTACTGTTGGAACGAACTCTTCTCTTGGAAACATTGGTTCAGCTACTGCTGGAACCTCTTTAGCAATATCAGTAGTATACTTATTACCTTTATACTCAAATACACCACCATCTCCACCATGTTGTTTTCTAGCCTGACTAAATGCTTGACCAAAACTTTGAGGTTGAGGTACTTCTTGTTCTTGAATAGATAAGTTATCTGGCCTTAACTGAGGTATATTTGGTTGTTGTAAATTTTCAGGTCTAATTTGAGGTACACTATCAGTCAGCGCTAAGGGTGAAGGTTTAGAATAATTAATTAATTTCATTTTTAATTCTTCATTACCAAAAGCAGGTGTTTCAGTAAAGGCATCATAATATTTAGTTCCTAATGTGCCAAAGCCATCTTTACCTTCTATTCCTGTATTTAACCAATTACTTGCTCCACCAGCACCTTGGTTGTGTGCATAAGCTAGTACTCCCATTTGTTGGTCTGTATCCATCTTAGCAAACTTAGGATTTTTCATTAACCTTTTATAATTTAACTTAGTAAATTTAGTTAATGCTTTTTCTTGTGCTTTAGGGTCATTTCTAAAAGACTCTCTTTCATCAGAAGTATGACCTAATCCAATGTCTTTTTTAGCTATTCTACCAAATTGATATTTACCATCATAATCATCACCAGATCCACCTATGATATTATAAGTATTACTACTTTCGATATTACCTAACTTTTGTTTATAGGTTTCCCATAAATCACCTTTAAATATACTACTCATAATTAACTCCTATGTTGTAATACTCGACCTAGATTTCTCATACATTTGAGCTAATTTTAGTTCGTGAATTTCTTTCTTCCTTGCTTCTTCTGCTTCCCAAGCTTTCTTTTTTAAAGACATACCTTGTAGCACTTTCATTTGTTCTCTTTGAGACTTATCTGACAAAGGACCCATCATAGGTTCTTGAGGCATTGCTTCAGATACTTCTTGTGTACCATCATTTAAAAATGCAGTACTGTTAGCAACTGCATTAGCTTGTCTACCTTCAGCAACCATAGCATTTATAGCTGGTTTGTTTTGAGGGTTCTGAGCGGCGGCAGCTGGTATAACAGCTTCACCTGGAGTTAACATAGCAGGTACACTATCAGTACCACCAGCATACGCCATATTAGTACCTTGATTATAACCTACATAGTCAGTTCCATTCATATAACCTTGTAAAGGATCAGGACCATAGTCCATCTCAGGTACACCTTGTGTTCCATTCATATAGCCAGGTACACTTGTTGTTCCATTGTTAAAAAGACTACCTAACAAAACACCCATTGCAGGGGCGGCTAAAAAACCTGCTGGACCTAAAGCTGCTGTGGCCGCTACTCCTGCTGTTGAAGCTAATGCTTGTTCTGCTATTTTAGGTGCTAATACTGTACCTAACTGTTGTGTCATACTAGGACCTTGTTGTACAGCCTGACCAACTTGTGTATAGTTAGGTCTTACATTACCTTCTTCTTCCCTTTTTAAAGGGTTCTGTGATAAAAAATTCATTATTTAACTCCTAGTCATCGCCCCATCCGGACATTGCTGCTGATTTACCTGCTGCTTTAGTATAGTTTTTCTTATTAGAATCTTTAATAGCTTTAACTGCAGCCTCATGTGCTTTATTAGAATCTCTTTTACGAGTAGGATTAGCCGCATGTGAAGCTGCTACATTAGCAGATAAGGTATTAGCCATATCAACTTGTCGTCTTAACTCAGCCGCAGACTTACCTCCCAAAGGTGGATTAATATTTTTAAATGTATTACCAATAGCACTAGGCATTGTCTTTATAGCATTACCAAGGCTTGAAGAAAAGTTTCCAATTCTATCTGAGAATCCAGGTAGCGTACTAGCATCATAACCAGGGGCACTTCTATTATTCCCTTGATAATCAAAGTCATAATTTCTACCACCAATACTACCATTTACTGAAGGTACATCTTGATAAAAGTTTCCTGACTCATCACGCTTAATAGGGTTACCAGGGTTATTATAATTATAAACAGTTACATTAGGGTGATTATACCTAGTATCATAGTCATAAGCCCTAGCTAATGTATCACTAGTTTTTTGTGCTTTATCAGTGTTATCTATTGGTATAGATATACCTAAAGGACCTGTTACATAACTTGTGTTACCTGCATAGTTAGAACTGTAAGGATTACCTACAGTTACATTGTTAACTCCCATATCGTCATTACTGAAAGCAGAAGTAAATGTACCTGCGTTAGCTCCCATAGGACCTGTACTTACCGAAGCAGTTCCTTCATTTAACTTCATTGAAGGATTAGCATTAGGTGATATTCCAGCCATATTACTTTCCTCCAGATTTCTGTGATTGAGTAGGAACAGGGGCTCCTGATAATAAAGAACCTAATCTTTGTAAACCTTGATAAGTAGCATCTAATTCTCTTTGAGATTGCTCTTGTAACATCTGTCCTGCTTGACCTTGGTAACCTGCTCCTGCACCAGCTGCTTGTTGCATTGACCCAGTATTACCTATAATTTGTTGAGCAGCACCAGTAGTTAGACCTCTGCGATCAGATAAGTCTTGATAATCAATACCTGATAAAGCACTAGCTAAGTTAGCATCACGCTCACCTTCAAGTAGCCCTGCACGAGCACCACCTATTTGTCCACTGCTAGCTAAATCACTACCCATTGGTGCAAATGCTGCTTTAGACTCACGTATTGCTGCATCTTTAAGCCCTTGAGTAGCTCCAGCACCATATATACCTTCACCAGCTGCGGCTTGTTGTAATACTTTTGTAGCATCTTTGGCCCCTCCATATTGAAGGTTAGCCTCATTAGCCGCTCCTGTTAAAGCATTAATACCTTGTTTTTGTTGTGTATTTAACCCAGCAACCATTCCAAGATCACCCGCATTAAATGCATCGGTGGCACTGCCTGCCGCATTAGTGACATAAGGTCTATACCAATCAGGAATACTGTCTATAGTATCATCACCACCTCCACCTTTAGAAACTATACCTAATCCTCTTGGGGTAACCGCAGGCATGAACGGGTTTAATTCTTTAAATCTCATTTTCTAACTCCATAGAATGGACCACATAGGTCTCGTTATAACTTTCACCTTGTGATCCTTTAAGTTTATTTAGGATCTTTGACCAACCTTTTCTACCATACATCTCAATGCGTCTGCACCCTTGTTGTCTTGCGTAAGCCTCAATTGTGTGATGGGCATTTTTATAGGTGTCCCATCTACCACCGTTTATACTTGTTGTTGTAACTAAATGAAGAGACTTATGAGTAGCATAGTGGTTAATTTTAGTTACACTAACATTTACTATAGTCTCATCTTCAGTTAATACTACCCAACACTGATAATGTTCAGGGTCTTGTAGCCATTGTAAGTAATCATATGTAGTAGATTCATTAGCACTGTATTCTAGTGCAGACTGTATGGCAGGTTCTATTACTCTCCAATGAGCAATAATACTGCTTGGGTCTAAATGAATTACTTTCATGCTGTTTCCTTTTATTATTGATTTTGAAAATGATTATATACTGAAAGCCAATCTACAAAAGTACTGTCTTCATCATCATAACAATATTGCTTTACTCTTTTGATAGTATTACCTTCTTTAGTTACACCATATAAAGTAGTATAATCACCTCTTCTTTCAGGTAAATTAAAATGTTCTTCTACTGTTGAGGGATCTCCAGTAAAATAGTAATCAGAAAAGCCTGATACTTTTGAGGGAAAAGGTCTTCCGTATTCTTCAATATTTTCTGTATAAAACATTAATGTACAATCTTCAGGTAACCAATCAGGAACCTCACCTTCGTACATATAATAAGCTCTAATATAACTTTTTGCAGATGACATACAAAATTTACGAGCTGCTAAAACAATATTATCTCCAAACAAAACAGTAGAAAAAATCCTTGGTAGGCAACAAGTAGTTACATCTTCCTCCATTAACTCGTGATAAGTAGGAGTTGATATAGAAAAATAATTTTCTTTTTTAACCCAAGGAAAGATTTCTTTTAAGTTACTATAAAGTAAATCTGGTTGTTCAGAACGTGCAAAAGTTTGTCTACTGTAACCACCTGAAACATATAATTCTGTAGATATACTCATAGCCAATCCTCTTTAAGGTAATTAAAAACTTCTAAGTCTATATCTGCATCAGGAGAAACAGATATGTAAGCTCTAATTGAAACTTTACCTCCAAAGGAGTTTTCTTTCACAACACTTTTTGTTGATGTAAAATGTACACCTATGTTACCTTCAGGCTCTACAACGGTTTTAGTTATTTTAAATGGTTTAATCATAGCTAGCTCCATTTGATACAATTATACTATTAGCAGTTGTATTAATTGTTTCATTAGAGTATGGCCAATTGCCTCCACTCCCACTGTCACCGCCTGTGCCAATACCTAAAAACTCTGAATCTTTTTTGTATGTCCAATTACAACCTTTTTCTACAACAATCCATCCTGCACGAAGGCTTCCATTATCCCAACTTATTCCACCACGATAAAACGCCCAGTATTTAGAGGTCCAGTAGTAAGTTCTACTAGCTCCAACACAATTATTATAAACATCAAAACCATCACATTCAAATTGACTATCTGAAACACTAACTTCACGTTCAGCTTGAGCTAAACTAAAGAAAGAAAATATAGGTTTAGAAGGTTGATTACTAATTGTATAACTATTATATTCTGTTGGAGTAAAAGTACTACTAGCATTTGTAGGGCAATACTGTGCATTCAAACCTGAACTAGAAAAGCTTGTTCTTGGATTAGATGGATGTGATACTGATTGTCCCCCTGTTATGACTAAGGGTTTTAGTCTACTATCAAAAGAAGAAGATCCATCAGAATTATAAACGGCCATACCATAATTACCAGAAGGACTACCTGCACTTGGTGGTGCAAATAAATAAACTTCAGGAGTACTTGTAGAAGTACCTGACCTAATTATTTCTACATCCCAATTATTTGAACCTTTATCCTCTAATCTAGAGATAGCATAATAATCTGAAGTTGGAACGCTAAAGAAAGGTACGGGAACTGTATTTATATTTGAAAAAGAATATATTAATCTTCTCATACCACCATAATCATTTGAAGTAAAAGATACGGTGGTTGGTGAAGTTCTTTTCTGAAGAAAGTGAAGATTCTTGGTATCACTTGATATTAATACTTCATTACTGTTATTTGTTGCTAAAAATCCATAGCTCATAATTTTCTCATTTCATTAATACTAGTATATAAGCATTTTCAGAACCACCACTTACTGAAACAGTGGTTCCACTCACACTAATTGTATGAGATAAAGCTTTTCTTGTTAAAGGGGGAGCATTGATTTGAACTTGTTGTACTAGCACATCACGTCCTGATAATACAGAATAAGAGTTGGAAGCAGAGCCTCCTCCATTTACAGAGAAAAAAGCTACTTGGTTCCAAGTTACATCATCTGAGTCATATACACTAACTCCATTGCTTGCAAATATTTCTAAACCATAACTCATGACAAGTTACCTAATTTAACCCGTACAACATTATTGTTATCAAATACTTTTATACTATTATCACTAATAACTGTACGCTCACCTGTAGATGCACTCGATAGTGTACCTATAGTAAGACCTAAAGCTGATATAGAACCTGCAGATAGTTTAGTTGCATTGATAGTACCTGCACCAATCTGAGCAGCAGTTAAAGTACCTCTGATAGCCGCTGAACCAAACTCTGCATAGCCATCATCTCTACGTATAGCCCAACCTGCACTGCCTGCAGCATAGTTATCACTTTCTATATCATCGGTAACCTGTATAGCTCCAGTAGGTGTACTGAATGTAATAGACACACCTATAGGGTTAGTACTAGTATCTAGGTTAACTGTATAATTAGTACTCCATTCTCTGAATGCAGTATCAGTAATATTAACAGCTGGCTGAGTGTGACTCCATACACCTGAAGGTGTTATACTTGTGAAGTCACTGTTAGCTATACTCCATGTTGCGGATGTAGGTGCGTTAGGTTGTGCTGATTGAATAGTTTGATAGTACAATGTGCCTGTAAACTCAGCTGTACCAGTATAACCTTCAGCTGCTTGAGCTGTTGATATACCTGAAACCAATACCCAATTGTTAGTATCTGAAGAAAATAACCATATACTAGTAGAACTTTCGGAGTATATAAGGTCTCCATCTGCTCCAGGAGTATATTGATCTGGATCATTCTCAGAGGTAGTTACACCTCCCATCTTATCTAGTTCTCTTACGATAGCAACAAGAGTATCTCTCATTGCCTTATCCCTAACACCTGCGGGAATAAATATATTACTCATTATACACTCCTATCCTGCGAGTAGCAGTATTATCTTTGTCCAGAAGGTTTAACTTCTAAGTCAAGTCCTGTTATTTTAGGGTTAGTTGAACCAACCATTGATACTTCTAAATTAAAGTATCTACCATTAAGTCTGTAATCTTTTTTATA
>Ga0206677_10000583_pt1 | contig 34632 bp, 29 predicted proteins | sample M130m12015metaG_FD_155475 | JGI IMG/M metagenome (GOLD analysis project Ga0206677, IMG submission 155475) | Ammonia-oxidizing marine archaeal communities from Monterey Bay, California, United States - M1 30m 12015 | ecosystem: Environmental > Aquatic > Marine > Intertidal zone | place: USA...
TTTTAAAGTTAGAAACAGGAATTAATAACGTTTTAGATAAAAAATACTTTACAAGAAGAGCTACAGGGTATCCTGGGCCAGGAATTATACCCTCTTCACCAAGGAATTATTATGTTGGTTTGGAATTGAAATTATAATATACTTTTTATAATGAATTCAACTGACAGTCAAACACATTATCTGACAGGTATTTTTTCAATGAACATATTCCCTCGTGAATAGCTCTACTTATTTTTATGATTATGTAGGACGGATAAAAGAGTTTATTTTATCTGCTCTTTAAAACATCCTACATATAAAATCATATAGTATATCATAGTGATAGCTTATTTATTGTTTATAGAGAATTTATAAAAGCGAGCAAATTTTGTCGTTCTTTTTTGGTTAAGTTTTTATACCTGTTTTTAGATGCTTCTGCTTCACCGCCATGCCAGAGGATAGCCTCTTCAATATTTCTTGCTCTACCGTCGTGTAATAAAAATGTATGACTATTTACTTCTTTAATCATTCCAATGCCCCATAAGGGTTGGGTACGCCATTCATTTCCAGTTGCTAAAAAATCGGGTCTATTGTCTGCTAAGTCAGTACCCATATCGTGCAATAAAAAATCAGAAAAAGGTCTTATGGTAACATTTTCTAATAGCGTATTGAAATCATAATTATTGGATGTTGTAAAAACTTCTGTGTGACAACTGTTACATTTCAAATCTCTAAATAGTTGTTTTCCTTCCAATACATTTTGATCTTCATAATTTCTTCTTATGGGAACCGATAATGAAGAAGCATAAATCATTAGATTATTTAAAGATTTATCTGTCACTTCAGGTGATCCACCATTTGGCGCATTGAGACAATCTAGCTGAGGACTCGGACAGTTTTTATCAGGAAAAATAGAGGTCGTTAGTCCCATATCTCCATTGAAGGCATCTGCAATCTGCTGTCTCAATGTAGGTTGGTTAGATTTCCATCCAAACCTACCTAGCTCACTTTGATTGGTTGTGTGATTCCAAACATAATTTGCTTTTCCAGAGATCCCATCACCGTTGCTATCAAACTCATCTGCATTCGCAAGAATATCTTCTTTAGACAAAGCATCAATTAATCCCAAACCAATGACTTGTTGCCCAACTCTTGGAGAAGTTAACACCTGCTGTAACGATCCAAACTGTTCATTGGTAATTGTGTAAATTGGTTTGCGCAGTTCATAGGGTTCCCCATCCTTAAATTGGTCCTTAATGATTTCATAAGTAATGCTAACTTTGGCTTCAAAAGGAATGCCTAAATTTCCTCTATCTTGTAGTTGAGTCCCATAGTTGGAAACTGGTTTTGGTCCTCCAAAATCATTTGTACCATTTTCACTGATACGCAGTAAGAAACCAGCTGAAAATTCTTGATTTTCTTCCAAGGGTAAACCTCTACCGTCTTTATTATGGCAAGCACTACATGCCCTTGCATTAAAGGTTGGTCCCAAACCATCTCTTGCGGTTGTAGAGGCAGGAGAACTTACCCAATTTTGTTTAAATAAAGAATTACCAACAAAAAACAATAAATCTTTATTGGTGGGTAAACCCGGTAGGGGTTGATCAAATGCATTAGCACCTAGAATTGAAGTTGTCAATCTTCCTGCAGACATCTCTTCACCTGTTTCATATACAGCTTCTACTGCTATATAATCCATTTCTTTGCTATTACAGGCAGTAATTATGAAAAGAGTAATAAATAGAAAGAGCAAATAACTCAATTTTTTATTTAAATATAATAGAAACCAATCTGTCTTTGTGAAGACAGATTGAGAATTTGAGGTATAATTTGAAGTCATCTGAATAAATTATACACTTGGGTCAATGGTTTCTCCCGTAATTAATTTTCCTGCTTTGGCAAGTTCATCACCTTGTTTTCTTAATGACTTAACTGCAGACATAATAGGGTTGTCGAAATTATCAATCGTTTCTGTCATTATTTGATGATCAAAATGACCAGCATTAGAAATCGTTTCAACTTTATTCATTACTTCTGTTGCGGTTGAAGACAAAGTATTGGCATCACTGGCGCTTACAAGTTTTAAAACATCTAATAAGGAGGTGCCAGAAATAGAGGAGCCATCTGTAGCTTTATAAGAGCCATTGATAATATTATTAATGGACTGTGCATTTGAATAGATGTCTCTGTGGGTATTGTCTGAAAAGCAAGATTGTTCGTCTTCTTGATTTTGATTTTCTACGGCAACGACCATTCTCTCTCCAGCTAATTCTCCTTTACTTAATTTTGCGGCACCTGTTAGAATTTTGGTAATTGCAATATCTGAGGTTAAGGCCAAAAATGAGCTTCTGTAACTAGCTCCAGGTTTCCATTGGTCAACAACACTTTTTATATCATCTACTAAAAGTGCGGTAACTATCTTCAAATATTGCCCTCTTCTTGTTGCATTTGGTTCTGTGGTATAGTCTGTGAATGGTCTCTGTCCTTTTAGCTTTAGTGAGGGTTCAGTATTGTCTTGTCCCCACAAAAGAAATTCTATTGCATGATAACCAATACTAACATTAGATTCATTGCTGTTATATCCTGATATTTCTTTTAATTTTTCTTTTGTTAGTGTAGGGTACAAAGTTGTATTATTTATAATATTTTGCCTGTTGTCCGATAAATCTTGTCCACCTGTTCCAATAGAAACATAATCTATCAATGCTTCATCCATAGGCCAAGCATTAATATAACCTTCAGGTTCTCCTTCAGAGCCATCTATTGGACCCTCGTAATAACGGAACGATTCTGTTTGGCCATAGGGCTCTCTAGAAATGATCCATTTATTTTTAGCAGCCTCAAACTTAGACTCAGTCGGATTGTCAACAAAAGCGTCTATAGCTGATTGTAAATCATAAAGTTTGTTTAAGGTATCTTCATAACTAGCCAGAACGATATTGACATAGTTTTCTACAAATTCTTTCTTTTTAATTTCAATGGCTGATGTTGGGTTGGTGGTGATAATTTCATCTTTAGAACAAGATGTTGCTAGCAATGCAAAGCATATTACCAATAGGGATACGGTTATTACTTTTTTCATTATAATTTATTTAGGGGTTAATAATGACCATAAACATATAAATTAAAAATCGCTTTTCAAATTTTTTTTTTTAAAATAAAACTATTTAGATTGTATTTCTTTACCTATGATAAAATTTTAAAATAAGTAAAAACATCACTAATCAAATATTTAATTGTAAATTTGCATGCAATTATACTTTAATTGCAACATGACGGCACACAATAACAAAATTTTAGGAGAAGGTTTAACGTACGATGACGTTTTATTAGTTCCAGCTTTTTCAGAAATACTTCCAAGAGAAGTTAATATTCAGACAAAATTTACCAAAAACATAACGATCAACGTTCCAATAATTTCTGCAGCGATGGATACGGTTACAGAATCTTCTTTGGCCATTGCTATTGCTAGAGAGGGAGGGATAGGTGTTCTTCACAAAAATATGACTACAGAGCAACAAGCTCAAGAAGTTAGAAAAGTAAAACGTGCAGAAAGTGGGATGATTTTGGATCCGGTTACTTTGCCTTTAAACGCATTAGTACAAGAAGCTAAAGCCAATATGAAAGAACACCGAATTGGAGGAATTCCTATTGTAGATGCGAACGGAACTTTAAAAGGGATTGTTACCAATAGAGACTTGCGTTTTGAACATGACAATCAAAGACCCATTGTAGAAGTTATGACAAGCGAAAACCTGGTAACAGCTCCTGTTGGGACTTCCCTAAAAGATGCGGAAAAAATTCTTCAAAAAAATAAAATTGAAAAATTATTAATTGTAGATGAAGTATATAAATTAAAAGGTCTAATTACTTTTAGAGATATTACAAAAGTAACACAAAAACCCATCGCAAATAAAGATACCTTTGGTAGGTTAAGAGTTGCTGCGGCACTTGGAGTTACTGCTGATGCTGTAGATAGAGCAGAGGCTTTGGTTCACGCAGGGGTAGATGCTGTTATTATAGATACCGCACATGGACATACAAAAGGGGTGGTGACAGTTTTAAAAGAAGTGAAAGCTAAATTTCCAACGTTAGATGTTGTCGTTGGAAATATTGCGACCGCATCAGCAGCCAAATATTTGGTTGAAGCGGGAGCAGACGCTGTAAAAGTTGGTATAGGTCCTGGTTCAATTTGTACGACAAGAGTAGTTGCAGGAGTTGGTTTTCCTCAGTTTTCTGCAGTTTTGGAAGTTGCTGCCGCGATAAAAGGAAGTGGCGTTCCTGTCATTGCAGATGGTGGAATTCGCTATACAGGAGATATCCCAAAAGCAATTGCAGCTGGAGCAGATGCTGTAATGTTAGGCTCCTTGCTAGCTGGAACCAAAGAATCACCAGGTGAAACCATTATATATGAAGGAAGAAAATTTAAGTCTTATCGAGGAATGGGGTCTGTAGAAGCCATGAAACAAGGTTCTAAAGATCGATATTTTCAGGATGTGGAAGCAGACATTAAAAAATTAGTTCCTGAAGGAATTGTAGGTCGTGTTCCATACAAGGGAGAGTTACACGAAAGTATTCATCAATTTATAGGAGGGTTAAGAGCTGGAATGGGCTATTGTGGAGCAAAAGATATTTCTACCTTAAAAGAAACAGGTCAGTTTATTAGAATCACTGCCAGCGGAATTAACGAAAGTCACCCTCATGACGTAGCAATAACCAAAGAGGCACCTAATTATAGCAGAAGATAGCCGTCTTTTAATATTATAATCATACAAAAAAAGCCGAGTAAAAATTACTCGGTTTTTTTTATGAAACCTTTTTTTGTAACTTTAAGCACATTAAAACCTAAAACCCTTAAATTTTTGTTATGAAAAAAAACACCTTTTTTAAAATTTTATTATTTACCATTCCTTTAACAGCATTTGTATTAATGTCTAATTCTGGAGGAAAAACTGGAGCATATTCCGGTTCCCCTGGAGATGTCAATAATTGTACTGCTTGTCATTCTGGTGCATCAGTAAGTGAAAGTAATATTACCATTACAACTAATATCCCCTCCACAGGCTATGCTTTTAATACGCAGTATGACGTAACCATTACAAATACTGCAGGAGGATCTAGAAATGGGTTTCAAGTTACTGCCGAAAAAGATAGTAATAATTCCAAAGCAGGAACATTCTCTGTTGCAAATGGATCAAATGATACACGAGCGGTAAATGGCAATTCTCACATTACACACACTAGTTCTGGTAATAATCAGAGCTCCTGGTCATTCAAGTGGACATCACCTTCTTCTGATGAAGGGAAAATTACATTTTATGGGGCCTCAGTTTCTGGGAACGGTAATGGAGGAACTTCAGGAGATCAAGTTTATATAGGCAGTTCTGGTTCAAATTCGTCTTTAAGTTTTTCTCAAGAAAAAGAGTTGAGTTTTGGTATGTTTCCTAATCCATCTTCAGAAAACCTAAGGATTCAACTACCTTCTAGTATAGAAAATGCCTCCGTTGAATTTTATGATTCTATCGGTAGATTGGCATTCACTCAACAAGTATCGCAAACAACAACTATTATCAATATCCAAAATCTAAGTACTGGAGTGTATGTGGTAAAAGTGCTTGCAGATGACAAAATAGGAACGAAAAAGTTTATTAAACAATAATCATTACCTTGTTACAAAAGAAAAAATAAAACCGATTGTACCAATTCAATCGGTTTTTTTATTAAAATTTTAAAGTAACTTTGTACCAGTTAAATAAAGCTGAAATGAATTATATTCTATTTGATGGAGATGTTAGAAATGCTCTATTACCCTTTACATATACAAAACCAGTTGCCGATATTAGAATAGGAATTTTAACCATTAGAGAAAAATGGGAGAAGTATTTAAACTATACTACAACAACGATTACAGAAGAATATCTAGAAGAAAAATACCCTATGGTAGAACTGGAAGCAAATATCTTGATAAATGCTTCTTTTTGTCCGACTCCATCTTTGGTTGAAAAAGTAAAAAAATTGTCGGCCAATGAAGCTATATTTAAAGATGAGGATGTGATTGCTTTTTATACTTCAGATTCTCAAGAGGAAGTGAATTTTGAAGAGTATACTCAAATTGAGTTTGATGAAGAGCTGCTTCAAATAAAAAATACTTGGGATATTTTTTCATTAAATGAGAAAGCTATTCAACAAGATTTTGATTTAATTACAAGGGGAAGAAAATCACAGCCCATCCCCGAAGGAACAAGATCTCTTTGTAAAGAGAATATTTTCATTGAGAAAGGTGCAAAAATCAATTTTGCTATTTTAAATGCTTCTTCAGGCCCTATTTATATTGGGAAAGAGGCAGAAATAATGGAAGGTTCAGTAGTGAGGGGGCCTTTTGCAATGTGTGAATACTCTGTATTAAAATTGAGTACTAAAATATACGGAGCAACAACACTGGGACCTTATTGTAAGGTTGGAGGCGAGGTTAATAATTCTGTTTTAATGGGATATTCTAATAAAGGGCACGATGGATTTCTTGGAAATTCTGTTTTAGGAGAATGGTGCAATTTAGGAGCAGATACAAACAATTCGAATCTTAAAAATAATTATGCAGAAGTAAAATTATGGGATTATGAAACCGAACGTTTTGCTAAAACTGGATTGCAATTTTGTGGTTTAATAATGGGAGATCATTCTAAATGTGGTATTAATACCATGTTTAACACAGGAACGGTAGTAGGAGTGAGTGTCAATATTTTTGGAAGCGGATTTCCAAGAAACTTTGTTCCTTCCTTTAGTTGGGGAGGAGCCTCTGGATTTACAGAATATAAAACGAATAAAGTTTTTGAAGTAGCAGAGGTGGTGCTGAAACGTAGAAATTTAGTTTTTGATGAAAAAGATCAAAAAATACTAACACATATTTTTGAGGAAACAAAAAAATATAGGAATTACTAAGATCTCATTAACAATGAATTGAATTTGTTTATACGATTCAACCTCTTATTAAATTTTAATAGGCGTCTACGTCAATGATAAACCGAATAGGCCTAAACATGCTTACTGCTTCAAAAGTATTCTTGATCTTTTGAAGTTGCCTCTTAGTCCCAACCAAACTTTGCTTTGGAGGAATTTTAATAACGATATTCTTAATATACTGATTTCTTATTCTAGCGACAGCAGGAGCAGAGGGACCTAAAACATATTCGCCAAAAGAATTTTGCAAAGCTTTTGCCAGCCAATTAATTCCATTATCAACTTTGTTGTAATCTCTGTGTTTTAGGGTAATTTTAATAAATCTGTAATAGGGAGGGTACTTATATTGCCAGCGTTCTTGTAATTGTTCCTTATACATCTCTACATAATTTGTTGTGGCTACTTGCTGTAAAATTTGATGATAAGGATTGAAAGTCTGTATAGCAACATTTCCTTGTTTTTTATTTCTGCCCGCTCTACCCGAAACTTGAACCATCATCTGATACGCTCTTTCGTGTGCTCTAAAGTCTGGAAAATTTAACATAGAATCTGCATTTATGACTCCTACTAAAGAAACATTATTAAAATCTAATCCTTTGGAGAGCATTTGTGTTCCAACCAAGACATCAATTTCTCTAGCTTCAAAAGCTCCAATTATTTTTTGATAACCATGTTTACCTCGAGTGGTGTCTAAATCCATTCTTCCAACTGTGTAATTGGGAAATAATTCTTTTAATTCTACTTCTATTTGTTCAGTTCCAACTCCTTTATGATCTATTGAATTACTTCCACATGCATCACAATTATTTGGCATCGCTCTTTGATAGCTACAGTAATGGCATCGTAACTCATGCTTAAATTTATGATAGGTTAAACTTACATCACAATTAGGACATTGAGGAGAAGTACTACAGGTTGTACATTCAACAACGGGAGAAAAGCCTCGTCTGTTTTGAAATAAAATAACCTGTTCTTTTTGGTCTAAGGCCTCTTGAATGAGCTGTATCAATCTATCAGAAAAATGACCTTTCATCTCTTTTTTTCTGTGCTTCTCTTTTGCATCGATCAATTCTATCTTTGGCAATAAGACATTTCCATGACGTCTATTCAATTCAACAAAACCATATTTATCTTGTTGCGAGTTAAAATAGCTTTCTAACGAAGGGGTTGCTGAGCCTAATAGGATTTTTGCTTTATGGATTTTTGCTAAAACAATAGCAGCATCTCGAGCATTGTATCTGGGAGAGGGTTCAAATTGCTTATAAGAGGTTTCATGCTCTTCGTCAACAATAATTAATCCTAAATCAGAAAATGGTAAAAAAATGGAAGACCTTGCTCCTAAAATGATTTGTGTTTTAGTTTTATTTTCTATGAGGTTATTCCAAACTTCTACGCGTTCATTCATAGAATATTTAGAGTGAAAAACAGAAATTTGAGTTCCAAAATAATATTGTAAGCGTGTAATAATTTGAGTTGTGAGAGCAATCTCTGGCAATAAGAACAATACTTGTCTTCCTTGTTTTAAAACTTCTTGTATCAGTTTTGTATAAACCTCAGTTTTTCCAGAACTCGTAATTCCGTGTAAAAGTGTTACGTCTTTTTTTGTGAAGGTTTCTTTAATTTCTGAAAAGGCCTTTTCTTGAAATTTATTCAATGTTTTCAAAGAATTTACAGCACCTTTAAATTGAATTCTATCTGTTTGAATGTGATAAAATTCGAAGATATTTTTATCAACCAATGATTTTAAAATACTTGAAGAAATTGCAGCACTTTTCTCTAACGATTTGGCCTTTATGGGTTTATTTAGGGGTAACAATTGAAAAAATGTTAGTACGGCCTCACGTTGTTTTTTTGCTCTTGATAGTTCTTTGACTAATTTTTCTAATGCATCGTCTGAAGTATAATCTGCATGTAAACGAACATATTTTACTAATTTGGGTTTGTATTGTTCGTAAATTTCTTCTTTGATCGTAATTGCAGATTTTTTTATCAACTCATTTACTGTTGGCATTATTTTTTTCTTACCCAAAATAGCGCCAACCTGATGAAGAGTTAATTGCGATTGATGTTGCAATGCTTCAAAGATTAAAAATTCATCATCATTTAATAGATCGTCATTTGAAAAGTGATCATTTTTAAAGATAATGGTTTCACTTTCTAATAAAAAAGCCGAAGGTAAAGCGGCTCTGTATACATCTCCTAAAGAACACATATAATAATCAGAAATCCATTGCCAATGTTGTAATTGCTGCTCATTAACGATGGGTGCTTCATCTAAAATTTGATGAATTTCTTTTGCTTCGTATAAAGTAGGTTTAGATTGATGTATGTTTAACACCAGTGCTGAGTAAATTTTAGATTTACCAAATGAAACCGCAACACGCATTCCTATTTGAAGAAAATGAGTCTCTTCTTCAGTTACAGTATATGTAAATGTTTTTTGAATGGGTATCGGCAATATGACCTCTATAAAATATGGCAATCAGTTTGTTTTTAGCTAATTATACTCTTAATTTACAAGGATTTGATTTTTTATTTTTGATACTTCTGTACCCTTGTTATTAATTTTTGAAGCCCTCCCAAAACTACATAAAAATCAGGATATTTTTTTATTAAATGTAGATTCTTCCATTTTTTTCAAAAAAGTAAGCGTTCCTATCAAATCCGATAAATATACCTTTTTTATTTGATGGCAATGTTATAGTATAAGTTTATAAAAAAAACCTCCACATGGGAGGCTTTTGAGTTTATACTATTTTTTTGGCATTTTTTACTTTTTGCTTTGTGAGTGCTATTTGTATGACTTCTCTCATTTCGGTTACATAGTGAAAAGTCAACCCCTTCAGGTAGTTTTCCTTAATTTCCAAAATATCTTTTTCATTCTCTTTACACAATATAATTTCTTTAATATTTGCTCTTTTTGCAGCTAAAATTTTTTCTTTAATTCCTCCAACAGGCAATACCTTTCCACGAAGAGTTATTTCGCCTGTCATAGCCAATTTATTTTTAATTTTACGCTGTGTAAAAGAAGAAACTAAGGAAGTTAACATGGTTATCCCTGCACTTGGTCCATCTTTAGGCGTTGCACCTTCGGGAACGTGTATATGTACATTGTATTTTTCTAAAGTTTCTGGTTTGATACCAAATTCTTCTGCATTTGATTTTATGAATTGCAAAGCAATTGTTGCAGATTCTTTCATTACAGTTCCTAAATTACCCGTAATAGAAAGAGTTCCTTTCCCTTTAGAGAGAATAGATTCTATAAATAATATATCTCCGCCAACACTAGTCCAAGCTAGCCCTGTAACCACCCCAGCAACATCATTATTTTCAAATTTATCTCTGTTTCTAGGAGTTCCCAGTATTTCTTCCACTTTTTCTGATGACAAGGTCGTATCGTATACTTCCTCCAATGCGATACATTTTGCAGCATAACGAACTACTTTTGCTATTTTCTTTTCCAATCCACGAACTCCTGACTCTCGGGTATATCCTTCGACAATTTGTTCAATTTGTTTTTTAGTCAAATGAAGTTCTTTAGAAGTCAAACCGTGTTCTTTTAGCTGTTTTGGAAGTAAATGTCTTTTGGCAATTTCTATTTTCTCTTCGATTGTATATCCTGTAACATTGATGATTTCCATTCGATCACGTAAAGCCCATGGAATTTGACCTAAATTATTAGCGGTAGCAATGAAAAGAATTTTTGATAAGTCGTAGCCAACTTCTAAATAATTATCGTAAAAAGCTTCGTTTTGTTCGGGATCTAGGACTTCTAGCATTGCAGAAGAGGGATCTCCTTGATGACTTTGACTTAATTTATCTATTTCATCCAATACAAAAACTGGATTTGAGGTACCAGATTTTTTTAAGTTTTGAATTAAACGACCAGGCATTGCTCCAATATATGTCTTTCTGTGTCCACGGATTTCAGCTTCATCTCGCAACCCCCCTAAAGACATTCTAACATATTTTCGACCCAGTGCTTCAGCGACAGATTTACCGAGCGAGGTTTTTCCTACTCCCGGAGGTCCGTACAAGCAGATTATTGGTGATTTCATATCACCTCTTAATTTTAAAACAGCCAAGTGTTCTATAATTCGTTCCTTAACTTTTTCCAGACCAAAATGATCTTTGTCTAAAATAGCATTGGCATGTTTCAAATCGAATTTATCCTCAGAATAAATTCCCCAAGGCAATTCCAATAATAATTCTAGATAGCTTCTTTGAACCCCATACTCTGCAGCTTGAGGATTCATTCTCTTCAAACGATTCAACTCTTTTTCAAAAGTTTTTCCAATTTCTTTGGTCCACTTTTTAGTTTTAGCTTGTTGACGCATTTCCTCCAATTCCTCATCATTAGAAGCACCGCCTAATTCTTCCTGAATGGTCTTTAATTGCTGATGTAAATAATATTCACGTTGTTGTTGATCTAAATCTTCGCGAGTTTTAGATTGAATATCATTTCTTAACTGAAGCTTTTGCAATTCTTTATTTAAGTTTTTTAAAGCGAGTAAAGCACGTTCTTTTAGATTGTCTTTCTCTAAAATTATTTGTTTTTGAGAAACAGATAAATCCATATTTGAGGAAATAAAATTCACCAAAAAGGAGTTAGATTGTATGTTTTTAATGGCAAAAGAGGCTTCTGAAGGCAACATTGGGTTTTCTTTGATTACCTCTAAAGCTTGTTCTTTAATCGATTCTATAATAGCATCGAACTCTTTAAAATCTTTAATTTCTTTATCCTCATTTGCCTCTTTAACAGTGGCTTTTAGATAGGGTTTGTCTTGTATAACAGAATCTATTTCAAAACGTTTTTTACCTTGAATGATTACAGTTGTATTTCCATCTGGCATTTTTAAAACCCGTAATATTTGCGCAACCACTCCTGTTGTATGAATATCTTTCAAACTGGGGTTTTCAACTTCTTCGTTTTTTTGCGCAACGACTCCAATTACTTTGTCTCCTTTGTTTGCGTCTTTTATCAGCTGTATAGATTGATCTCTACCGGCGGTTATTGGAATTACTACCCCTGGAAATAAAACGGTATTTCTTAGAGGTAGAATAGGTAGAATTTCTGGAACACTTTCTTTATTAATGATTTCCTCATCTTCAGGAGTCATTAATGGAATTAATTCAGAATCTTCATTTAACATACTGTGAAGCGACAAATTGTCTAAATGCATTATTTTTGGCTTACTCATGTGCTATATCTCTGTCATACTGACATTTTTCATATAATTTATAAAAATACAAATCACTTTATATTTATTATATTACTGATTATCAGTATTTTAATTTTTAATTGATTTATGATCACTAATTTTAAGACAATTCTTGTGCCAAGGTCAATACTTCATTTTAATTCTTTTGACAAAAAAGTAACTTATGCTTAAAAACTATTAAAAAACGGTATAAAGATTGGTAATTATAACTCCTTTAGAGTTATCCAAATGAATTGCTAACAACTCATTCTTTTCTTTAACTTTAAAGTTGAAGGGTGGGGCTAGAACGTTTATACCACTTTGTTTTTTGAGTCTAATACCCTGTCCTGAAATAATTTCTTTGTTTGGTGTAAATACTTGATCAGGAACATGTTCTGTTATGATAACATATTTAAAAGATTTCAGTTTGTTTACAATTTTAAGAACTTCTTCATTGGATAAATGTTGTAATACCTGTCTTATCAATGCACAGTCTCCCTTAGGTAACTCATCTTCAGCAATATCTAAACATTGAAATTCTAACTTTTCATTTTTAAATTTTTCTTTATTATGAATGATAAGATTGGAGGCAATATCTACTGCAATATATTTTTTTGAAAAATTCACAAGTCTATGACCTACATTAAAATCTCCACAGCCTAAATCACAGACAATGATAGGAGTATTAAAAGAGTTTAAAAATGCAGTAACAATGCTTATGTATGGATCTATTATTTTAGGGGCATGTGAACCTATTCCTGAATAAAATTTAGAGTGATTCTTTCCCCAAAGATGCATTTCATAGATTTGTTCCATAGCATCTTTGGTAGGCCAAGATTTTTTAGATTCTTTTTTTTTCTTCAAAATTTTATAGTTGGTCTAAATTCATCTATTTGGCACATGCATATTCAAAGATACATTTTAAAAAAAATAATTTTAAGAAAATAAGATACAAATACCTCCCTTTTTTTTATCATTTTTGCTTTATAAACAAAAAATACATGTCTGGTATTATAATTGAAAATAAAATATATAAGGGTTGGAGAAAATCAATAGAAATTTCTAATTCAGAAATAAAAATTATCCTCATTCCAGAAATAGGGAGGATAATGTATTATGGTTTTAAAGGAGGTGAGAATATTTTTTATGAGAATCAAGAATTTGAAGGGAGAGCGTTTTCTTCAGGAGAGTACTACAAAAAGAATTCAAAAATTCAGGCTCCAAATGTCGGTGGTAATAGGGTTTTACCTTGTTCTGAAGAATATTTTCATCTTTTAACAGGAAGCAGGCATGTTCCAGACCCTTTTATCAATGCCAGTTCTTATAAAGCTACCTGTTTAGATAATGGAGTTATTTTAGAGAGCCCAATTAGTAAGTTATTAGGGATACAAATAAAAAGAACGATTACAATTTCTGATCAAGGTACAGAAGTGAAAATCGAACAAGAATTGATAAAAAAAATAGCTGCACAAAATCAGGAAATTGAGAAAATTCCACTCACAATTTGGAGCTTGTCAAAAATTAAAACACCCAATATTAGTTATTTACCCATTCATGATAACAGTATTTTTAAAAATGGTTTTATGATACCTGTGTGGCCAGATTCTAAAAATAATGCTATTTCAAATATCAAAGTTAATACAGATTTATTGCAAATTCAATCTTCTAAGAACTTACCTCAAAAGGTAGGAGCTGATTCTAAGAATTGGGTTGCTGGTTTTTTAGAGAAACAGCTATTTGTTGAACAATTTAATTTTGATACAGCACTCAGAAAATCCTATCCAGACAAGGGAACCTCAGTCACTATTTTTGGGAATAACTTGTTTACAGAATTAGAATGTTTAAGTCCAGAAAAAACACTATCCATAGGAGAAAAAATCAACTATGATTTATATTGGAGTCTTCACAAAGTTGATCATAAAGAATCGGTAAATAAATTACTAAAAGGTCTTTAAAAGCTGAGGCTGTTTTTGCATTTATAAGATGGCCACCAAACTAAAAATAGTTTTAAAATTTCGCCATTTTGTAGCTTTACCCAGCATAATGGTGCTGTTTTTTTGTGAAATAAATCAATAGAAATTTGTTGAAACTTTTCATAATTTAACCAGGTGACATTTTTATGAGGTATGACAATCCAATCTTTTTTGTTGGGAATGTAAAACTTACTATTTTTAAAAAGTGTGAGTTCTTTTTGATGAATGTAATATCCTGTAATACATTTTTCATTTAGTAATTTCAACCGAATGTTATTATTAAAGAAAGGAAGAAATAATTGAGCTTTGAAGTATACTTTTTGTTCCATACCATCCGCTGTCAAATTGATCGAATTCAAATAACTAGTGCATTCGTCTGAGTATAGTAGGGGGAATTGTTTTTCTTTTAACTTTTTTAGTTTTTTACTCAAAGAATCATTTCGGTTGGGTCCAATAAAATGATCGATTTCTGATTTTCCAACAGAAGCATCGTACAAATAAAATTTGTAAGTAATCTCAAGATGAATCGTTTTATTTTCTTTTTGGATGATACAATCCAGTTCTCCTAACGTAACTTTATCTTTTTGAATTTGAATGTTTTCACATAGTACTGTAATGGATTTTTCTTGATTTAATTGGAAAGAAACAAAACGTTCAATATATTTTCCAAGTCTTAATTTATCATCTATGTCAACATCAATTTTTCTAGAGTTAGCTATAATTTTAAATTGATTTAATTGCTGTATCGATTTTTTTTTCCACAAACTATTTGTTTGAAGAAATCCTTCATATCTTTTTTGAATGTCTTTCTTTTTTTGATGCATCTAGATTCGAAGTTACAATTCTATTTTGTAAATTGACCCTTAAACCCATCAAAATGCAATTTGAAAAAAGTAGTTTACAATTTTTAAATAATTTAAAACAAAACAATAATAGAAATTGGTTTGCTGAACATAAGGATAGCTATATGCATGCTCAGCAAAATGCAAAAAATATTTTTGAAGAAATCAATCAAAATTTGCAAAAGCATGACGAGATTGAAAAATCTAAAATGATGCGTATTTATAGAGATGTTCGTTTCTCCAAAGACAAAACTCCCTACAAAGCTCATTTTGCAAATTCATTTTCTAGATTAGGTAAAGAGCTGAGAGGGGGCTACTTTTTAAGAATTAGGCCCGGAGAATCTTTCTTAGCTGGTGGTTTTTGGGAACCAAATAAAGAAGATTTGTTTAGAATTCGTAAAGAGATTGAGTTAGATGCCTCCGAGATAAAAGATATTTTAAATGATGAAAATTATATAAAGCATTTTGGGGGCAAATTTGAAAGTTTATCGGAATTGAAGACAGCTCCAAGAGGTTTTGACAAAGAACACCCAGAGGTGGATTTACTTCGTAAAAAGGGATTTATCGCTTCTAGAAATTTGACAGATTCAGAAGTTTTATCGCCTGACTTTATAGATAACGTTGATGAAAGCTTTCGAGCATTACGTCCTTTCTTTAATCTATTCAGCGATATTTTAACTACCAATTTAAATGGAGAATCAATTGTTTGATATTTTTACACTAAAAATAAGAGTATCCTTAGATGATATCGATGTTTTACAGCATGTAAACAATTTGGTTTATGTAAAGTGGATGGATGAAATTGCCACCAAACATTGGGCATATTTAACAAAGGATACTCCTTTGCCACAATATATTTGGGTTGTTGTTAGACATGAAATTGATTATTTGAAACAGGCTGGTTTGGAAGATGAAATTACTGTGAAAACTTGGGTAGGTGAAACCAAAGGAGTTACTTCTGTTCGTTTTATGGAATTCTATAAAAATGATGTTTTATTAGTAAAAGCAAAAACAACTTGGGCAATGTTAGATGCAAAAACCTATAAACCGTCAAGAATTAGAGAAAATGTTTTAAAAGTGTTACAAGCTCCTAAATAAAAGTATCTTTGCATAAAATTTAGAGATAAAATGGCAACTTTTTCTTCCTTAGGAGTTCAAAAAAATTATATAACAGCAATTAAAGAATTAGGGATCTCTTCTCCTACAGAGATTCAAGAGAAAACGATTCCAGTTTTATTGAAATCCCCAACAGATTTTATTGGATTGGCGCAAACGGGTACCGGAAAAACTGCAGCTTTTGGATTGCCAGTATTACATCATATCGACACCAGCTCTTCACATATACAAGCATTAATTTTATCACCCACAAGAGAGTTAGTGCAACAAATAAAAAAGCAATTATTTAAATTCACAAAGTTTCAACAGCATAAAATTTTTGTGGAAGCTGTTTTTGGTGGCGAAAAGATAGATCGTCAAATGAATAACCTCAAACGAACCACGCATATTGTCGTGGCAACTCCAGGTAGGTTAATCGATCTAATTGAACGTGGTAGTGTGGATATAAGCCATGTTAAAACCGTCATTTTAGACGAAGCAGACGAAATGCTTAGTATGGGTTTTAAACAGGATTTAAATCGAATACTGAAATTTACAACAAAAACAGATAGAAAAACTTGGTTGTTCTCAGCAACAATGCCAGAAGAGATCAAAAGAATTGTAAAAACATATATGGACCCCAATGCTCCAAGAGTGGAAATTAATAGCAATTCATTGGTAAACGCCAATATTCGTCATCATTTTGCAAAGACAACTATTAAAGAGAAGTTCCAAGATATCCTTTCTTTTTTAGAAAAAAGACAAGCGCAAAGAGGAATTATTTTTTGTAGAACAAAAGCAGGAGCTAGGAATTTAGCCACTTTCTTGATTGAAGAAGGTTTTTCTACTGCTGCTTTAGAAGGAGATATGCAACAAAAAGAACGGGACAAAGTAATGCGAGCTTTTAAGAAAGAGAATTTACAATATTTAGTTTCTACAGATGTGTCTGCTCGAGGAATAGACGTTAGCGGATTGGAGTTTGTGATTCATCACCAATTACCAGAACAATTAGAATATTATACACACAGAAGTGGAAGAACTGCAAGGGCTGGAAAAACAGGTGTTTCCATTGCTTTTATTCTTCCCTCAGAACTAGAGAAAATCCATCAAATTCAGAAAGAATTAAATATTAAATTTTCTGAAGTCACCGTATAAATGGAGTTTATTTATATTTTAGATATTATTGGAACTTTTGCTTTTGCAGTGAGTGGTGCTTTGGTTGCCTCGGATAAAAAATTTGATTTATTTGGAGTTGTGATCATTGCTTTTGTTACTGCTGTAGGGGGAGGAATGCTCCGTGATGTATTAATAAATGCCCATCCAATTAATTGGATTGGAGATTTAAATTATGTGTATATAATTTTTCTCGCGGTTGTTTTTACTTTTCTTTTTAAGAGTAAAATTGCACATTTGAGCAAAACCATGTTTTTATTCGATACCATTGGTTTGAGTGTTTTTACTCTATTAGGTTTAGAAAAAGGGTTGTCTTTTGGCTTGAATCCATTTGTGGCACTCATAATGGGAATGATTTCTGCAGTTTTTGGAGGTGTGTTACGCGATGTTTTAACAAATAAAATTCCGCTAATTTTTAAAAAAGAAATATATGCTTCAGCTTGTTTGGCAGGTGGAGTCTCTTATTTGGTATTGAACTTTTTTAATATGTCTGAAAATATTATTTTTATATTTTCTACGACTATAATTGTTGTCATTAGAGTGATTGCTGTCAAATTTAAATTACAACTCCCTAAAATTAAAGACGATTTATTTACAAAAAACTAAGATATGAAAGCATTAGAATTTACAAATATTGAAGACTTTAGAAGTATGATCGGTAAACAATTACCTCAGGGGAATTGGTATACGATCAATCAGCAGATGATCAATGATTTTGCAAATGCAACTCTAGATAAACAATGGATTCATGTAGATGAAAAGAGGGCGGAGAAGGAGAGTCCTTTTAAAAGCACCATAGCACATGGTTTTATGTCTGTAGCGATGATTTCTAAATTATTAGAAGAATCTTTTTTAATAAAAAGTTTAAAAATGGGCTTAAACTACGGATTGAATAAAGTTCGTTTTCCAAATCCAGTTCCTGTAAATAGTCAATTAAGAATGACTTCTACTGTTCAAGAGATCGCTGATATTTCTGATAAGGGAGTAAAAGTTACTTTCTCTTGTGTCATTGAAATTAAAGGACAAGAGAAACCTGCTTGTGTTGCAGAATTTATTGCTGCTTTTTTTGAATAAAAACTGAGTTCCCAACAAAAAGTGTTCATAATTTTTATTCCTTATTTTAAATCTCCACTATTTCAATAAAGTATAATTCCTGAATAAATAGTATATTTGCTTCATAAGACAGAATACACTCTAATTATTTCACTAGTTACTCTTAGTTTTAAGTTAAGTATTTAATCTTATCAGAAACAATAATTTGAAAACTTTTTAATTTTAATGGCAAAATCGCAACAAACATTTAGTAAAAGTGAAAAAGAAAAAAAACGTTTAAAAAAACGTTTGGACAAACAGAAAAAAATGGAGGCTAGAAAGGCAGAAAAAGAAGAGAATGGTTCTGCAGGTATTCAATTTGCCTATGTTGATCATAATGGACAACTAACAGATACTCCTCCGGATCCAAATTTAAAAGTTGAATATGAATTAGAGGATATACAAATTTCAGTTACTAAAAAGGAAGATTTGCCAGAAGAAGATCCTGTCAGAAAAGGGAAAGTTTCCTTCTTCGATACTTCAAAAGGTTTTGGTTTTATAATTGATACAGTAAATAATGAAAAATATTTTACGCATGTTAGTGGTTTAATTGATGAAATTGCCGAAAACGATAAAGTTTCTTTTGAGTTAGAAAGAGGAATGCGTGGAATGAATGCTGTAAAAGTGAAAAAAATATAAACAAACTTATTTATTCATAAAAAAAAATCCTTCTCAATAGAAGGATTTTTTTGTCTTGCAAAAAAAGAACTATAATTCCTCTGCATCAGCAAAACTATTCAGTATTATTTTATAGATTATAATACTCCATACTGCTTTCAATCAGTTCAATAGGAACTTTGCAATCGAGCTGGTAATCTTCATAATCATTGAGTAAAACAAAGTTTACTTGACCATTTATATTCTTTTTATCGTGTTTTAACAATTCTATGATGGCAGTGAAGTCCTCTTTTAAAAGAGTTGTTTTTTCATAAATAGATAGTATGAGTTCTTTTACTTCTTCTACTTTATTGAAAGAAAATCCTAACAGTTTGGAAGATAAGAAGCTTTCGCAGACCATTCCAATAGCAATAGCCTCCCCATGCGTAAGGTTATTTTTATCATCAGATTCTAAGTAAAAAGACTCAATCGCATGTCCCAAGGTATGACCAAAATTTAAAATTTTTCGAATATTATTCTCTCTAGGATCTTGTTGTACTACTTTGTTTTTTATCTCAATAGATTTAAATATTAAATCATTGATATTGTTTATATTATGATTCTTTACCTCTATTAAAAGTTTAATATCATAGGTAAGCCCGTATTTAATAATTTCTGCGATTCCAGATTTAATTTCTCTTTCGCTAACTGTTGTTAAATAGTCGGGGTCAATCAAAACCATTTCTGGATTTGCAAAAAGGCCAATTTGATTTTTTAAAACTCCTAAATCGACCCCTGTTTTTCCACCAACAGAGGCATCTACCATAGATAGTAGTGTGGTTGGTATATTTACAAAGTCAATTCCACGTTTAAAACACGAGGCAACAAACCCTCCTAAATCTGTAATTACTCCACCTCCTAGGGTAATCAGTAAGCTTTTTCGATCTCCTCCTAATTCAGTAATTGCATTCCAAACCTTGATACATGTTTCTAGGTTTTTATTAATTTCTCCAGAGGTTATTTTTATGATCTCAACAGGATTTGTAGCCTTTGAATTTTGAATAAATTTAGGATAACAATGCTCAAGAGTATTTTCATCAACTAGAACAAAGAGCTTGGAATACTTTTTTAGTTCAATCAAATGAGAAAGTTCTTGATAACCTTTGTCTTGAAAATCAACAGAATAAGTGGCGGCTTGTATGGATTTCATATGTAATTTTTTAATACTGCAAATTAAAAATAAAATATTTAATTATTGACATTCAATACCTATATTTGTTTACAACAAAACCCTCTATACGATGAAACTTTTCGATAATACTGAAGTTGCTTTTTCTTTAAAGTCTGATTCTCAATTAGAACGTGCTTACTTTTTGTTTAAAATGATTCAAAATCAACCTATGGTTAGAATTGGTAGTGCTGTTACGAATTTTGCTTTAAAAGCACATATACCAATCGAGGGGTTGATTCGTTCTACAGTTTTTGACCATTTTTGTGGAGGCGTTACAGAGGATGATTGTCTACCTGTGATAGACCATATGTATCAAAAGGGAAATGTTCACAGCGTTTTAGATTATTCAGTAGAGGGAAAAGATGATGAAAAAAGTTTTGATGAAGCTCTGGCAAAAATTATAAGAATTATTGATTTTTGTGAAGAAAAAAAATCCATTCCTTATGCAGTTTTTAAACCCACGGGGTTTGGTCGTTTTGGTTTGTATCAAAAATTATCTGAAGGAAAAATATTAAATAACGTTGAACAAGAAGAATGGAATAGAGTGGTAGCTCGTTTTCATACTGTATGCGAATTAGCCGCAAAAAAAGAGGTTCCTTTATTAATTGATGCAGAAGAAAGTTGGATGCAAACATCTGCAGATGAATTAATTGAAAAATTAATGGAAGTCTACAACAAAGAAAAACCCATCGTTTTCAATACTTTACAAATGTATCGACACGATCGAATGGACTATCTAAAAGCGTTGCATAAGAGAGCAACTTCAAAAGGGTTCTATATTGGAATTAAAGTTGTCAGAGGTGCCTATATGGAAAAGGAACGAGAAAGAGCTGAAATAAAAAAATATGTCTCGCCCATATGTAAGGATAAACAAGCAACAGATGACAATTATAATGAAGCGATAAAGTATATGATGAAACATCCCAAAATGGCTTTGTTTGCAGGGACTCACAATGAAGAAAGTTCTTATTTAGTAATGGATTTGGCAAAAAAATACCATATTAAAGAGAGTGACAATCGTTTGTGGTTTGGTCAATTATTTGGTATGAGTGATCATATTAGCTACAATTTGTCTAGCAAAGGTTATAATGTTGCAAAATATCTTCCTTTTGGGCCCGTTAGAGACGTTATGCCTTATTTAATTAGAAGGGCTGAAGAAAATACTTCAGTAGCGGGACAAACTAGCAGAGAATTAAATCTTTTAAAAACAGAAAGAAAAAGAAGAAAAATATAATGACTAGTATTGAAGAAATAAAAATATTACTTCAGAAAAATAAGCAAAAACTTGCTCAAGAGTTACACCAAAGCAAGGAAGCGATCTCTCTTATAAAAAAAGGGATGCATTCAAATTTATCCGATGAAGAAAAAGAAAAAATTAAAACACAATTGTTAGATATATGTAAAGCAATTCCGTCCTTAGCAGTGTTTTTGTTACCAGGAGGTGCTTTGCTATTACCAATTTTGATAAAATTAATACCTGATATTTTACCCTCTGCATTTCAAGATGATTTCAAAGAATAACTAAACGTCTCTTTATTCACCATTTTAAAATCTAGATTTCATTAGATCTGTTACGATTTTCTCAACAAAAATAAACCTGCTTAAAGGGGTGGCTATAGAAAACTAGGCGTGTATATTTTAGTGAGATTTTAGTTATTTCTGTTTTGTTTGATTCGCATTCGCATTTGACAAATTAAAAAAAAATAACAGAATTGCTATAAATCACATATAAACAACTATTTTTGCACGAAATTTAAGAAATTACAAATGCAATCAATAAGAAACATCGCAATTATTGCCCACGTAGATCACGGTAAAACAACTTTAGTAGATAAAATCATAGATCAAGCAAAAATTTTAGACGATCGTAAAGAACGTACAGATTTATTGTTAGATAATAATGATTTAGAAAGAGAAAGAGGAATTACCATTCTCTCTAAAAATGTTTCTATTAATTATCAGGGAGTAAAAGTTAATGTAATAGACACTCCTGGTCACGCCGATTTTGGTGGTGAGGTAGAACGTGTGTTAAAAATGGCTGATGGTGTTTTATTGTTGGTAGATGCTTTTGAAGGGCCTATGCCTCAAACTCGTTTTGTACTTGGGAAGGCACTAGAATTAGGATTGACACCTATTGTAGTTGTAAATAAAGTAGATAAAGAAAACTGTACCCCAGATTTAGTTCACGAAAAAGTATTTGATTTAATGTTTGCTTTGGAAGCGACAGAAGAACAATTAGACTTTACAACTATCTATGGTTCGGCAAAAAATGGTTGGATGTCTACAGATTGGCAGGAACCAAAAGAAGACATCATCGATTTATTAGACGCTGTTGTAGCATCTATTCCTGAAGCTCCTTACAGAGAGGGTTCTCCACAGATGCAAATCACTTCATTAGACTTTTCTGCTTTTACAGGAAGAATCGCTATAGGTCGTGTTTTTAGAGGAGATTTAGAGATTGGTAAAGATTACATGTTATGTAAAGCCGATGGTTCTACTAAAAAAGTACGAATTAAAGAATTACATGTTTTTGAAGGGATGGGTAAAGCCAAAACCGATAAAGTGAGAAGCGGAGATATTTGTGCAGTGACTGGTTTAGAAGGTTTCGAAATTGGAGATACAATTGCAGATCTAGAAAATCCAGAAGCATTGCCTAGAATTGAAGTTGATCAACCAACAATGAGTATGTTGTTTACGATAAATAATTCTCCTTTCTTTGGTAAAGAAGGAAAATTTGTAACCTCTCGTCATTTACGTGATAGGTTGTTCAAAGAAATGGAAAAGAACTTAGCTTTGCGTGTAGATACTACAGATAGTGAAGACAAGTTTAATGTTTTTGGACGTGGAGTGTTGCATTTATCTGTACTCATTGAAACCATGCGTAGAGAAGGGTATGAATTACAAGTAGGAAGACCTCAGGTAATTATAAAAGATATTGATGGTGTTAAATCCGAACCGTATGAAACCTTATCGATAGATGTACCAGAAGATGTAGCTTCGAAGGCAATTAATCTGGTTTCTTTGAGAAAGGGAGATTTATTGGTCATGGAACCAAAGGGAGATTTACAACACCTAGAATTTACAATCCCATCGAGAGGGCTAATAGGATTGCGTAATAAGATTTTAACAGCTACTGCAGGTACTGCGATTATCAATCATAGGTTTAGTGAATATGGACCTTTTAAAGGTGAATTTTCTGAAGATATCAAAGGAGCAATTGTTTCCTCTGCAGCAGGAAAGGCAACAGCTTATGCTATTGACAGGTTACAAGATAGAGGTCGTTTCTTTATAGATATCAATGAAGAAATTTATATTGGACAAGTGGTTGGTGAAAATAGTAAGGATTCTGATATGGGCGTGAACTTAATTAAAGGGAAGCAATTGACAAATATGCGAAAATCTGGAACTGATGATGCCATGAAGATAGCACCAAAAACAGACTTTTCTCTAGAAGAATGTATGGAATACATAAAAGTAGATGAATATTTAGAAGTGACTCCAGAAAGCCTACGTATGCGTAAGATTTCATTTAGACCATAAGTTTTATTCATAAACACTAAAGCATCAAAAAGCTCAAGTTAAAACTTGAGCTTTTTTTATTAAAATACTTATTTACAGTGCTTACAATTGAAAAAATTTGATTAAAAAAATGATTAATCTAGTTTCAATAATAAATTTTTAAAACGAGCTATGCTGTGCTAATTTTTCTTTTGAAATAAGATTGTTGATAGCATCCCAAAGAGCTATTCTCTTCTCAAGACATTGTTTTGCAACAGCAAGGGTCTCTCTCCATTTGTGGTCATCATTTCCACACAATTCAGAGATCATTTGAAGTGATAAAGGGCCGTGTTCATCTCCATCAAGCTCAATATGACGTTCAAGGTAGTAGGTAAGTTTGTTATAAAATACATTTTCAGAATCAGCACTCTTTAGAATTTCAATAAACATGTCTGGAATAACATCTTCTCTACCAAATGTAAATGCAGAAGCTACAAGATGAGGCTTATTAGTTTCTATTATTGAAAATGAAAATTTTACAAAATCTGCTACTCTTTGATCAATATTTATTTGACTTAGCGAATATTCAACGCTGTTGCCAGATTCTATTAGTTGAATAAAAGAATCAATTTCATGGGTTGACGCATCGACTTGCGTCATGGCGTCTATGTACATTTCAAAATGACTCTTAGGGATGCCTAATTCATTGACATCACTTTCCTCTCCATGAACTATTTCATTTATAAACCTTGCTAAATTTGAATTTTTTGGAGGGATCCAAGGTGTCTGAACTGTGGTAAGGTTTAATTGCAGATTTTTTAAAAGAGACATAAAATCCCATACGGCAAATACATGATTTTCCATAAAGGTTTTAATATCATCAATTGTGTTTAAATTTTTATAAAGCTTGTGGTGTTGTAGTTGATTTCTTAATTGAGAAATCTCTTTTTCTATGTGTTGTAGCCTATCAGTCATTAGGTTTGTCACTTTTTTAATGATTCATAACAGATTCAATCTAACAAAGTTATTAGAAGTAACAAATTTATGGCAATTTATTTAAAAATCAATGTTGATAAACACTTAATTAACATGAATTTAATACGAAATAAGATTATTCTATCTTACTTAATATTTCCATCAATAAAAGTTGTTATGAAATTAAGAACTACTCTTTAGCAGGAAGAATTTTACCTGTACACTCACCAAAACCTATTCGGACTTCATCATTTTTACAGTGAGCACGCATAATTACAGTATCATGATCATTTATAAACTTGCGTGTTGAACCATCTTTTAGTTTGATTGGGTTTTGCCCTCTCCAAGTCAATTCTAACATAGAGCCATAACTATCTTTTGTGGGCCCAGAGATTGTTCCAGATCCCATCATATCTCCAGCCTCTACAGGACATCCATTCACAGTATGATGAGCTAATTGCTGAGACATCGTCCAATACATATATTTAAAGTTTGAGTTGGCAACAACAGTTTCTTCTCCATTTTCTGGTTGAATCCCTACTTGTAAATGAATATCATAACTTCCTTTTTTCTCTTGTTTTAAGTAGGGAAGTGGAGGGTGAACTTGTTCTGGATTATCGACTCTAAAAGGTTCTAAAGCATCTAATGTAACAATCCAAGGTGAAATGGTTGATGCAAAATTTTTCCCTAAAAATGGACCTAGTGGAACATATTCCCATGCTTGTATATCTCTCGCAGACCAATCATTAAATTGTACCAATCCAAAAATATGTTCTTCAGTTTCTTCGATGGGAATTCTTTCTCCTAAAACATTCGCATTTGTAGTGATAAATGCCATTTCGAGTTCAAAGTCTAATAATTTAGTGGGGCCAAAACCAGGAGTATTACTCCCTTCAATAGGCTTTGTTTGACCATAAGGCCTTCTAATATCTGTTCCAGAGGGTATGATAGAAGAACTTCGACCATGATAACCAATAGGAACATGAAGCCAGTTAGGAAGTAGTGCGTTTTTAGGATCTCTAAATAAAGACCCTACATTTGTCGCATGCTCTTTACTTGCATAAAAGTCGGTATAATCTCCAACGGCGACAGGAAGTAACATTTCTACCTCATTGATTTTAAAAATTACCTTTTCCCTGTGATTAGTGTTGTCGCGAAGCGTTTCATTTTCAATGTCAAAAATAGCTGCAATTTTATTACGAACTAAACGCCAAGTTGTTCTTCCATCTGCAATAAAATCATTCAAGTTGTCTTGTAAAAAAATATCATCTGTAAGTGGGATTCCATCAAAATAACCCAATTGATGTAGCGCACCTAAATCAATCGCATAGTCTCCAATTCTACTTCCAATAGTAACAATATCATCTCTTGTGATGAAAACTCCAAAAGGAATATTTTGTATTGGAAAGTCAGATTCTTTAAATACCTCTAGCCAAGATTTTCTTTTTGGATTATTTGCAGTAATTATCATGATTTATTTTTTAATCAAATCTATGCAATTTTTTCTTTCTTTTTTATTGAAATATCACCAATAACGTATTTTTAACATACTTTTTATCACGATTTTACAATTGTTGATAGAAATAAAAAATAATATGTAAAAGGTGCGAAATTCAATATTCATTTTTATTATTTTTGTAACTCTTTAAAACATATATCAATGCAACAAGATAATTTAATTTTTGACCTCATAGAGGAGGAAAAAGAAAGACAATTAAACGGAATTGAATTAATTGCCTCAGAAAACTTTGTAAGTGATCAAGTAATGAAGGCACAGGGTTCTGTTTTGACAAATAAATATGCCGAAGGTTATCCTGGGAAACGTTATTATGGGGGTTGTGAAATTGTTGATATCGTTGAGCAAATCGCCATCGATAGAGCGAAAGAATTATTTGGTGCAGAATACGTTAACGTACAACCTCATTCTGGATCTCAAGCAAATACTGCTGTTTTTTCAGTTTGTTTAAAACCAGGAGACAAAATCTTAGGATTTGATTTATCACATGGTGGGCACTTAACCCATGGTTCTCCAGTAAATTTTTCTGGTAAATTATATCAAACATCTTTTTATGGAGTAGAGAAAGAAACAGGAGTTTTAAACTATGATAAAATTCAAGAAACCGCAACACAAGAACAGCCAAATTTGATTATTGCTGGGGCTTCTGCGTATTCTAGAGATATAGATTTTAAACGTTTTAGACAAATTGCAGACAGTGTCGGTGCTATTTTATTGGCTGATATTTCTCATCCATCTGGAATGATTGCGAAAGGTATTTTAAATGATCCTTTACCGCATTGTCACATCGTAACCACAACTACCCATAAAACACTACGAGGACCCAGAGGAGGAATGATTATGATGGGGAAAGACTTTGAGAATCCATTTGGTGAAACCCTCAAAAGTGGTAAATTGAAAAAAATGTCTTCATTGCTTCAATCGGCTGTTTTTCCCGGTAATCAAGGAGGTCCCTTGGAACACGTGATTGCTGCAAAAGCAATTGCTTTTGGAGAAGCATTGACGGATGAATTTTTAGAATATCAAATTCAAGTCAAAGAAAATGCTGCTGCCATGGCAGAGATATTTGTAGAAAAAGGATATGATCTAATTTCAGGAGGTACAGACAATCACATGATGCTAATCGATTTGCGAAATAAAAATATTTCGGGGAAAGATGCAGAAATTGCCTTGGGAAAAGCAGACATAACAGTCAATAAAAATATGGTTCCTTTTGATGATAAAAGTCCTTTTGTTACCTCAGGGATTCGCGTTGGAACACCAGCAATTACCACTCGTGGATTAAAACAATCTGATATGGAAGCCGTTGTAAGCTTCATAGATGAGGCTATTCAAAATGCAGATAATGACGAAGCACTTCATGAAATAGGAGAGCGAGTGTCAGATATGATGTCGCACAGAAGATTGTTTGTAATGTAGTCGCAATATTTCTTCATGAATGATAACATGTTTTCAATACTAAAAAAACACCAAGTGAATGCTTGGTGTTTTTTTAGTATAGGGTTTAAAGATTATGGAGAATAGTTGGTTATAACTATAAATTAAAAATTTATTACTCCTCTTCAATAGCTCTGTCTAATAAATTTTGATTTAGGTTTTTAGAGGTCGTTGCACCTAATTTCTTTATTTTTTCCACTTTCGTAATTAAGTTTCCTCTTCCAGTAAGTTTTTTCATAGAACTATCATAGCTTCCTTGAACTGTTTGTAACTGATTTCCGACTTTGATCAAATCGTTTGTTAAATTTACAAATTGATCATATAATGCTCCTGCTTGTTTAGCAATTTCAATGACATTTTTTTTCTGGTTTTCTTGTCTCCATATAGAAGAAACTGTACTTAAGGTTGCCAATAAAGTTGAGGTAGAAACCAACACAACATTTTTATCTAATGCTTCTAGATACAGGGAATTTACCTTGTTTAAAGCAATCAATAAAGCAGGTTCTACAGGAACAAACATTAAAACATAATCTGGTGAATTAATTTCATATAATGCATCGTATTTTTTGTCTCCTAATTCTTTGAAGTGTTTGCGAATGCTTTCTAAATGTTTTTTCAAATAAATTTCTTTTTCATCCTCATTTGTGGTGCTAAAATAATTTTCATACGCAGTTAATGAAACTTTCGAATCTACAATTAAATGTCTATTGTCTGGTAGATTGATCACGAAATCTGGTTTTTTTAAGCGACCATCATCATCACGATATCCTCCTTGGGTAGAAAAATGTATTCCTTTAACTAAATTAGCTTTTTCTAATAAAATTTCTAGTTGTGCTTCCCCCCAGTCACCCTGAGTTTTACTGTCACCTTTTAGAGCATTTGTAAGATTTACAGCTTCTTTACTCATTTGTTTGTTTAAATCTTTTAAATGAGTTAGTTGCTCTTTTAAAGCGGAATGCATGCCTGTACTTTTTTCCTGATTTTCAGAAACTTTCTTTTCAAAGCTAGCTATCTTTTCTTTGAGAGGATTGAGAATGGTTTGAATATTTTCTTTATTCTGTTTTGTGAATTTAGAAGATTTTTCTTCTAAAATTTTGTTCGCTAAATTTTCAAATTCTTTGGTAAACTTATCTTGTAATTTTTCTATTTCGCTTTTATGTTCAGTTAATTTTTGATGTAAATTGATCAATTCAGCATCTTGTCTAATATTTAACCTACTAAGTTCTTCTTTTTCATGTCTTATGAGTTGTAGCTCTTTTTGAAGTTGAACAATAGTTGTATCTTGAGTTTCTTTGGCCTGACTCATCAAAGAGACACGTTCTTCTAGACCAGCTTTCTCTTTTTCAGTAGATAATTTGGTTAATAGTTTTCCAATATAAAATCCAATTGGAGCAAAAATTAAAGCAATCAATAAGTATATAGTAAATTCGTTCATCATGTCAATTTAAGTTCCTAAATTTATCACTTTAATTGATAACATAAAACCTTTAAAGAAGGATTTTATAAACAACTAACTTTTATATTTACATGAGAAGTATTGCGAGATTTATTTTATTTAAAATTTTGGGATGGAGATTGGAAAATGATTTTCCAAAACAATTGAAAAAATATGTTGTAATCGCTGCACCTCATACAAGCTGGATAGATTTTCCTATTGCAATATTATCTAGAATAGCTTCTGGTACTATGATTAATTTTATAGGAAAAAGTTCTTTGTTTTCCTCACCTTTTGGATTTATTTTCAGAGCTCTTGGAGGAATCCCTGTCAATAGAGGACAAAGTAATAAGTTTGTCGATACAATTATAGCCGTATTTAAATCCAGAGATCAATTTATACTCGCACTATCTCCTGAAGGAACTAGAAAAAAAGTTCAAAAATGGAAAACAGGATTTTACTTCATAGCCAAAGGAGCTAATGTCCCAATAGTAATGGCAACTCTAGACTTTGGTCAAAAGAAAATAAAAATTTCTGAACCTTATTACATCACTTCAAATAAGAATAATGACTTTGATACATTCCATGCTTTTTTTGAGGGTGTTGTCGGAAAAAAACCTGAATTATCTTAATTTTTATTTTAAAGTACGATAAAAAATGTTTAAATTTGTATTGTAAATTAAATCTTTATAATAGAGATTAGGGGCTCTATTACAAAATTGTTTACACAATAGCTCAGGCTATTAAAAAAGTCTTCAGTTTACTGAAGACTTTTATTTTTTGTAACCTTTTGAGCTATAGAAACGATTACCTCTGTGGCTTTTATCATAGATTCGACAGGAACATATTCAAAACGACCATGAAAATTATGACCTCCTGCAAAAATATTAGGACAGGGCAATCCTTTATAGGACAATTGTGATCCATCTGTTCCTCCTCTTATTGGCTTTATCAGTGGAGTAATTCCTAATTCTTTGATTGCTTCTTCTGCAATATCTACGATATGCATTACTGGAGTTATTTTTGTTTTCATGTTAAAATATTGATCTTTAATCGATACTATGATTGAATTTTGACCGTACTTTTTATTCAAGTCAGAAGCAATTTTTTGAATCAAGTTTTTTCTTTTTTCATATAGATCTAAATCATGATCTCTAACAATATAGTTTAATACGGTATTTTCAACATCTCCTTTGATCTGATGTAAATGAAAAAAACCTTCATAACCTGATGTTTTTTCAGGAACCTCTTGGGCAGGAAGATGGGTCATAAATTCATTTGCAATGAGCATAGAGTTTATCATTTTCCCTTTTGCATAGCCTGGGTGAACCATTTTACCTTTAATGGTAACTTTTACGCCAGCAGCATTAAAATTTTCATATTCCAATTCGCCAATTTGACTTCCATCCATCGTGTAAGCCCACTCAGCTCCAAATTTTTCTACATCAAATAAATGAGCCCCTTTGCCAACTTCTTCATCAGGAGTAAAACAAATTCTTATTTTACCATGTTTAATTTCCGGATGCTGAATTAAATATTCCATAGCAGAGACTATTTCTGTAACACCTGCCTTGTCATCTGCTCCTAAAAGTGTTGTTCCATCAGTAGTTATGATTGTTTGTCCCTTGTATAGTAATAAATCACTAAAATAATCTGGAGACAAAATAATATTTTTCTCTTTGTTTAAAACAATGTCATTGCCTTCGTAATTTTCAATAATCTGAGGCTTTATATTTGCTCCTGTAAAATCTGGACTCGTGTCAATATGAGCAATGAAACCGATTGTAGGAACTGGATAATCTACATTACTAGGTAAGGTTGCCATGAGGTAACAATTTTTGTCTAAATCGACTTCCTCCATTCCAATATCTTTCAATTCATCAACTAGAATTTTTGCTAATTCCCATTGTTTTTCAGTACTTGGAAAAGCAGGATTGTTTGGATTTGATTCAGTATCTACCGTTACGTATTTGATGAACCTATTTATAATGTCTTGTTTTTCAATCATTTTATTCATATTTAATTTAAAATCATTTTACCAATTTTGTTATTACCTGATAACCATGCAGTATTATTATCTAAAAATTGAATGGAATAATAGGCTTCCTCAGAGATTTTTTTCCATGAATAACCTCCATCATTAGAAAAAGAAATTCCAGTTTTTCCAACTGCAAAAATTTCTTTTCCCTTGGTATTTGGAACATATTGTACACAGCTTTTATAATTAGGATTTTCTCGGTTAGCTACCAATTTCCAAGTTTTTCCTCCATCTGTAGTAATCGCTTTATTAGCAGTATTTTCGAGAGGTTTTGAGTAATCTCCACCCATTATAATTCCATTATTTTTATTCGCAAAATCGATTGAATAAATTCCTTGCGGTCCATTTCCTTGGATAATGGGAGTGTCAAATATTTCCCATGTAGCACCATAATCTTCCGATTTTAAAATACGTGCTTTTTTTCCTCCTGATGCAATCCAAACGGTACTTCCAATTGTTTTAATATTTGTATTGCTTGCAGCAAAAAATGCTTCATTTTCTTCAAATATTGGTAATTTTGAACAAGGGATTTTATTCCAAGTTTTTCCACTATCAGCGGTAACTATAATTGATGCACAATTTTCTGTGGGGTCTCCTACAGCAATTCCATGCAATTGATCTTCAAAAAATTGCATGGAATCGTAAAATATTTTTTGATGACTTTCTTTATATACAAGGGTTGCCTTGTTTTCTGAAACTTTATATAACAAAGCTGGGTTCCCAACAGAAAGTACAAAGTAATCGCTACCATTAAATGCAATACTTCTAAAATTTGGGATTAAAGAATCTTGGTATTTGATTTTAATCATTGAAGAAGTTGCTTCTTTTCTATCTGTAAAATCGCCCACGTGTCCATTAGAACCTGCATAAACAATTTTATTTTTTGTCATGATTTGAATTGCACGAATGCTAACATCATCTATTTTAAACTCCTGAATTGTAACAGTCTCTAAATTTCGAGATGATGTATTTTTCTCGCAAGATATCGCTATTATTAGTGCAATCATCAATAGGATTTTTCTTTTCATTTTGATATATTTATAGTACTAAAATAGACAAATCATTTTTAGATAATGAAAAAAGCATTGGTAATTTCTGGAGGTGGAAGTAAAGGGGCATTTGCCGGAGGTGTTTCTCAATATTTACTGAACAAAGAACACAAGGAATACGATTTATTTATAGGGACTTCAACTGGAAGTCTAATGATATCTCATTTAGCATTGGGTAAATTAGATGATTTAAAAAATCTATATACAAATGTCAATCAAAAAACAATTTTTAGTAACAACCCTTTTAAAATTAAAAACGTTTCTGGAGAGAAAGTAATTAGTATTCGTCACTTAAATACCCTTTGGAATTTTTTAAATGGAAGAAAAACTTTTGGAGAAAGTAAAAACCTGAGACGCTTAATTAAAAAGCATATCACAAAAGATATGTATCATATAATTAGGGCTGATCACAAAGAAGTAGTTGTTACGGTTTCTAATCTTACAACAAATCAAATAGAATACAAATCTATCAATGAATGTACTTACGATGATTTTTGTGATTGGATATGGGGTTCTTGTAATTATGTTCCATTTATGAGTTTGTTAGAAAAAAATAATTGCCAATATGCAGATGGTGGTTTTGGATCTTTGGTTCCAATCCGAGAGGCTATTTTAAGGGGGGCAACAGAGATTGATGCGATTATTTTAGAAACCGAAGTTACTCAAATCAATAGATTGTCTGCTAGTAACCCTTTTTCATTATTATTTGATGTATTTGATTTTATGTTAACAAATGTAGAAAGGCATAATATTACCATTGGTAAATTGGCTGCGAATAACAAAGGAGTTAAGTTAAATTTATATTATACACCTACAGTTCTTACAACAAATTCTTTAGTATTTGATAAAACGCTAATGGCCAAATGGTGGGAGTCTGGTTATAGGTATGCAAAATCTAAAAAAGAAGAATTAATGAGTGAGTTTCGTCCTGATGTGTTGACGGATAAAGAAATAAAAGAAGGGTTTCTTAAAAACAAGTAATTTTAGCGGTTATTTCAATATCTAGTATTTCATAAAGATCAAATAGTATCTTACTAAACTTATTTTGATCTCAAATCTAAATACATATTATTACTAGCAGGGTATGCCAATTTAGAATTGTAAAAATCAGAGAATTTTAATGTCTTAATTTTTGAAATTCCTTTTGCCCCTGTTGTTAAGTATTCAATAGTCCTATTTAATAGTGGGTCTGAGTATTCGCCTAAAACACCTAAATTTCCTATATTTTCTGTAATAGGTATTCCTGGTAGGGTAATACCTGGGGTAAATCCATTAGGTTCATTTTGATTGTCTTTATTAGAAATTTCTAAAACGATAGGTTGGATTGCATACGTATGTGTCGTCTTTAAATTTTTACCACTTCTACTAAAACCATCCGAATCATACAAGGTAACTGAACCAACTTGTTTACCAACAGTTGTGGTTCCAATCAATTTTACATCGATATAAGAACTAAGAGAATTAATGACTAGTTCCGATGCAGACGCTGAACTTCCGGAAACAATAAAATACACGCTGGAAAGATTTAAACTATTGATGGGCTCTTGAGTAATAACGTTTCCATTTTGATCTGTTTTCTTAATTTCGTCTGTAAAGTAATTAAAAAACACGTCTTCGCTGTATGCATTTTTTATTTTATTGTTCCATACTTCTTTTGAATATAGTTCTCCTGTAAATTGACCAGTAATCATACTCCCCAAGTAGGTAGCGCTGTTTACAGAGCCACCACCATTGTATCTTAAGTCTATAATTAAGTCATCTATATTCTCATTTTTAAATGAATTGAAAACAGCATTTAATTGGTTGTCATAAGAACTTGAAAATTGATTGTATAACAAGTAACCTATTTTTTTATTCCCTTCCTCTATGATTTTTGAAATGGCAATAGGATTTTCAGTAATTTCTTCTTTTGATAAGATGATGGAAATATCATTCGTTATTGGATTCCCATCATTAAAGTTTGCAAATCCAACGTCTAAACTTGAAGGAGCATCAAACAATAAATCTTGATAATTACGATCTGTAAGTTGAATACCATTAATGGTATTAAAAATCATCCCCCGTTTAACAGCTTCAGAGGCTGCACTTGAATTTGGAATAACATATCGCACATACCCATATACCTTGGTTGGATGATTGTTGTAACGCCTTAAGCCAAAATCCATTCCAGTGGTGACATTAATTCCTTGAAAAGAATTTTCTAATGCGATATAATCATCTACAATCCAAGAAAATCGGTCTACTATACCAGGCTCAAATCGCAAGGCTTCAAATATTTCTTCAGGAGAGTCATACCCTTGTAAAAAATCATTTAATTGCGACTGTGAATCAAAACGTGTATCTGATAAATTTGGAACGTTGCTTTGCCAAAAATAAAATGAATTCATCCCTTTCCATATAAAATCTTGAATTTCTGTATCTTTTGAAAATGATTGCTCTTTTTTAGAGCAAAAGAAGAAAAGAAAAGGAAATACTATTAAAACAAATAATTTTGTGCTTAGTTTCATAATTTATTCAAGAAATATATGAAATAAAATAGAATTA
>Ga0206677_10000584_pt1 | contig 34615 bp, 32 predicted proteins | sample M130m12015metaG_FD_155475 | JGI IMG/M metagenome (GOLD analysis project Ga0206677, IMG submission 155475) | Ammonia-oxidizing marine archaeal communities from Monterey Bay, California, United States - M1 30m 12015 | ecosystem: Environmental > Aquatic > Marine > Intertidal zone | place: USA...
TCGCAGTCCAAATACTGCGAGAAGTAGGTGTCGTAGAGTGTTTGAGTACCACGATTGATCATTTCATAATTGTAGAAAGTCATACGGTTTACTTCATCGTTGGTAGCAAAAGCAAAAGCTTGAGCACGAATCTCCATACCTATTGGCTCACCGTTTGTTTCAGTATGGATATTCCCTTTATCATTAAACACCCACCAATGCGTTTCATCACCGAATAACGAAACCCGACGATCAAAACCACACGTAATGTCATCACGATCTAATATATCATCATACCATGGAATATCTCCTTGCGTTGGATCATAACTTCCACTTTCATCATAGTCATAGAACGGAGCCAACCAATAATCTTGCCCTAGGTCAACACGCCCATGAGCAGGCCAACCATTAATTCTTGACAATACCTCATCAGACGGCTCTGGAACCTCTTCAGTCGAAAGTCCATTTTCAAACTCCCACCATAAGGTATAAGCAATTACCTCCGCCTTACGAATTGTATAGAATCGGTCAAAATACAAACACTGATCTGGATCAATATTCGCTTCACCATAATCTCGTATAATATCATCACCCACTGGATCCATCGGGTCATAGGTACCTGTTCCAGGTGTAATAGTTAAAGGACCTGGCCAAAAATCATTTCCCTGACGGTATCTTAAAGCAGCAAGTTTCAGTTGGCCGTTAATGTCCGTTCCACCCATCCAAAGAGCACCAGCGTAAATTGCAAAAAGATTATCTCCTCCAACCTCATAGGCTGCAACACCTTCTTGACGGTTTTGGAACATACTTCCTCCCTGCTCAATAAATGCTTTAACCTCGTTAAACTTCATCGTAATACTCGCGGTTGCTGGAGCACAATTCGCTCCTTTGGCATTCAGCGTAGCTGATGAAGATCCTCCGTTTCCATTGATCGGTTTATCCCCTTCCTTGATGTAGGATAGTGCATCATTAGACGAAAACACTGTCGTTGCGCCTAGTATTATTGCTATTAGTTGTTTTTTCATAATATTAATTTCGAATTATGAATTAAAAATCAAATTTAACTCCCAAACGAATCGTTCTCGGTGAACTAATGTTGTAAGGGTTTTGAACCTTCATGAGGTAATAATCTCTGAAAGACTGCTCGTCCAATTGGTTTTGAATCGACGTTTGACTTGCAGCAGCAGCTAGGAAGCCATCATCATCCCAGTTACCTGTTGCTCGGTATACATTCAAGATGTTGAACTGATTCAATAGGTTGGTTACACGAACGTACACATTTAAGAATGTTGCTCTTTTCTTTCCTTCTTTTCCAAATTCTACATCGAAGGTTCTATCGAGTTGCAAGTCCAACCTATAAGACCAAGGCAAACGTGAACCGTTTGTCGTACCTGATAATCCTGCATTTTGAGGACTAAACTGTCCTTGATTGGTAATGAATGTTTGAGCAGAATATGGTGACCCTGAATAGATGTTAGAAACAAGGTTCAAACCTGTGTTTTCCAACAGCGCAAAATTATCTCCAATAACTGGTCCATTGTAGTCCTTCCCTGCACCGTATCTGTAATCGAGTGTAATTGCAAAAGCATGACGTTGATCAAATGAGTATGGGAATATTGCTCTTAGATTTGGCAACCCAGCAGCAATCAAACCTGCTGCGGACGTTGCATCTGAACCTGTACCATCAGCAAACTGCAACGTGTAGTTAGCTGTCATTCTGATGTTCCCTGTTCTTCGCAAATCGTAAGCAATGGTAACCCCTTTCACAGTACCGAAATCTCTGTTACCAAACGTACTATATGTTGCTGGGTATGCAGAGAAGATGTTCATCAACTGAACGTTATTTCTTTGCTCACGGTAAAATGCCGAAATTTTCAAAGATGACGTTCGTGTTAATACCTGCTGGAATCCAATCTCATAGTCTACCGTTGTTTCTGGCTTCAAGTTGGCATTATTAATTGTCGCACTTCGAGATTCAATGAATTGATATTGGAAAGGATCAAAACGGAAGCCCGATGTTGGTCGTTTTGTAAGAATATCATAATGTGCAAAGAACGACGCCTCATCAGAGATAGGGAATGAAAACGCAACTCGAGGCATTACATTTACTTGAGGTTTGTAGTCTTCAAACGCATCTTTAGTTGGTGTAGTTAACGAAGGATCTATCAACCAAGGAGCAATTCCTCCAGGTCCTTCAAGAGTCTTTGGATCCTCTACTTCAATACCATCAGCATTGTACCAAACTGCACCGTTTCTAAATCCATTGATAGCTGTTGGGTTATTTACGTCGTTGACGTAAACAACATAATCGTCACCCATTGCTGTTGGAATATTACCATCTACCCATGATTCAGACGAAGCATTCGCTTCAGCAACGGTTCTTGCTTCGTAGAAAAGATACGGATCTTTTAGCACAGGTTGATTGGCATCAAAGATATCAACTCGGACACCTACATTAAATACAATATCTCTGAATGCAAACTTATCCATTAGATAACCCGCCATGTAAATTGGTTGGAAAGCACCTACGAAACGTTTGTAGTTTCCATTCGCATCAAATTCTGTAAAGTAGTCGGAAATATTCGTTACACCATTTACTTTCTCTCCCGTATGATCATAACCCCAGTAGGAAACAAAAGAGTTTCCGCTGTTCAGCAGTTCATCAGGAGCAAACATATCAAAGCTGTAGATATTCGGATCGTATTGGTCAATGTCTATAAAATCCAATCCATCCACGCCTCCCGAGATATATCCATTGTCTGTAAGATACTTTCTCAGGTTGTAATCAAAAAATGATTGGTTATCATTATTTTCTTGCCCTCCATAATTACCAGTTCCTGAAGTGTAAGCATACCCTGTGTTTAATCGATCATAAGTTACATATGCAAAATCGTTTGAGTCAACAAGGACTGAACTGTTCACATCTAACTCTGTAATATGAAAGTTCGCCAATTGACGTGCTATGGTCCATATACCAATAGGGCCATTACCTCCACCTGATGTCGTTGTTCCAGAAGTCCATCCTCTATCCCATCTTTTTTCAAATTCAAACCCCAACGAAATCGAGTGATCTCCGATGTTCGCTGAACCAGAACCAGTTACACGGAATTGATCTCTTTCTGACTTACCAAAGTAGTTGTAAGGCGTTCCTATGTTACTCCAAATAGAATAAACGCTACCAGGAGCATCACCATTCCTCAAGGCATTTCCTTGCTGAATTTGAAATAAGTTCTCATAATTCCCAGTAGGATTATCTGCATAAATATCATAGTACTGCGAGGTAATTGCAGCCAATGCTGAGTTCGTTTGAGAAGGAGTAAAATCGACAACAAGATCTTTAAACCCATCGTGCACGTATCGGTTCGTCGCTTGACTAAAAGAATGCGATGGTCTTCTTGTTGTGGTAAATGTACCTACATGCCCGTAATTAAAAATGTTATATTCGTGTTTGGGATCGTATTGCTCTGATTTTGATTTCGAGAAATCCACCATTAACGAGTAAAAAGCACTTGAAATTCTTGAGCTATTGTCTTCAGAATCATTTTGGAAACGCTGAGTGAGACGTCCAAAAACTCTCCAATCCAGCGACTTTGAGGCACCAAAATTTGAAAAATTCAACAGCGACCCTGAATACGAGTACAAACTACCTGTGCTGTAATTCAGAGATCCACCAAAAGACAGATTCACAGACGGTCCTGTATTTACGTCTATTTTCGCTTGAGCAGAAATGTTCGTATTTCTGGCATTCATCCTCCATTTGGTCGTTTCAAAATCATCTGCCCGCAAGAACAATGCATTGTGAAATGTACCACTCCCTGTTGAAGTTGGCCGCAAAGGATTCGCAAGCAGGGTATCTTTCACCGCCTTTTTAATTCGGTAACTTCCTCCTGCCAGTGGACGAGAGTCAAGTCTATCTGTGATATTTGCGGAGAGTAAGAAGCCCAAACGCGGTTTTGTTTTGGCTCCTGTCGAGTCTCTTTGCATCCATAGCGGCCCAGAAAACATTCCTTCCACCAAGTTGTAAGCATATTTATCGAGACCGAATACTTTTCCTGTGTAGTCTTCCGTGTCTAATTCTTCACCAAGCGGATCTTTACCTCCAAAATAAAAACCTGAGGTCACGCCCTCGATACTACCAAAGTATTTCGAAGATGGTCCTCTCGTCGTAACAGAAATAATACCTCCTGTAGCATCACCATAGTTTGCTGGCAAACCACCGGTAATGACCTTCACCTCTTCAATCGCTGATTTTGGAAGACTGGCAGAACCACGCACTTTAATACCATCAATATAAAAGTAAGTTCCATCTGAGCGCGAACCACGAACACTAATACTACCACTACCCTCTTGGGCATTCACACCTCCGACAGTTCCTGCAACACCTGCAGCGGACCGAACTGGAAGTCGAGCGATATCTTCACGTGTTATCGTTGCACCAGAAGCACCACCATCTTTGTCAATAAGTGGTACCTTATATGCCACAACCTTAACTTCTGTAATTTCTTGTACATCCTTTGCAATGCCCAATTGAAGTTTGTCCAGGAACGTAATCTGGTCTGAACTAATAATCACCCCCTCGGTTAAAACTGGACGGTATCCCTCATTCGCATTACTTACCTCTACGTCATATGATCCTGGAGAAATCGAGTTAATTTGGAATTTTCCATCCTCATCAGAGTAGGCCCCACCTTTTACTGAACCATTTAGCATGATCTTAATTTTACAATTTGAGATCGGCTCTTTGGTGTCAGCATTGGTGACAGTACCTTTTAAGGTACCTAAACCCGACTGAGAAAACCCGTAAGACATTGTAAGCAAGAAACTTACTATAATTAAGTTAAGTTTTCGTAACATAAGTAAAGTTTATTTTTATTAAACTATTTGCTATAATAAAGCTTGTAAATATAGCAAAAATAAGGCTGAAATTTTCATTTGTTAAAAAAATTTAAAGCGACTATTTCACCTATCACTAACAAATATATAAAGTCAAGATCATCCAAGTTACATGTTATCAACCGTATAGAAAATCGATCTGTGTACTTCGATATTTTTTTAATCTATTTTTTGTTCCTTTGTTCGACATTTAGTTTATGAAAATTAAAACACGCTGTATACGCAACAATGGTAGTGAAATTCACTTATTAATGTATGGTGAGTTCAACCCGTCGAATTACCTTTCCAAATTAACCTCAATAGAAATTGAAAAACTAAAAACCTTCGGAAGTATAACACGCAAAAGGGAGTTTGTTGCTGTGCGCATTTTGCGGGATTCCTTGTTTGGTTTAGAACCAATTCTCTACAATTCACTTGGCGCGCCTTACATCAACAAAAAAGGATTTGTTTCCATCAGCCATTCAAAAAATATGGTTGGATTTGCATTTAATAGTGAGCACCCAATCGGGCTTGATCTGGAATACCCGCAGGAAAAAATCCATAAAATTCAATCGAAATTTATTTCAGATACAGAAAGACAATTATTCGATACAAACGATAGAAAAGTATTGACTCAATTGTGGTCCGCCAAAGAGGCGATGTACAAACTTGCAGGTAGAAAAAAAATTATTTTTAATTCAGAACTTCTTCTTGCCCCCTCATCTGAGAACAAACTTAGAGGAACAATCATCAACCTCGATCATCAACTTAACGTTAATTTGGATATATTTGAATTCGAAAAGACCATTATTACCATAAACTCTAAACCCGTTGAACGAATCGAATCAAATTCTCAATCAAATTAGTTCAAGAAAAGGACAAATTGCCATTTTGATAGATCCAGAAAAATGTGCAAATCATCAAATTTACTCGAACTTCTCAAAAAAGCATTCTTTGCAAATGTCGACTATTTATTTGTTGGCGGCAGTACAGTAACAAGAGAACAATTTTCAACTTGTGTTGAATTCATTAATAAAAATTCAAAAATACCGCTTGTCATTTTTCCTGGAGCATCCCATCAAATTTCAGATCAAGCTGATGCACTTTTGTACCTGAGTTTAATTTCAGGAAGAAATCCAGATTTCTTGATTGGTCACCATGTAAATTCAGCAAGTGAAGTGTTTTCCATGAAAATTGAAACCATACCCTGTGGATATATTTTTATTGATGGAGGCACAAATTCTTCCGTTGCTTATGTGAGTCAAACAACACCAATTCCTGGCAATAAAATGAGTATCATTCAGAACACTGCAAAGGCTGGTATCCTTAAGGGAAATCGTTTGCTCTATTTTGATGCAGGAAGTGGTGCAAAAAACCATGTCCCAGTTGATGTAGTGAAAAAAGCGGATACATTAAATGTGCCAATAATTGTTGGTGGTGGAATCCGTAACATAGAGAAATTGGAGAGAATGCGAAATGCTGGTGCAAACGTTATCGTCATAGGAAATAAAATTGAGGAGGACATCAACTTTTTATTGGAAATAAAATCATTCATCGAATTGAGTCCATTAAATTGCAAGCCAGTAGTGAACAGTTGACTTCAACTATTCGAATGTAGCTTTCAAAGACATATCAAGACTTTCAAAACTGTGCGTCAAGGCACCAACTGAGATAAAATCTACACCCGTCTCTGCATAAGCGCGAATGGTCTGCTCTGTTATACCACCTGATGCTTCTGTCTCAATCGATTTTGGGATACTTGGCAATACATCAAGTATTTCTTGTGGAGTAAAATTATCAAGCATAATACGATCGACATTTCCGGTTGACAAAACTTCATCAAGCTCTCTCTTATTTCGTACCTCAACCTCTATTTTCAGTGCTTTGTTGTGTTCCTTTATATATGCATTCGCTTTTTGAATTGCGGCATTGACTCCTCCGGCATAATCAATGTGATTGTCTTTCAGCATAATCATATCATACAGAGCAAAGCGGTGGTTGAATGCTCCCCCTATTCGGACAGCCCACTTTTCCATATATCGAATGCCCGGTGTAGTTTTACGCGTATCCAACAATTTTGTATTGGTACCATCAATCAGTTCAACTATTGCTGCAGTTTTAGTAGCAATTCCGCTCATCCTCTGTAAAAAATTTAAAACAAGTCGTTCGGTACTCAAGATAGATCTTGATCGACCTGAAATCACAAAAGCAATGTCTCCAGATCGAACAAAATCTCCATCCTTTTTGTAAAAATGCATATCCAACTCAGGATCAAATTTTTTGAAGATGCGCTCTGCCAATTCCATCCCGGCAATAACTCCATTCTGCTTTACAATTAGCTTCGCTTTACCAATGGCATTTTCCGGAACACAAGAAAGTGAAGAATGATCACCATCCCCAATATCTTCTCGCAGTGCATTTTCAATAATTTCATCAATCATATTCCAAAAATAGTGTATTTGAATGTTTATTTTCGTCGTATGAGAATAAAAGTTGTGTGTATTGGGAAAACGGGAAAATCTTTCTTGACGGAAGGGGAAAATGAATATTTAAAGCGCCTTAAACATTATGCTCCAGTTGAAAAAATAGAACTCGCCGATATCAAAAATGCTAAAAAACTGTCTACGGATCAAATTAAGAAAGAAGAGGGAAAACTCCTTTTATCCAAAATATCAAACAGTGATCAAGTGCAACTATTGGACGAGAAAGGTACATCCTTTCGATCAATTGATTTTGCTCGATTTCTCCAAAAGCAATTTAATCAAGGCGGCAAAACATTGGTCTTTCTCATCGGAGGCGCATATGGTTTTTCAGATGAAGTTTATAACCGAGCAAATGGAAAAATAAGCCTCTCAGAAATGACATTTTCGCACCAAATGATTCGAATGTTATTTCTTGAACAACTCTATCGTGCAATGACAATATTAAAGGGGGAACCATATCATCATGAATAATTAGAGGAATTATTGTAAATTTGAAGTCAACTAAACTCACAAATTGAACAGCGAATATCTTTCTTTGTTAGACGTAACCTCAACTTTTATATGGTTAGCAACACTGCTGTCAATTGCTATAATCAAGCGGAAGTCATATACTGACATTCATTATTATCGTTATTACCTACCGAATCTTTACTTTAAGATTTTATTCAGTTTTCTATTTTCATTTTTTTATATAATTGCCTACAATGCCGGAGGAGATACAGGAGCCTATTTTAAAGGCGCAACAGCATTGAATAATTTACTGCTCGAATTTGTTAAATGGAATAAAAAAACAGAAATAAAGGATTTGGCAGAAATAAACATCGGCGTAATGCCCTTGGAAGATTCAATTTGGGCACAAGGAAAGTGTGGATTTAAAGGACTACAATACATGGCACTTCAAATTCCATCAGTGATGTCGAATGTTGGAGTAAATACTCAAATTATTGATGATGGGCACAATGGCTTTATCTGTAAATCTAAAGAAGACTGGTACCGGGTCCTATCCTCTCTGATGAGCGATGTCAAATTAAGAACAGAAATTGGTCAGAAAGGCAAAAAAACAGTTGAGCATAAATATTCAGTTAAAGCCAATAAACAGAAATATAATTCACTTTTCAAATGAAACTACTTTTTGCTACATCCAATCAAAACAAAGCAATTGAAATTGCTGAAATGCTTCCGAGTAATTTTGAAATACTCACATTGAAAGACATCAATCATTTTGAAGACGTTCCCGAAACGTCAGATACAATTCAAGGCAATGCTTGCCAAAAAGCGAATTTTATCAAGGACAAGTACGCCTTAGATTGCTTTGCTGATGATACTGGTTTGGAAGTACTGTCACTCGATGGTGATCCTGGTGTTCGATCTGCACGTTATGCCGGAGAACACAGAAGCGATTCGGACAATATACAACTACTGCAAGAACGACTGCATGGAAAAAAAGACCGAACAGCTCAATTTAGAACTGTAATCTGCTTAGCACTTGGAGGCATTCAATTGGTTTTTGAAGGAACCGTAAAAGGGCGGATTTTAGAGGAACCACGTGGTCATTACGGCTTCGGATACGATCCGATTTTTGAACCTGAAAATTGTGGGAAATCATTCGCTGAAATGACGATAGAAGAGAAAAATTTTTTTAGCCATCGTGCAAGAGCATTTACCAAAATGATCGAATATCTTATTTCAACAAATGTTTCTGTAGATTAAAGTTGATTTTTTTTGCCTCAAAGGGTACATTTGTCACCACTTTAGACTCAAAAGTGAGTTCGAATCAAATTATCAGGTAAATAAAATCCATTATGGCAAAGATCATTTATACGAAAACGGACGAAGCACCAGCTTTAGCTACGTATTCATTCCTCCCTATTGTTCAAGCTTTCGCTTCGACCTCAGGTATTGAAATCGAAACAAGAGATATCTCTCTAGCGGGAAGAATCATTTCAAGTTTTCCCGATTACTTAAATGATGATCAAAAAACGAGTGATGCCCTGAAAGAATTAGGAATATTGGCAAAAACACCAGAAGCCAATATCATTAAACTACCAAACATTAGCGCTTCAATTCCACAACTAAAAGCTGCGATTAAAGAGTTACAATTAAGTGGTTATGGTCTTCCAGAATATCCCGAGGAGCCGAAAAATGAAATCGAACAAGAAATAAAATCACGCTACGATAAAATAAAAGGGTCTGCCGTAAATCCAGTTTTGCGTGAAGGAAATTCTGACCGAAGAGCTCCAAAAGCAGTTAAAGAATATGCTAAAAACAATCCACACTCGATGGGAAAATGGGAAACAAACTCACAATCACATGTTTCTCATATGAACTCTGGTGATTTCAGATCGAACGAAAAATCGGTCACAATAGCCTCAGCAACAACTGCAAAAATTGTATTCAAAACAGCTGATGGAGAAACAAAAATATTGAAAGATTCGATTGACTTATTGGACGGAGAGATTATCGATGGTACATTCATGAGTAAATCTGCTCTTATCCATTTTCTAAAAGCAGAAATTGCAGAAGCAAAATCGAATGATTTACTTTTCTCTTTGCACATGAAAGCAACAATGATGAAGGTCTCAGATCCTGTAATCTTTGGTTATGCAGTTCGTGTCTTTTTTGAGAATGTATTCACAAAACATAATGCAGTTCTTGAAGAACTTGGCGTTGATGTGAACAATGGATTTGGAGACTTATTAACCAAGATTGAATCACTTCCTTCTGATTTGAGAGCGAGGATTGAATCTGATATCGAAGATGCCTACAAGAATGGGCCAGACTTGGCTATGGTAAACTCAGACAAAGGGATAACCAATCTTCATGTACCTAGCGATGTAATCATAGATGCCTCAATGCCTGCAATGATCCGCACGTCCGGACAAATGTGGAACGCTGACGGAAAGCAACAAGACACAAAAGCTGTTATTCCTGATAGCAGTTATGCACCTTTGTACGATGCAACAATAGAATTTTGTAAAAAACATGGAGCTTTTGATCCGAAAACAATGGGAACAGTTCCTAATGTTGGTCTTATGGCGCAAAAAGCTGAAGAATATGGGTCACATGACAAAACATTTGTCTTGGATCAACCGGGAACGATTCAAGTTGTAGACGGTGATGGAAATGTTCTGATCGAGCACATCGTTGAATCTGGAGACATTTGGAGAATGTGCCAAGTCAAAGATGCACCGATTCAGGACTGGGTTAAACTGGCAGTAAATCGAGCAAAAGCGACAGGATGGCCAGCGGTATTTTGGTTAAGTGAAGACAGAGCGCATGATTCGGAACTAATCAAAAAAGTAAATACATATCTAGAAGCGTACGAAACAGAAGGACTAGATATTCAAATACGTTCTCTAAAAGATGCGACGACATTTACCTTGGAGCGATTGAGAAAAGGAGAAAATACAATCTCAGTTACAGGAAACGTATTACGTGATTATTTGACCGACCTATTCCCTATTTTAGAAGTTGGAACATCGGCAAAAATGTTATCTATTGTGCCACTAATGAACGGGGGAGGCTTATTTGAAACGGGGGCTGGTGGTTCTGCGCCGAAGCATGTACAGCAGTTCAATGAAGAAAATCACCTCCGTTGGGATTCTTTAGGAGAATTTCTCGCTTTGGCTGTTTCTTTGGAACATCTTGGTACAAACTACAACAATCCAAAGGCACTTATCTTGTCAAAAACACTTGACCGAGCCACTACAAAATTCCTTATGAAGGACAAATCACCATCTCGGAAAGTTGGAGAACTAGATAACCGAGGAAGTCACTTTTATTTAGCTACCTATTGGGCAGAGGCTCTAGCCGAGCAAGATGAAGATACTGCACTTAAAAATGTATTTCTGGACATGTCAGAAGAGATGAAATCTAAAGAGGCTGCGATCATAAATGAATTGAATGCCGTTCAAGGTGAAGAAATGAACCTCAATGGCTACTATTTCCCTGATACCGAAAAAGCATCTGCTGCTATGCGTCCAAGTACTACGCTCAATGCAATATTGAAAACAATAGGAAAGTAAATGAGAACTTCCTATCCCTTTTTCATGATGTATGTCTAGTCAAGGGTGCATGTTGTAGTCAATGATCCAACCGTTAAAGAACCGCTGCCGCAAACTGACTTTGCGTTTTTTTTAGTAGTGTTTTTAATCGTCGTTTTTGTGACCGAAGGAATGTCGCCAGGCTGACCATTAGTTACTGAACAGGTGCATGTGTAATCCTTCTTACATGAGGACAATGCAACAATAGTTAAAAGTACAAATGCACTTCCAAAAAATACTTTTTTCATGATTTTAGTTTTAGTTGTTTCAGTGCCAAATTTAAGATAATACGCTCAATTGATACTACGAAGTTCTACGTACTTTTTTCAAGTAAGGGTAGCAATACAACGAAGTTAAATATATTCAACCAAACAACACCACGAATTTCTACGTAGTCAAAACAACTAACTATAAATCAACTGATTAAACCTGTTTTAAGTATAAGAAAGAGAACTGAAAACCGTGAATAACAGATACAATCCAAGCTTGAGCAGATCACAATTCATGCTCTATGTCATCTTTTGCTCGTGTGCCAAATTGATCGTTGCTCCAAACACGCATAGAGGTGCTATCAGAAAAAACAAAAGTTGGAAATTGTGCATTTGAAAGGGTAACAATTGCTTTTAAATCCTTTACCATTTTCACATTTACGCCCTTTCCGACCTTCTTTTTATAAAACTCCAAATCCCCAGTATTTGATGTGCAAACAAGAACATCAATTTCAGTATTCTTATTGACCCGAGATTTAATTATTTCTAGATCATCAAGTCGCGCCTCACAAAAACTACAGTATGGAATGGTAAGAATCGTAAACCTACCTGGAGTTATATCGATACTCGCCTTCGATAATTTTTCCAATCTATATCCATTCGCAAAATCTCCACTATAAATCGGATTGAAGATAAAGTAAATGAGCACAGGAAGCAGCACAAGAGCGAAAGATAAGACACGTATCCATTTTACTTGAGTGCTCTTTTGCACCACAAAAAAAAGAGCAAATCCTACAATAACAAAAATAACGAAAGGCAGAACCTTACTCAAGGTCCATGAAAGCCCAAGATCTAAAAAAAAACTTTCCATAAAACAAAGAAATGAAATATAATTGTATTTGTAACTTCACCTTTCTGAAATTAATGAAAAATTAATATATCAGGCACAGAGAAATGGTCAAAAAGCTTGTGTTTTTCTTGGTTCTTGCAGCTGCATTGTACAGCTGTAAAAGTGTTCAGCCTGCAGCGCCGGATATTGAAATAAGTTCGATAACGCAATTAGAACAACCCCTTTCAACCATAAATATTCCCGTTAAATTGGGCTTAAAATCATACTTCAAAAAAATAAATCAAATTGTTCCTTCTACATTCAAAGACAGTAAGCAGCAATGTGAAGGAGTGAGTTATACCTATTACGTAAAAAGAAAACCAATTGAATTTTCGGGAATTGGAGACCGGATCGTATTCGGTGCTGAAGGAAGCTATTGGGTCAAACTAAAGTACTGCCCCAAATGCTCCCACCTCATTAGTAGCTCTGGAAATTGTATAATCCCACGCATCAAAACCTCATGCGGTATTGGTAATGAATCGATGCGAAAAATTCGAATTAGTTACAGCAGTTCTATCGGTATCTCTGAAAATTACAGTTTGAAGTCAACAACCACGCTCAACGAGGTTTCGACGCTCAATCCGTGCACGATTACAGTATTTAATTTTGATGCTACATCAAAGCTGAAAAAAGAAATTAAAAAATCGCTGAATAACGCAACAAAAGACATCGATACAGAAATATCCAAAGTTAATTTTCACTCACAAATGAAGCAGGTATGGTCAATGCTTTGGCAACCAATCCCACTCAATGGCTATGGATATTTGTATCTGAAGCCGAAAAATACTGCGGCTAATCGCATTCTGTTTAAAGAGGATACGGCGCAATTCAATATTTCACTTAGTGCCTATCCAAGTGTGTCCACTGACCGTTTAGAGATTGAACCAAAAGCACTACCTCAACTATTGCCATCTGCCAAAAGTGATGGTTTCAAAATTTATGTGGATGTGACCGCAGGATACGACTCGTTGAGCTCAATGCTCACCCAAGAATTGAAAGGAATGAAATTGGATTTAAAAGGCCGTAAATTTATCTTCGGAGACCTTAAAATCTACGGTGCAGCAAATCAAAGGTTGACCATTAAAGTAAATTTTACAGGCAAAGCAACGGGCTCCATTTTTTTGGTTGGAACTCCAATATTTGACTCCGAACAGCAATACATCTCATTTCCTGATTTGGAATATGATCTCAAAACAAAAAATGTACTGCTAAAATCTACCAAATGGTTATTCGATAAAAAGATCACTGACCTACTGCGGCAATCAGCCACTTTTGATTTGAAACCAAAATTGAATCATCTTGCAAAGGAAATGAACAATGGGTTAAACCAACAGATTGGGGCAGGTATTACAATGTCGGGTAAAGTCGATACAATCAAAATTGATTTGATTCATCCGCAGCAAAACGACTTATTTTTACGCCTGCAAACAGAAGGAATGCTCAACGTTAAACTGTAGTTAACGATTGACCATATGATTTACCAATTTCGGAAAACAATTGTAAAGTTCCTCTGCAAGCCGTTTGTCCTCCAATACTTCGTAAATTGATTCTCGCATCAGATTGAGCCATTCATCACGCGAATCTGAATCAATCCGGTGAGGAAGGTGCCTCATCCGCATTTTTGGGTGTCCATAATTTGCCGAATACAACTGAGGTCCTCCCAAAAATTGAGTCAAAAACTGGTATTGCTTCTCACGCACAAGCGCCTGATCCGTTTTGAATAAATGTCCTATCTTTTCATTAGCGAACACCAAGTCATAAAAACCATCAATAATAGCTTTGAGATTTTCCGGACCTATTTTTGAATACAGTGTTTGCACAGAAAAGTTAAACTATAAGAACTCAGCTCATAAGAGAACGAAGTAGGTTTTAGATTGTCATAATATCTTTTTCTTTGTCAGCCAGCATCGTATCGATTCTCGCTGCAAAGCTATTGGTAAGATTCTGAATCTCGCTCTCTGCATCTTTTTGCATATCTTCAGACAATCCGTCATCTTTCAACGATTTCACCATGTCCATTGCATCTTTTCTATTATTTCGTGTCGCCACTTTGGCATTTTCAGCCTCTGCTTTTGCTTTTTTCGCAAGCTCTTTTCGACGTTCCTCCGTGAGCGCTGGGACATTAATTAAAACAGATTCACCATTGCTTTGAGGAGCAAATCCTAAATTGGCATTGATAATGGCTTTCATTAAGTCATCAAGAATGGACTTTTCGAATGGCTGAACATTGATTGTTCTCGCATCCATAGTGTTGACGTTCGCTACCTGATTAAGTGGTGTAGGAGATCCATAATATTCAACCATTACACCCTGTAACATTGCTGGGCTTGCCTTTCCGGCTCTAATTTTCCGCAAAGCAACTTCGTAATGCTCAATTGATTTATTGTTCGAGTCCTTAAGCTCATCGTAAATCATGTTTAAATCCTCAACCATCCTTATCTGTTTATTAATTTCTAACTAACGTACCTATTTGTTCACCTGATACGACTTTTTTCAACGTGCCTGGTGTATCCATATCGAACACAATAATTGGCAAGTCATTCTCTTTACAGAGCGTAAATGCCGTCATATCCATTACTTTTAAGCCCTTTCCGTAGACATCATCAAATGAGATCTCATCAAATTTTCTAGCTTCTGGATTCTTTTCTGGATCTTCAGAATATATACCATCTACACGTGTTCCTTTTAAAATGACCTCTGCATTGATTTCAATTGCTCTTAATGAAGCTGCCGAGTCAGTAGTGAAATATGGATTTCCTGTACCTGCTCCGAAGATAACAACACGCCCTTTTTCGAGATGGCGCACAGCTTTTCTTCTGACAAAAGGTTCTGATATTTCTTTCATTTCTATAGCCGATTGAAGTCGTGTCTGAACTCCTTTAGATTCGAGAGCAGCTTGTAAGGCCATAGAATTAATCATGGTCGCTAACATTCCCATATAATCTCCGTGAGTTCGATCCATACCTCCTTGTTCGGCTTGAACCCCTCTAAAAATATTTCCGCCACCGATAACGATTGCTACTTGAACACCTCCATCCTGAATTTCTTTAATCTGACTGGCATAACTCGCCAATCTATCATTATCAATTCCGAATGCCTTGTCACCCATCAAAGACTCTCCACTTAATTTAAGGAGTATTCGTGTATACTTCATTTTTAGATTTTTGAGACCGAGCAAATATACAATGCAGGATTCGAAGATTCAAGGAATAGTAACTTTGTTTCCTCTGGAAGGAATGAAAGTCCACTACATATTTTACAATTAAAACCGGATAAAATCGAGCAACTCATTGAGGTATATCTCATACCCCATGGTAGAAGGAACCTCAGAATGTTCAGCACCATCGACACGAATGGCCTGCTTATAATTACCAGTATGGTTGCTGTAGATCAATTCGCCATTATCTATTGAGATATATGTATCCGACTTTCCATGAAGCCAAAGTAGCTCTGCGTCTACGCTTCTTATCTTTTCAACAGACTCAAACTCTAAAGTCGTTACGAAGTCTGAATATACATTAATACCTGTTGAATTATCGACAAGATATTGAACAGAGGCAATCGGCGCCTCTATAATCAATTTTGAGGGCTTAAAATCTTCTCTGTAAGCCGCTTTATCAATCAGCGGTATGGCTCCTAAGCTGTAACCATAAAAAATCGTTTTATCAGGGTTTGCTCCGTGTGACTTTAACCAATCAATTGCTGCATCACTGTCCTCATAAAGACCTCTTTCGGTAGATGAGCCTTCAGACATGCCATATCCTCGAAAATCATACATGAATACTCCATAATTGTACTTGCCCCCGACATTTGCTAGAAGCGAGGCACGTGAAAAATAATTGTCCATGTGCAGAGATTGACCGTGCGCATACAGAACAATTGTATCTGTAGCTATTTGAGCTGTATCACCAATATACAATCCATAAATCTTGAAGGATTCTCCTGTTTCCTGATCCAATGAATTCATTTCAATCAAGGTATAATTAGAAGCATCAGCGAGCATACTATCTGGAACAATTAATTCTCCCTCATAGTTCTCGAATTCGTAATAATCTAACGATTGTGAAGGAAAAGCCAAACTATCTAAGGTGACTTCTTTACAGCTCGAGAGCAATAATACAGAGAACGATACTAATGTAAAATATTTCATCGATGTCACTTTTTGGAAAGAATTTTTCTGAATCCAATGTAAATTCCTGTCCCCCCACGTCGTCCAGTAATACCAGTGTAAGGAACAAATGGCGTTTCGCTATTCATGTATGGCGCAATGATTTTAATCTCGGTGAAGAACTCCCAAGAACGTTCTTTACCCTTCAATGTATGTCCTAACATAGGACTGAAAAGTGTGTATCCAATGCGTTCTGAATTGGGATGCGTTATGCCTGCAAAATCAAACATAAAGTTTCCTCCTAAATAAATATAGTTCCGTCGTTTGCCATAATTCCAAAAAAAGTTAAAGTCAAGAATTGGCCAAGCCTTTGCTTTTCGATCGTTGAAATCAACAATCAAATTGATCGAAGGACTAACACTTCCACGGATATCGATTTTCTTTGTATCAAATACCTGATAAGTTGCACCTGCGTCTAATTGTAAATTTCCGAACAAAGCAGATGTAGCATGAATTCCACCATGTAGAGTTAGGTCATCTCGGAGCCCATACCCCAATTCAATTTGAGATAAAGGAACAGGAATAGGAACTCCTGCATAATCGATTAAGGGACCTCCAAATGACCCTCCAAACGAGAACTCTTCTTCTGCAAGTGGTTCTACAAAGCGAGTTGGACCGCAAGAGGCCAAAACGAGTAAACCAAAAACAGCACCAAAAGTAATTCGTTTTTTCATAAGTGGAATTTAGCAAAAAGCCCTGACTCGATATGAGCCAGGGCTTGATAGTAACAATGCTTGACTATGACAAGGCCAAGCGTTTGAAGTTCGTAACAGTCAATCCAGATTCAGATGAATCAAGGAATTGCTGAACCGTTTGTTTGTTGTCTCGAACATTTGGCTGACTCAACAAAGTGTTTTCTTTGAAAAATTTACCCAAACGCCCCTGTGCAATTTTTTCTGCCATTTCAGCGGGCTTTCCTTCTTGAATTGCAAGATCTTTACCTACTTCAAGTTCTCGAGCAATTGTTGCTTCATCAATTCCTTCTTTATTCAGTGCAATTGGATTCATCGCCGCAACTTGCATAGCTACTTGCTTACCAGCATCATTTGCAGCATCTGATGAAGAATTCATACCAACTAATGTAGCCAATTGATTTCCCGGGTGGTTGTAGCCAACCACACAATCAGAGTCAATTTTCTCATATCCGGAGATAACCAATTTCTCACCAATCACACCAATTTGTTCTGTGATTTTCTCAGAAACTGATAATTTCTCATCGTAAGATAAATTCATCAATTCGTCTGTATTCGAAGGCTTGTTCGTCAATGCAATATTCACAATTGACTTAACAAAATCTTGGAAGTCAGAGTTCTTAGCAACAAAGTCTGTTTCGCAGCTCAAAGCCAAGACGATACCTGATTTTCCATCTTGCGAAGTCTCAGCAAAAATCAAACCTTCTTTTGTTTCATTATCACCGCGTTTTGCCGCAACTTTTTGACCTTTCTTACGAAGCACGTCTACGGCAGCTTCAAAATCACCATCTGTTTCAACAAGGGCTTTCTTACAGTCCATCATTCCTGCACCCGTTTGTTTTCTTAATTTATTTACATCTGCAGCTGTAATTGCCATGGATATAATTTTTTAAATATTAATATTAATTTCTAACTTTCTCTAAGGATTTTATCAATTAGGCCTCCTTTTCATCTGTTTTGACAGCCTCTACTTCAGCAGTTTCCTTCTTCGGAGTCTCTTTTGTTTCCTCTGTGTCTGCTGCCTCGGCTTTCTTTGCCTTCGGTGCGGCTTTTTTCTTCTTCGATGCTTCTTTCACCTCAGCTTTTGGAGCTTCCTCCTTCACTTCAACTTTTGTTGCTTCTTTAGTTTCGGCTTTTGGAGCTTCCTCCTTCACTTCAACTTTTGCTGCTGCTTCTTTTTTCGAAGCATCTTTCGCAGAAGCGTCTTTCGCATTTTTGCGTTCAGTCAACCCCTCTTTTATTGCATCGCAGAGGTAATCCATTACGAGTGTAATTGATTTGGTCGCATCATCATTCGAAGGGATAGGGAAATCAACCAACTTGGGGTTTGAATTCGTATCTACCATCGCAAATGTTGGAATGTTTAGACGCTTCGCCTCATTTAGTGCAATATGCTCCTTCAAGATATCAACGATAAAAATAGCTGCTGGTTGACGTGTCATATCAGCAATTGAGCCGAAGTTCTTTTCTAATTTTTCTCGCTGACGTGTTTTGAATAAGCGCTCGCGCTTGTTTAACGTTTCCCATGTCCCGTCCGTCTTCATCTTGTCGATAGAGGTCATTTTACGAATCGACTTACGTGTTGTGGCGAAATTTGTTAGCATTCCTCCGGACCAACGTTCAGTTACGAAAGGCATATTGATTTCAGCAACTTTTTCTGCAATGATATTTTTTGCTTGTTTTTTAGTCGCAACAAAAAGAATTTTTTTCCCTGATTTAGCAATTTGTTTTAGCGCAGCCGCCGAATGATCTAAGTGGGCAATTGTCTTATTTAGGTCAATGATATGGATACCTTTTTTCTCCTCAAAGATATACGGCGCCATTGCTGGGTTCCATTTTCTTTTTAAGTGTCCAAAATGAACACCTGCTTCTAATAAATCTTCAAATTTAATTTTTGACATTTTTTCTTTTTTTAATTGTTTACGTTCTTTAGTAATCAACCTAAGAGGGATCGATTGAAACAACCGACAGTGCTCAAGGGCTTAGATACTAAACAATCGTCAAAACGTTTCGGACGAACCGAAACAATACTATTAACGTTTCGAGAATTGGAATTTCTTACGCGCCTTTGGTTGTCCTGGCTTCTTACGTTCCACCATTCTCGGGTCACGTGTCATCAATCCTTCTTCTTTCAACAATGTTTTGTTTTCCTCATTCAATTCAACCAATGCTCTTGAGATTCCCAGACGGATCGCCTCAACTTGACCATTGATTCCTCCTCCTGAAACATTCACCTTAACATCAAACTGTCCAACAGTGTCTGTTAATTCGAATGGTTGGTGAATTTTTGATTGAAGAACAGAAACAGGGAAAAATTCCGTGTAATCTCTTTTATTTACAGTCACTTTTCCTTTACCTTTAGTAAGGTAAACTCTGGCAACAGATGTTTTTCTTCTTCCTAATGTATTAATTACTTCCATGCTCTTACTTGAATGTATCTAGATTAAGTACTTCGGGCTTTTGAGCTTCTTGATTGTGCTCTCCTCCTTTGTATACTTTCAGATTGGTAAATAATTGACGTCCAAGCTTGTTTTTCGGAAGCATTCCTTTAACAGCTTTTTCGATTAATCTTTCAGGATGCTTTGCAAGCATTTGTTCTGCAGTCGTCGAGCGCTGTCCACCTGGATAACCAGTATAACGGATGTACTCTTTGTCTACAAGCTTGGTACCTGAAAATGCTACTTTCTCTGCATTCACAACAATTACGTTGTCACCACAGTCAGCATGAGGCGTGAAGTTTGGTTTGTGTTTACCACGAATCACCTTCGCCACCTTGCTTGCTAAACGACCCAATGGTTGGCCTTCAGCGTCCACTACAAACCACTTTTTATCAGCGGTTTCTTTGTTAGCGGAAACGGTTTTGTAACTTAATGTATCCACAATATTTTATTTTTATAATAAGACAATTCCCCTAAATTGGGGCTGCAAAGATATGATTTCTAGGATTATTAACAAACCTTTAGGGAAAAAGATTGCGGTTTATTTTACTTTGAAAATCTTCTCTGGTCAAGAAAATAATTTCCACCAAAATAAGTTCGGTATTCAAACACTATAATTTTAAAAAAACACTACTTCTTTTTGAATGCATTGATTGAATCCACGGTAAAATCAGACAAAACCAATTTACCACTCAGCTCAGCACGTTTCTCAAGAAGAACATCCCAATCCTCAGTTCCTTTCCAGAAAGCTCCCTTCAGAAGGCTCATTGCTTCAGGATTCGATTTTGATAGCTGAAGTGCCAACTTTTCAATGGCCATATCCATTTCTTCCGCCGAATCATAAACCTCTGTGTAAAGCCCCTTGTCTCTTGCCCACCCTGCTGATCTCCATTCCGTGGCGTTAATCGCCAACTCACTCATGGCGGACATTCCTATTTTACGCTGAACTACAGGTCCTACAACAAATGGACCGATTCCGACTGCCAATTCTGACAATTTAACATCTGCGTACTTCGTAGCAAAACAATAGTCAACAGCAGAGGCCACTCCGACACCACCTCCAACAGCTTTTCCCTGGACTCGACCAATGATTAATTTTGGACATTTTCTACATGCGTTGATGACATTGGCAAATCCAGAAAAGAATTGCTTTCCCGTAGAAAAATCTTGAATCGATATCAACTCATCAAAGCTGGCTCCGGCACAGAATACGCGATCGCCTGCAGATTTAATTACGATTAGCTTTACCTCCTCGTTTTTTCCCATCTCGGTAATGGTTGCAGCAAGTTTCTGTAAAATCTTACCCGGTAAAGAATTACTCAACGGATGACCAAACTCAATTGTTGCAACTCCATTTGTACGAATGGATGCTTCAACATGTCCTTGATGGATAGCGTCAGACATAATACGTGTTCTTATTGTTTTTTATTTACAGGACGACTCCCTTTGGGAGAAGCAATTTTAACATCAATTGCACGTCCATTGATTTCCACGCCATTCAATGCTTCAATTGCGCGAATGGCCTCATCAGTATCAACCATCTCCACATATCCGTAACCGCGAGACCTTTTTGTCTCCCTTTCATAAACTACATGTGCATATTCAACTTTTCCAAAAGACGAAAACGTTGTCATCAAGTCTTCGGAAGTAATACTCCAATCTAGGTTTGCTATAAAAATATTTACCATCTAACTTATTTAAGTGTAAAGCTATCCTTACCAATTAGTTGTCCTTGACAAAATAGCTGAACTTTATAATTTCCTCTTGTTAATTCCTGTCCTCTGACGCTGTAATACACAGTAACATCAATGCGCTGATTCCTGTAATCAATCGATTTCTTGTCAGAGTATGGAACCTTTCCGTTTTCAGTAGTAATTATATTGCTTGATGTATTCTGAAGTGTTTTTCCTGATGGATCAATCACTTGTAAATAAACATTTTTATTTCCTGGATTCGTAAGGGCGTTTTCAGCAATGGTAAATTCAGCAGCAATTTGAACAATTCTGCGTGCTTTGTTATCTTCAGATGTGAGTCCTCCAAGTTTTTGTCTCAAGCCAAAGCCCCGAACAGGATAGGCGATTAAACGTTGTCCTTCTTTAATTTTTTCATTGCGCTGATCCGCAAGCGTTTTTGCAGAATCTCTTTCAACCGATGTTCTGTCTAAATACATCGTGGTTTGATCCAAATTGTTCTGGAGGTTTAAATTTAATGTATTCAAGGAATCAATCTCATAAACATAGCCTCGCATAATTTCTCTCAGCTGTTTATTTTGTTTTCTAGCTTCATAATACGCTGCAGCTGTTCGCTCTCCTTTTCGGATCTTCTCCATAAGCTCAACAATCTGCTTTTGCTGGGCTTCAATCTCCTGACGTTGATCCTCTGTTCCATTCTGCTTCAGTTCCTCATAGTTCGAAAACATAAGCCCCATGTCATTCAAAAGATTATCCGACATATCGCCCAAATGCTCTTCAGCCAAGGCTGTCATTTGTTTGTTTTCCAACTCAGCCTTTTTGCGCTTGTTATTGCAAGAATTTAGAGCAGTGTTTTTCTCCGACCACATGTATGCCATTGCACCCAACATGAGAGTCAAAATTAGAATCACTGCGATAAAAGCACCGTTATTTTTTTTACTGGAAATCGTTTCTTCAGACATACAAATCGTTTATTGAGTAGCGTGTTGCATGCACAATAAAGCACAAATATATAACATAAGATTTAATGTTGTGCTCATAATTTACAGAAGGGTTTTAAGCTTCTTCTAGAGAAAAGGTATAGCTTTCCATTATTTGATTTGAAAGCAACTTCTTACATGCCTCATCTACCATATTACTTGCTTCTTCTTGACTTTCTGCTTCTAAAAACAACCGAACATGTCTACCAATACGAACGTCAGCAACAGCATCCAAACCAATATTCTTCATGCTACTTGTTACTGCCTTACCTTGAGGATCGAGCAACGCATCCAATGGCATAACATCAATTTCAGCCTTAAATCTCATTTTTTCTCTTGTTTACTATTAACGATAAAATCAGGTACAAAATTACAATTAATGCAATAGACCATGCCTTGAAAATTAAAATAAATACACTACTTATTAACAAAAAAACAAACCTCACTTCATTCGATTTCCAACCGGATGATTTGAATTTCAATGAAAACAAAGGTACTTCAATAACCATCAATAAACTCATTGCCATTGTGACAAATGACAAAAGTGCAGGATTAAATAATAACTCTATAGTTTCGTTGTATTCAATTTCTGAGTAACACAAAACCAACGGAAACGTCATTAAAAACAAAGTATTTGCAGGAGTAGGAAGACCGAAAAACTGAGTTGTCTGTCGGGCATCAATATTAAATTTTGCCAAGCGGAAAAGCGCAAAAAATGGAACGGAAAGCGCAAAAAATGGAACAGCATAGGTCTCTGTTCCTTGCACTATCCCTTCCAAATACGCAAAGAAATCATAACGAATTACCTCATAATGCCGATCCAACAAATAACCTTCAATATCGGCAGTCATAAGCACAAGCATCACCATTCCTGGCGCCAGACCAAATGTAATCATATCAGCAAGGCTGTCCAATTGCTTGCCTAGGTCACCGTCTTTTTTTAGTTTACGTGCAATAAACCCATCAAAAAAATCAAATATTGCACCCAAAACAATAGCAAAAGGAGCCAGATCAATTCGTCCCATAAAAGCAAAAAGAATTGCAGCAATTCCAGAAATCATATTCGCTGCAGTAAACAAGTTGGCCAAATTGAACATATAATCTACTGAATAATTAATTATACCTTTGTCGTATCTTTAACTCTATCTTTTGTGAAATTTGCAAAGGATATCCCAAAAGAATACAATTTTTTGGAATTAATACTGTTATTGACATATAAAATCTGTAAACAATGAAGCCTTCAAATCTTATCTTTTTTTGTATTGCATTGTTGTTCACGCATGAAATAGCTGCTCAAACCTCTTCTGAAAGCAGCACAACGGTCACACCAAAATATTCAAATGAGTTTCTGTCAATAGGGATTGGAGGCGACGCTCTCGGATTAGGGAACTCAGTCGTTGCGCAAACTGATAATGTAAATTCTGCATACTGGAATCCCGCAGGATTAACCAATGTAGACAAGTGGGCCGAAATTGGACTAATGCATTCCGAGTACTTTGCGGGAATTGCAAAATATGATTATCTAGGAATGGCACACGCCATTGATGAAAAAAGTACTGCTGCATTTACTGCCATTCGATTTGCTGTCGATGACATTCCGAATACAACGCAACTAATTGATAACAATGGAAATATCGATTACGACAGGATATCAACCTTTACTGCGGCTGACTATGGATTTTTATTCTCTTATGCTCGTGATTTAAAAGTGAAAGGGCTGAGTCTAGGCGGCAGCTTTAAAGTAATCCATCGAAAAATTGGAGATTTCGCAAAAAGCTGGGGGTTTGGCTTAGATGCCGGAGCACAATATAAATCTGAAAACAATTGGAAGTTTGGCATAATGGCTCGTGACGTTTCATCCACCTTTAATGCCTGGATGTTCTCTTTGAACAGTGAAACTCAAGAAGTCTTTCTTAATACTGGGAACGAACTTCCGCAAAACGGACTTGAATTGACACTTCCTCGCTTTATTTTTGCAGGTTACAAAAAATTCAATCTTGGAAGAAAAGGGATTTATGGTGCGGCTGAAATTGATATTGATATTACAACAGATGGTGCAAGAAACACTATTTTTCAGAAACCAAACCAAGAAGGCAACTCAACGTTTCTCGCGGCAGACCCACATCTTGGTATTGAATTTGGATTCAAAACATTTCTGGCTGTGCGCGGTGGAATTTCAAATGTGCAATATGTCAAACAAACAGACGATTCTCAAAAACTAAACATTCAACCAAATATTGGAATCGGACTCAATATTAAAAACTTTAGTCTCGACTATGCCTTCACCGATATCGGTGATGCCTCAGTCAGTCTTTACTCACATGTAATTTCGTTACGGATAAAATTAAATCCACCAAATCAATGACAGTAACTTTACAATGAAAACCTTACAACTAAACCTAATAATCAACTTACTCTTCCTTCCCTCATCGTTCCAAGCCCAAACTTATGGGAACGAATGGATTGACTATTCTCAGACATATTACCATTTCAATATTTTTAATAATGGAATTTATCAGCTTGACTACGCTACCCTCGACTCTGCAGGGGTCCCCTTAAATACATTTCAATCAGAAAACATACAAATTTTTGGAAAAGAGCGAGAATTACCAATTCATATTGAAGATGGAGGAGATAACAGCATTGATCCAGGAGATTACATCTTATTTTACGCGGAGCGTAACGATGGTTGGCTTGATTCAACAATTTATATCGACTCCAGTACAATAGGAAATCCCGCATACAGCCTTTACAATGACACATTAACTTACTTCTTCACCTGGAATTCAAGCACAAATAACCACAGATATACCGTGGAAACTGATATTAACTTTAGCAACTACAGCTCAATTACAAACTTTATTACCTGTAAAAAAGAAATCTACGCCACCCAAGAATACTATGATGGAACGAAAGATGGTGATGCATCAATCTCATTCTATACTGCAGGAGAGGGCTGGGGAAGTTCAAAGCAAAACGGAGCTGGAGGAGGCCACACAACAACCCTCAACTTTTCAACACCTTTTCCATATGTGGGGAATGGCGCGCCACTTGTACACTTTACAGGATTATCTATTTCTGCATCTAATGCCCCTAACGGAGGAGACAATCATTTTAAAAAAGGCTTTGGAAAGATTTACTTGATGCGATAACAAATTACTGACAATAAAAAATCGTATTCAGATTAATAAAATCTACAACTAAAAATTGCGGTATCATCTACAAGTTCAAGCGGCCCCTTCCATTCATCAAGTTTCGAAAATATAAGGCTATTCATGTCATCCATTCCAAGAGGATAATAGCTTTTCACCAACTGAACAAGGCGTTCTGAACCAAAAAACTCTTCGGATTCGTTCTCAAGTTCAACAACTCCATCCGTGTAAAGAACCATTGTTGTATTCGGACTTAACTGAGTTTCACCAACATTAATAAAGGGAAGTTCTTCTAGCATTCCCAAACCAATTGTTCCTTGGTCCAAGTCGATCACAGTAGTTCCGTTGGTCAAAAAAGGATGGTTGTGCCCCGCATTCACATAATTCATTTTTCGTGTTGTGGCATCATAATGAGCAATGAAAAAAGTAATGAATTTCTCTCCTTTTGCACTGTTCATTACTTTCTTGTTCAATTCTTCAATTAGCGATTGCATATCAAAGCGTTGATATTGAAACAAGGTTCGAAGGGTTGCTTGAAAATTTGCCATCAACATAGCAGCGGAGACTCCTTTTCCGGAAACATCAGCAATACAAATAATATACTCATCATCCCCCAAAGGAATAAAATCATAATAATCACCTCCAACCTCATGACGCGGCTTGTACATAGCTGAGATGTCCATACGAGTATTCGTCGGTAAATCAGATGGAAAAAGCAATTGCTGCATCGCTGAGGCAACCTCGAGTTCTTTTTTCAAACTTTCTTGCCTGATTCCAACTTTTGTCATTCTTTTATTCTCAATGGCTACAACAATAATATTCGCTAAAGTTTGAATGAAACTCATGTAATTTAGAACCTTATTGTTATTTCCATCGCTCTCAGTAGCTTCAATAAGAAGGTATGCGAGAGCCACATCATTGTGAAAAACAGGAATAATGACATCAAAATCATTCAGCAACTTAGACTGTGACGATTCAATGAATGTTATTTCTTGGAAACGCCCCAATTCAGCAACAACATCAATATTCTTTACCTTTCCACGAAATCCAACACGAAGCAAGCAATTCCATTCCTCTTGCTTATTGAACAACACAAACTTATCATAACCAAGCTGTTCCTTAACGATGAACTCAAACAAACGTGTAAGTTCACGGACATCTTTATTCGAATTAATCGCCGTAGTAATATCCAACAAGGAATTGAGCTTAAAATCTTTAAGCTCAATTTGACTGTTTAGACTACGTAAGATCTCTTCTCTCATTTTATAGACTGTCTATTATTTCTGGCAATTTGCGCAACGCGGCAATTTCTCTCCATTTGACTCTGACTTCTCCACATGGACTGCCGAAATAGGTCTTCCCTCCTTCTAAACTTTTAGCAATTCCTGATTGAGCAAGAACAACAGTGCCTTCGCCAATAACAACATCACTTGCGCAACCGACTTGACCCCAAAATGTAACGTTATCTTCAACAGTTACACACCCTGCCAAACCTACATTAGCAGCCATCAAACAATTTTTTCCAATTACAGTATCGTGCCCTATATGTACTTGATTGTCAATCTTAGTTCCCTCACCAATTTCAGTCATTGATGAAACTCCCGCATCAATTGTGCACAGAGCACCGATTTCAGTATTCTTTCTCAAAACGACCGCTCCACAAGAATGCATACGGTCGTATCCATTGTCTTTCTTCTTATAATAGAATGCGTGGTGACCAATAACAGTGTTCGGTCCGATTACTACACCTTCTTCGACGATACAATTGTCACCAATAACTACCCCAGAATAAATCACAGCACCTTTGCCAATCGTAACTCCATGACCAACAAAAACATTGGGATAGATGATTGCAGAGGCGTCTATTTGTGCAGAACTATCAATCATACTTGACTGAGGAATAAACGGTGAAAAATGCCTTGTCAACTTATTAAAGTCATCAAACGGATTCTTTGAAACAATTAAGGCTTTACCTTCAGGACATTCTACTTCTTGATCAATAAGAACAGTAGTCGCTGCACTTTTTAGTGCTTTTTGGTAGTATTTCGGATGATCAACAAAAACCAAATCACCATGCTCTACTTTGTGAATTTCATTGATTCCAGAAACAATGTGGCGAGCATCGCCAACGTATCTACAATCAATAATTTTAGCAATTTCACCAACAGTATGTTCTCGATTCAGTTTCATTTCACGTATTTATATAGTAAAGGTAAGGCTATATGGGGCTCTCAGAAATTGGTTTTATAAAATGTTATCCGCTTTTCAATGTTAATAGCAACATACATAGGTGCTCAGAAAAACAAACCTCAACTTATTACACAAGAGATAAACACCAGGTTATGAGGCAGTTTAAAACTACATTTCGCGAATTACATATACATTATTGTTTTGATTATTTTTACATCTAAAATACCAGAGTTCAATTTATGCCAGGGTTTAACTTACATTCAATTAAAATTGATAACCAATCGTATGATTTTGATGGTCTTACAGTCAATAAAACCCATGAATCACAGCGGTTTAATCTATCAGTTCAACACCCAAAAGATTATCCCTTTTATTTCGATGAAAAAGGAAATGTGTATAGCGAAGGGATAATCTATAATGATGAAATTGAAGAAGTAGCAGAAACTATAGCTCAACACATTCACAATGAAGAGTTTGATCAGATTGCTTCGGTATTACTGCCCTTGGATGGTGAGTTTGTTTTTATAATTTCCGAGCCTTCCAAACGAAGGATATATGTTATAAATGATCGTTGGGGAAGGCTACCTGTGTATTATTCAGTAAATAATAGTGGCTACGTCGTCTCTCGAAACATATCATTTATCACCAACAATACGACCACAACATTGAACAAAGAGGAAGTCGCGTGTTCTCTACTCCTCGGGTTAAATCTCGGAGAAAATACTCATTGGAATGAAATAAAACGAATGCCTCCGCATTGTATTTTGGACATTGACCAAAAAACGAATACAATCCAACTACATCGATTTTTTGAAATAAATTCGGTCAGCGGTACAGCACCATTGGAAGACGTTGCAAGCGAAATTACAAATAAACTAACGCAGGCTCTCGATAACCGAATAGCGAAACTTTCTAATCCAAGCCTTTCATTAAGTGGTGGGTTGGACTCGCGTCTTACACTCGCAGTGCTCAAGACACTCAATCAATCAATGCCATTGATTACCTACTTGCGACCAAATGAGAGCCATGACAAAATGGATGTTTTCTCGGCAAAAAAAATAACGTCAGCACTCGATCTTTCGAAAAATCATGAGATCACAACGTTGCCCGAAGCATCATTTGAGGATTCGAAACAGCTTATCCAATTTAAAAAAGGCTTAAATTGTGCATCAATGGGCTATATCCTTCCCTATCATAGGATGCATGAAACACGTGGGATTTCATCCATTACAGATGACGGAGCCGGTAAGTTTTTCCGTGATCTTCACCCATTTCAGAAATTATCATCGATGAAGCAGCTTATCGCATATGTTGTTAAACAGCATGGATCAAGCTCTATTAGAAATAGCGCCGATATATGTGGATTGTCAGAAAAAAAACTGAAATCATATTTGGCCGATCGATTCAATTCGTACCCCGTTGCATCATTCAATGATAAATACGCTTATTTTTATATTCGTGATGTCGGCATAAACTGGTCTTACGAAGGAGGCGATCGAAACAGGCAATTTACTTGGATTACCACTCCTTTCTACAATCCAAAAGTAATCGAATTGTGCCTGTCATTATCACAAGCAGACAAAAGGCATGGACGTTTGTTCAATGTCCTTTTCAAGAAATTTCCAGGAAACCTTGAAGAGATTATTAATCCAAATTGGAATCAATCTGTAGAAAATGAAAAAACAATCAAAAAACTCTACGATAAGCAGCGACTGAAAAGTAGAATTCCATCATTCCTACTTGACATGAAGAACAGAATTCCTTTGGATCATTTTATTTTCAATAAAGAACTCAAAATACTTATTGAGGCTGATTCGCAAGAATTTGACCTTTCAAAAATCAAAAAAAAGCACAGCAACACTTTCTATTGGCAACTCTTAACCTTGTTGCTATTAATGAGGGACTAATAGTTCAATAATTTTTCCAATTCAACTTTCACCTTCTCGCTGTTTGTCAATAGGGTTGCCTCAAGTGTAGAATTTAGGGGTATTGCAGGAGTATCTATTGAACCTACGATAGAAACAGGAGCATCTAAATATTCAAAATTATCACGCTGTATTCGGCCAGCCACTCCAAGGGTAAAGGTAGCTTCAACAGATTCTTCTGTAACCAACATCACCTTACCATGTTCTTTTGCTGCCTCATTTATTCTATCATAATCAAGCGGGTTGAGCGTTCTCAAATCAATAATTTCAACCTGACCTCTAACATTATCCGTTGCTTCAATAGCCCAATATACACCTCGCCCATAGGTAATAATCACACAACTATCACCGCTATCAATCGCTCCTTGATCGGCTTTTTGTACAACTCTTGCCTTCCCAAAAGGTATAATGTAATCTTCATCCGGTTCAATTGACATTGCACCTTCGGTTCCTGGAATTTTTGACCAATACAAGCCTTTATGTTCCAACAAAACCACAGGGTTTGGATCATAATACGCTGACTTTATTAATCCTTTAAGATCAGCACCAGTCGATGGGTATGCTACCTTAATTCCACGAATATTAGTCAAAACAGACTCAATACTTGACGAGTGATAAGGCCCTCCAGATCCATAAGCCCCAATAGGAACTCGAATTACACAACTTACTGGCCATTTACCATTGGATAAATAATACGACCGACTCACCTCTGTAAATAGTTGATTAAGCCCTGGCCAAATGTAATCGGCAAATTGAACCTCAACAAATGGCTTTAATCCCACAGCAGACATTCCTACTGTTGAGCCGATGATAAATGCCTCTTGTATCGGTGTATTAAATACACGATTGTCTCCAAATTGCTGAGCCAACGTAGCAGCCTCCCTGAAAACTCCACCAAGCCGGCCGCCGACATCTTGTCCATATAATAGAGATTCAGGATGCTTTTCCATCAATTCACGCACGGCAAACAATGCGGAGTCTACCATGACAGTTTTCTTTTTTCCTTTCGGCTCTCGTTCTCCTTTTTCTTCTGTAACTGGTGTAGGAGCAAACATGTAATCTGTAATCGATTCGGGAGTTGGGTCTTCTGCAGCAAATGCTCTAGCGTACTCCTCATCAATATATTTCCGTGTTTGAGCCTCCACATTAACGAGATCAGCCTCATCGACACCCGCTTTTCTACAGGCCTCTTTAAGTTTGAGATATGGGTCACGCAATGCAGCTTCATCCAAATCATCGCGGTACCATTCTTTGCGAACACCTGAGGTATGATGACCAAGTAAAGGAACTTTTGCATGCACAATAAATGGTCGCCTTTCTTCACGCACAATTTCAAATACTTCACGCATGGTTTGAAATGAAATGTCGAAATCACTTCCGTCTATCGTTCGAACCTCAATGCCATTAAACCCTTGAGCATATTTTGAAATATCTTGCGCCCGCGTCTCTTCTGCATTTGCAGAAATATCCCAATCATTGTCTTGAACCAAATAAACAATCGGATATTGTTTTAGGGCGGCCATTTGGAGCGCCTCTGAAACTTCGCCCTCTGTGCAAGAAGCATCACCGAGAGAACACACCACAACTGGTTTTTCCGTCCCATAATCATCTGACAGCCCTTGTTTTTCCTTGTACTGAATCCCCATTGCAACACCTGTAGTTGGTATGGCCTGCATCCCAGTAGCAGATGATTGATGCGGTATCTTTGGCATATCATCACGATTCAATGAAGGGTGAGAATAATAGGTACGTCCACCAGAAAATGGATCGTCTTTCTTTGCAAAAACTTGCAGCATTAGTTCATACGGCGTAATTCCGATACCGAGAAGAATACTATCGTCTCTGTAGTATGGAGCCACCCAATCTTGAGGTTTTAACTGCATTGCACAAGCCAACTGGATTGCTTCATGCCCTCTAGAGGTAGCATGCACATACTTTGCCGTTACCTCCTTATTTGCTTCATATTTTTCGGCGAGCGTTTTTGCGGTACACATCAGTTTAAACGCGTCAAAAAGCGTTTGTTTGGATGTTTTAGCACTCGTATACTTCTTTTTATCGGTGATTTTACCCATCTGCCGTTCCAGTTTTTTTGGACGTCAAATATACGGATTCAAGGGGACATTATCTCTACATTTCATATGGTTACAAATGAAATTCGCTAATTTATCAGAAAAACTCCGCTTAAAAGTCCTCTCGGACATGTGATAAATGTATTATTAGATGTTCTTTTCGAGAATATAACTCAGTACTTTTTCCATTAAATGAACACGATCTTTTCCACGTACATTGTGCTCATGCATTGGGTATGGAAAGAAATCGACCTGTAAGCCCAAATCAACAAATTTCTTTACCAATACATGATTGTGCTGCATAACCACTGTGGGATCGGACGTTCCATGAATCAATAATAAGTCATCTTTTAAATTTTCAGCATGAGTCATCAATGATGTCTGCTCATACCCCTCCTTATTCTCTGATGGTTGATCCATGTACCGTTCTCCATACATTACTTCATAATACTTCCAGTCTGTAACCGGACCACCTGCAACCCCTACTTGGAACGTTCCTGCTTGCTGAAGTAGCAATGAACATGTCATAAAACCACCAAAAGACCATCCGTGAACAGCCAGTCGGTCACTATCAACATATGGAAGAGATTTCAAATAAGCCACGCCAGACATTTGATCTTCCATTTCTACGCGACCCAACTGACGGTGAATTTGTGATTCAAATGCTACACCTCTATTTGCAGAACCACGATTGTCAACAGTAAAAACAATATACCCCTGCTGTGCCATCCAGTGCATCCATAAACTTGCTCCGCTTGTCCATGAATCTGTAATTAACTGAGCATGTGGCCCCCCATATACGTAGATCAAAACAGGATATTTTTTATTAGGGTCAAAGTTGCTTGGTTTGATCATTCGCGTGATTAACTTCGTGCCATCTTGAGCTGCAATTGAACCAATTTCTGTTCTCCCTAATCCGTAAGATCTCAGCTTATCATAGGCTTCAATCTTCTTCGAAACAATTTTCCCTCTACCATCGAGAATCCAATCATTACTAGCAATAGTGTGACTTGAAAACTGATTGTGAAAATACTTTCCATTATCAGAAATATGGACTTGATGGGTTCCTGTTGCACGGGTTAAAATTTTCCGCTTCCCATTTAAGCTTACTGAAAACACATGGGTTTGAGTTGGATCTTGACCTGTTGTTGTATAGTACACCTGATTGTTTTTGAATTCCATAATATCTTTCACAACATACTTGTGATCTGTCAGCTGACGTATTAAGTTGCCATCGAAATCGTAATAATACAAGTTATTAAACCCATCACGTTCTGAAATCCAGACGAAGTTATTTGACTCTTCCAAAGGGAAAAATGCAGGATGCTCAGGTTCCGTCCACGTCGTGCTGGTCTCCTCAAACAATGTCTTTACAAAGCGACCTGATTCAGCATCAAAAACATTAACCCAAACATGATCTTGTCCTCTGTTGACCTCAGCTATTACTACATACTTGTTGTCGGGAGTCCAAGCAAGATTAGTGAGGTAATTCTCTTGTCCATTCTGAGCTTTAAAATAGACCGTAGCTTGAGCTTCCAAATCATAAATACCAACAGAAGCAATTTCAGACCCTTGACCTGCCATAGGATACTTTATCATTCGCACAACTGCGGGTGTTTCCGAAATGTCAACAATTGGATACTCCCCAACGTTGGACTCGTCTTTTTCATAAAAAGCGAGTTTACTTCCATCATTCGACCAAAATAAGCCTTCAGTAATTCCAAATTCTTGACGCGCAAAAGCTGCACCAGCAACCACATTGTTGTCTTTGTGTTTAGTAACCGCAATTGACTGTTGATTTGCACCAGAAATATAAACGTTGTTTTCTATCGTGTATGCTACATTTTCAGTGGCAGTATGAAATTTAGCATTTTCAGCCCCCTCCTTCAAGCTTCTAATTCGTCTTCCTTTGCACGTTCTTGAATCAAGACAATAGTAATTACTTCCATCATTCACCCAAAATTCGTGTTTGTTCTTCCAAAGAGTTGTATTCAGATGGTACAATTTTGCATTCAAAGATGCGTTGACCGATTCAACTGTACATATCGTATCTACTGTTTTTCCTTTTGCTGACGAAGTAAGCAATGACTGGTAATCACTCGACATGTAAGTGTAATCGCTCGAGTTCGGAATCCACTGAAAACTATACAAACCCTCAGGACGAAATTTTCTGTATTTCTGCATGACAGCGTCGGAAAGTGTTAATTCTCTTGGCATAATTCGTCTCGCTTCTGCACTTGCAGATCCTACTTGGGTACTTGCCGAAAACGACACAACTGCAACTATTAGTGATAAAGTAAATCGTACCATATTTTATTTTTCTTTTTTAATTAATTCGCTTATTTATTTTTTTCGAATGGTCTTTGAAAAGCATCTCTCTGTTGTAAAAACATCAAATACCCTTCCAAAGATAATCAAGATGACAAATCTAGATCATGTATTTGCACGAGTAGTAACTAAATAAAATCTAACTTTACACGCAAATCATAAAAAATATGAAACACATTTCAATTGAAAGTATCGAAAAAGCAATTGATAAAGTTGACAACCTCAACGATGATGGACTTGAAAAATTAGCTGAAACCTATGCCTTGGCGCAACAAACGCTATTGGGTTATGTTATGTCAGCGGCGATTGAATACGAAAACGACCAGCTCGAAGGTCTACTGATCTACTACTATTGTTTAATATCAGAAGCTTTCGCTCAAGGTCAAGCAGCGTTGTCTCAAATCACAGAGGAGGATATTGAAGCCTTTGAAGAACCTTTTTTCGAGATGCTCGACGCGTATTTCGAAAATGATCAAGAAGATATTATTTTCGATTTTACAGATCAAC